>Ga0209211_10001220_pt1 | contig 49672 bp, 41 predicted proteins | sample RifGroA2_FD_183992 | JGI IMG/M metagenome (GOLD analysis project Ga0209211, IMG submission 183992) | Groundwater microbial communities from Rifle, Colorado, USA - Groundwater A2 (SPAdes) (version 2) | ecosystem: Environmental > Aquatic > Deep subsurface > Groundwater | place: Rifle, Colorado...
AATGTTCGTCGTCTTCGCAATAATTTTCGCACTGCTCTTTTGACTTGCATCCGCCGGGCATTTCTCCCTTCATCATCAAGGGCATTATTTTTCTGGCCATCTCCGCTTCTTCTTTGGGGATGAAACCAGCCGCTTCGGCGAAATTCAAACATTCTTCCATGTGCGAAGAATCGGAACAGTACTCATCGCATTGCTTCTTGCTCTTGCAGCTGCCCGGCGGTTTAATGCCGGAACTTATCGCCTTGGCCGCTTTTTTGGCCTCTTCCAATTCTTCCCCGCTCATAAAACCGGCTTTTTCGGCGAAAGCGACACACTCTTCAATATGGTCGGTGTTTTCGCAATAAGCTTCGCATTCTTTTTTGTTTCCGCATCCGCCCGGAAGATTGGCTCCTTCTTTCAAAGCCTTGGCCACCTGCTTGGCTTCCTTTAATTCCTTTTCATCAATGAAGCCGTTGTCTTCCGCGAAAGACAGGCATAAGTCTATGTTCTTTATGTCTTCGCAATAAGCCTCGCACTCTTTCTCATTTTTGCAATCGCCCGGCCTGTTTTTGGACTTGGCGAAAGCTCTGGCTTTGCTGATTTCTTCCTTAGACATCAAATTGTGCTTTTCGGCGAAATCCACGCAAGGTGTGATGTTTTCCTCCTTATCGCAATAAGCCCGGCATTCCGTTTCGTTTTGACAGCTTCCGAGTTCTTCCACCGGAAAAATAATATCCTCGCTGTTCTCGGCTTTGACAATCGCAAAACCGACAAAAACTGCGGTTAAAATTATAAGAGTCGGCGCGATAAAATTTTTTATTTTTTTAATCATGATGATAAAATTATTTGCTAAATGGATTTTTATAAACGTCTTTAAATGGATTGATTTTAGCCTCTTCAAACGGATTGGTTTTGGCGTCGTATGGATTCGCGTCAGGAAGTCTTTCCGCCGGGTTGTGAACTTGCCCGGCCGGCGCGGCAAGCAAATCCGCGTTGTCCGTTTTTTCTTTTGGCGCGTTCGCCGTCCTGTATTTAGCCGCCGTAAAATAAAAAACCGCTCCCATAATTATAACTATCGCCGCGATGGCAAAAATAATGACATTCTTTTTATTATTGTCTTTTTCCATAAAATTTTATTTAAACTTATTTTTAATAAACCTTGATTAAATTATACTTTAAAAAATCATTCGTTCAAACTTATGAGCGGCACGAAGGCGAAGCCGGGATAAATTTTTTCTTCAAATTTATTTTCAGTTTTTTTGACAAGCAAATAAATGGCGTCTTTTACAGGGGCGACGATTCGGCCGTCGATTTTGAGCTGTTCTTTCCACGCTATGGGCAAATCATGGCCTGAAGCCGCCGAGATTATCCTGTCAAAAGGCGCTTCTTCCGGCATGCCTTTAGTGGCGTTGAAAGAATGAAACTCCACTATTCCTTTTTTTATAAATCCGTATTGGGCGACATTTTTCCGGCCGAAAGCCATCAGCTCCGGAATCAATTCCACGGCAAAAACTTTTCCGCCGCCGGAAACCATATGAGCCAGCAACGCCGTTTGCCAGCCCGAACCGGAACCGATTTCCAAAATTTTGTTTCCTTTTTCCGGCTGGAGCAACTCCAGCATAAAAGCCACCGTCAGCGGCTGGGAAATTGTCTGTCCGTAACCTATCGGCAGAGGCGTGTTGAGATACGCCCTGTCTTTCAATTCTTCCGGGACAAAATCTTTCCGGTCAACCTTTTCAAAGGCCTCAATAATTGAAGGGGTTTTCAAAATCCCTTCTTCCATCAGCTCTTTGATGAGATATTTCATAAGCGAACTTAGTCAACGATAGTCATCGACTCTACGGTTACATTTTCCACAGGGTGGTCGTTTTTTGCTTTATCCGTGGCGACATTTTCTATACTGCTCACTATGTCCATTCCTTCAACGACTTTGCCGAAAACCGTATGCTTGCCGTCCAGCCACGGCGCGCTTTCCGCGGTAACGATGAAAAATTGGCTGCCATTGGTGCCCGGTCCGGCGTTGGCCATGGCCAAAACCCCTTTTATTATTTTATTGGAATTTATTTCATCTTTGAAAGCGTAGCCCGGCCCGCCGATGCCGTCGTTTGACCAGTCCTCATCTTTGCTGTTCGGGTCCCCGCCTTGAATCATAAAGCCTTTTATCACCCGATGAAATCTGGTTCCGTCGTAAAATTTTTCCCTGGACAGTTTTATGAAATTGCCGACCGTTTCCGGCGCGTCTTTGGCGAAAAGCTCCAGCTTGATTTCGCCCATATTCGTCTTCATAACGGCCATGGGATTGCCCGTGTAGCCGAGATTTTTAACGCTGGCGTCTTTTGATATTTTATTTTCCGATTTCATGGCGATTTTATAACCAAACATTGCTCCCAATGAGCCTAGAATTATAATGATAAATATCAGCCAATGGGCCCCTCCTTTATTCACCCCATTAGAAATTTGTTTATTCATAAATTTATTTCAAAAACGGGACTAATTTTTTAATCGCGCGGGCGCCTTTTCTGACTAAAGATATTTTTCGGTCTTTGACTTTTTCCAATTCCAATTTTATCTTGTCGTGCGCGCCGTCTATGGCTTCGTTGAGAGTTTTCTCTGTCGCTTCGGCCCTTACGCCTTTTCCGTAATGCGGAATATGAATTTGGATTTCCGCCCTGTAAACATCGCCTTTGAGATGATGGCTGGTCGTTCTGCCCACTTCCACCCAAGCCTGGACGCTCTCGTCCATCCTGCGGATAAATTTCTCCAATCCGTTCACTTTTTTCTCTGCGTATTCGCGGATAGCCGGAGTCAATTCAAAATTCGTCGCCTTTAAATTTATATTCATAATCTTATTATAAACTATTTTTTATCTACACGCAAAATTGGCCGTTTTTGTAGATGATTTTTTCGGAGCCGTCATAAAGCGTCGCTGTAACGGTTCTGGGCGAAGTGGAAACGAGGTCGGTATGAATCGCCGAGTCGTTGAAACCGAGATTTTTCCAATATTCTTTGGATTTATCCGCCATATCCCCGTCAAAAGCGTCGTGATAAGAACTGCCCAAAGCGATATGAAAATTTCCGTTCGGTCCGCCGGCGTTCTCGTCGTAAAGAGTCTCTCCCATAAACTTGGTGATTCTGGAAAATCTTTTGTCGGTCAAAGAAAATTCCCCTATCTTGTCGGCGTTCTCCGCTTTTATCATTTCTAAGAGCACTTTCTCGTTTTTCTTGGCTTTGGCTTTTATCACTTTCCCGCCCTTTAATTCCAATTCTATCCCTTCAATAAGATTGCCGTAGCTGTAAAGCGGCTGGTTGAATTTCGCCCAGCCTTCCGCTCCCCGCCAATCGGGCGAAGTGAATATCTCAAAGCTCGGCACGTTCCGTCCGCTTCCGCCAACCCATTTTCTTTTTTCTCCCATATTTATTTTCAAATCAACGTCGGGGCCGGTTACGCGCAGTTTTTCTATATTCAACTCATTGAGTTTGTTTTTGTATTCGCCGATTTTACTGTAAACACTTTTCCACTCTTGGACCGGATTGGCTTTGTCCAAAAAACAGGCTTTGATTATCTGGTTCCAATATCCTTTCAAAGACAAACCGGCTTCTTTGGCCATGGCTTCCGTGGCGTAAAGAGCTATTGTCCAAGTAAATTTTCCATTGTTTTCTTTTTCTTGCCTCCATTCTTTAAACGGCTTGAAAACTTGGCTTGTGGCCATTATTTTCTTCGGGTCAACATCTTTCAAAGCGAACTTATTGGTCTCGCTTTCTATAAAAATAGAATGGTCTATCTGTTCAACCAGCCCCCTTAAAAATTTATCCGGAAAAAACTTCAACTGGTTTTCATCGGCCAAGTCGTAAAATTCTTTTTCCAAATTTATTTTTTCTTCGTCGGCGGGAAGATAATTGCTTAACACATTGCCTCCGGCTTTCAAGATAGTCCGCCTTAGCTCCGCGTAAAAAGGCTTGGCGATGTCGTAAACCGTAAGCCTGACCGTTTCGCCCTTCTTAATCCCGCGCCCTCCGCCCAAAGCGAAATTGACGAGCACCTCGGCGTATTTTTCCAAAATTTTTTGAGACGGCTGATACATTATGTTTTTTTCAAAAGAGAAAAGGCATACTTAATAAAGACTCCCGTGCCCCAAACGATTATTGCATAAGAAATGACCACCAAAAATCCGCCGTGCCAAAACCAGTAGCCGAAAGTCATCGGCTCGCCGGAAACTTGGACGCTCTCGGCATGCGTGTCCTTTATAAATCCGGAATGTACGATCAATTTTTGATTTTGATAAAACATTAACTTAATAATTACTTTACCATATTGCCGGAAATTACAAAACTTCGCCACCGCCTGCCGCGTTTCCGGCCACGAATCCCGTCGTCCAGCAAAGCTGAAGGCTGTAACCGCCGGAAGGACGATTGATGTTTAAAGCATCGCCGACGATATAAAGGTTTGGAACAAGACGCGACTGCATTGTTTTGAAATTTATTTCTTCCAACGCCACTCCGCCCGAAGAAATAATCGCCTTATCCGCGCCGAGCAAGCCCTTGATGTGAAGCGGAATATCCTTCATTAAGGCGATGAGCTTCGTCCGTTCCTCGCTTCTCACGCTATGATTGGCCGTTTCGCCGTTGATGCCGGCAATCTCAAGCACACCCGAAACAAGCGCCGACGGAATAATTTCACTTAATGTGTTTTTTAACTTTTTATTGCTTTCCGCGACAAGCAATATCTGAAGTTTTTGTTTGAGCGCGCCATGGTCAAGTTGGGGAAACAAATCCAAAGCGATAATATCTTCGCTCCCTTTGGAATACTCCGGATCTTCGCTGTATTTTATCAGTTCGCCGATATCTCTGCTCATATTCAAAACTGTCGGCCCGCTGATACCGAAGTGAGTAAAAAGAAGTTTGCCTTTTTGCGCCAAATACTTATACCCGTTTTTAAAAACGGTAAGCTTAATGTTTTCCAGCGTCAGACCGCTTAATTTTTTCGCCCACTCGTCTTCAAGCGCGATAGGCACAAGGGCAAAGTCGTTATTTATAATCTTGTGGCCTAATTTTTTGAGCCATTTGAATCCGTCGCCGGTTGAGCCTGTTTCCGGGCGCGAAACTCCACCCGTGGCGACAATGCAAGATTTTGCCGTTATCTCTTTTTTGTCTTTAAGCCGAATGTTAATATTTTTTGTAAGATTATCAATTGAAATATCGTCAACAATGGCGCCTGTTCGTATTTCCACTCCGCCTTTTTTCATATACTCAATCAGCGCGTCCAAAACGGATTGAGCCTTGTTGGAAACAGGGAAAACTCTCCCTTCCGCTTCTTCTTTAGTCGCCACTCCCCGCTCGTTAAAAAATTTGAGCGTATCCTTGACGCCAAATTGAGAAAAGGCGGAAAAAAGAAACTGATCGCTGCCTTTGTATTTCGCCAGCATAGAGCGATTGTCAGAAATATTATTGGTAAGATTGCATCGTCCGCCTCCGGTGACAAGAAGTTTTTTGCCAAGAGTTTTGTTTTTTTCCAACAACAAAACAGCACAGCCGCATTCAGCCGCTCGTCCGGCCGCCATCATGCCGGCCGGGCCGCCGCCGATGACGACAACATCCGCTTTTATGTTTGTTTTACCGCAAATCAAATATTTTTTATTTCTCGGGACTTTTCTTCAAACTCTTGCTTGCTTATTTCCCCGCGGGCGTAGCGTTCTTTGAGAATATCAAGCGCCGATTTGCCGGAAACGCCGCCGGATTGCCTTACCAGCCATTTTATAAAATAAACAATGCCGGTGATTATCAATGCCCACCAAAGAATCATAAAAAACAAGCCGAAAATTCCAAAACCAAATCCAAAGTTCATCATATTTTCATTTTATACCGATTTAATTTATCCGCAACCGGCAAGAGAAAAATCAACTTTTATCTTAGCCAGACGATGTCATCGGCGGACCACTCTGAAGGGAAATATACATCCGGCCCATCTCCTCCCGCCACGGTCGGGCACGGAGCGGAGTCTCTTTTTTCTTTGGAAATAAGAACATCGTCTTCATTAATGCCGTATTTGGCGTACTCGTCTAGCACATCTTGAGCCATATGGGCAAACGGCGCGTCCACGGCCGGCGTTCTCATCGGACGCGTAATCTTCACGGCTATGTCAAAATTGTCCGTCGCCCCTTCGTGCCCGCGCGCCAAATTGGCGGTGCCGATAAGCTGACCGGCTTTCACCGCGGAACCTTTCTTCAGGCTATCATCCAGATCGATATGGAAAAATATGAAATGCCACTGCGAGGGGCTGATTGATTCCGGCGTCAGCCAAATCTGCCGGTCATCCGGACCGCCCATATCGTCGTCTACCTTGGAAATTCTGCCATCAAAAGGAGCGAGCGCCTTAACAACGCCATTTTTCCCGCGCAAATCGTCGCGCGCTTTCACATAGTGTTTCATTGAACGCGGAGTATCCTCCTTTTTGCCGGCGGCCGCGGTTGGATTTCTAAAGTCATGTCCCGCGCAACTTCTGTACTTGGAAAATCCGGCGATTTGAGACAGGTCTAACGGATTGGAAGTTATAAATCTGCGGTTTAGCTTTTCCGGAGAAAGCGGGGAAGAAAACCTAGCCATAGCTGTTCCCAACCCGCCCAAGATTAAAACACCCAAGATTATCAGTATGATTTTAAATTTTCCCCGATTTGGAGAGTGTTCCTTCATAAAATATTTAATAATATTAATTATAGCGCGTTTGATTTACAATTAAGTCCGGCTCGTCGGTGCCGATGCGATAGATTCTTCCGTTTTTCATAGTGAGTTCAACCGCGTCAAAACCGGAAACATTAAAAATCCACATCTTCGGCCAGAACCACAATCTGATGCCCCAGCCGTAATACCAATGATTTTTTACTTTCCTGACCGCCGCGATTCCGCTTATCGGAAACTTTTTGCGGAAAATACCCCAGCCAAAACGGATTTTCAAAAATTGTCCGTCAATCGCGACAGTAAGCGTTGAAAACGATGCAAGGACAAACAGAATGAGCGCCATTATGGCGGTAATGGCAAAATTTGCGCCGGAGTCATACGAAGGAGGTTCAACTCTGGCTGTGATCTGAATCCATACGAAAAGAACCGTCACGGCTAGTGTAATAGAGAGCATCAGGTAACCAATTTGCGTGTGTTTATATGTGTTGTTGATTTCCATAAAATTATGTTTCTGGCTAAGTTTAATTTTCTTAATTTGAAGAGATTCATTCAATTGTATTGTACAAAAAAATTTAATTTGTTGCCATCCCAATGTCAGTGGAGCGCTTTCAGAGAAAAACTTTTCGCCATGCCTCACTCGCCTTCGCTCTCTCCGGCCTTGCGAAAGTCTCCCGGACTTCCACGCCCTAGCGGAAATGTCCGAGGCTCAAATGCAAATGCGCTTGACCCACACTCTCGTTCGCGCACAATATCCCCGCCGTAGGGAAAAGAGGAGACGGCGGGGATGCTCCCTTAGACTTTTATAGCCAAAACATTTACATGCTCTTTCAATTTCCTAAACCCAACAAGAGATTTGTTGTGACACTTTTCCCATTGTATTCCAGATTTACACATTGGACATCTATTTCGTCCCTTAATTTTTTTCTGTCTCAGCTGTTCTTTATAAAAATTGAAGTTTAAGTTATTTTTTTGACAAAATTTTTCAATAGCATTGAGAATCATTTCGACACTTTCCCTTGTCGCTCCATATTCTATGTACGACTCCAAAATTCCAGCCATGCCGTGTCCGTATTCTCCCCACGGCCATGATCTAAAATCTCTAAAATAACTTTGTGCATAGAAAAAAGGTATGACGAGATTATTGAGAAAATCTGGGAGACTAAAACCATTTGGTAAGTAAATTGCTTCTTTGGTATTGAGACATAAGCAAGCGGAGCCAGTGGGATTTATATGAAAATCTTCTCGTTTTAGATTCTTTTCTTTTACCAACGCTTCGATAGTTCCACCTCTCTCATAAACCTGTGGGAGATTAGAATATTCACTCGATTTGAATAGGATCTCAATTTTATATTCATCTTGAATTCTATGTCCTTGTGCTAGATGCTCTACTTCTGGTTTTATTATGCACGACTTGCTTTCGTCATTAAAAACCATATCAAAGCGCAAAACTCCCTCGATAACAGGAATTTCATCAGCTCCTTTCTTTGCTTGGAGTTCTGGATAATTTGCTCGAAGCCAATCTTCGTCACTTTTTTCAAGAGCAAGATTCAACATTGCACCATGGTTGAGAGGGAGGTCTGTTCACGACAACTGGACCAGTCGAGGGGTTCTGTGGAAGAGGCCGTGCTGGAATATTTCCCCTGCCACTATTGTTTGTATCGTCATCTGATTTCTCGATTTCTTTTTCTCCCGACATTATCTCTCTTGCTTGAAAGGCTTCTTCGACCCATGTGCCAAGATTTTCTCGACCATTGTCAGTATTCCAGTCATAAGTCTTTGAAACAGAAGATAAAGTGGTTCTATCAGTAAACTTTATTTGTTCAAGCGGATTGATTCCGGGAGAATCGATTTCTCCTTTGAGATTTTTTACATTATGAATTTTAAGCCCAACAAGTGCATTACCGCGCTCCCAACTTTTCCGAATTTCATACCTAACCCACGGGCGGTCAGCCGTCTCTGCTCCAATTAGTACTACGGTGACGGAGGTACCCTCCAACTGAGACAGAATCCAACGCTTGATCGATTCTGTACCCTCCCGTTCAAGTTTTTCCCAATCTACTGCGTCAATAACTCCGTACTCATCCTCATCAGCGAGCATATCAGCATTTCGCACCTGTGCCGCCCTTTGTGAATCTTTTCCAAAATGAAAACTAAAAAATACTTTTCGTGCCATATATTTATAGAATTAAAATAATAATTAAGTGAACCACTAACAATCCGCCATAGAAAACGGCTAGCGTTGTCGAAAATGAACAGTCCGACCAGCTCACCTTATCTTCAAACGGCTCCGTTTTCATCGAAAAATCAATCTCGCCATCTTTCTTGCTTCTGGTGTGGTCATATAATTCCCTGAAAAGTTTCTCTTGGTAAAGATAATATCCATCAAGTATCCAAAAGAAAAGCAAAACCATAAGCGAGATGGATATATAACGACAATCTAAATCTTTGAAACCGAAGGCAAGTAAGCCACCAACAACAGTTATTGCCCACCCTTTCAGGATAAAAGAGTTATTAGCCATTCGGTTAATAGTTGTCTGTATGAATTCGAGATGTTTGGTTTTTGATTCCATGTGATGGGTGTGGATAAGTATACTTGTTTTTGAAGGTTCCTTCAAGTATGATATAAGTATAGTTGAAGGTGTTTTGAAAGTCAATACTATGATAAGCAAAAAACAAAAGCAAATATACGATTTCATTGTTTCCTATTCCAAAGAGCACAATGTCGCACCATCTTTGGAAGAGATTGCGAATCATTTCTCTGCTTTTTTGGCATATGCTTCCTCTGCCCATTATCATGTCAAAAAACTCCAAGAGGATGGTTATCTTGAGCGAGAATCAAATCGTCCACGATCCATCGGCATATATGCAGACAGAACTGTAAAAAGTCCGTTCTTGAAGAAAACAGGGCTAGATTCTATCCGCGTGCCAGTTTTAGGGGCAGCAAATGCTGGCCCGGCAACAATTTTTGCCGAAGAAAACATTTCAGGCTACCTTAAAATATCTCGCAGTGTGGTGAATAAAAAAGACGGAGTGTTTGCCTTGCGTGTTGAAGGAGATTCAATGAACAGGGCAAAGATAGGCGGAAAGAATCTTGATGAAGGAGATTTTGTGTTGATCGATTCCGAATATAAAAATCCTAGAAACGGAGATTATGTTCTTTCGATAATTGACGGCTCTGCAAACTTAAAGAAATTTGAGAGAAATACAAAAACTGGAGATATTAGATTAATTTCTGAATCAAAAGATCCGAAACATAAGCCAATTCATGTTTCGAGTGAAGATGACTTCATGGTGAATGGAAAAATTATTGCTGTTGTTAAAAAGTAAGATAAGCCCTTCCCAAGAAAAATTATATTGTCTATAATGTATATGATGAACATTGATCTAAAAAAGAATCCTCTGACCTATATAAGTCTTTTCAGTAGTGCCGGTGTAGGTTGCTATGGTTTTAAACTTGAGGATTTTGAATGCGTAGCAAGTGTTGAGATTATTGAGCGACGACTCAATGTCCAAAAGCACAATAACAAATGCCGATACGAGTCTGGTTATATGGCAAATGATATCGTCGAAGAAAAAACAAAGGAAAAAATTAGAAAAGAAATTGATTTCTGGAAAAAAAATCATGGAGTGAAAGAATTAGATGTTTTAATTGCAACGCCACCTTGTCAGGGTATGTCTGTCGCTAATCATAAAAAGGGTGACGAACTTGCGCGCAATTCCCTTGTTGTTGAATCAATCAAGATTGTTGATGAAACAAAACCAAAATTCTTTATCTTCGAAAATGTAAGAGCATTTTTAAATAGTCTCTGCACTGATATTGATGGAAAAGATAAAAAAATCCGTGAGGCAATAGAATTAAATTTAGGTGGAAAATATAATATCCACTATCAAGTTATTAATTTTAAAGATTACGGAAATCCATCAAGTAGGACACGAACCATCGTGCTTGGTGTACGCAAAGACTTACAGGAAATAACCCCGCTTGATTTCATGCCAGCATTACAAGGAGAGAAAACTGTCCGAGAAGTAATTGGCGACCTTCCATCCTTAAAAAGGATGGGGCAAAGTGATGAAAAAGATATTTATCACAATTTTCGACCTTATGCAGAGCACATGCTTTCTTGGATTGAAAAAACAAAAGAGGGTGAATCTGCATTTGATAATGAAGATCCAAAACGTCGTCCACATAAAGTAGTAAATGGAAAAATGATTTCTAACGCAAAAAAGAACGGCGACAAATATAGCCGTTGTTTTTGGGATAAAGTTAGTCCTTGTGTTCATACCAGAAATGATATATTTGCAAGCCAAGCAACAATTCATCCATACGATAATCGTGTTTTTAGTATTAGAGAATTGATGAAACTTATGTCCATCCCCGATTCTTTTAGATGGTCCCGTATTCCGGAAAATGAACTCAACAATTTTTCCCCAGAAGAAAAAAGTAAATTTCTAAAGAAAGAAGAGATGAATATTCGCCAATCACTTGGTGAAGCTGTCCCAACTATTATTTTTCGCCAAATTGCACAGCATATAAAAAAATCTATACAACAAAAGATTCTGGAGGATAGAGAAGTGGAAAGAATAATACAAAGTGAGAATCTAGGAGAAATAGAAAATCTGAAAATATTTTTGAATAAAAATCTACAAAATTATTCATTCGCTGAATTATCGAAAATCGTTGAACTAGCGAATGCTTACAGATTTAAACACGCCGCGTACTACACACGACAAGATATTTGTTTTACGGTTATCAAAGATTTACCCGATGCTTCAAATTACAATTCGATTAAGATCCTGGAACCATCTGTCGGGGCAGGAAATTTTCTTCCTCTTTTGATTGAAAAATATGAGTCTGTTTCTCATGTACAGATTGATGTGATTGATATAGATAATAACGCTATTGATATTCTAAAAATTTTAATTCGCAAGCTAGATATTCCCAAGAATATAACAATAAATTACTTGAATGAGGATTTTCTTTTGTTTGGAAGGGGTGGACTTTTTGCAAATGAAGAAATTCGTTACGATATTGTAGTTGGTAACCCTCCATTCGGTAAAGTAACAAATAATGAATCTCTTTTACTAGAGTACAAGAAAGGGAAAAACAATACCAAGACTAGCAATTTATTTTCTTTTTTTCTTGAGAAAGCTGTAAATCATGCCGATATTGTAGCCTTGATCATTCCAAAAAGTTTTCTTTCTGCTCCAGAGTTTAATGCTACGCGCGAGTTTGTATCACGATTTGCGATCTCAAAAATTACTGATTACGGAGAAAAGGGCTTTAAGGGAGTAAAAATTGAAACGATAAGCCTTATCATAGACACGAAAAAAATAGGGATTCATAATAGGACTTTAATTGAGTCTTATGTAAAAAACGAGATTGGTTTTAAAGACCAAAATTATATTTGTTCTCAAGAATTCCCTTATTGGCTTGTATATCGAGATTCAGTGTTTGATGAAATAGCTTTAAAACTTCGTTTTGGGATATTTACAGCATATAGGGATAGACAAATAACTAAACAAATTACAAAAATAAAGGGACGTGTACGAGTTCTAAAATCAAGAAATATTGGAAGTAACGAAATTGTAAATATTCCAAACTACGACTCATATGTAGATGAATATAAAAATCTATCAATAGCAAAATATATAAACCACGATGAAGCTGTACTTGTTCCAAATCTTACATATAACCCTAGAGCCTGCTTTCTGCCAAAAAACACTATAGTTGATGGTTCTGTTGCAATCCTAATTCCAATAAATAAAGTTAAAATTACAGAAAACGATCTTGCTTATTATAACTCTGACGAATTTGTTGGATTTTATAAAGTTGCTAGAAATTATGGAACACGATCTCTAAATATAGACAATAATTCAGTTTTTTTCTTTGGCTTATTAAAGTTAGTCTAGTCCCATGTATATTTTTTTAATCTCTTTTCTTAAATCATCAAAAGATATTGTGTATGGCAGATTAGTTTTTAATCCTGCGTTGATAACACCTATTAAAGATTCACGCGAGTATTCAAATTTTCCTTGTTGTACTGATTTTTCGACCGAATCAATTTTTGCTTCTAAACATATATATTGGTAACCTTTATCAATTATTTGCGTATTATTGTTTGGATGAGCCTTTGTATTATGTTGTGTTGGTGTCAATCTAATTAGATTTTCAAGACGATCAGAAATTTGCTTAAATTCATGTTCTGGAAAAATATGGTGGACTTGTGTGGCGGAACCATTAGCCCATTGATCTTTAACTTCACTTTCCGTATGTAACTTTTTAATTTTGGCCTTTGCCTTAGAAACACGGTATGGTAGTTTTTCATATTCCTTTGTGTGGGAAATGATGCTCCCGGCTTCCTGTCGCGTTACACCTTTGTATTTTTTCTTGTCTCTAAAGTTTGTTCTGTTATAAATTAGATCACTTGGTAGAAACGGATATTTACTCATTCGTCCGGAAATAGTTCCTGGAATTCGCTGTTCAGCGGCGAAAATATTGAGTATTTTTGGAAATATTCTCTTTGGTTCAAATTCTTTTTTAATTTCTGTATTACCTATGATAAAAGAGATAAACTTTTCTTTTAAATCTGCAAATTTTGCTTTATCAAGTCTACTACTTAAATAAAAATCGCGATATGATTCAAGATTTTTGTAAAAACCACTATCTTGTAGTACTTTTGTAATATAATAATAAAGAAAAATATAAGCATTTTCCGATCTTATAGAGATAAATTTCAACAAATCTATATTTTTGAGTGTAAAATGTTGTTGTTTTCCAGTTATCTGAACTCCAAGAATTTGTGAAAATAAAAGCGTTTTAATTGGTTGGGCAACAAATTTATCATACTCATGAAGTGTTCTTTTATCATCTGGAGATGGTTTACCAAAATGGCGAGTAACATTCTTCCTAAAATATGGCGAATTCCATATATCTTTAATGGTAAAAGTTTTTACATTTACCGATGTGTAATTCAAAATGCAATCTGAAATAAAAAAGAGAACATCCGGGGTTACTTTTTGATCCATAAAACGAGAATACCCGAAAGCTTTCTTCCTTATATCAAGGTCTTTATTTTGAAAATGTAATTCAATTAAATTATTCATGATGTAGATTTATTTCAAAAGCTCGCCCCTCCAAAGGCGGGCAAGTACTGGAAATTCCCAACGCTCTAGCGATTTCCTGCCTGCCGGCAGGCAGGTTTCCAATACTAAAACAGTTGGATTCATCCCGTTAGAGGTCGCGAGGGCTCGCAGCGTGCCTCTAACGGGATTCATTATAACCTTTTCAATGTTGCTGATATATTCAATTTTTGTTTCCACTTCGTTCATATTATTTTCTTTTTAAGACCATTTTTGCCCTTGGCATTTGCCAAAACTCGCAAGACAGCTTCGTCAAAATCAGTGTCTTTTATCGCTTCAGTTTTTTTGTACTCATTAAAATTCTTTTCGGCAATTTCTATCGCCAGCTCATGCGAGACTTTCCCCGCATCCTTCAAAATATCTCTGTCATTTAATTTAAGAAATCCGTGCAATTTTTCTATCCAATTTTTCATATACATTGGCACTCGACGCAGCGCCTGTCCTTCGGCAAATATCAAATATTGCTCGACGAGGTTATTGAGGGCTAGCAGTTCACCCTCGGTTAGATAGTTTTTTGCGATAATCATTTCTTCTTTTGTTGGTTTTAACCCTCTCCAGTTTGTGAGCCCGATATTTGGCTTTTTGCTATCTACCCTACTCGCAACAATTTCTGCCGCAGTACTTCCAGTAATTGCATAATGTACTTTATTTTGGACTGTACAGAGATTATAATGTCCAAATTGTAATAATGTGTAGGTTTTTCCAGAAAATCGGAATTTCCGATTTTCTGGAAAGTCAGCCCTTCTACAAGCTCTCCTTCTTTGTATATATTCAAAATATGCTCATTTATGGTTGATTTTGCTTTATCAAAAAGTTGCGCCATTTGTTCTAAAGTAAGCCATACTGTATCACCGTCAAAACGCACATCGATTTTTGCTTCGCCTGATGGTGATTTATAAATTACTATTTGTGATTTTTGATTTTCTTTTTTCATACACTTATTTCAAATTCGTTATTCCGTCTTTACTCTTGATTCGTCTATATTTCTAACAGGACAGGTAATTTTATTCTACATTCCGATCTTCCAATCGCCTTTATCTATAAATGCCTCGATAGTCTGGCGTTTGGCCTTATTGAGCGCGTTCGAGTGAGAAAGACGACTATCTTTTGCATATTCGGAAAGCGGAACGATTTTCTTATGTTCCAAATACGCCAGCCGCTTGTGATAGCTATTAGTAAGCGCGCGACCGACTATTTCTTCCATCACCGACGTTTTGCTATTCGTTTGGAATTCTTTGAACGCATCGTAGTATCTGGCACGGTCGATAAATTTGATGTTGATGGGTACATAGCCTTCACGGATAAGCAAATAGTTGTTGATCGCCCGGCCGATCCGACCGTTGCCGTCAATAAATGGATGCGCGTATTCGAAAGCAAGGTGCAGACGAGCGATCCTTCGCACAATATGTTCATGGCTCGAGGCATTGTATTCCGCAATCATCTTTTTCATGAGTTCGGGAATTTCGGATGCGTGAGGCGCGATATGAGTACCTACGCGTACACGTTCCTCGCCTTGGCGAAATCTCCCGGAGATTTCGTCGCGGATATTGGAAATGAGCATTTTGTGCAAAAACAAAATGACCTCTTCGGTAAGTTCCTGCCCTTTCGCTCGTTTGTCGATGCATTCAACCACGCGCGCGAGATTTTTCGCTTCAAAGAGCTCGCGCTCGGAAACGAAGCGATCAAGATCGATCTGGAGAAGAATTTTTTCCGTCTCTTCCAGCGAAAGCGTACTATTCTCGATGGCATTTGAGTTGTACACCTGCTCCGGAATTTCCGCCTCGGAGATCATCTTGAGCAAGGACTCTTTTCCGGGTAAAACTTGATAATAACGCTCGCGAAGTTCGATTATTTTTTTGTATATATTTAGTGTTCTAGCCATATAAATTAAGTATAGTAAAGTTAACTCTTATTGTCAAATAACCGTGAATTACACAAAAAAATCTACTTATTTCACGATATACTGTACACCTTTTCTGTTTTCTGTTCGTCCGATGACGAACTCCAGAAAAGCTATCAAAGGTCTTCGATCCCTGCGCGCCCCGATGCCCATCGGGGCTTCCCGGAGTTTTTCACTCTGTTTCAAACTCCGGGAGCAGGGATCGAACCTGCGACCAATCGCTTAACAGGCGACTGCTCTACCGCTGAGCTATCCCGGAATGAATTTTCAAAAATCCATTTGGATTTTAACCTGATTTCGTTCTTATTGCAACCATTCATGCCCCTTAAAAATTGGACAAGAATATCTTTATATGGTATCTTGCTTATAAATAACACCTTAAAAATTATTTTTAAACTTTTACTTTTTTTCAGAAAGGAAAGATAAGATGAAAAAACTGATTAGGTTTTTATCAAGTCCGGGATTTTGGATTATTTTATACTTTGTTGTTGTTATAGGATTGCCAACATATTTTTTTGCAAAGCCAGTTAAAAAAATGGTGATAAAAACATTTATTTTCAAACAAGATCCACAGGCAGATAAAAAAATATATCTGCATGAAAAAACCCCAATAAAGAAAAAAGTTTAACAACGGTCGGGATTTAAAACCCCGACCAACTCAATCGGCTTGTTTAATTCACTTGGAGTGAAGCAAGCCGATTTTTTATTTTAGATTTTCAAGGCTTCTTCAAAAATATCTTCCGGCGACATTTTGTTTCTTTTCTCATACCCGCATTTGAGGCATTTGTGGGTAATATCGTACTCCCCTCCTTTTGTTTCTATCTTGGACGGCTTCATCATTCCTCCGCAACCGGAAGCCCTGTCGCCCGGAGTCATATCCACATGCTTGCTCCAAAGACATTTCGGACAATGGTTGGTGTACCCGTCGCCTTTTACATTGCTCCCGCAATTCCCGCAGGTAAAATCTTCTATTTTTCTTTTGAAATCATTGGCCATAAAATTATTCTATTTCGTGATCAGTCTGCAACTCCCATAATTTTTTGTAAATTCCGCCGGATTTGGAAATAAGTTCATCGTGCAATCCTTCTTCAATCACCTTGCCGTTGTCCAAAACGATTATTTTATCCGCTCTCATAATCGTGGAGAGTCTATGGGCGATTATTATTAAAGTTTTTCCCTTGGAAAGTCTTTCAATGGATTCTTGTATGAGTCTTTCCGATTCTGAATCAAGGTGGCTGGTCGCTTCGTCAAAAATTATGATTTTGGGATTAAGCAAAAAAACTCTGGCAATGGCCAATCTTTGCTTCTGACCGCCGGAAAGTTTGACTCCTCTTTCTCCCACAACCGTGTCGTATCCTTTTTCCAGTGTTACGATAAAATCATGCAAATTCGCCAACTTGGCGGCGTTTTCTATTTCTTCTTTAGTCGCATTTTCCAAAGAATAACCGATATTATAGCCGATTGAACTGTTGAACAATATCGGCTCCTGCGGAACAATGCCGAGGTTCCGACGCAAGTCTTCTTTTTTGATTTGCCTGATGTCAAACCCATCCACCAAAACTTGCCCTTCATCGGGATCATAAACTCTCATCAACAACTTCATCATCGTCGTTTTTCCAGAACCGGATCTGCCCACAAGGGCGGTGGAAGTTCCAGCCGGCATCGCAATGGAAACATTTTTAAGCGCTTCCTGTCCGCCTTGGTAAGAAAAAGAAAGGTTTTTAAATTCCACTTCTCCTTTCTCGCATTTAAAATCCAAAGGCTTTTCCGGATCAAGGACCACCAAAGGAATATCCAAGATATCAAGATAATCTTTAAGGTCTGTGTAATTTCTCATTATTCCTCTCAGCCTGAACATCACTCTTTCAATGTTTGGAAATATCTGGGTCATAAAAGTGAAAACCAAGACAAAATCTCCGACGGATATTTTTTTGCCAACAACATCTTTGCTTAAAAAAATCAAAACGATAATCATGGCAAAAAACGAAATGGACTGAACGGAAACATTCATTGTCCTGAACGATTTCATCAATTTCCACAATGAACGGCTCCATGCTTCAAACGCTTTTTTAAAATTCGCCATTTCTCTTTTTTCGTTGGCGAAATATTTTACAGTTTCGTAATTTATAAGATTATCGGCGGTAAGGTGGGAAATATTGTCTTCTTCTTTGTTGAATTCAACTCGAGTTGCCAAATTTTTCTTTATAAAATACAAAGAAACAATAACGATAAAAAAGATAGCGACAAAAAAGATAAAAACTAATTTTTGGCTTATCAAAGAAAAAGCGAATGTGGCTATAATCAGTTTGGCAAAGTCGTCAATGAACTCGCCGTTCAAATCCTGATCTATGCTTGAAAAAGCGTTATCTCCTCTTTTTATTTTGCTTATAAACTCTCCTGACCTTTTGGTGGAATGGAAAGCGAAATCAAGATTTTGAAGATGGTTGAATACTTTTTTTCTCGCATCCGAAATTGCCGGTATATAATATTTACTGCCCCAGAATCCGGACAAATAATTAAACAAAATCATACCGAGTCTTGTCGCGCCATAAACGCCGATAACCAAAAAGAAAGTTTTGAAAGTAAAATTGTAAAAATTATCCACGATATATCTGTAAATAAACGGAGTAAAATTACCCAATGCCGTCGATAAAAAGCCGGTAAAAATGGCGCCGACAAAATACCCTTTATATTTCCACAAAAAAGAATAAAAAGTCTTAAATATTTTCATAATTTACCCTTATTTTACCGTTTTCTTGCCAAAATGCCAAATTAGCTATACTTTTAGGTCATTATGGTTAAAGGATTTTGGAAAAAATTACTATCGACATCGAACGTCGATAGTAGGCCGATTTTGGCGCTGGCGCCGATGGCGGATGTGACGGACGTGGCATTTCGGCGCATTATCGCCAAATATGGAAAACCGGATGTGATGTTCACGGAATTTGTTTCTTGCGACGGATTATGTTCTGCGGGGCAAAAAAATCTTTTGCCGATTTTAAAATACACCGAAAAAGAACGGCCGATAGTCGCTCAAGTTTTCGGCGCCAAACCGGAAAATTTTTACGAATCGGCAAAATTGATAAAAAAGCTGGGCTTTGACGGCATAGACATAAATATGGGCTGTCCAGACAAAAAAGTTTTAAAGCAAGGCGCCGGAGCGGCGCTTATCAACAATCCCAAACTCGCCCGAGAAATAATCAGGCAGACGAAAAAGGGCGCCCGCCTCTCCGGCGGGCAAGCAGGGGAACTTCCCGTTTCCGTCAAAACCAGAATAGGCTACGACAAATATGACAAAAAGGAATTCAAAAAATGGCTGACGGCATTGCTGGAAGAAAGACCGTCCGCTATCACCATCCACGGCCGGACAAAAAAAGAGATGTCGCTTGTCCCCGCCCGATGGGACATTATCGCCGAAGCGGTAAAAATAAGAAACGAATTTGATCCGTCTCCAAATCATACTTTAATTTTAGGCAACGGCGATGTCCGAAGTATTACCGATGCGGAAGAAAAAGCAAAAACTTCCGGAGCGGACGGCGTGATGATAGGAAGAGCGATTTTCGGAAAACCGTGGTTATTCGCTGACCGCAAGAAATCAATATCGTTCTCGACGCCTTTCACAGCGCGGCGGCGCGAGAAGAGCAAATTTTCAGCAGAAAATTATGCGAGCCGAGAGAATGATGTTGATTTCTTGCGGTCTCTAAAACTTTCCATTCTTCTTGAGCACACCAAACTTTTTTCCGCCATAGGCGGATCCGCCTCGGGCGGAGAGAATACTAAGAACTTTAATGTGATGAAAAAGCACTTCAAGTCCTACATTTCCGGTTTTCCGGGCGCCAAAGAATTAAGGATTAAACTAATGGACTGTAAAAACGCGAAGGAAGTGGAAAAAATTATCCTTGCTTTTCTTTAATCAGCTTATTCAAAATCTTTTTGACCTCTTCCATGCTGGCGAGGTCGTATATGGAAATGGCTTTGACAGGCTTGCCCGCCTTTTTCAAATCCGCCATTTTTGTTTTCAAATCTTTTTCGCCTACCAAATCAGACTTGGCCAGAAAAATGTATTCTTGTTTTTTGAGCAACTCTTCATTGTAACTCATCAATTCTTTTATCACGGCGTAATAATCTTTGAGCGGGTCTTCCGATTCGGCCGAGATAAGATGGAACAAAACCTTCGTTCTCTCCACATGGCGAAGAAATTTTATGCCCAGGCCTTTTCCCGCCGACGCTCCTTCTATAAGGCCGGGGATATCGGCCAAAATCAAATCGTAATAAACGCCGAGATTGGGCTCCAGCGTGGTAAAAGGATAATTGGCCACCTTGCTTTTGGCGGCGGTCAGCTCGTTGAGCAAGCTGGATTTTCCCGCGTTGGGATACCCAATGAAGCCGACATCGGCGATAAGCTTAAGCTCCATGCGCATAGTAAAAGATTCGCCGGGCAAACCGGGCTGGAATTGGCGCGGACTGGTGTTTTTCCCCGAACGGAAATGATAGTTGCCGTGTCCGCCGAATCCGCCGGCGGCGATCAAAACTCTTTCCCCCACTTTGGTAATCTCTTTGTCTTTGCCTACATCCAGATTATGGAGCACCGTCCCTGTCGGAACTTTCAAAACTATGTCTTCTCCCGCCGTCCCGTCGTTTAATTTTTTCTTTCCATTCTCGCCGTCTTCGGCCATAATTTCTTTTTTGTAGCGGAACTGCCTGAGAGCGCCCAAATCGGACACTCCCTCCACATAAACATTCCCTCCATTCCCGCCTCTTCCGCCGGTCGGCCCCAAAGACATCAAATTGCTATTGAAGTAAACTCCTCCTTTTCCGCCCTTGCCCGCTTGGACTTTGATTGTTACATCGTCTATAAGCATAAGCGTATTCTATACTAATTTCACATTTTTTAACAATTGGCTATATAATGCCAACAATGAAAAAGATAGGCGCTAACAAAATTTTTAATATTTACAAACCTGGCGGAATTTCTCCCTTGGATGCCATAAAATTGCTTAAAGAAAAATATCCGGAATTAAAGGACGAGAAAATGACTTACGCCGGAAGGCTGGATCCAATGGCGGAAGGGGCGCTTATTGTTCTTGCCGGAAACGCTGTTTACGAAAAAGAAAAGTATTTGAAACTGGGCAAGGAATACGAAGGAGAAATTTTGTTCGGCTTTGAAACGGATACCTACGATGTTTTGGGTATGCCAAAAAGCGTTCGGCAACCGACATCAATATCAAGGACGGTCCTTGATGGTATTATTAAAAAACTTGAGGGAGAAACTTCTTTGCCTTTGCCGCCGTATTCTTCTTATAAAATAAAAGGCAAACCGCTGTTCCAATGGGCGCGAGAAGGGAAATTAAGCAAGATAGAAATTCCGATTCGAAAAACAAAAATAAATTCAGCCAAGCTGTTGGGTATTGCTGAAATTTCCGATAAAAATTTAATGGAAACAATCAAGCAAAAAATAAGTTTGATTAAGGGCGATTTCCGCCAGGAAGAAATATTAAGCCAATGGCAAAAAATGTTACCGCAAAACAGCGATCGCTTGGGAACGGTAACATTTGAAAATAAAGAAGAATTTCAAATCGCAAAAATAAAAATAAACTGTTCCAGCGGAACTTACATCCGTTCCATCGCCCATCACCTCGGCAAAGAATTAAAAACCGGTGCGATATTGTTGAGTTTAAAAAGAACCAAAGTCGGAAATTTTGACATAAAAGATTCCGAAAAATTAAAAGTCATCAAAATTGCATTTTACTAGCGATAGCAAATATACCTTAATTTTAAAATTATAAAAAATAAAGGGCATTGTGGAAGATTGTAAAATCTTTTCCATAATGCCCTTTTTGTTCCAAATTTTGAAACTACTTTAATTTAGCTTCTATTTCTTGTTTCAATCCCTCCAATTTTTTCCTCACTTCATTCCTAATGTCCCCGATGGATTGAATAAAATCATTACCAAAAACATAGCAATCTATAACATCATTATCATTGGAAGAAAGTGATGTTGTGTTACTTGCTATAGAAATTTTCCTCTGCTCTTTCACATCCGCGGTAGGGTTGTTTAGCTGTTTGCTGATTTTTAACTTCAACACACCTTTATCGCTCCTTAATTCCCTCTCCACATTAATCCTTTCATTTGGATCAAGCATTGCCTGCACAAGATAATCCTTTTTTTCCAAAAATTCTAGTATGGAAACCAGTAAAGAAACATCGCCTGTTTTAATCTCCGCTTTCATTTCTTGCCTCGCTTTCTTTAAATAAAGAAGAAATATAAGATATAAAATTCATGTTAAGGTATTTGTTAAAGTTTATCACAACCAATTTTATTTGTCAAGACTGCATAAGTTCAGAAACATTTGAGACTCTTTAATTGAATTTCAATATGCGCCAATTCAACAAATTCAGAGGAACAAAGGGATTCATTACGAATTTAGAAAATAAAGCTGCCGCTCTAAAAAGAAACGGCAGCGTAAAATTTTTAAAAGTGCTTATTGGCAACAATAGTTACTTTATGAATTTCAAAATATAATCCATTTGAACAAACATATCATTTTTGTCCCTGGAGTTATCAACGGAACGATCTGCTGTTGATAATAGCTTACTTAATTCGTGAGTTCCGGAATCAAGTTCAGCTTCTTCTTGAGCCTTAAACTGAGCAAAAGTGATATTATCTCCATCTCTTTCTCGTCCATTTTTAACCCTTTGATATCTAATTTCAATTGGCGCGTCAACCGCCACCAATAAGAAATTTTTTTCGAATTTTTTTCGAAAAACTTCTACCTCAGCCAAGTTTCGCGGTCCCGATATTACCGTATCACAAGCAATCTTCCCTGCGGCTATGTTGGCGGGATAACCATTACCCATTTTTTCCCGCATATTTTTGGAAAAAACCCGCATACTTTCTCTGTCAGTTGGAATCTTTCTTGCCCTCATTTCTTCACGGATAATATTACCCGTAGAAACATGCCAAAATCCCTTTTTATTTTTCAGATAATTTGCAAGCTCGTCTTTTCCCGCACCAGGTTGACCAACAACACACACAACAGTAAAATTTTTCACTATATTGCCCTCCTTTTTTAAATTTCTATCTGTTTAATTCATCCCGCTCGGACAAATTTTATAATCTACTTAAAAGCCTATCACAACCGACTTTATTTGTCAATGCTTTACACTTGGTAATTTTTATATTAAGATTATGGCTTGTTTCTAGTTTTATGGAAATACGCAATATAGCCATTATCGCCCACGTTGACCACGGCAAAACGACTTTGACTGACGCCATTTTGAGGCAAACCGGCATGGTCACGGACGAAACCGTAAGCATGGACAGCAACGCTCTGGAACAAGAGCGCGGTATTACCATTTACGCCAAAAACACATCTATATTCTACAAGAATACTAAAATAAACATCGTGGACACGCCCGGCCACTCCGACTTCGGTTCGGAAGTGGAACGAGTTTTGCGTTCAATAGATTCCGTTATATTAGTAGTGGATGCTCAAGAAGGTCCGATGCCACAAACCAGATTTGTGCTAAAAAAATCTTTGGAATTAGGGCTGAAGCCGATTGTGGTGATAAACAAAATAGACAAACCGGCGGCCAACCCGGCCAAAACTTTGGATTTGGTTTTTGAATTGTTTTTTGACCTCGGCGCCAACGAAGAGCAGCTGGATTTCCCCGTCGTCTACGCCATCGGACGGGAAGGCGTGGCCAAACTCAACTTGGCCGACGAATCAAAAGATTTGTCTCCTCTCTTGGATACTATTTTGAAAAAAGTTCCCGCCGCCGGAAGCAACAGCGAGAGCGATTTGGCTATGCAGCCGTTCAATCTCGGCTATGATAATTTTCTGGGGCGTCTGGCCATCGGCCGGATTTACAGCGGGAAAATAAAAACAGGAAGCAATGTCTTCGTGAAAAAGCCGACCGGCGAAACAAGAACGGGCAAAATTACCAAACTTTTCACATTTGAAGGCATCCAAAGAAAAGAAGTGGCTGAAGCTTCAGCCGGAGATATCGTGATGGCCGCAGGACTGCCGGACATCTACATAGGCGAAACAATCTGCTCAAACGAAAACCAAGCCCCCTTGCCGGCCATCAACATAGACGAGCCGACTATATCTTTGAACTTTTTGGTCAACGACTCCCCTCTCGCCGGACGAGACGGAAAGTTCGTTACTACCAGACAGATTAAAGAACGGCTGGAAAAAGAGCTGGAAATAAATGTCGGCCTAAAGATTGATTTTTCCGCCGGTGAATTTTTCAAAGTTTACGGGCGGGGCGAATTGCATATCGCCATACTTCTGGAAAATATGCGAAGAGAAGGCTTTGAACTCCAAGTTTCCCAGCCTCAAGTCATCATCAAAGAAGAAGGAGGACAAAAAATGGAGCCCTTTGAAGAAGTGATAATAGACTTGCCCAAAGAATTGTCCGGCCCGATCATAGAAACGCTAGGCCGAAGAAAAGGCATAATGATGCAGATGAAAGAAGAGCAAGGCTCCATCATCCGTCTTGTTTTTGAAGTACCGACCAGAGGCATCTTGGGATATAAAAACCAATTCACCATAGACACCAGAGGCGAAGGAATAATGTGCAGCCGGTTTATCGGTTTCCGTCCTTACGCCGGAGAAATCAAAAAAAGAGACACCGGCTCAATGACCTCAATGGCTTCGGGAAAGGCTGTGGCTTTCTCTTTGGATAACCTCCAGCAAAGAGGGACGCTTTATGTGGAGCCAAATACGGAGATTTATGAAGGAATGGTTATCGGCAACACGATGAAAGGAGATGAGATGGTCGCCAATCCGACCAAAGGCAAACAGCTGACCAATGTGAGAATGGGCGGACAAGCCGACGAAAAAATCGTTCTGGCTCCGGCTTTGAAAATGACTTTGGAGAGAGGCTTGGAAATAATGGCCGAGGACGAGTACTTGGAAGTTACTCCCTTAAACGTCCGGCTCCGAAAACAATATCTAAAAGAAGGCGACCGAAAAAATTCCAAGAGGGTGAAATAGCCGAAGTAATAAATGCTATACTGGCGGTATGGCGGTTTACAAAACAAAACTTATCAAAAAAGAAGAGGTCGCCGAAGGGACGATGGCTTTTTATTTTGAAAAGCCGGAAGGCTTTGAATTTATCGCCGGGCAATATGTGACAGTTTCTCTTATCAATCCGCCGGAAACGGACGACGAGGGTAATTCCAGATTTTTCTCCATCGCCAGCGCGCCGAATGAAAATCACTTGATGGTCGCTACCCGAATGAGAGATACGGCTTTCAAAAGAGTTTTGAAAAATTTGCCTGTCGGTTCGGAAGTGAAGATAACAGGCCCGGACGGTTCGTTTTATCTACCCAAAGACGCTTCCAACCCGACTGTTTTTCTTATCGGCGGAATCGGCGTCACGCCGGTTTTCAGCATTCTCAAAAACGCCGCTTATAAAAAACTTCCTCACCGATTATTTTTGTTTTACTCCAACAAACGGCCGGAAGACGCGGCTTTTCTGGAAGAATTGCAAAATTTGGAAAAAGAAAATAATAATTTTAAACTTATCGCCACCATGACGGCTCCGACGGCTCGCCCCGACCGAAGCGGCGGGGAAAGTCGGAGTCCCGACCAGAGCATCGGGAAAAAATCAAAACAGGCTTGGCTCGGCGAAACCGGATTTATAAACAAAGAAATGCTTCAAAAATACATCGGGAATTTAAATTCGCCGATTTATTATATGTCCGGCCCGCCGGCTATGGTAAAAGCCATGAGAGAATTGGCGGAAAAAATGGGAGCAAGCGACGACAATATAATATTTGAAGAATTCGCGGGATATTGAACGCCAATTTAAAAACATTGACTTTTTGTTAGTTGCACTGTAATATTGAAATAACATTCTTTTACAATTTATCTTATAAACCTTAAAAGGAGGGTTTAATATGTTATTTAGTGCAATTCTTTTTGTATTTATTGGTTTTATTTCTTTTTTCCTATTAAGGATGTTCTCTGGTAAGAAACCGTTTGATGTTGCAGAAGGAATTACTAGATCTATTGTTATAGCGGTGTTGTTGTCAATAGGGTTATTGATAGTAAAAAGGATGATATTTCATCCCATGTTCAAGTTGCAAACTTATTGCAAGTCTGAACCTGATAATGTGATCGAGCTTGTTGATGTCTCGGAAACATGTCGCAATCCTGTTTCAAAAGATTATGCTGATGTCGCCAACAGTCTGAATGCAGGAAAAAAGTTTGTTGTGACAGATGGTGAATTCTACTATTACTGCTATACCATTGTCCTACCAAAAGAGAAGAAGATGATTATTGAAAAAATTAAAGTGTCTGATGAAATACAAGTTGAAGAACCTTCTTTTTTGTGTACTGGAGCGATGGTGAAAATCTACCACTACAAGTATGTGAATTGGTGGGGAAAATTTTTCTTTGATAACCCCTACAAAGAAAGATTGGTATTTTTGATTCCGAAAGGAACTTTAGGAAAAGGGAAAATTATTTATCCTGATCCTGCTCCGATTTATGTTCCAGCCGGTTAGTATTGATCTTTAAATTCGTTGTGATTTTACAAGCGCGCATATCTTTCGGAGGGAGATATGCGCCTTTTATTTTGCAATTATCAGTTTCGCAATTATAATATATCCATGTTCGACAAACTTAAACAGCTTAATGAATTGAGGAAAATGAAAAACGCCATCGCGGGGGAAACGGCGGAGGCGGAAAGAAACGGCGTAAAAGTGAAAATCAACGGCAGTTTTACCGTGGAAGATATTTTTATCTCTCCCAAAGCGATGAACGGCGATCTGGCGAAAAATTTGAAATACTGCTTTAACGACGCCGTAAGCAAAATGCAAACAAATATCGCCCAAAAGTTTTCCGGAATGATGGGCTAGGAAAATTAACAATTAAGACGTTTTTATTAAAAAATGTACGAAATCTTATTGATGATAAAATATTCTCTTCTGCAAAGCGTCGGTTTTTTCATTTTGGCAATCGCCGTCATCGCTTTGCTTTTTATAATTTTATACACGGTTTCCAAAAAATTTAAAATGGCGAGAAAAATTGCCGTTCCCGCCGTCATTCTGGCTTTGGGAATTTTTTTGCTGTTCTTTTCGCCTCAAATCTTCCCCAAACATCTTAAATATCCGTTTTTCTTGAAAACTTTCGGACCAGCCGGCGGACCGGAACTGCCTTTGAAAAATGTTTACACTTTTTTCAAAAATATCAAAAATTTTGAGAGAGTTGATATTGCTAAAGACCCCGCCGATATTCCCTCGCCCGTTGATAGAAAAGCCTCCGAAGAAATAAATGTGGAAATAGAGGCGAAGGAAGTCATCGGGGAAATGGCGCCGGGGATTTTCTTCAATTATTGGACTTATAACGGCCAAGTGCCCGGGCCTTTCATCCGAGCGCGAGCGGGAGACAAAATTAATCTTACCTTGAAAAACCACCCCTCCAGTTTGCATCATCACAGCATAGACTTGCACGCCGTAAACGGCCCCGGCGGAGGAGCGACGGTGACGATGGTTGAACCCGGCCAGTCAAAAACTTTCTCTTTTAAAGCTCTTAATCCCGGCCTTTACGTCTACCACTGCGCTCATCCCAATGTCGCCACTCATATGGCCCACGGAATGTACGGGCTGATTCTGATAGAGCCGGAGGAAGGCCTGTCGGAAGTTGACAAAGAATTTTACGTGATGCAGGGAGAATTTTACAGCGCCGGAAATTTGGGCAAGAAAGGACTTCAAGTTTTTGACGCCAAAAAAATGATTGACGGCCAGCCGGAATACATAGTGTTCAACGGCAAGACTCAAGCGCTAAACGGCAAAATGGAAGTAAATGTCGGAGAAAAAATTCGCTTATACGTCGGCAACGGCGGAGTAAATCTTATTTCTTCTTTTCACGTCATCGGAGAAATATTTGACAATGTCTATCCGGAAGCGGCCATCGGTTCGGAACCGCATCACAATGTTCAAACAACAATAATACCGGCTGGCGGAGCCGGTATTGTAGAGTTTAAAGTGGATGTGCCGGGTAAATATATTCTTGTTGACCACGCTTTAGCCCGACTGGACCGAGGCGCTTGGGGCATAATGACCGCCGAAGGCCCGGAAAACAAAGAAATATTTGACGGTGTGGCGGATACCTCGGCAAACAATGGCCACTAAAAGCGAAGAAAATAAATTTTGAAAATCCTAGGCGGGGGCGGCCAACCGAGTCTGCGAGGTTGGGGTTAAGGGATTTTCCAAAATTTGATTTTCGGAGCTTTTATAAAAAACAAAAACCCAGGAAATCCTGGGTTTTTGTTAGACCGTAAGCAGATTTAGTAAGAATTTCTTCTTCCTCCAAATCCGCCTCTGCTGCCTCCTCCGCCTCCTCCGAATGACCTTCTCGGTCTGTCTCCTCCTTCGGTTTTCGGCTTGGCAATATTGACAGTCAAGTTTCTTCCGGCGAATTCTTTTTCGTTAAACATTTCTATGGCTTTGTTGGCTTCCTCTTCGGAAGACATTTCCACGAAACCGAATCCTCTTGATCTGTTGGTTTCCCTGTCCATTATGATGCTGGCCGAAGTTACCGTTCCGGCTCCGCCGAAATGGTTCTTCAATTCATCTTCCGTCGTATCATAAGAAAGGCCTCCCACATATAGTTTATTGTTCATTGCGCTAGTTTTTTCTAATTGCTAATAAAATATCTGCGGTAAGACCTTTGTCGCGCACTTGATTAAAATGATAAGCGAACACCTACAGACACAAGGACATATTAGCAAAATCTTTATAAAAAGACAACAATGTGTATAATTATCATATATGCCGTTAAAAATAAAAAGCGATAATTATAAATTAAAACAAAAAAATAATATGGACAAAAAAATTAAAAATCACCTCGGAATAGGCGCCCTTATTTCTATGGTTATTTTGGCAGTATCTTCTTTAATATTCGCCAATATATATTCCAAGTCAATCGAGCCTTCTTCCTACCGAAGCTTTTCCGTCAGCGGAGAAGGAAAAGTTACGGCCATCCCCGATGTCGCCCAATTCACATTCAGCGTCATCACCGAGGGAGGGAAAGACGTTGGCGACCTTCAACAAGAAAATACGCAAAAGGCCAACCGGGCCATAGCCTTGCTGAAAGACAGCGGAATTGAGGATGGGGACATAAAGACCGTCAGCTATAGCCTGCAACCAAGATATCAATATTTTTCCTGCCCTGTCGGTAAAAATTCTTCCGCCAAGCCCTGCCCGCCTCCGGAAATAGTCGGGTATTCCATAAGCCAGACCGTGTCGGTGAAAATCAGAAATTTTGAAAAAGCGGGCGAGATATTATCCGGAGTCGTTCAAAGCGGAGTCAATTCCGTTTCCGAACTTTCTTTTGCAATAGACGACAAAACGGAAATTGAAAACCAAGCCCGCCAAGAAGCCATCGCCGATGCCATCAAGAAAGCGGAATCAACCGCCCAAGCCGGAAACTTTAAATTGGGGAAAATTTTGTCCATAAATGAAAACTCTTTTCCTGTGTTTAATCAATATAAAACATTGGGAATCGGCGGAAGCGAAGACTTCGCCTCTTCAGCGCCAGTCATTGAACCGGGCTCTCAAGAAGTATCAATCGGCGTAACGATAAGTTACGAAATAAGATAAAAAAGTGAGAATCTCCGTCAAAGCCAAAACAAACGCCAAGAAAGAATTGGTGGAAAAAATAAGCGATAAGGAATTTGTCGTTTCCGTCAAAGAACCGCCGATAGACGGGCGCGCCAACTGGGCGATATGCCGATCCATCGCCGATTACTTCGGCGTCTCCCCCTCCCGAGTCAATATCGTCTCCGGCCAATCGGCAAAAAATAAAATCTTGGAGATAGTGGAAATAATTTGAAATTGCAGTTTACCAGCGATAGCAAATATAATGCAATTTTAAATCAAATCAATTTTTCGTATTCTTTTTTTAACTTTTCCCAATTGCCGGACTTGCCGGAGTCAATCGCCTTTCTTATTTTCTCAAACAAAGTTTTGTAGAAATAAATGTTGTGCAATGTGGCAAGGCGCTGCGCTTCCGGTTTGTTTTCTAAAAATATTTTGCGCAAATCCTTTCTTTTCATACCTGAGGCGCACGCTTGGCATTTACAACCTCTTTCTATCGCCTTATTATCTTTGGTAAAAATTCCCCTTTGGATATCTAGCCGGCCAGATTTGGAATAAAGAGCCCCGTGCCGAGCTTCGCGAGTGGGTATGACGCAGTCAAAAGTATCAATCCCTTTTTCCGCGCCGATAAAAATATCTTTAATCGCGCCGATGCCAAGCAAATGCCTCGGCTTATCTTCCGGCAAACCGGACAAAGACCAACCTAAAACATCGCTCATCTGCTTTTCCCCGAAAGAACCGCCGATGCCAAAGCCGTCAAAAGGAAGCGCGCCGACAACCGCGGAACTTTCTTTCCGCAAATCTTCAAAAATTCCCCCTTGGGCGATGCCATACAAAGCTTGGCCGTTTTTCTTTTTCTCCTTCAAGCATTTTTTCGCCCAACTATGCGTTTTCTTAAGCGACTTTTTATTGTAGTCATAATCATGAAGGGGCGAGGTGCATTCGTCAAAAGCGAATATTATATCCGCCCCCAAATCCTCCTGTATCTTTATGGAAATTTTCGGATCAAGTTTGTATTTCTTCCCGTCATAAGAAAAAACAACTCCGTCTTTGCCGATTTTCACCGGATTTTTACCTTTCCCGACATCGCTTGTCGGGAAATTGGAAATTTTGCCGATTTTGTGAACTTTTCCCCAGCCGAGGCTGAAAATTTGAAAGCCTCCACTGTCGGTCATTATCGGATTTTTCAATCCAAACCTTTTATGCAAACCGCCCGCTTTTTTTATTTCCTTCACCTTGTCCGTCACAAACAAATGAAAAGTGTTGGATATCGTCAAATCCAGCGACGCCAAACTATGATCTTTTTTACTCAAAGATTTTACTGTCCCATGAGTGGCGACAAAGGCGAATCCAGGCGTCAAAATCTCCCCATGAGCCGTTTTAATCGTCCCCGTCCTCGCCTTACCCAATTTGTTTTTTATCTTGAAAAACATTAATAGCTCTTCAGTCTTTCCGATTTTTCGTGCTGGCGGATTTTTTCTAGCGCTTTGGCTTCTATCTGCCTGATTCGTTCTCTAGTCACCCCGAATTCCTTGCCGACTTCTTCCAGGGTGTGGACGATGCCGTCGCCCAAGCCGAATCTCATTTGAAGAATTTTTTGCTCTTTCGGCGTAAGGTCGTTTAGAATTTCTTGGAATTGGCCTGTCAAAATCTTCTGGGCCGCCTGCTGGTCGGAAGAAAGAATTTTATCGTCAGCCACGAAGTCGCCCAGCGTTGAATCGCCGTCGTCGTCTCCAACCGGCGCTTCAAAAGAAACGGTGCTTTGGTCTATTTTTTGGATATGATGGATTTTTTCCACTTCTAAATTCATTTCGGCGGCGATTTCTTCGGGCAGTGGCTCCCGGCCTAAATCTTGAGACAATCTTCTTAAAACCTGTTTGTATTTGGAAATCGTTTCCATCATATGCACCGGAATCCTGATTGTTCTGGCCTGGTCGGCGATGGCTCTGGTTATCGCCTGTCGTATCCACCAAGTGGCGTAAGTGGAAAACTTGTAGCCCTTTCGCCAATTGAATTTTTCCACCGCCCGGAACAGCCCGAAATTGCCTTCCTGAATCAAGTCCAAAATGGATAAATCCGGGCTTCGACCGACATATCTTTTGGCGATGGAAACGACCAGCCTCAAGTTGGCTTTTATCAAAATATTTTTGGCCTCCTCGTCGCCTTCTTCAATTCTTTTCGCCAAATCTCTTTCTTTGGCGGCGTCAATCAGAGAAATTTTGCCGATTTCCCGGAGATACATTTGGACGGCATCTATGGATTCTTTGTCCAAACCTTGTTCAAGCTTTTTCCCGTCCGTTTCTTCCGACTCTATCATATCCTTGCTCTCAATGACATCGACGCTTGACTCGCTGAAAGTGTCGTAAATCGTGTCCAAAAGCGCCACGTCTTCTTCAATGTGCGGAAATTCTTTGATAATCTCGCTGTAAGTGACAAAACCCCTCGCCTTGCCTTTTTTAAGAAGGTTGTCTATCTTGATTTTTATTTCTTCCGCCTTTTTGGATTTTTTCCCAACCGACTTACGAAGTCGGTTCTGTGAACCGACTTCGTAAGTCGGTTTTAGTTTTTTTGCCGTCTTTTTTATTTTTTTCATTTTGTTTCTTTTAATTTTTTGGTAAGCTTATGAAAATCATCCAAGTATTCTTTTAGTTTTGATTCATTTCTGTCTTCCAATCCATTCACCGACTCCAGCTCTTTTATCTTTCCGGTTATGCTTTCCAGTTCCGCTTTTATCTCTTCCCTTTCAATTTCTTTTTTTATTTTTAAAAACTCATTCGCCAAGGACGCTTCTTCGGAGAAAAACAATTCCGCTTCCAATATCAATCTGTTTTTTTCCTCCGGCGGACAACCGTCAATCTCATCTTTTTTAAAAGCGATAAATTCATCAATAATCGGCTTCAAGCCAAGGTCTTGGGTGTCTTTTTGCCAAAGCGCCATTCCCAGAAGCTTGTTTCGCATAAATTCCAGCCTCGTCCGTTTTTGACTTGGAGATACCTCAACCGACTTACGAAGCCGGTTCTGTGAACCGGCTTCGTAAGTCGGTTCTAGGCTTACTTTCTTCAGCTCATCCCAAACGGCATCTTCTTTTATTTTTAATTTTTCGGAGATTTTTTTCACCCAGCCGGCCTTGTCCATTTCGCTTTGCAAAACGGCGATGTACGGCAAAATTTTTCTCTCTATGTCCTTCCTCTCGTCAAAAAGTTCCAAATAAAATTCTACGACATTTTTGGCTTCGCTTACCGCTTTCAGCCAGGATTCCGGATTGTCCAGCACCGCGTCGGCCGGGTCTTTGCCGGAAGGAGAAACGGCGATTTTGACTTCAAATCCCTCCGCCAGCGCCATATCTATGCCCTTGCTTGACGCTCTCGCTCCGGCTTCATCCTTGTCAAAGGCCATTATTATTTTTTCGGTCAGCCGTTTTATCAGCTTCAGGTGTTCAGCGGTCAAGGCCGTCCCCGATACTGCGACGGCGTTGGCCGCTCCGGCTTGATGCGACATCACCGCGTCCATCTGTCCTTCCACGATAACGCAGGCATCTTTTTTTCTTATCTCGTTTTTCGCTTTGTCAAAAGCGTATAAAATTCCGGACTTGTCGTAAAGAACGGTCTGGGGAGAATTGATGTATTTGCCTCCCGAATCAGTCCCTTCTTCGCCGAAAATTCTTCCGCTGAATCCGACTGTTTGCCCGGAAGCGTTTGAAATCGGAAACATTATCCGGCTTCTGAATCGGTCGTAATATCCGGCTTGCGACTTGGCCGACTTGACTGCCATTCCCGCTTTTTCCATCTCGGACTCGGAATAGCCTTTGTCTTTCAAATAATCGCGCAAATTATTCCAGCCGGCCGGCGCGAAGCCTATGTTGAAAGCTTTGGCCGTCTCGCCTTTCATTCCTCTTTTTTTAAGATAAGCGACGACATCCGCGTTTTTTCTCAATTCGGTTTCGTAAAATTTTACGGCCTCGTCCATGAGCTGAAGCAATCTTAATCTTTCGTTTTGCCGATTTTTGTCTATTTTTTCCACCTCCACCCCCGCCCTGTCGGCCAATATTTTCAAAGATTCCAAAAAATCAATCCCCTCTATCTCCATTACGAAACTGAACATATCGCCGCCGCGGGAACAACCGAAACAATGCCACGATTGGCGGGCGGGAGAGACAAAAAACGACGGGGTTTTTTCGTTGTGAAAAGGGCAATTGGCCTTGAAGTTGGCGCCGGCCTTTTGGAGTTTGACATAACTCTGGACGACATCCGCTATGTCAAGACGAGATTTTATTTGTTCTACGGTGGAAGACATAATTTTAAAATGAATCACGAAATAGTGTTTTTGAAATAGCACTACGGAGCGCGGCGGCGCGAGTAAAGATGATTTTTCAGCAGAAAAATACTTCGGGCTATTTCAAAGACAGCTATTTCGCGATTCATGTTACTTTTCTTCAATTTTTTCCTCTTCTTTAACATATTCCTTCCTAAATCCCGTCCCCGCCGGGATCAATCTTCCGATTATGACATTTTCTTTGAGTCCGATGAGCTTGTCTTCTCCGCCCATAACCGCCGTTTTTATCAAAACTCTGGCCGTGTCCTGGAAAGACGCGGCGGACAAAAAGCCGGCGGCGGACAAAGCTACTTTGTCTATGGACATAACCGTTGACTCAAGTTTGGCGGGATTTTTCCCTTCGCTTTCCGCTTTTTCGTTTTCATCCAAAGCTCTTTGGCTGTTAACGGCTTCTCCCGCGTTAAGGTCGGTGTCTCCGGCGTCAACGACTTTAAGCCTTGAAAACATCTGCTTGATTATGACTTCAATGTGTTTTTCATTGATAGAAGCGCCTTGCATGGAGTAAACTTTGTCCACTTCTTTAAGTATGTATTCCTGCGTTTTATCCCGTCCGGCAATGGCGAAATATTCTTTTATGTTGAGCGAACCGTCCGTCAGGACATCGCCCGCTTTCAGCTTGTCTCCCTTTTTAACCGTGACGAATCGGCCGAAAGGTATGTAAAACTCTTTTGACTCTTTGTCTGTTTTTGCTGTTTCTCTGTCAATGAGGATAGTGATAATCTTGTCGGTCGCTTTCAAATCAAGCTCTTCTCCCGCTTGTTTTATCTCCAACACCTCTCCTTCCACATCGCAAACCACGGCCGGATTTTTCGGAATTCTCAATAAAAAGATTTCTTCAATTCTAGGAAGACCCATAGTGATATCCCCGCCGCCGGCGATGCCTCCCTTATGGAAAGTCTTCATCGTCAGCTGGGTGCCCGGCTCTCCGACGGACTGGGCGGCGACGATTCCGACAGCCTCTCCGATTTTAACTGGAGCGCCGGAACCGAGGTCGTAACCGTAGCACTTTCGGCAGACTCCTCTTTTTGCCTGGCAAGTTATCGGGGAATAAATGTTGGCCTCTTCAACGCCCGACGATTCCAGTCCTTTGGCGTCAGACAGGGTTAAAAGATGGCCTTTTTTGAAATTGCCGGCGGAAGAAGCGAGTGTCCGGCCGAAAATCCTGGCGGAAAGTTTTTTGCCGTAGCTTTCCACCATTTTTCTGGAAACGATAATTCCTTCTTTGTCGGCGCAGCTTTCTTCGGTAACGACGACATCATGAGAAACATCAACTAGCCTTCTGGTCAGATAGCCGGCTTTGGAGGTTTTCAAAGAAGTGTCGGCTTCGCCTTTTCTGGCTCCGTGAGTGGTGATGAAATATTCCAAAATTCCCAATCCTTCCTTGTAGCTAGACCGGACCGGAAAATCAATAATCTTGCCAGCCGGGTTTATCATCAAACCTTTCATCCCCGTCATTTGTCCCAGCTGGCCGAGAGACCCTCTGGCGCCGGAAGTTACCATGGCGTGAACAGGGCCCATTTTATCCATCGTTTCCGGAACCAAATCCTCAATTTTATTCTTCGCCCCCTGCCAAATTTCTATGACTTTGTTGTATCTTTCCGAATCGGTCAAAAGTCCGTCTTGATATTGGCCTTTGATTTCAACGGCCAGCTTCTCCGCTTCCGCCAAAATTTCGTCTTTCTTTTCCGGCAATTTAAGGTCGTGATAACCCCAGCTTATGCCGGAAGCCGTCGCGTATCTGAATCCGAATTCTTTTATCCGGTCCAGAATATCCGGCGTGGCGTCAATGCCGTATTTCTCAATCAGGCGGGCGACAATGGACGACAGGATTTTTTTGCCCGTCTCTTCGTTGATGTAAGGAAAATCGTCCGGCAGGGTGCCGTTAAACATCAGCCGGCCGACGGTCGTCTCAAAAACTTCTCCGTTGAAAATTTCGTATTTTGGCAAGTTGCCCGGAAGAACTTTTATCTTCGCTCTTATGTCAACTTTTCCAAAACTATTGGCCAAAATAGCGTCATCCGGAGACGAGTAATAATTTCCTTCTCCTTGGGCGGACGGCTTAATCTTAGTCAGCCAGTAACAGCCCAAAACCATATCTTGAGACGGGTCCACAATGGGCTCGCCGTTTCCCGGCCTTAAAAGATTTTTCACCGAGGCGATGAGGTCTTTGGCTTCCGCCTGGGCTTCCGGACTCAAAGGAACATGAACGGCCATCTGATCGCCGTCAAAGTCGGCATTGAATCCGTGGCAAACTAGCGGATGAAGCTGAATGGCGTTTCCGCCGATTAAAATCGGCTGGAAAGCCTGGAAGCTCAATCGGTGCAAAGATGGAGCGCGGTTGAGCAATACTCTTTTGTCTTTGATGACTTCTTCCAAGATGGCCCAAACTTCCGGAATTTTCTCGTCCACCAGTTTGCCGGCGCCCCGGATGTTGTAAGCGATTTCCTTTCTGATAAGTTCAGCGATGACAAACGGCCGGAACAATTCCAAAGCCATATGTTTGGGCAAACCGCATTGGCTCATCTTGAGCTCCGGACCGACGACGATAACCGATCGGCCGGAATAATCCACTCTTTTCCCGAGCAAGTTCTGCCTGAATCGCCCTTGCTTGCCTTTCAGCATTTCCGCCAGCGACTTAAGCGGCCTTCTTTGCCCTTGCGCCAAGGCCGTGTTTTGGCTCCGCCTCATAGTATTGTCCAGCAGGGCATCCACCGCTTCCTGCAAAATTCTTTTTTCGTTGCGGCAAATCACTTCGGGCGCTTTTATCTCCACCAATTTCTTCAAGCGGTTATTTCTGTTGATGACTCTTCGGTATAAATCGTTCAAATCGGAAGTAGCGTGCCTTCCTCCGTCCAGAGCCACCATCGGCCTCAAGGCCGGCGGGATGACGGGAAGCGCGGTCAAAAACATCCATTCCGGACGGATGCCGGCGCGCTTCATTGACTTTACCAGATTGATTCGGGCGATAATTTTCGCTCTGTCTTGAGCTGTGGCTGTTTCCAGCAAGGGCTCCAATCTATTTTTAAACTCGTCCAAATCAATCTTTTTGAAAATATTGTAAATTGATTCCGCCCCCGTTTCCGCTTCAAATATCTCGCCGTATTTCATGCTCAAGCCGTAATAGTCAAGCTCGGAAAGAACCCGATACAGAACCAGCGCGTCCAACTCGCTTTTGGCTTTCAGCATTGAGTTTTTCAAAGTGTCTTTTTCTTCTTTGGTTTCCACATCCTTAAGCTTTGTCTTGTATTCCGAGTCCAAGTTTTTGTAAGCGGCCGTTTTTTCGCTCTCCACCACTTTGGTGATGATATAGCCGGCAAAATAAATAACCTTGTCCAAATCGGTTGACTTGATATCCAAAAGCATGCCGATTCGGGAAGGCGCCCCTTTCAAAAACCAGATGTGGGAAACCGGAGCCGCCAAAGCGATATGGCCCATTCTTTCTCTTCGCACGATTGAGTTGGTCACCTCCACGCCGCATTTTTCGCAAATTATTCCTTTGTATCTTATTCTTTTGTATTTGCCGCAATAGCATTCAAAATCTTTTTCCGGCCCGAATATTTTCTCGCAAAAAAGGCCGTTTCTTTCCGGACGCTGGGTTCGGTAATTGATGGTTTCCGGCTTGGTCACTTCCCCGCGCGACCAGGACAAAACTTTCTCAGGAGAGGCGAGCTTGAGAACTATTGATTCAAAATCGGTTACTTTTGTATCCATGTTTCAAAATAAAAATTAAAAAATAAAATCTAAAAAATATTAAACGACTAATTTTGCTTTTTCTTGATGTCTATGTCCAGCGCTAGTCCCCTTAACTCGCTGACCAAAACATGAAACGACGCGGGCAGATGCGGGCTCTTGAATCTTTCGCTCCTGATTATGGAATTGTAAGCCGAAGCTCGGCCGGTGATATCGTCCGATTTGATGGTCAGCATTTCCTGCAAAGTGTGCGCGGCGCCGTAACCTTCCAAAGCCCAGACCTCCATTTCTCCAAGCCTTTGGCCTCCCCCTTGAGACTTTCCTCCCAGCGGCTGCTGGGTGATAAGCGAGTATGGCCCGATGGATCTCATATGAATCTTGTCCTCCACCATATGGTCCAGCTTCATCATATAAATCTGTCCGACCGTCACTTTCTGGTCAAAAAATTCCCCCGTCCTTCCGTCGCAAAGCTTGACTTTGCCGTCTTCGGGCAAGCCGGCTTTTTTAAGCTCCTCTCTTATCTCATCTTCCGTGGCTCCGTGGAAACCGGGCGTGATGGCATGATAGCCCAATTTTTCCGCCGCCCAACCCAAATGAGTTTCCAAAATCTGGCCGATGTTCATACGGGAAGCGACACCCAGCGGGTTAAGAATAATGTCCACCGGCGTGCCGTCTTCCAGATACGGCATATCTTCCAAAGGCAGTATTTTGGAAATAACGCCTTTGTTGCCGTGCCGGCCGGCCAATTTGTCGCCGACGGAAACTTTTCTCAATTTGGCGATTTCAACGTGGACTTGTTTGATTATCCCCGGCTCCAGCTTGTCTCCCATATCTCTGGAAAAAACTTTGATTCCGATTACTCGGCCTTGCTTGCCGTGGTCAAGCCGCAAGGAAGTGTCTTTGACATCCCTGGCTCTCTCGCCAAAAATTGACCGGAGAAGTCTTTCTTCCGGAGTCAATTCCACTTCTCCTTTGGGAGAGATTTTCCCGACTAAGATATCGTCCGCCCGCACTTCGGCGCCGATTCTGACGATGCCGTCTTCATCCAAATCTTTAAGCTTCTCTTCGCCGACATTGGGTATGTCGTAAGTGGTGATTTCCGGCCCGAGTTTGGTGTCTCTGATATTTATGGAAAATTCTTCCAAGTGGACGGAAGTGAATTTGTCTTCTTTAACCATTCTTTCCGAAAGGATAATGGCATCCTCAAAGTTTGACCCTTTCCAGGACAAGAAAGCCACCAAAACATTTTGGCCCAAAGCCATCCTTCCTCCGTCACTGGAATAATTATCCGCCAAAACATCGCCCTTTTTAACCTTATCGCCGACATTGACAATCGGCCGGTGATGCGTGGCTGTCAAAGCGTTGGACCGCAGGAAAGTAGCCAGATTATATTCCCTTTTTTTCTTGCCATCTTCTTTGATTATTATTTTGGAAGCGTCAACGAACTCCGCCGTTCCGTCATTTTCGCAAATCACCATCCGGCCGACATCTCTGGCGGCTCGGTCTTCCATACCGGTTCCGACCAGCGGCGCTTCCGGCAAGATGCAAGGCACGCCTTGTTTTTGCATATTGGAACCCATCAAAGCCCTGGTGGCGTCGTCGTGGTCAAGAAACGGAATCATGCTGGTGGCTATGCTGTAAGCCTGATTGGGCGTCATATCCATAAAATGGACATCCTGCTTCGCCACCAATCCGGGCTGGGACATAACTCGGGCTTCCACTTCTTCTTCCAATATTTCTCCGGTTTTTTGGTCATATTTCGCCTCGCTGTGAGCGATGTTGTAATTGGATTCGTCCAGCGCGTTAAGATAAACAACCTCGCTGGTAACTTTTCCTTTCACAACTTTCCGGTAAGGAGTTTCCAAAATGCCGAACTCGTTGAGCCTGGCGTAGACGGCCAAATGGACAACCAGACCGATATTGGCGCCTTCCGGAGTTTGAATCGGGCAAATCCTTCCGTAATGGGACGAGTGAACGTCTCTGACTTCAAAACCGGCCCTTTCCCGGGTAAGGCCTCCTTGTCCCAAAGCCGTAACCCTTCTCAAATGCTCCATCTCGTCCAGCGTGTTTTTCTGGGTCATAAACTGGGAAAGCTGGTTGGTAAGGAAAAAATCTCTGACCGCCGACATAAAAGTCCTGTTGTTGACGATCTGCGCCGGCGCCAAAGTGGCCGGGTCGGCCGTGGACATCCTGTCCTGGATGTTCCTTTTCATTTTGGCCATATTCGCCCTCAACTTTTGCTGCAAAAGCTCTCCCACGCACCTTATTCTCCGGTTGCCGAGGTGATCAATATCATCCGGCTGGGCCAAAGGATTATTGTTCAGCTCTATGACTTTGGAGACTATGCCGACAAGGTCTTCCAAAGTGATTGTTCTCGGTTCTTTTTTTACATTGTCTATCGGCTTGCCTAATCTGTTGTTCAGTTTGTATCTTCCTATAATAGAGAGATCGTATCTTTCTTTGTCAAAAATTCCGTCAATGTAGGTCTTGCTGTTTTCAAACCCGAGCATATCCATCGGCTCGCCCGGCCTCAATCTTCTGTAAAGCTCTATGTAAGATTCTTCCAGTGTTTTAGCGGAATCTTTCTCCAGAGTTTTTTTGATAAACGAAACCGGCCCGATGTCTATTTTGGAAAAAGTTTTTTCTATGTCCGCGTTGCTCTTCAAGCCGAAAATCCTGAAAAGCGAAGAAACGGGGATTTTTCTTTTGTTGTCAATTCTGGCGTAAACGACGCCGTCCGGCTCCGTCTCAATTTCAATCCAAATGCCCCGGGAAGGAATTATTTTTGAGCTGAAATATTTCTTGCCTTTTATCAGATTGGCGTTGAACTGCACGCCGAAAGATCTGGCCAATTGAGGCACCACCACTCTTTCCACGCCGTTGATGATAAATGTCCCCCGGCCGGTCATAACCGGAAAGTCGGCAAAAAATATTTCCTGTTCTTTGATTTGGCCGATTTCTTTGTTGGTAAGTTTCAATTTTACTTTCAGCTGGGCGTCCAAAGTCAAATTTTTGGCTCGGGCGGAAAACTCGTCGTGCTTCGGCTCGTCCAAAGAAAACCCGGCAAACTCAAGAGTGAATTTTTTCTGGGAATAATCGTGGATGGGAGAAAATTCCTGAAACAATTCCGTTAATCCTTCCGTTACAAGCCATTGGTAAGAATCCGTGTGCATTTTTACCAGATTCGGCAAGGGCAATACCGAGTCCTTAAGTTTGGCGAAAGATTTTTTGCTCATTATTAATTTAATTATTTAATAATCTTGACTCTTTGATTTACTTGCCTCGCTTGGCGGGGTAAAAAATTAAAAAACCCTTATTTTATAATAGGGATCCCCGGCGAAAAAAATTAATTGGAAAATTTAAACATACAAACACTAAAATCCTTTATCTTTTAAGGACTTTATGACAAAACCTTCTGTCTTTATAGTATAGCGCCCATTATATCCATAACTTAAAGCTTGTCAACTCGCCAACAAGGACTACCCTTGGAATTTCTTAAGGGTAGTCCTTGGGGAAGTTTTTACTGCGTTGCTTTCTTCGCCTGTAAAGCTTTGATTTGCTCCAATAATTGATTGATCAGGGTCTGAATGTTTTGGATTTGCTGGGCTTTTGCCGTTGCCGAAGTTGTTACTCCGGTACTGCCGGTTGCCGGAGCGGCGGATGAAACTGCCGAAGAAGCTTGCGCCGAAGAGGAAGCGGCCGCTGTTCCAAACACTTCTTTGATTTTAGCCAATGTTTTCGGACCGACTAAACCGTAACCGGTGGTGTTTTCATTTCCGCTGGAAGCGATACCGTATTTCTTCTGGAAATTCTGGACGGCTTTTTTGGTTAAAGCGCCGAAGTAACCGGTAACTTTACCTTCGGGATAGATGGTCTTGTCTTGAGCCAAAGCTTGCTGTAAAGATCTGACTTCGCTGTTTTCCGAGCCGAGTTTCAGAGTTTTGGTTATGGTGATGGTAATGCCAGAAGGAGTGCTGATGGTTTTGGTCGTTGTTTGGCCAGTGGTCGTCTGGGTTACCGTCGCGCCTTGGCTGACAGAGGATGCTTGACTGGAAACCGATGAAGCGGCGCTGGAAGTCGTTCCCGGGATGACAGTGTAAACGGGCGTGGGAGCTCCGCCACCACCGCCTCCTCCGCCACCGCCACCGCCAACCACACCGCCTTCAGAAAGGGTGCAGTTGGAAGAGCTTGGAGTTACCGTTACCGTGGTTACCGGTCCGGAGACCATAGCCAGAGTAACTAATGATTGAGTTGCGCTGCAAGTCTGCGAAGTGGTGTAAGTGGTGGGAGAAGTGGTGAACGCCTTTCTGTCGGCGGAAGTTACCGTAATGCTCGCGCCCGGAGACAACTGGATGGAAAAACTTGAGGTGTCAACGATAATTGAATCAAAGTTCGCGCTGCCGCTGACAACCAAACTGTAACCTCCCACGCTTACGACGGACGATTCGGACAAAGTCACATCCAGCGCGCCAAAAGCCAAAACTGGAGCAATTAGAAAGGATAGCAAGGCTGTTAAATAAGTTTTCATAATTTTAATGTTTTACAACTAGCTAAACTAACTAACGAACCGCCCAGAAGTTGATGGATGTGCCTTCAAGCGTGCCGTCCGCAACGCCAAGACCGGTGTTGAGAATGCGCAACTGAATGGTGCTTACGCCTGTCGTTGATGCGGCGGTAATGACATACATGCTTTGAAACGAGCTAGTGGCTTGCACAAAAACCCGGTCATTCGCCAGTAAAGCGCCAGTCGGCACGGTAGTGCAATCTGCAAATCCCTCCGTTGTAGAAGCGGTAATGTTCACATTTCCGAAGGAACAATACCCGAAGACCATGCCCTCAATGGTTGGCGCAGCTGGCTCGTCTCCAACTTTAAGAGCCGAAGTGCTGGCAGTGCCAATCAGTTTCAAAGTCGTGGCAGTAACCTGAACGACACCATCCGTAGCGTTCGTAATAGTCTCTCCATTCAATAAAGTAAGCGAGGTCGTGGAAGCGACTCCGCCAAGCTGTATAACTCCATTCTCGGCGTTGCTGATTATTTCACCGTTAAGCAAGGTCAAAGTCGTGGTCGTCGCTCCGCCAAGAAGTGTAGCTAGACCGGTAAAACTGGACACATCCGAAACAGTCAACGCGCCGGTAAGAGCTATTGTGCCGTCGGTGGCGTTGGTAATCGTTTCGCCGTTTAATAAGGTAATAGAGGTTGTGGAAGCGACCCCGCCGAGTTGGATAACGCCGTCAGTGGCGTTCGTAATCGTCTCTCCGTTCAATAGTGTGATAGAAGTCGTAGAAGCCACGCCGCCAAGCTGGATGACTCCATCAGTGCCGTTGCTGATAATTTCGCCGTTAAGCAAGGTTAATGTTGTGGTGGTGGCACCTCCGAGGAAAGTGGCCAAACCGGTAAAGCTGGAGACGCCTGAAACAGTTAGCGCGCCGGTAAGCGCTATTGTGCCGTCGGTCGCGTTAGTGATTGTCTCGCCGTTAAGCAAGGTAATTGATGTAGTAGAAGCGACTCCGCCGAGTTGGATGACGCCATCTGTGCCGTTGCTGATTATTTCACCGTTAAGCAGAGTCAAGGTCGTGGTGGTGGCTCCGCCGGCGAGAGTAGCCAATCCGTCGGCGCTGATCGCTCCCGCGGCCGACAAAGTAACTCCTGTATCACCATATCCGCCACCGACTAGAAAGCTCGTGGCCGCCGTTTGAGTCGGGCTGAAAGTGCCGGTCACAGTTAGGTTGCCAACGACCGTGGAAGAAGCTTGGGAAAGAAAACCGTTCGCCATTAGACCCAAGCCCGTAAGCGAAGTTGTGGCCGCGGTTAAAGTAATCGTGCCGTCTGTGGCGTTGGTAATCGTTTCGCCGTTGAGAAGCGTAACAGACGTAGATGAAGCGATGCCGTTCATCTGAACAACGCCGTCGGTGGCGTTGCTGATAACTTCCCCATTAAGAAGCGTAATGGAAGTGGTGGTGGCTCCGCCGGCGAGAGTAGCCAATCCGTCGGCGCTAATCGCTCCCGCGGCCGATAAAGTAACTCCTGTATCACCATATCCGCCACCGACAGAAACCGCGCCTGTCAAGGTGCTGGTGTCGCTCACCGTCAATGTTCCGCCCGTGCTGATGCTGGTGCTGATTGTCGTCGCCGCGTATGTGACCGCGAAGACAAACACAAACGACACGAACACCGACAAAGCGATACGAAAAAAATTATTGCTTTTCATAAATTATTTAAACTAATAAATTATCTTTTAATGCTAAAAATTTGCTAATAATAAAATCGACTGCCAAGTTTTCACTCGGTAACTTTTATTATACTCCCCTTGTTATAACTAACAACAAGTCGTACCTGTGGATAACTTTTTCAATCTCAAATCTAAAAAATAAAATCTAAAATCTGTTAACTGTATCTTTACAATCTTTACAAAGGGTAACCCTTCGCTAACTTCGCTAAATTGCGAAGGGTTACCCTTTGTTATTCCTCCCTACTGCGTCACTTTCTGCGCCTGCAATGCTTTGACTTGTTCCAAAAGCTGATTGATAAGAGTCTGAATTTGCTGGATTTGCTGGGCTTTGCCTGCCTGTCCGGTAGGCAGGGTTGTTCCGCTAACGGCGGGGGCGGTCGCTCCGGCGCTCCCGGTCGAAGTTCCTGTTCCCGAAGATGAAACGGCCGTTGCTCCGTAAATCTCATTCAATTTCTTTCTGGTTTGAGGGCCGACGTAGCCGACGGGTTCAATGCCGTATTTAGTTTGGAATCTCTTGATGGCTTTTACTGTAAGCGGTCCGTAGTAACCGGTAATTTTTCCTTCCGGATAGATGGTCTTGTCTTGCGCCAAAGCTTTTTGCAAAGCTTTGACTTCGCTGTTTTCCGAGCCGACTTTCAGAGATTTGGTGATGGTGATAGTAATGCCTGACGGAGTGGAGATTGTTTTAATCGTTGTTTGGCCAGTGGTTGCCTGGGTTACCGTCGCGCCTTGACTGGAAGCGGATGATGCTGTGCCCGGGATGACGGTATAAACAGGCGTGGGGGCTCCGCCTCCTCCTCCGCCGCTTCCCATAATTCCGCCGCTGTCGGCGGCCATTGTTTTGGCGGAAGCTTCCGAACCAGCCTCGGATTCAAAACTGCTGGTGTCGTAAGCGGCTACTTTGTAATAATAAGTCGTGGCTGCGCTTAATCCGGTATTGGTGTATGAATTCGTACTGACGGTGGCAACAAGCGGGAAACTGCCGCCGCTGGAAGAGCTGCGATACACATAGTAGCCGGACAAGTCGCTTTCGGTATTGGCCGTCCAAGATAACGCCAGTTGGGTAGCTGAGTTTGGCGTGGCAATCGCTAAACCGCTCGGCGTCGCCGGAGCCGTCGGGTCGCTGGCTTGCGTCAAGGCGTAAGGCGAGAAGTGAGTCGCTTCGGAAGTGGAGAACACCACTTGCGCCACATTGCTCAAAGTGGAAGTAACATCGGTAGCCGCCATAGCGTTGCCACTGGAATCATAGTAAGTGGCGGAAGTGTTGAGCGATTCCCATTCCTTCTGGTCGTTGACGGTGGAAACGCTCAATTGCGCCACTTCGGCCGGCGTGTCTATACCGGAAACGGCCAATTCGGCGACGGTGTAAGTAAGCTCAATGGTGGCTGTTTTACCGGAGGATAAATTTTTCACCTGGCTGTCGCCGGAATAAGCGCTGATGTCTTTGGCCTTGTTGGCGATGACGTTAACAAGAGGAGTGTTGGGATAATTGACCGTTTCTTTGGCGGTGATGTAAGAGTCGCTGCCGGATTGGCCCAAACCGCCGGAGTCAATTGTCACTTTCGTTTTGACGGTCGTGTCTTCAAACGAACCGGAGGCCGTGTCTTTAAAGGTATTAGAAGTCATCAATGTGTCTTGAATGCTGGCGGCAGTGCCGGACAAAGCGATGCTGATACTGCTGACATTTCCCGAAACGCTGACCGGATTGCTGGCGTAACCGGCTTCGGAATACTTGTCGGAAGCGGCGTAAACTCTCCATGAACCGCTGTCAACGCTCAAAGTGTAAGCGCCGCTGGCGTCGGCTTGAGTCACCGCCGAACCGCCGGTTACCTTCTCGGCTCGCACGAAGGCGTAAGGCGCCGCCGAACCTCCGGCCGTTACCGTGCCGGAGATGGTGTAAGCGGCGGAAGTCATCACTAAGTTTAAAGTGGCGTTGGCGGACACGACCAAAGTTTGTGGCGTCATAATGTAGCCCGGTTTGGCGGCGATAATCTTATAAGTGCCTTCGGCCAATTGGAGGCTGTAACCGTTGGTGGAAGTGGCGGCGACGCCGTAGTGCATGCCGTTGGAAGTGTTGGCGACATCAATCCAGACGTCTCTTAATTCGTTGCCGGAGGTGGCGGAAGTGTGGTAAACAGTTCCGGAAATCGTCCTTAAGGTGGAGCTGACGACGACTTTTATCGTTTCGTTGCCGTCTCCGCCTGTTCCGTCAACGTTAAGAATGGTCTTGCCCGCGTCATAGAAAGTGGTGTTGGCGCCATTGTCGGTGTCGTAAGAAATGCCGCTGGACGGAACGGACGGTATGAAGACGCGGATGGTCGTGGAAGACATATTGGGAACTTGCAAAGAGGTGGATGTGCCGTTGCGAAGCTCGGTGTGGTTGCCGGAATTTTTGGCGATGTCAAACAAATCTATGAAGGCTTCGGGAACGGTGATGAAATTGCCGGAACCGTCTTTGAAGTTGACGGTCACGGTTTTTCTGGCGTTGACGCGGACATTCCAAGTGGTCGTGGCGACGATGCCGAATTTGGGAATAGCTGTTAAATTTTCGTTAATCGGAGCGATTTTGCCATAGCCGGGTTTGAACACATCCAGGATATATTGGCCGGTGGAAGTGGCCAATTGCGGCACGCGCAAAGTATAAGTGCCGTCGGAACCGGTCTTGGTGTCGTAAAATCTGCCGTCGCTGGATGACCGGGCGGAAACTATCACATTGGCGATGCCTTCGCCGGAATCTATCGTAGCGTTGGTGCTTTCAAAAACGGTGCCCGCCACGCTCCAATATGTCGTTGAGCCGGACGGGGCGAAGTTGACGCCGCTCTGATTGGCGCCGGCGACTGTCACCGACTGGTTGTCCATACGGCCGTAACCGGGCACGTGGGCGCCGACTTGCCAGGCGCCGTTATCCACATACAAAGTGTAATTGCCGGAGCTGTCGGTCATAGCGTTGGCGTTGCCCGGACCGTCGGTTCGGTAAGCGAAAACGGGGGCGCTGGCGATGTTGTTACTGCCGTCGCTTACTTTGCCGGTAATGGTATAAGAAGGTTTCTTGATGGTCAGAACAAGAGGATTGGCGCCGGTCTGGCCGGTGGACGAAGTTTTGGAGCCGTCCACGAAAACATAATTGGAAGCGGCCGAAGTTACTTCCACGGAAAGTTCCCGGCTCTGGCCCATACCCGGGAAAAAGGCGCCGACATTGTAGGAACCCTCGCCGACATTAAGGGAAAATTTTCCGCTGGTGTCGCTTTGCCCCTGCGTTCCGTTGCCCTGCGACGGCGAGAAAGCGAAAATCATGGCGTTGGCTATCGTCGTTCCGCTGGCGTCTTTGACCGCGCCCTCTATTGTTTTATTAGCGCGGGAAATAGTGAAAGTGTGGCTTGTTTTAGGCAAACCGCCGTCGGTAAGAGTACAGCTGTCCGGACAGCCGGTCATATTAAGCTGAATAGGTTTGGGCATCGTCCAAGCCGGAGCCGGCGGCGGCCCCATCATCATTCCATCTTTGGGCATAGCCGGCCCGATGCCGATAGTCCAAAATCCGTTTTGCTTGGGAAGATTAAGAGTTTTCCTGGTGGAAGCGGTCAAGGCGCTCGTTCCGGGAGTATCGGTCTGGACCGTAAATTGTCCCGGCCCTCCGGCAAAAATATCTATTTGCTCGCCCGAGGTAAAGGTGTCGGCAAGCGCCGTTAAGTTAACGGCGAAAGAAACTCCGCCGACAGCCGAAGTTAGGCTGATGTTTCTATTTATAATACTGGTGGAAGTGGCTCTCATCGGAGACGGCTCGCCGAAGCCGAAATAATTGGTCGTGGTGCTGGACGGGTCAATGAACGACTCGGTGAAGATGAAGTAATCGTTGTTGACCGGCAAATCGGTGAAAGAATAATTTCCTCCGCCAGTAGTGGAAACACTTCTGGGCATAGGCCCGAGCACCGGCGATTGAAGCATCACATTGACTCCGTCCAAGCCGGTCGTTCCGTCGTAAGCGCTGACAATCTTGCCTTGGACGGTGGTCGTGGCCGTTCCGCCCAAACTGCCTCCGCCGATGTAGACCGGATTGACGCTGAAGCCGGATTCAAGAACGGTGGCTCCGTCGGCGCTTTTTGTTTTTATGTCCAAGGAGTAACCGCTGGTATCCGCGCCTTTGGCGACGGACGGATTTTTAATGTCCGTCAAGCCGAATCTTAAAAAGTCGTGAGTGTCGCCGTTTTCGCTTTTGGTGGCGGTATCCAGAGTCAGGGTTATGGTTTTGGATTGGGCGTTTTTGGCGATGGTTTTGATGCCGATGGCTCCCGTTCCGGGGCCGTTGATGTCCTTGTTCATATCGTTAAGCATTTTCATGGTGACAGAAGAAGTGGCGACACAGCAGAGACCGAAGTCGGAAGTGGACGGGAAAGTGATGACAATCTGGCCGCCCAGCGGAATCTGTTTGGAAAGAGGAATCTCAAAGCCGTAGGTGGAGCTGGCGTTGGTCATGCTGTTCATCACCATAATGTTGGCCGGAGGCATAAATCCGCTTACTCCGCCCGCGCCGGAAAAAGTCGTGGAAGGAGGCGGGGCGCCGAAACTGCCGCCGCCCATACCCGGTTCAAGCATTCCGCCGGATGTGGCAAACGACATAATCGTGCCGGACATCGTGGAAGTGGTCATGTTAACGCCGGAAATGTCCCGTATATTGGAAGCCGTTACCGAGAAGGTGGAACCGGACGGCATTCTCACGCCTTGAATTTTGGCGGTATTTCTGGCGGCGTTGTAGGTAATGCTGTGACCGGCCATAGCGCTTAGAGTCATCGTCTGGCTGTTGGCCAAAATGGAATACTTGGTCAAGTCAACGGCGTCGGTGGAATTGACCGCTTCGTTGAACGAAGCGGCAATAGCGAAATCGTCGGCGCTGACGGCCAAGATTGACGGTGCGGTCTCATCGGAATTACTGCCTTCCGTGGAAAAACCGAGAGTATAATTGTTGCCCATGGCCGTATTGGAGACATTTTTGATGCTGGCGCCTTTGACGGTCAAAGTCATATTTTGGCCGGCTGGCAAAAGGTTGGTGGAAAGCAAAGTTCCTTCTTTGGAAGCCGGGTCGTAAGAAAAAGCGGAGGGAACGGTGGCGCCGCCGTCTATGCCCAGTGTTACCGCGCCGGAAGTGGCGGTGGAAAGATCAATATGGTCGTTGAAGGTTAAAATAAAGGAAACGTTGTTGAGCGGCACATTGGTCGCGCCGGCGGCTATCGGCAAAGCGGCGATGACCGACGGGCCCGTCGCGTCCGCCGTCCCCGTGCCAAACGGAATCATCCATTGGGGCATAGACAGAAGAACGCCGTTGGAACTTTTGACGCCATTTGTGTCGCCGGAACCGTCATTGCCGTCAATGACTATCTCGTATTGCGTGTTGTTCGCCAAAGCCGTAAAACCGCTGATGGTGAGCGTGGTCGTGGTGGCGTCGTAAGAAAATGTGGCGCCGGAAAGGGAAATCGGCGTCTTAACGCCGGCGGCGTTGCTGAACAAACTGATGTTGGAAGCGGTAAGGGTGCCGGCATTCATCGCCTGGCTGAAAGTGATGAAAAATTTAGCGATGTTGGTCGGAAGATTAAAACTGCCAGGGAATGGCATACTGCCGGTAACGCTGGGCGGAGCCATGTTGGTCATCGTTTGGCCGGATGCGCCGGTGGTAAAGGTAGCCGTGTAAGATTGAATGCCGGGTTGGAAAGTGTCCTGGTCCATCTGGTTGCCGGAAATATCCCTGATGGCCGAGGCCGCGCTGGCGCCAACTTCAAAAGTGTAAGAAGTTGAAGGCGAGAGACTGCCGGAAAGAACACATTTTCCGGACGGTTCAAAACTGGAGGGCATCGGATTATAAGTGACGGAAGCGCAAAGATTGGAACCTGTTCCGCCGGCTTTAAGAGTGACGGAAGTGGTGGCGCTGGCCGAAGCGATGGTGCCGGACTGCAAAGACTTGTCAAACATAAAACCGATAAATGACATATCCACAGTCACATTGGTCATTCCGGTTTGCGGATAAGAGCCCATCACGCGAGGGGCGGAATTGTCCACGAAACCGCCGTCAAAAGACATTTCCTTGGGACTCATCGTATTTTGCGGATTGCTTGTCGTTTGAGCCAC
>Ga0209211_10001221_pt1 | contig 49658 bp, 47 predicted proteins | sample RifGroA2_FD_183992 | JGI IMG/M metagenome (GOLD analysis project Ga0209211, IMG submission 183992) | Groundwater microbial communities from Rifle, Colorado, USA - Groundwater A2 (SPAdes) (version 2) | ecosystem: Environmental > Aquatic > Deep subsurface > Groundwater | place: Rifle, Colorado...
CAAGGGTCAAAGTCCGCAAGCACATAAATCGGCAATTTATGCTCGTCATTCAGCCTTTGCAGTAATCTTCTTATCCCTCTTGTCGTCTGCCCCTGCGAGGTCACAATAAGGCAGTTCTGCTTCTCCCAAAACTTATCTTCGTGCAGCCTTTCCCATACAGCCTGCTTCTCCATGTAGATTACATATTTTGCCTTGACGCTTTTGAATTCAATATCCTCAACATTTGAGGGAATGCTCCATCCTCCCGAGCCAAGCTTTGCCCAGTTTATGCTGTCTCCCGAATCTTCAATCACCACATTGCCCGCAACACTGCCCATTTTGTTTGCGTTGACATTCAATTGCTCCCTTGAGCAATCTGTTATCAGCTCAAGGTCTTCAATGGCTTTGTCTGATTCGACTTGATCATCTACAATATTATCGTTAGAGCTTGGCAACGTCCTTTTTGCCATGTAAAATACATCTCTCAGGCTCGCGTGCTTTCCCACATCAAGCAGGTTCTTGCTTACCTTTGCAACTTCCAATGTTTGCAGGAATTTTTTTGCATGCCCCACGTTGAAGAAAGTCCTCTGCTGCTGCTTGTCTCCGAGAGTAAGTGTCTTGCTTTTCTCGTCGAAAACCACATTGCTTAATGACCTCAAGCTAAAGTCTATTGTGGGATTCTTCCCTTTCTCTATATCCTTCACAAGCTTCTTTCCAAGCTCCTCAAGCTCTTTATTCGGCTTCTTTTCGTGCTTCTTCATCCTCTTCCTTCCCTTTCTTCTCAAAGTCCATCCTGTAAATCTTGTCGTCGCTGTCATCCTCAATAATCTCTTTCTTGATTTCAGGCTTTACAAGCATCTTGTTCAGCCCTTCAATTATTTTCTCTTTCTTCTCTCCTGCCAAAACAGCAAGGGAATCCGCAACTTCAGGTATGTATCTCTCAAACATATTTGCTCTTTCAATCTGCGTGCTTATTCTTGTTTTCTTCCTCACATAAGTTCCAAGCTGCCTGCCGCAATCCTGCAATGCAAGCTTGATTTCTTTCATTATCTCCTGGTAATGGGCAATTGCTTCCTTGCTTTCGCTTGTGAACGGCACCCATACAGAAGACATGTGTATTAGAACAACAGCAGGCCCCACAGGAATAGAATCTCCGGATTGCTGCAGCCCGTAAGGCTTCCAGTTGGTCTCCATTAATGATTTTGTCATTGAGCATGCCCCCTCCTGATACAGCAAAGGCACCCTGTTTGCGAATCTTAGGATTGCAACTTTCTCTTCTTTCGGAATCTCGCCGCCGTAAGCTATTGAACACTCAATAATAAAAGGATTCCCCCTATAAACAGCAGGAGGCCTCGATGCTGCGCAATAAAATTCCGCCTTGATCTCCTTCATTAGCCCCTTTTCAAGCAGTTCTTCTCCAATCGGGCTCAGGCAGTCTGTTGGCGGGGCTATAAGCTTTGTTTTCTGTATCCCTTCAACAAGCTTCTCAGCTAGATCTCTTGTTATCTGGCTTGGCTTTGTGTCCTGCTTGATTCCAGAATTGTTGCATATTTCCTTTGCAGTCTCATTTCCTACCCTTGAAAATTCGCCTGTAAGAAAGCTTTGCAGCGTCCTGCTGGCTGTAAAGCTCAGCATGTTGATAAGCATCCCTATCTCGACACCATAAGGATGCGGCTTGATTGCAACAGCCTTTTTCGGCATTTTGTCTGTCGCCCTTGCATAAATTATCTGCTCTGCCTTTGGATTTGTATAGACTATTGTGACATGCGGGTTTATTACAGCAGTTTGTTTTAAATATTCGTCAACAGATTGCCTGCCTTTAATGTATTCCGCTTCCAAGTCAATTTCAACTCTTGTGCCTTGCTCCTTCTTCCACTCAACTACCTCTTCCTTTGTTATCTTCGGCTCGTTTTTCTGGGTATCAATGTTAAGCTCGTAATAACTGGCAGGATGCTTTGGCGAAATCTTAGATGTTATTTTTGCAGTTTTACCTGTTGTGAGCTGGGAATAGAGCACGGCAGCACTTATCCCAATACCCTGTTGTCCGCGATTTTGTTTTAGCGTGTGAAATTTGCTTCCATACAAAAGCTTTGCAAAAATGTTAGGTATCTGATCTTTAACAATCCCCGGGCCATTATCTTCTATTACGACCCTATACTTAAATTCCCCCAATTCAATTATCTCTACCTGAATTTCAGGCAGCTCATTGCTTTCCTCGCACGCATCCAGCGAGTTGTCAACAGCTTCTTTCACAGTCATCAAAAGCGCCTTTCTTTTGCTGTCGAACCCCAGAAGATGCCTGTTTTTGGTGAAGAATTCAGCTACAGAAATCTCCTTCTGCCTTTTCGCCAACTCATGCGCTAATGTCTCTGCCATGTTTTTTTGAATTAAGGGGTTGTTTTTATTGTTTTTTCTTTTTAGATGTCCAAAAATCTTTTTCTCTTCAGCTCCCTTCTCCTTTTCTCAAGCCATTTGTAGACGCTGGAATGGGTTGAGCCCCTTAATAATGACTCAACTGCGTGCCTTGCAGCCGCCACATTCTCAGGCAATCCAAGCATGCTTATTGTTTTGCCAAAAACAGATATATAAGATTCAGTAAGCTCTTCTATTAGCTTCCTTGACTTTCCTTCCCTTCCTATAACCCTTCCTTTAAGCCTAAGCATAGTTTCTTTTGATTTGCCTGAATAGTCCTGCAGCTGCACGACTTCGCACACATAATCCTGCTTAAGGAGCAACTGCGCAATTTCCGGATTAAACCCCCTTCCAATTGCCTTTATTATCTCCCTTGTAGTATACAGCCCCAGTGCATCTTCTCCGGAAACAAAAACCTCGCCTTCCTTGGAGTCCACATTTATCTTGGTATTTGTAGCTTCCTCTATGCCTTTCTTCACGCTGCCTTCCTTTCCTATAAGCACCGCCACTCTTGATTTGGATATTCTTAATTCGTAAGAGAAGACTTCCATGGCTTTTGTAAAGGCACGGGCTTTTTAAAGATTATGTGGATTATTCTTGAACATTCTAAAAATCATCACAGCCCCCATAACAAACAAAGGAAAGCTCAATAATTGCCCCATTGTAAAATAGCCGAAAATAAACCCAACCTGCTCATCAGGCTGCCTCACAAATTCTACAAATGCCCTGAGCAGTCCGTACATTGAGACGAATGCCCAGAACATCGCGCCTTTCGGCAGCTTTTTGTCTTTAATCAGCCAAAGCGCGCCAAAAATAAACGTATTCTTCAGCGATTCAAAAATCTGCGAGGGGTATCTGCAGCCTTTCGGCGGATTTGCTATGTACTGGCTATTTTCATAATTTATGCAGAAGCCAGAATTTGAAACCCTGCCGACAAGCTCGCCATTGATAAAATTACCTATTCTTCCAAGTGCAAGGGAAAGCGCGGCAGGAATCACCATGATATCTGCAATGTCATAAAATTCTATTTTCTTTTTTCTGCAGAAATAAAATGTGGCTGCAAAAGCCCCAATAAGCCCGCCGTGGAATGAAAGCCCGCCGTTCCACACAGCAAATATTTGCGTAATGTCGCTCAAATAAAACTCAAGGTTATAAAACACGACATAGGCAATCCTCGCCCCCAAGACGACTCCAATGACATTGTAGAGTATTAAATCAGCCGCATCGTCTTTTGCCAACTTTATTTCTTTTCTTTTGGCAAGATAATAAATAAGATAATAAGAAAATGCAAACCCTATTGCATAGAAAAGCCCGTAATGCCTGATTTCAAAAGGCCCGATGTCCAGCAAAACAGGGTTTATGTTGTGGTAAATCATTTTGACATAATGTAAAATCCAATGCGGTTTATGAAAAACAATATGTATGCCAGCCCCTCAAAAATCCCGAGCAAAACAGCCCCTGCAGCAGGATTTGCCCTGACATATAAAAACGAATACGGAAGCGATAAAATGAACGCTAGTATGATTGAAGGAAGTATAATTCCTGCATACACTCTTGGATTTTTGATGTGCCTCAAGCCTTCCTCAAGGCTTTCTTTTATTAAATATTTCTGCGCAAAAACCGAATGAGAGACATTCATGAAAATGTATGCAATTATAAAATAAGGAACTCCCAGCAAGCCCACCACCCATAACATGAAATTTTCCTTTGCAGAAGACAAAATCAAGCCGACTAAAATGGAAGTTATTAATATTGCAGAAAACATTAGGAGGTTAAGGAGATAAAATTTTCCTAATCGCCTGAAGCTAAATCCAGACTTTTCAACCGCCGACTTTACAAGCCCAAGCGCGCACAGCTTAAAGAATGAATAAATTAATAGCAGCACGGCGTAATACAGGATAGATAGAAGCAGAATGCCCGCAATCAATGAAATGTTTCCTGCGCTTTGATTTATGTTCAGCGATTCCGCAAATCTCCTGAGTATAAATACGGTAAGAAAAAATAAAATGTCTATGGAGGCAATAGCAGCCATTTTTCCTGGATTGGAAATCAAAATTCCAACGCTTCTGATAAACTCAATGTTTTTTACACGCTCAGCCAGTTTGCCCATAAACGCATAATAACTTAAATAGATATAAACCTGTCGGAAATATCCTAGTGATAATCTATTTAAACCATACTGCAATCTCTCTTCCTATGGCTAAAATAAGGAACATCCCAATATTGGGAAAAATTGTCGGGCTGCTCTCGACCATGGTGCTTGTTGTGGTCTTGAGCTCCTTAATAGGGCTTATACTGGCATTTCCAGTCATGTGGCTGTGGAACTTTGTTTTCGGAGCCTTATATAAGATAAATGTGTTTCAGGCATGGGCGCTGAATGTCCTTACTGGAATCCTATTCGGCCATGCCGCAAACAGGAAGCACAATTCTGCCGAGGAAGAATAATTTTTTTTCGATTAATTCCTTATTTCACTTTTTATTTGCCTCATAACATCTTGATATGATTGCATCGCTTAAAGTTGATGCGGATTTAAGCATCCTGTCAAGCATTTTAAGCATAAAAATCCTGATATTTCCGGGCTTTCTGAAATCTGCGCATCTCGCCAACTGGGCATCCTTTGCCCTCTTCCCATACAGGAAAAAATGCGGGACAAACCTTATTGTTATTGCCATCATAAGGGCAGAGTTTCTTGAGCTTCCGCCAAAAAAATCCAGGGGAGTTAGGAAATATTCTGCTGATTTAATCAGCTTTCCTATAGTCGTGGTGAAAGTCAAAACCAGCGAAGCCAATACGAGCATGGCAAATCTCCACACGGACATAATGCCCTCATCCATCTTGTCTCTTGAAAACAGCAGGTACATCAGCAGTATCATGGCCGCCAGTGCAGCAAAAGGCTTTAGTGATTTAGCAGCATACCCTATTTCTATTTTGGATATATTCATTAGTAGGAATATAATGATTGTCATAGCAGTCATCATCACAAAATTTTTTGATAAAAAAAGAAAAATGCTCAGTAAAATAACAAGAGCTGCCTTCAGCCTCGCATCAAGCCTGTGCATTGCGCTGTCCTTATTAGCATACTGCCCGAACAGTCTTTTAATCATCCAGCCCAGCCTTCCTTAGTAAATTCTTTCCTATTTTGTTTCTTTTGCCGTCAAAAATCACCCTGCCTTCCTTTAGGATAACAGCATCATCGCAATACTTCAAATCATCAAGAAGATTTGTAATCAATATTATGGTTTTCCCTTCTTTTTTGTTGAGATGCTTAAGAATATCTATGATATTTTTCTTGTTTCTTGAATCAAGCAGCGTAGTCGGCTCGTCAAGCGCTATTGCATCAGGATTCATTGCAAGCACGCCTGCAAGGGCTGCAAGCTGCTTCTGCCCTGCTGACAGGTTATTGACATTTTCATCTGCAAGATGCGATATTTTTAATTTCGATAATGTTTCATCAACAGTATGTTTTATCCTTCTTTCATCATATCCTAAGTTCTCAAGCCCAAAAGCCAAATCTTCCCTGACTATTGAATGCACAAGCTGGTCCTCGGGATTCTGGAAAATAAATCCCACTTTTTTCCTTGCATTGGATTGGTCAGTTTTTGTGCTCACTCCATCAATGATTACTTCTCCCTTTGAAGGCAGCAGCAGGGCGTTGAAATGCTTTGCCAAGGTAGTCTTCCCTGAGCCGTTTGCGCCTATAATGGCTGTGAAGCTTACTTTTTCTATTTTCAGGTTTATATTTCTCAGCGCAAATTTTTCCTCGTACCTGAAGCAGAGATTTTTTGTTTCTATCATTTTATAAATGAAAATGAATAGACTGCAATTCCTTGTTTGCATTCTAAAGTCAAAACGCGCCCTTTCGCATCCTTGAATTCTGCAATGCAGTACGAATCAGGAGCTTTAATCCGCACATTTTTAAGAAATTTGCCGTCTGCTCTTATGGAAACAACCGCTCTGTCATTATTTCTTGATTCTGCCACTGCATAAACTCTTTTTCCCCTTGCCAAAAATGACAGCGAGATTTTATTTTTATTTTCCAGAAACTCATCTTTTTGCTTCCAATCCCCGTCTGCATAAACAATGCCAAATTTTATTTTTCTATTCTTTAAATTTTCATCGCGTTTGATTTTTCCATGCTTTTTACTTCCAAGATAAACAGTTGGGAATTTGGAATATTTTGGCTCGTCCTTAAATAATTTTGTTTTATTTTTGCCTTTAAAATTTAGCTCTTTTATTATTGCCTTTTCCAGCTCCCTGTAATTTCCCTCTCCAATGTGCCTGTATGCAATTTTCCCGCCTTTCATGAGAATCTGCGAAGGCCAGAAATCAACTCCAAGTCTTTTTGTTATTTTTCTGCTTTTGTCTGTTATTATCAGGAATTTTATGCCATATTTCTTTGCAGCATTGCAGACATTTTTGTTGTTTTTTTCAAACTCCCATTCTGGCGGATGGACAATTGCCGTAAAAAGCCTGAATTTCGCATATTTATCACTCAATCTCTTAATCTGCTCCAGAGACCTGAGGCAGTTCATGCAGCTGTAGGAAAAAATATCCAGAAGAGCCAGCCTTGCCCCGCTCATTTGCAGTTTCATTTCAGGTAATGTTTAATATTGGCGCTTTTTGCTATGTACGCTGCAAGAAGCAGTTTTATTGCGTCTCCAATAATGAACGGCGCAACCCATCCTATTATTATCGCCTTCACGCTCAATCCTGTCACAAGCATTCCCTGCAGCCCTCCTAAAAGATAGATTATCAGCGTCCCTGCAAGCATGGCAACAGCATAATGCGCGAATCTTATCTCTTTATTCGCCTTTGCCTTTTTTTCAACGAGCTTCCCGATAGCAAATGCCGCTATGGAGTAGCTGAAAAGATATCCTCCTGTAGGCCCAAGCAGTACTCCTATGCCTGAGCTTCCTCCTGCGAAAACAGGCAGCCCCAAAGCCCCGACTCCAATATACAGCAGCATTGACAAAGCGCCGTAATACGGTCCCAATAATGCCCCGCTCAAAAGCACAGCCAGTGTCTGAAGAGTTATCGGAACTGGCGTAAACGGCAGTGGTATCTTAAACCACGCAATTCCTGCCGTCAATGCCGCAAACAATGCAGCAAAAACCATAAGTTTAATTTTTTTCCTTTCATTATCCTGCTGTTCCATGAAAACCACCCTCGACTTGTTTTTATAAAAGTTGAAAAATTCGCTTTTGGGCGAATTTTTCAAAGTTTTCTATTACTTTAAAATCATCAATATATCTCCTCTGTTTACATTCGAATCCTTCTTGCTATTTATCTCAATTACTGTTCCTTCCTTTGGAGCCCTTACATCATTTTCCATTTTCATTGCAATAAGCTTTGCGAGCAGCTGCCCTTCCTTGACTTTCTCTCCCTTTTTCACGCTCACTTCAATTATGATTCCAGGCAATGGCGCTTTTATAGCAAGCTCGCCTTCCTTGATTTCTTCTTTTGACTGGCTTTCAATGGCATGCTTGATGTCGCTTTCAGACTTTGTCTCGACTTCATAAACATCATTGCCGCAGTAAACCTTTATCTTCCCTTCTTCTGTTTCCTCAATAGATACATTATACTCTTTGCCGTTGACCTTGATGATTATTTCTTCCATTATAGCGGCATGTTTCCGTGCTTCTTCGCAGTCTTTTTCTCCCTTTTTGACATCAGCATCTCAAGGCATTTTATAAGTGTTTTTCTGGTTTCCCTTGGCTCAATAACCATGTCAATTTTTCCGAGCTTTGCCGATACGTAAGGGTTCAAGAATAAATTTGAGTACTCCTCAATTTTCTCTTTTGCAGCCTTTTCAGGATTCTTGGAATCCTTTATCTCTTTCCTGTGGATGATGCTGACTGCCTGCTCCGCGCCCATCACAGCTATTTCAGCAGAAGGCCATGCTATTGCCATGTCAAAACCCATGTCTTTTGACACCAATGCAATGTACGCCCCGCCATAAGCCTTTCTCAGCACCAGCGAAATCTTGGGCACAGACGCTTCTGAAAACGCGTACAGTATTTTAGCTCCGTGCCTTATTATGCCATTATGCTCCTGTTCCGTCCCTGGAAGATAACCCGTGACATCTACAAAATTTATTATTGGTATGTTAAAACAGTCGCAGAACCTCACAAACCTTGCGATTTTATTAGAGGAATTTATGTCAAGGCAGCCTGCCAGCACCATCGGCTGGTTTGCCACAATCCCGATTGAGATGCTGTTAAGCCTTCCAAACCCGACAACAGCATTTTCAGCGTAATTTCCGTGCACTTCAAAAAAAGTTCCTTTGTCCAAAACCTCCCTTATCACATTTTTCATGTCATATGATTTTTTTGGGTCAGAAGGCACAATTTTCTCTATGTCCTTGTTCAGCCTGTCGCTTGAGTCATTTGTGTTGATTACAGGAGGGCTTTCAAGGTTATTTTGCGGAATGTAGCTCAAAAGCTTCCTTATCATTGCAATGCACTCCTTTTCATTTTCCACTATGAAGCTTGCAACTCCGCTTTTGCCCTGTGCGGAAGCCCCGCCAAGCTCCTCAAACCCTATTGACTCGTTTGTGACTGTCTTGATTACATCAGGCCCTGTTATGAACATGTAGCTTGTTTTCTTTACCATGAAAATAAAATCAGTCAATGCAGGACTATAGACCGCAATCCCTGCGCAAGGCCCCATTATGGCGGATATCTGGGGCACAATCCCTGACATCGCAGTATTCTTCTGGAATATTGCTCCTCCGCTGTCCAATGCAGAAACACCTTCCTGTATCCTTGCCCCGCCTGAATCCAATAACCCTATGCACGGCGCGCCGTTTTTCAAAGCCAACTCCATTATGCTTGCTATCTTCCTGTTGTGCATCTCCCCCATTGAGCCCCCCATGAAAGTAAAATCCTGGGCATAAACATAAGCAGCCCTTCCGTTTATTGTGCCGTATCCTGTTATAACCCCATCTCTGGATTTTTTCTTTTCCTGCAGATCGTAATTTCTGCTCCCAAGCTCGGCAAATGCCTGCACTTCAGCAAAAGAATCTTTGTCAAGAAGAAGATTCAGCCTTTCCGATGCAGTCAGCTTTCCTTTTTCATGCTGCAGTTTTGCGCCTTCTTTGTTGTTCTCCAGAGATTTCCTAAGCTCTGCAAACTCCTTCATCTTATCGCTGATATCTACCACCCTTGGCTTCAGGATAGCTTATGCGTTTTAAAAGGTTTTTGCATAAATTTAAATATAAAACTAGGAAAATCGGGTATAGAATGGTTGAATCAGCAAAGGAATTAAGGGAAATATGCTACGCAAACTCCAAGGGAAAAAGGCCGATGTACATGGAGATGTTTACAATGAAGATTTCGATTTATGTCACAAAGCTGCTGCTCTACACTCCGATAAAAGCAGACCATGTCACTATCTCAATGATGCTCCTTTCAATTATCGGCTCTGCGCTTTTGGCAACAGGAGCCTTAAACTACATGCTGATTGGAATCCTGATAATCCACTTCACCATAATTCTCGATAATGTCAATGGCGAAATAGCCAGATACCGAAAGGAAGGAAACATGACCGGAACATTTTTGGAATTCTTTTACCATGAAATAACTGCAACCTTATTGTTTTTTTCAGCAGCCTATGGAGTTTTCCTCCAGACAGGAAGCAAATCAGTCCTCATATTTGGATTCCTTGCATCTTCATTTTCAAAATCAGTGGTGATTTCAATAATACAATTGGCAGCCTTGAAGAATGCGCTGAGGGATGACTGGAAGAAAAGGGCTGAAAAGGTCAAAAAATCCCTTGCTCTGATAGGCAGCGCAAATCTGGAAGGTGGCAGCACAAAAACAGGGACAAAGCTTTACAGATTCTACAATTATCTAAAAGAATTCTGGGGCCACCCTTTCAACATAGTGCATGTCAACATACTGATTATTTTGGAAATTATAAACTCGCATTACAGCTTCATTCCAGCCTATTCAATGCTTTACTGGTATCTCGCTGTTTACGGAACAGCTTCGGTTATCCAGCAGGTTATGTCTTTTATTGTGCATTACAAGGGGAAAAGCGTGCATCATTATTATGTGAAGTTGTTTGAGGGGAGATAAGTGTTGTGAAAATTATGTCTTTAAGTAAAACTATTTCATTTAAACACAATACCTTTTGTTTTGTCAATTAATTCCTTGCTTAGAGCAATCAACTCTCCTATTTTCTCTTCCTCTCTGACTTGTGTATCAAGTCCGTAAGTATAGAGAACTTTGAAAAATTCGCTTGAAAAACGAATTTTTCAAAGTTCTCTATTGACTTTCCTATTTGCTGATATTTTACCAGATTCTCATGAAGTAGCCTTTTCAGTATCTTTTGCGCTCCAACATGGCTTATTTTCAGCACTTTGCTTATTGAATTTGCATTGTAGTAGGCAGCAAAGTCCTTGAATAAAACCAGCATCGCTTCCCTTTCTTTTTCTGTCAGCGATAGCATAGTAACTTAAAGTTATTATATAGAAACCACAAGTTAATATATAACGGTTTCGGTCTTTATGCAATTTTAGATCCCTATTAAAACTTTAAGCCTGCCTCACTCTTAATCTCTTCAGCGCAATCCAGCCTTTTGTCGCCAGATTCATCCCATGCTTCTGCACAAACGGGTTTTTCCACACATGGAATCCAATCCCACCAAAAAACCTGCCGAAATGCCTTCTTAAAAACAGCTGCATTATCTTCTGCTGGCCTATTCTGTAAGCCTTAATTCTTTCTTCTCTCGTGAATTCCTCTGTCTCGAAGACAGGCTCCTCTCCCCAGTAATTGAAGTCATTCAGATAGGCTTCAGGCGGATACAAAAACCTGCCGTTCTGCTTTATCCACTCAAACATTTCTGTTCCCGGATAAGGGATCATGTTGTAAAACCTTAGCTGGTCTACATCAATCTCCTCGGCAAATTTCAGGTCGTTCTCAAAAGTCTCCCATGTCTGCCCGGGATTGCCGATGATAAAATTGACCTGCGTTTTTATTCCGAGAGCTTTTGTTTCACTGACAGATTTCTTCAGCTGCTTCGTGCTCAGGTCTTTTTTCAGCAGCTCAAGCGAATGGGTATCTGATGTTTCCAGGCCGTAAGCAATCCAGAAGGTTCCTGCTTTTTTCAGCTTTTCAAGCAAATTCTTGTTTACCCTGTCAGCCCTCAGCCCGTTCCCGAAAATAATCTTTAGTTTCATCCCGCTTTCAATGATCAAATCGCAGATTCTCTCCGCCCTTGGCATGTTAAAAGTGAAATTGTCATCGCTGAACTCAAAGGTGTCATAGCCCCTCTTATGCCAGTATTCAAGCTCCTGCACCACATTCTCGGGGCTTCTTGTCCTGAAAGGGTGACCCATGACAAGCTGGATTGAGCAGAAAGTGCATCTGTTCGGGCAGCCTCTGGTAGAGACAATGGGAATTCTTTTTTCCAGCATCTTGTCCATCTCAAACAGGTCATAATCAGGAAACGGCAGCTTGTTAAGATCCTGATCTAATGGATAAGGTGGATTGACGGCAATTTCCCCGTCCTGCCTGTAAATAAGCCCATTTACCTGCTCGGGCTTTTTTCCGTTTGCCAAGTCCAAAAATGTCCTCTCCCCTTCCCCGTATATCACATAATCAATTTTTGTATCTTCAAGTATTTTTGAATGGACTGTCGATGCATACGAGCCGCCGATGGCAACAGGTATTTTGGGATATTTAGATTTGATAGTGTTAATTATCTCATATGCCATTTTATATCCTATAGAAGCAGTGGTCATCCCAATCATGTCAGGCTTGAAACCCTCTATTTTGCCGAGCAAATAGTCATTAGAAGCATACATTCTCATATCTGCCAGCTCAACAGAATGCCCTTCTTTTTTCAGCATTGCTGACAAATAAGCAATTCCGGCATGGGGTATTGTTGCCACTACATACCTTCCAATATTTGGAGGGATAACAAGTAATATTTTCATTTAGTTCACGATTGTTAACTAAATCAATCTACAATATAAATTTTTGCACAAATTTATAAAAAATGTCAAATTCCAATAAGGGATGGCGGCAATAAGCAAAGAGGAATGGCTCAATAAAAGATTAAGAAGCAATTTTCTTATACCTGACAGGAATAAATTTCCTAAATTTACCGATACAGGCTACGACCCTATTCTATTTGAAATTATCAACAGCGCCTATATCGCAAAAAACAGCCTCGGCAGCTTTTTTAAGGCTTTAGAGCCATTCATAATTTTTGATGAAAGCAGAAATGATTATTGGATAGACTGCTCAAAAGCAGCAGAAATTAAAGAAAATTTTCTGAAAGACAGCATATTATCAGGATTGGGTGTTTTTGAGCTGAATCCGAAAGGCAGCAAGCACCTTGATTTTCTGGAATCCTTAGGCGCCATAATACCTAACACAGTAAAAAATAATCCAATTCCAGTAAGCGGAGAATCCTCAATTAAACTAAAAAACTGGAATACATATATCAAAGACAAATATGATATAACCTTCAGTAACGCACTCATGGATGAGAATTCAGGAATCAAATACCAAAATCATTCTGCCGTTTTTTCAGGATTTGAGATGTATGCAATATTTGCAAACATAACCAAAAAGAACGGATTCAGCATTCATGCAAACGGCAGCGTCATAAGCAGCCTCTATGAAACGTATTTCCAGTTCATCGGCTTTAAGGTAATAGATTATTTTAGGAATTCAGATGGAAAATTCGATTTCACTATGATCATGAGAAAGATAAATGAAAAGCAGACAAGCTATGATGAATTCTTTTATATCTACAATGAGCTTAAAAAGAGATGGCCCACAAGATATGGAAACTAAAGATTTATAATAATTAATCTGCGCTTAAAATTATATGGACACAGTAAAAAGAATCTCCAGAAACATATTCTTCCAGAGCATATCGGAATTCACTGTAAAAGGGCTTCAGGTGCTTGCATTGGCATACCTTGCAAGGTACCTGAAAGAAGCGGAGTTCGGCAAATTCAGCTTTGCAGTGGCATTTACAACTATAGCCTTGATTTTCATAGACTTAGGGCTAAACCCATTGTTTGTCCGTGAAATCAGCAGGAAAAGAGAGCTTGCCGGCAAATATATATCTCATGCCGTAGTGATAAAGTCAATTCTGTCTTTTGCCTCTTTTATTGCAGTAATGATTATAGTGAATCTTATGGGATATCCTGATGACATAAGAAAAATAGTCTATGTCATGTTTACCTCAGTCATATTGAAGTCATTTACAGACAATTTCAGCTCCATATTCCAGGCTTTTGAGGAGATGCAGTGGGACAGCCTTCTAAAGATCATACGCGCCGTAATCTTAACTGGCTTGGTGTTTTTTTCCCTTGCAAAAGGCTACAGCCTGCTCACTATAGTATGGATGTATGCTGCGACAGAAATCATTGTTCTGTCTTTATGCATCCTGATTCTTTTCACAAAATTCATAAAATCCATGGTGAAAGTGCAGAAAGATATTCTTATAAATCTTGCTTTTGAATCGCTGCCTTTTGCCCTCACTGTGCTGTTCTATAGCATTTATTTTTACATTGATTCTGTCATGTTGTCTTATATGAGGGGGGTATATGAAGTCGGAATTTACAGCGCAGCCTACAGTCTCACGCTGGCTTTGATTTTCATACCCACAATATACATAAATTCTATATTTCCAAGCCTTTCAAAATTTTATGTTAATTCTATGGAATCCCTAAAATTTGCGTATAAAAAATCCCTGCTTTATATTTCAGTAGTTGCATTGCCCATGACAATAATACTATTTTTCCTAAGTGAAGAGATAATATATTTTTTATATGGCGGGGAATTTTCTAATTCCGCGCTGGTATTCAAGATAATAGCAATCACCATTTTTTTTAGATTTGTAACCTTTGTAAATGCAATAACTATACTATCTGTAGATAAGCAAAAGCAAAGACTGTATTCTCAAGCTATTACTGCCATATTAAACATAATCCTAAATCTTATTCTTATACCTGCCTACGGCTATATAGGGGCGGCAGTTGCGACAGTCATAACGGAGTTTTTCCTTTTTGCGGCTTATTTTCATATAGTAATAAAAGATTTTGGCGCAATAAAAGACATTCTAATTCTTGGAAAACCGGTAGTAGCTGCAGTTATATCATCAGTTTTCTTTTTAACAAATCTAAATTTATTCTTAAAAATCACCGCAATGATATTAGCCTATTCTGTTTTATTGATTATGCTAAGGATATTTAAAAAAGAAGATTGGCATATTTTTAGGAGAATTTTGAATTCATTTTATTCTAAGAATACTTGACTCCTGTCTAAAATCTATATGGAAAAGCTTATATTTTGCTGGCCATTTTTCCATCAGAAGAATGAAAAAGGCATTAATAACCGGAGTCACAGGCCAGGACGGCTCTTATCTGTCTGAATTGCTTTTAAAAAAGGGCTATGAAGTCCACGGTATAATAAGAAGGACAAGTACCTTTAATACATCAAGGGTGATTCATTTATATCAGGATATACATGAAGACGACGTAAGATTCTTCCTGCATTATGGCGATTTGTCAGATGCCAGCGTGCTTAACCAGCTTATAAAAAAAATAAAGCCGGATGAAATATATCATCTTGGCGCTCAAAGCCATGTAAGGGTGAGTTTTGATGTGCCTGAGTACACAGCAGATATAACTGCCTTAGGAACTTTGAGGCTGCTGGATGCTATCAGGGAAAGTGGTGTTAATACAAAATTTTACCAGGCTTCATCAAGCGAAATGTTTGGAAATACTGCGGAAGTTCCCCAAAAAGAAACAACGCCTTTCATGCCTTGCAGCCCTTACGCCTATTCCAAGGTTTTTGCTTATTGGGCGGCTGTAAACTACAGGAAAAGCTACAATATATTTGCCTGCAACGGAATACTTTTCAACCACGAAAGTCCGCGCCGTGGAGAAACATTCGTAAGCAGGAAAATAACGCGGGCCGCAACAAGAATAAAGCTGGGATTGCAGGACAGGCTCTATTTAGGGAATCTGGAGGCAAAAAGGGATTGGGGATATGCCCCCGAATTTGCAGATGCAATGTGGCTTATGATGCAGCAGGACAAGCCCGACGATTTTGTTATTGCAACAGGAGAGATGCATAGCGTAAAAGAATTTTTAAAAGAAGCTTTTAGCTGCCTTGAAATGGACTGGGAGGATTACGTGAAAATTGATCCCATGTACTTTAGGCCGGCAGAAGTTGAAAAGCTGCAGGGGGATTATTCAAAAGCCAGAAAAATACTAGGCTGGAAGCCTAAAACAAAGTTTAGGGAGCTTGTCAGAATAATGGTCGATGCTGATATGAAGCTGGCTGAGAATGAGAAATATCTTAAAGAAAAAAATAAGAAATTGGGACTCCAATGATACAGCTTAAAAACAAGAGGATACTTCTAACCGGTGGAAATGGATTCTTAGGGACATTTGTTTTCAAAAAGCTAATTGATAGAGGAGTTCCCGAAAAAAATATAACAGTCCCTTCCTCTAAAACAGACGATCTCAGAGATAAAAACATATGCACTAAGGTAATAAATGGTAATGACATTGTACTACATTGTGCTGGCAAGATAGGGGGTATTCAATACACATTGGAGCATCCTGGAGAATCATTCTATGATAATGCTTCTATGGCATTAAATATTATAGAAGAGTCCCGCAAAGCAAAAATTGAAAAGCTCACTTTTGTCGGCACTGCCTGTTCTTATCCTAAAGAAATAGGTCTTCCATATAAGGAAGAGTCCCTTTGGGATGGTTATCCTGATGAAATAAATGCAACATACGGACTTTCAAAAAAAATGGCATTGGTTCATGGTCAATCATATAGGAAAGAGTATGGCCTAAATTCTATTCACCTTCTACTTGCAAATTTATATGGTCCCTGCGATAATTTTGATTTAAAATACTCTCACGTCATACCTGCCTTGATTAGAAAATGTATTAACGCTATTGAAAACAATGAGAATAATATAGTGGTTTGGGGCACTGGAAAAGCGTCAAGGGAATTTTTATTTGTAGAAGATGCTGCAGAAGCTGTTGTGCTTGCCACAGAAAACTACAATGAAGGCGCTCCGATTAATGTGGGTAATTCCAAAGAGATTTCAATGAAAGAGCTTGTCAGTTTAATAACTGAATTGACGGGTTTCAAAGGAGAGATTAAGTGGGATATTTCCAAACCAGATGGTCAGCCAAGAAGATGCCTGGATGTAAGCAAGGCAAAAAAAGAATTTGGCTTTGAGGCAAAAACCAGCTTAAGAGAAGGTCTTAAAAAAACAATAGGGTGGTATATAACTAATAAGGATAAGATAAAATGAAAAATATAAAAGAACCTATTTCGATAGTTTTTCCAGTTTATAATGAAGAAATTATAATAGAAAAGACCATTACAGATTACTATAATGAGTTTAATGGCGTGACAAAATTTGAGATTATAGTTAGGGAGGATGGAAGCACAGACAAAACTAAGGAAATTTTGAAAAAATTATCAAAGAAATTCCCTATTAGATTATATATGTCAAATGTAAGGAAGGGCTATCAATGGTCTATTATTGATGCAATTAAATATGTTAAATATGATTGGGTATTTCTTGTGGACTCTGATTACCAATATAAACCAAATGATTTTTGGAAGCTTGCAGAATATAAAGATAATTATGACATAATCTTGGGAAGAAGGTCAAAGCGCATGGATCCGCCACACAGAATCTTTCTTTCAAAAGGAATGAACTTTTTGATAAAAAGACTGTTTCACACTCCATATATTGACATCACTCCCGGGTTCCGTCTTATAAGAAAAACAGTTCTTGAAAAAGTCATTCCTAACCTTCATACCCTTTCTTTTTTTTCAGCAGAACTTATAATTAGAGCTCATTGTCTTGGATACAGAATCAAGGAAGTCCCTATTACTCATCTTAGAAGAAAACAGGGCTCAACAAATGTTTTTCACCTTTATAAACTGCCTAAAATGGTTTTTAAAGAATTTATAAAACTTTTTAAATTAAAATCTGAACTTTCAAAGCTCACTATACTGAGATAAGGGGCAGATATTTGTATTTAATGTCATCTACTCGCTTGTATATGGTTTTTCCCCAACCCTGACGCCTTCTGTAATAAAGCATTGAAAGGTAGTCTTTCTTGTCCTTGAATGGTTCAACAACATCAAAACTATAGACAACATTTTCCTTAACCAGATCTCCATCATGCTTAATAAAGTCAGAGAAAAGATAGTTATAGCTTTTCTTGTAGGGATACGATTTTTGAAAATGAGAGACGAAATCCTTCTGAAATTCTATAAGTTCTTCAAAAAGATCTGGTTCTATATCCAACTTTAAGCTTCGTATGAAGTTAGAAATCTCAGAGAATAATTTTTCTGGATGTGAGTGGAAAGCAAATTGCGATTTCCATAGGGCGTTTTTCAGATTAATCTTAATTCCAGTGTATCTATCTTCAACTTCTTTATAATCTGGCGAAAAACAAGCTTCTATAACTTGTTCGCTATAAGTTAGCTCTTCATGCAATAAAGTATTCTTCTGAGTAAGAATGTATTCTATCAAAGAATCATAGAATTTCTTATAAGATAAATTATTGTATTTTCTAATAAAACGGGAAATGAACTGAGTCCAACCATATGAGTGCAGATTAAGAATCATCCAGGAGTACATATAGGATCGAATCAGATCTTTATGGGGCATGGAGGAAGTCTCATATATAATATCAATTTTTTCTTCTACCTCCCGATTCTCACCACTAGTCATTATAAAGTAGTTACTAACTGGCATGGTTTTTATTTTATATTTTTCAATAGACTCTGGTGTGTTAAGTTCGGCATTTTCTAAAATTTCACACATCCAGATTTCCAAAGTACTATGCTGACCAAGTTCCAAGAGCTGAGTCAAACCATTTGACCAGCTTTCGAATGTCTCTTCAGGCAGTCCTAAAATCAATTCAGTATAAGAAGGAATATCCTTTTCAATACAGATTTTGAGCAACTCATTTAATTTACTAAAGGCTAGGTTCTTTCTTTTTATTGCACCAAGCGTATCAAAGCTCATTGATTGGACTGAAAGGGTGATTGCACGATTCAAATTTGCATCAGTGAGTTTTTTGGCTAGGGCAACAACCTCTTCATTACTGTTTTTATACCAAGTAGCATTTAATACCTCTGGGTAGTTTTTCTTCTTCTTCAATGCAATTGCATGGTTCAGGATTTCATTATCACGATCCATGAATATACCAAAGTTTGCATCAGCAATAAAAACATAACTAACCTTATTTTCACTAATCCAATCAAGATCACTGCAGACCCGTTTCATATTAAATTTCTTAATTTTCGAATAGGTCACAGACCCCCAATCGCAGAAAGTACATTGAAATGGGCACCCGCGGTTAGTTTCAAGCGTAGTGTTCCATACAATTCCTGGATTTTCTTTAATTATTTGATCAAAAACACCTTCAGCATAGGGACTTGGATGATTTTCTATTTCGAGTCTCGGCCTCAAATCTGTTTTAAGGGCTGAACAGTCTTCGAGCCGAATCGAGCAGCCATTGATTTTTCGGAAATCGGCGTCTTCATTTAGATTTTCACGTAGAATCTCAACAAATGTTTCCTCGCCTTCAGCATGAACCATGATATCCACAAAGGGATTTTCCTTAAAGAAGTTTTGACTCCGATTTGTTATTTGTGGACCACCGAATACGATGAGTGCTTTAGGAAACGCATTTTTTACAGCTTTGGCCAAGGTTCGGTTATAATTCCAGTTCCATATATAATTAGAAAAGGCGATGATAGAAGGGTCATTTAGGGACTTAACGAGCATTGGTATATCATCTCGTTTAAATAACAACCCACACATTTCGTATTGTTCAGATATATCCTTGAATTGCTTACAATAAGTCCAAAGGGTTCCAATTGAGTAGGGAATCCAGTAGCCAGCATATTTTCCTTCTCCTATTCCAAAGTTTGGTTGAACTAGGTAAAGATTTTTTTTAGGCATGTTTCCACATTATAATAAAATATGATGATTAATAAACCTTTGGGTTAGGAAAATTATCTGTACAGTTCCGTAATTGGTTTACATTTTAGCTAGTTTTTAAAGAAGAGTTTTAATTTTGCATAAAACTCCTTTTTCTTGGTGATCTATATGCCAAAATTAAGCGAAAAAAAAGAAAATGGATTGTAAGACAGATAAAAAGAGGCATTCCAAAGAAAGACATTGCCTTGGCAATGAAGATAAGCAGAATGGCTCTATGGAAGATAGAGCAAAACTACAAAAGGCATGGTGGAGAAGCCTTAAAGGACCATAAAGAAGTGCGGTGCGAGGAAACTTCATGTCGTATTTAAGAAGAAAGGATTTAATGTCTCATTAAGAAAAATAAGGCAAGTGATGGAAGAGGAAGGCTTGTCAAAGCCATGCCCTAAAAGGCAAAAACCGAGAAAATACAGGAGCTATGAATGGCCACTGCCAAATTGGATGTGGCACACTGATTGGTATGAGCTTAAAGATGGCAAATGGTTGATACCCTTCATAGACGACTTTTCAAGAAAAGTGAGGGGTTATGGCATTTTCAGAAACGCTACAACAAGAAATGCCTTGCTTGTGCTCTATCATGCAATAGCAGAGCATGAAGCTATTCCAGTAATGCTGAATTCAGATAAAGGCTCCCAGTTCTTTGCAAGCAAACGTGATAGGAAAGGCAAAGCTGAGCATGCCTTTGAGCAGGCTCTTGAGGAGCTTGGAATAGAGTTTATTCCTTCAAGAAGGAGGCATCCTCAGACTAACGGCAAGACACGAATGGATTTTTCTTGTCGACTCTGACTGGCAGTATAGGCCATATGACTTTTGGAAACTTGCTCATTTTATGAAAACGCATGAGAGAACTTTGAAAAATTCGCTTTTCAAGCGAATTTTTCAATATTAGTCAGCGCCTTTAAAGGCGATTCTCGTCTATAATGGCGCCAGCATAATTGAAAAAATACGCCTGATTTTCAAATCAGGCGTATTTTTTCAAAGTTCTCATGACATTATTCTTGGAAGAAGAGTTAAAAGAATGGATCCATGGTACAGGATTTTGATGTCAAAAGGGTTTAATTTTCTCATTAGGCTGTTGTTTAATGTGCCTTATAGGGATATAGAGCCTGGATTTCGTTTAATAAGGAAAAAGGTTATTGATGAAATTATGCCTAAATTAAGCAGCCTGTCTTATTTAACCTCTGAGCTTGTTATACGCGCGCATTATCTTGGATATAAAATTGTGGAAGTGCCTGTTGATCATTTTAAAAGGCTAACGGGAACAACTAATGTTTTTCACCTTCATAAAATACCAAAACTGATGTTTAAGGAATTAATAGGGCTGTTTAAATTAAAGCTGGACATTGGAAAAATGTACTTGAACTGGGGCAAGGTAAAATAAATGCCAATTAAAGAAAGGACGCTTAACTGAAGCTGGACTCTCTTAAACAGCATACTAAAAAATGGCCGAATATTTGGTGTATATCTTCTGATACTTCATAAGAATCAGAATTAACATGCGCCGAATAATCGCAGATTTTCTTTAAACGGCCCCCTTTAAAGCCTGTAATGCCAATTGTAATTAGTCCATTCTCTTTGGCATACTCTGCCGCTTTTATTATATTTGGGCTGTTTCCTGATGAGGATATTAGTATAAGAATATCGTTCTTAGAGGCTAAATTTATCAATTGTTGCCTAAATATATCTTCATAGGCTGAGTCATTGGAAATGGCTGTAATATATCCCATATTATTTGAAAGGCAGATTGCCTTATACCTATTTCCATTTTTTTCCCAGTTGGGATTGGCATTTTTTGACAGGTCACAAACGTAATGGAGGGCCAAAGTTGCGCTTCCGCCATTCCCCGCAACGAATATTTTTTGATTGTTTTTTATAGAGCTTCGTAGAATATCAAGTATATTTCCATTAAAATCAAAAATATCCAATGCATCCTTAATCTTTGATTTATATTCATTCCACTTCATTTTCATACAACCTTCTTATGAAATTTAACAATTTTTCTTTTGTTACACTTTCTTTGTTTCCCATATATCCTGATTTTATTGCCCCTGCACAATTAGATATAAATGGAACCAGTTGGTTGTCTGCCCCCAGATAAGTAAAAAGAGTTGTTATTGCAAAAACTGCATCTCCTGCCCCTACGGTGTCAATAACTTTACCTTTAGATGCCTCCGTAGTGTACAATTTTTTATTATTAAAAAGTATGCACCCTTTTTTTCCGACCGTAACCAAAAACTTTTCATATTTGAAAACTCTGTAAAACTCTTCTATTACATCATGAATTTCTTCAAATCTTCTCATTAATGGCAGCCTTAACTCAGCTTCATTCAGTACTATAAAATTGGGATTCTTATAGTGATTTATATAATTATACCCCATGTTGGCACTATTTGATTGGACATTGATTGAAAGGTACTTTGCCTTCTTTTCCAGAATATCTCTAATGGCAGTATTGATAAATCCGTGCCCAAAATCGCCTACAATTACTATATCATAGTTAATCAATTCACTATCTAAATAATCAACTATCTCTTTTGTTAATTCTTCAGATATTGGCTTATCATTCATATATTCGACTTTAAATAATTTATTTTTGCGGTAGTGGTCTATGTACCTTTTTTTTATGTTGGTGGGGGAGTTTTCTTTTATGAATTCTTTCAATTCCACATTTCCTGCCAGGGATTTTTTAATAAATTCCAATTCGCTGTCCCTGTCACCGATTAAAGACAGTATCTTGACTTTGTTTACATATGAGCTTAGATGGTTTCCTATTGCAAGAACCCCGCCAGCATACTTTTCTTCGAATTTAAACCCTGTTGATAGGATAGGATCCTTTATAGCTCTGCCTTTAGGAACTACAAAAGAATAGGTGTCAATTATCACATCCCCTATTACCAGCAAATTAAGATTTCTTAATGTTTTTAAATGAGATTCAATCTCTTCGAGCGAAAACGCAGATTTTATATCATTAATGGTTATAATTTGTTCCATTTGGTATATTTCAATATATAATGTGGTAAATTATAAGTAGTAATTATCTATTTATAAGGTTTTTCAAAGAACTGGTTAACTTAAACAATGATTAAAAAAATAAAAATCAGCAGGGCTGATGAAATAAACTTGGCAAATATAAAGATAGATAAATCTGCTTTAGAGGATGATTTTTTTGATTATTCTAAGGCCATAGTCAAAAAGCCGTGGGGATATGAATACCTTATTTATAGCAATGGGGTAGCTGCCGTATGGGTACTTTATATAAAAAAGGGAAGTCAGACTTCTATGCACTGCCATAGGGCTAAAAAAACTTCCTTGATAGTGCTGTCAGGAGATGTTATGTGTTCTACATTAAATGAAAAAATAAAAAGAAAACCCGGAGATGGTTTATGCATAGATAAATCCATCTTCCATTCCACAAAATCCTTGTCGAAAGAAGGTTCTTTTGTGATGGAAATTGAAACTCCGGTCAATAAAAGAGATCTTGTGAGGCTAAAGGATAAATATGGGCGTGTCGGGAAAGGGTATGAAACAGCTGAAAATTATTCATTTAATGTGCATAATTACAATTACATTAGCTTTATAGATCCAAAAGTGTTTTACAACACAAAAAAGAAATTTGGCAGGTGCAGCATTTCACTTCTAAAATTTAAAGATGATGGGGAATTTAGAGAAAATTTTCTTTCAAAAAATATAACTGCTGTAGGTATTTTAAAAGGAACAATATTCGATGTAGGAAGAAATTTGTGCCTGGGGGTAGGTGATACTCTTGATATTAAGAAAATTAAGTTTCATAAAAATATGCATATAAAAAATGAAGCTGAATTGATTGTTATAAAAAGAATAGATAATGTGGTAAAGATTTCGGATTATGTAGTCTCTTTACTTGAAAAAGAAGGGGTAAGGGATATATTTGTAGTTCCTGGAAGCACTAATGTCCACTTGCTCGACTCGCTCGGAAAAAATACACTAATCAGGCATATTAGTACTCAAACAGAACAGGCGGCATCAATTGCAGCGGAATCGTATGCAAAATTTACTGGTAAATTGGGAGTCTCTATAATATCTTCCGGGGCTGCAGGGGCTAATGCTGTCATTGGGGTTGCGGATGCGTGGATTGACTCTACACCATTGGTCATAATATCTGGACAATGCCAGTCCGATCAGAGTACAGATGGCAAGCTAAGACAATTGGGAGTTCAGGAATTAGATATAACAAATATTGTTAAATGTATTGTAAAGTATGCTGTAAAGATAACCAATCCGTGCGAAATTAGGTACCATTTGGAAAAAGGGATTTTCTTGGCGCAACACGGCAGGCCTGGGCCGGTTTGGATTGATATACCTATTGATATACAGGGCATGAACATAGATGAAGAAGAGCTTCTTAAATTCAATTCTTCTGAACTGGAAGAGCCTATAGCTCGCTCTTTACTTAAAGAGAAGGTTTTGATGGCATTGGAATTGTTAAAAAAATCTAAACGCCCTGTTATATTGGCTGGCAATGGAATCAGAATATCTAATGCGGAAGAGGATTTTACAAATCTTATTGAACTCTTGTCAATACCTGTTCTCACATCGAAACGCGGTGCAGATATAATTCCTGACAGTCACACGCTTTTTTTTGGAAGGCCGGGTGCATATGGTCAGAGAAGTGCCAATCTAATAATCCAAAATGCGGACTTGCTTATAAGTATTGGGAGCAGGCTGTCAATTCCTCAAATCGGCCGCAATTATAAGGCATTTGCAAGAAAAGCTAAAAAAATAATTGTAGATATTGATAAACATGAGCTGCAAAAAAAAACCGTAAAGGCAGATATATTGATAGATTTTAGCGCTAAGGAATTTATCCTTGAAATGCTCAGACAGATTAAAAATTATGATAATTCAAATATATCTGACTGGATGACTAAATGCATTGGCTTAAAATCAAAGTTCTCCAGCTCCTTAAATGCAATAGAGATAAAAAATGATTCAGTCAACGCCTACATCTTTATAGACGTATTATCTAATAAATTAAGAGAAGGGGATGTAATAGTTTCTGACGGCGGATCTCTAATAATATATTTAATGCAGCATTTCAAATTTAAAAAAGGGCAGAGACTAATTTCAGCAACAGGGCTTGACAATCCAAGTTTTGCATTGCCGGCTTCTATAGGGGTATCTTTAGCCGCCGGTAAAAACATCATATGCATATGTGAAGATAATGGCTTTCAGAAACATGTTCAGGAACTCGAAACAATATTCAATTATAACTTGAATATTAAAATATTTGTTTTGAACAATAAAGGGAATTCATATATAAGAAAAATTCAGGGACAATATTTTGGCAGCAGATATGTAGCCTCTCAGAAGCCTGACGAGATTAATCTTCCAGACATTGCCAAAATTGGAGATGCTTATGGATTTTTATCGTTTAGAATAAAGAGCAGCAGAGAACTTAGCGGGATTATAAAAAAAGTCTTAATGGCAGACAGATCCGCTATTTGTGAAGTCAAAATAGACAAAGATCAGCAGATAATCCCAAGAATAGTTTTCACGGTCAAGCCGGATGGTAAATGGATAGCAAAACCCCTTGAAGATATGTACCCTTTCCTTGATAGAAATACATTTAAAGAGAATATGATTATTGACATTCTCGATGAAGATTAATGAAAACCCCAACTCGCCTAAAGACACTATAAAGGCCGCGGATTACATAGTGTCTTTCATAGAAAATATGGGAATAGGTCATATATTTCTGGTTACAGGAGCTGGCTCAATGCACTTAAATGATGCTATTGGAAGAAATAAAAATATCCAATATGTCTGTACCCATCATGAGCAGGCTGCTGCTATGGCGGCAGAAGCATATGCCCGTGTTAAGGATTCTTTAGGTGTGGCCATGGTGACAACAGGCCCTGGCGGAACAAATGCCATTACAGGCCTTGCAGGGGCATGGATTGATTCTATACCTTGCCTGTTTATATCAGGTCAAATTGCTCTGAAGGATACAATTAGAAATACAGGATTAAGGCAGCGTGGAGTGCAGGAAGTGGATATAATAAGTATTGTAAAATCACTGACAAAATATTCAGTCATGATAACTGATGTTAAGGATATAAAATACCACCTGCAAAAAGCAGTGTATCTTGCAAAAAGCGGCAGGCCGGGCCCTGTATGGCTCGATATACCTCTTGATGTGCAGGGGTCTTTTATAAATGTTGATGAGCTAAATGAATTCAAGCCCTCTGCTGCAGACGAATGCCATTGCGATTCTTCAGCCAAGTTACAAGAGAAAGTTTATAAAGCCTTGGAAATTCTTAAAGCTTCTGAACGTCCAATAATATGGATTGGGAACGGCGTAAGGCTTGCCGGAGCAAAAAGTGATCTCAAGAGAGTTCTAGAAAAATTAAAAATCCCGGTCCTTACAACATGGAGCGGTGCCGATTTGATACCTGATGAACATGAATTATTTATAGGAAGGCCCGGCCTGTTCGGCCAAAGGGCTGCCAATTTTGCGGTGCAAAATGCAGACACTATCATTACCGTAGGCAACAGGTTGTCTATTCCGCAGACAGGCTTTAATTTTATGGCATTTGCAAGGGCATCAAAAAAAGTTTTTGTTGATATCGATATCAATGAACTTTCACAAAAGCCCTTTAAGCCGGATATAGCAATAAATTCTGATGCCAAAGATTTTTTAATAGAGCTAGATAGGCAATTGGAAATTTTTAAGCCAAACGATTTAAGAAACTGGATTAAAACCTGCAGGCAATGGAAATTGAGATACCCTTTAGTTCTGCCGGACTATTTAAAAGAAAAGAACTATGTAAACTCTTATGTATTTGTTGACATGCTCTCAGAGGAATTAAATGAATCGGACATAATTGTTACTGATATGGGGACAAGCTTTACTACAACTTTTCAGGCATTCAAAGTCAAGAACGGACAGCGCCTGTTTACATCAGGAGGCTTAGCTTCCATGGGATTTGGCCTGCCAGGGGCGATAGGAGCATGTTTTGCAAATAATAAAAAGAAGACCATATGTATCACGGGTGAAGGAAGTTTTATGTTTAACTTGCAGGAAATGCAGACTGTCATGCATCATAATCTGCCAATAAAGATTTTTTTGCTGAACAATGGATCATACTCATCTATAGTCTCGATGCAAAATTCAAATTTTTTGGGATTTCATGTAGGGGCAGACAGAGAAAGCGGAGTAAGCTTTCCTGACCTTAGCAAAGTTGCCAAAGGCTTTGGATTCAATGTAGAGAAAATTAGGAACTATACTGAGTTAAAAGATAAGCTAAGGCATGTTTTGGAAATGCCGGGTCCTGTATTTTGTGAATTATTATTAAGCCCAAATGAGGTGCTAAGCCCAAGATTAAGAACAAAAGTTAAGCCGGATGGTTCTATGTCCCAGAGTCCTCTTGAAGATATGTGGCCCTTCCTTGAACGGGGGGAGTTTAGGGAAAATATGATAATCAAGCCATTGGAGGAATAATGTAAATTTTGACAGAAAATTAATAAATAGCTCAAATATACCTGTACATATAAAATGAAAAAAGCAGTTATTACAACGGGCAAACTAGTCCAGGACCATGAATTTATCTATCCTTACTACAGGCTTCAGGAAGACGGCTTCCACGTTGATGTAGCGATAAGAAATATGGAAACTGTGCAGGGCCAGATAGGGACAAAAATTGTGCCTACTACCGACATAAATGGCCTAAAGGTCGATGACTATGACCTTCTTGTTATACCTGGAGGAGCCAAATGCATGGAATACCTAAGGCAGGACCAGGAGCTTATTGACTTCATAATAAAATTTAACAAAAAAGGAAAGGTCATTGCAAGCATATGTCATGGCTCACAACTGCTTATTTCCGCACGAGTTGTTGTCGGCAGGAAAATATCAGGTTACTACAGCATAAAGGACGACATAAATAACGCGGGCGCAACTTATGTCGATGCGCCCGCCGTTGTTGATGGCAATTTGGTGACTTCACCGCACTACAAGTATCTCGGAGACTGGATGAGGGAAACTTTAAAGCTGTACAATGTATTATCAAAAAAGTAACCTTTTCATTTGTTTGGACTATACAGCAGAGGCATGGGACCCAAAAAAATTAAAGGTATTCTGTTTGATTTTGACGGAGTCATAGCCAAGACTATGGAGGATAATTTTAATGCATGGAAAGCAGCTATGAAAGATTTTGACGTTGAGCTGATGGGGAGCGACTATTATATTCTCGAAGGGATGCCTTTAAGAGATGTTGCAAGAAAGTTCTGCCGGAAATTTAATCTTGACGAATCACTGGCAGACCATATAGTGGCTAAAAAGGAGGATTACTATCTGAAAAATCATCATTTTGAGTTTTATCCTGGAGTTGAGGTGACTATCGATTTCCTTAAAAAAAGAAAAATCCTTATGGGAGTGGTGACTGCTGCGCTAACAGACCGGCTGAAAAAAAGCGCTCCTGCTGAATTTTTGGAGAAATTTGATACAATAGTATCTGGCGACAAAGTTGAAAGGGGAAAACCGTTTCCGGACCAGTATTTCAGAGGTCTGTCAGATTTGAATTTAAGCAAGACTGAGTGTATAGTTGTCGAAAATGCCCCTTTGGGAATAAAGGCGGCAAAAAATGCCGGTTTGTACTGCATTGCAATCTGCTCAACATTAGACAGGTCTTATTTAACGGAGGCAGATGAAATTATAGGAGAATTTAAAGATCTGTTAAAAATTTTATTGTAACACGGCATTTTTATTGATTAGTAAAAATACCTGCAGGAAGCTGCAATGCTTTCATTATTGAGATTGATATGAATGGGTGTGGCACTATAGGAAATGATTTTCTCATTTTACTCGAATAAAACATTTTTTCATTAATATCTTCAAGTGATATTAATCCTACATCAAGCCCTTCCCTTAAATTTATATCTTTTAATGGCGAGCTTAATTTGAAGCAATAGGTATAAGATAGGACATTGTCAACTGCCCTACCAATGCCTATAAGGCATAAAATCGGCGGCTTAAGCCCAGTTTCCTCTGCAAGTTCGCGAAAAGCGGCATCCATCGGGTTTTCTCCTTCATCTATGCTCCCGCTTAAAAATCCCCAGTGTCCTGGAAATGGTATCTCCCTGTCAATATCCCTAAGATGCATCATAACCTTATTTCTGACAATAGGCAGTATGGATACAACTTTTCTCTCAATCATTAGCCTCATTTTAGGTAGAAATGCCTTCCCCTGCATCAATGGGAACCATGCATCCTCCCATCATAGATGCCTTATCCGAGCACAAAAATAATACCATAGGGATGATTTCCGAGGCTTCAGCCAATCTTTTTCTTGGAAGCTTTTCTGCAAAATTCTTAAAATGTTCAGGATTATTTGTGCGCAATCGTTCCATGGAGTTCCCTGGCGCAATAAATCCCCCAGGATTAACGCCGGTAATGACAATTCCTGTTCCTGCAAACTCCCTTCCCAGCGAGCGGACATACATATTAAGCGCAGCCTTGGCTGTGCAATAGCCGACTGATGCAATGGACTCTCTGCCTGCAATTGACCCTACATGAACAATATTACCGCGTTTCCGTTTTACCATGTCAGGTATCACAAGATTGTTTATCTGCGCCGCCGCTCCTACATTAAGTGTAAAAAGCAGCATCAAATCCTTAAAATCCAGCAAAGGATCGTATTTTTTTAAGCCGCCACCTGCTGCATGCACAATGCAGTCTATGGATTTCAGGAATGATTTGGCTTTTTGAATGGAATTTTCCAGCAGTTCAATGTTAGTCAGATCCGCGGCTATTGAAAGATGCCTGTTTGGGTTTTTACAGCGCATTCTGACAGCCTCAAGGTCTTTCTTTGTTCTTGCAATTAACAGAAGATTTGCCCCTAATTCCGCAAGGGCTACTGCTGCCTCAGCGCCAAGCCCTCTTGAGGCTCCGGTTACAATTATTTTTTTATTTTTTATATCTGGAAACATTTTATTAATTGCGCATGTTAAAGTCTATAACAGTTCGGCAGCATTTTCCCTGCCTCATAAGATCAATTCCATAATTAATTTGATCCAGGCCGATAACATGGGTTATCATCTCGCTTAGTTTCAATTCTCCCTCCAAAAACATTCTGCAGTACTTAGCAAAATCTACATCAGGCTTTGATTCTCCTCCTCCTGTCCCTGCAAGGTGCCTGCCATAATAAAGGGGGAATGGATCAATTTCAATTTTCAGGCCCAAAGGATTTGGAACTCCGCACAGCACAGCCTTACCAGAATACTTATTGACAGAGTTATACACGAATTCCATGGTCTCTTTTTTCCCGACTGTGTCAAAAGCATAGCTAATCCCATCTTTCCCTGCAATGTTCAAAAGTTCTGATTGAACATCCGTTCTTTCTGAGTTGATAGTATGAGTCGCCCCAAAATTTTTTGAAAAATTAAGTTTTTCATCATTAATGTCAACAGCTATTATTGGATTAGCTTTTGATAATGAGGCGGCGTGGATCATGTTGATTCCAATGCCTCCTGCGCCAAAAACCAGAACGCTTTTGTTCTTTTCCACCTTGGCATTATTTAAAACAGCGCCCGCGCCTGTAGCGACAGCACACCCTATTAAAGCTGCCTCTTTTAATGGCATTTCTTTTGGAATTGGCGTAACCCGGTTTTCTGATGCTATAGTATACTCGCTGAATGTTGTGACATAGCCTGCGTTGATTTTTTGTCCGTTAAAATAATAAGGGGCAGGCAAGACATTTGCCCCGCTTCCCTTTATCCAAGATAATACTACATGGTCTCCTTCCTTAACTTTTTCTACCTCTTCACCAACCTTTTGGACTATTCCTGAACCTTCGTGCCCAAGTAAATTTGGATTCATAGGGCCGGAAGCATTTTTCCCGGCTATTTCGAGAAGTTGCGTGTGGCATAGCCCGCTGGCAGCCATCTTAACGAGTATTTGGCCATTTCCTGGCGACGGGACTGGGATATCTATTATTCTTAAAGGTTTGTTAAGCTCGAACAAGACTGCTGCTTTCATAAGCCTGAAGGATAGCTAATTCCATTAAAAATGTATTGGTTCAAAAGAGGTTGGTGCGAAAGTCGGTGCTTGTGCGTATTTGCCAATGCATATATAGTGGCGCAACTAAATAATTGAGCAATCATTATTGCGCTACTATGTTAGAGAACACAAACTGTTTTGATTAATTATTTGTGTTCTCCGCTATAATTCCATAGGATTGTGCTGTACGGCCTGAGCAATACGCAGTATTGCGAAGTTGAGAGGTATGCTAAGGCCCCGCACAAGCGCGAATTAGATTTTCGCACCAACCTCGGTTCAAAATAGGCACCTTGCCATTTTCTTTGCAAAACAAATATAAATTAACTGCTAATCCCTGTATATCAGGAAAATGAGAGAATTCAACGCATTAAGGGATTACCCTCAGCCAAAAGAGCCAAGATATGTCGGCCCTGAGATAAGGACGATAAAAAGCAGGATAATTGCGTCTTACAGGGACAGGGAATATTATGACGGAGACAGGAAAAACGGCTATGGCGGCTTTAAGTATGACGGCAGGTGGAGAAAAATAGCTGATTTTATGTCCAAAGAATACGGGCTGAATGACAATTCTTCTGTCCTGCAGATTGGATGTGAAAAGGGATTTCTTCTTCATGATTTCCATGAAAAATTTCCGAAAATGAAGATAAAGGGAACTGAAATCTCTTCTTATGCCCTAGAGAATGCGATGCCGTCTGTAAAAAATTTCATAATAAAAACTCCTTTTACTGAGCTGCCATTTAAGGACAAAGAATTTGATTTTGTTATTGCAATAGGAGTTGTTTATACATTAAATCTGCCTGATGCAATCAAATGCCTGAAGGAAATACAAAGGGTTGGAAAGGGAAAAAGCTTTGTGACACTCGGAGCATTTAGAGATGAAAAAGATGAAAGGCTGTTTAGGTACTGGACAGTTTTGGGCTGCACAATACTGCATGTTGATGACTGGATTGAGGTGTTAAATGAAGCAGGGTATACAGGAGACTACCACTTTAATACAGCGGAGTATTTGAATCTGGTGGAAATGAGCGATGAATGATTTATTATACTTTTTTATGATTTAATTCTTCTGAAGTCCCAAAAGCGCCTCATACTCTGATTTATACTACCATCATTTTTATGTTTCCAGTTATAATGATGTTTTTCAGTATTTAAATCTTCAGTAAAATGTCTAAACATCTCAAAGTTATTTTCTTTGAAGAATTTTTCTATGTAAAAAGGCGAAACACGTACCCATTGATGTGATAAACTCTCATCATTCAATTTTGTATCTCTTTCAAAATAAATAATCTTACTTGGGTCTGTAGAATCACAAACTAAAGTCTCAATTAGTATATTATCAGACATTTTTGCACAGCATTTTAAAACATTATTAAGATTATCAATATTATCCATAACTTCTATTAAACCAAAATTAATTATTAAATCAAATTTCCCATAAGAAGTAAAATCCCCTCCTAAATCGCAAAATACACTCTCAAAATTTTTTAAATTACGAAACCTAAGATTTGCAAAATTTACATTATTTTTTCTTCCTTCAAGAGCTAAAACTTTTGCACCTAAGTGCGCAAAAAAAGACCCTATATTGCCCAATCCGCTTCCTAATTCAAGAATCTTTTTTTCTTTCCAATTTGTTCCATATATCTCCAGAATTTTTGTTATTCGTTTTGTTGTCCATTCATTGTAGTGGGGATGAAAATGTCCAGTATCATTGTAGAAAAAATGACGATTGATATAAGCATCAACAGAATCTAAATTTGGTGGGGCGATTAAAAATTCTTTAATATCCTTTAATTCTTTAATAGTTCTAAACCCTAAAATTGTTTTTACTATTTCGGATATTTTTTTAATTGCTTGTTCCATCGTTTTTATTATTTCTGTGCAGGCGTGTAATTCCTGACCGCATACCCTGTATGCCTGTCCTTAACCTCATCCGATTCCAGGCTGTAAAATCCCAGAAACCACCTTCCTCTGTGATTATTCCAATCAACTTTAGTGCCTGCATCTATTATCTCCACCCCATGATGCACTGTGGTAAATGCAATGTAAGAATATCCTAATTTAATTTCATCCTCGACATTTACTTTTTCCCCTTTTTTATCTATGAAGTAAAGGCCCCCTGACTTAAAATCAGTTCCCTTTTCGCTCATTTGAGCGCCCATTATCGTCCGTTGGTTTTTATAAGGGTCGGAATGTGTCTCTATTTCGCCAGCTCCTGACGGATAATGGTGGATATGTATCCTGTCAACAATGCCGTCTTTTGGCGTGTTGCTTACATATTCATCCAGCCTAAAGCCGCCAAGAAATTTGAATATGCCCCATTTACTATCTATTTCCCCCCATATATTTAAAGGGTCGCCATTCCACCTGTAAAAATAATAATGATGCTTAATTCTCATAAAACTATAATGTTTTGCCAATTCTTGATCTACTACCCTGTGGAAATCGGGGGAACCTTCAAAAACTTTATGAAAGCTCTGCGGCGTTGATTTGCCACAGTCAAAAGCCTTATTTTTTAATTCATGGCAGAATTCTCTCGGATAAGAATCTTTGAGGATATAAATATCGCCTGCATAAAGCGAGCTTACAAAATCTTTGACAAATTTTGGATCCTGCTTTAAGACATTGCCTCTAAATTCCTCCCACTCGCATTTGACAGCATTCCTCATACTTCTTGGATGCGTTTCCGGCCTGTCAATTTTATCCCATTCTTCTTTAAATAGGTTTTTCATTTTAAACTGCTGGTTGTATTGGAGTAATATTTAAATATCTTTTCAAGATTTTATGAATTTAATAAAGTTTGAAGGATCAGAGAAATCCTTTATTGCCTTGTCAATGTTTTTCACCATACATGAATAATTTTCATTTTTTAATATTTCCTTTAATCTTTTAATCTCACTCCTGCGGATATAAACACCTATCCCGTATTTTTTAACTATATCCACATGGGCGGGGTTGTCAAGCGTGCATATCAAAGGCAAATGCGCAGCAATATATTCAAAGATTCTGTAGCCTACAGCTGAAATCACAATATTTTTGTCCTCGTTTTTTCGAGTAGAGCTGGTCATGTAAATTCCATAATCATACTTTGAAATTTCATTAACAATATATCTGGGGTCTAAATAGCCATGAAAGTGAAGGTACCTATTGTGAATTTCTATATCTCTCAGTTTTGCTTCTGTTTGTGCGTCTGCCTTCATATAGATATGCAGATGTATCTTTTGGTTGGTTATCTGGGGATAAAATTCCCAAAGCGTGCATGCGCCGGGCACATTTTCCAATGATATAGTGCCCACAGTTACAAGGTGTATCTCGCCGTCTTTATTTGATAATTTGGCTCTTGGGTCGTATTTTTTCATCCTTTTGGTATTTATGAATTCCCTGAATAGATAGTGGGGCTTATTTCTTATCTTGTGGTGGAAGGGCAGAAATGATAATTCATTTTCAAGGCCTTTATGGATTATTTTATCAGCATTTATTAAAGAATATTTTTCCAATTTTCTCGCAATAAAATGGCCAAATCTTGTTGCAAGCCCGTTCCAGTATGGCCTGAAATTCTCAATATCATATCTAAATACAATTATCTCATTTTTTAATCCGAACAATCTTACAAAAAAAATCATTGTCCATATTGTTGTCATAGCCTTTCCGTAAATGATGATTTTGTCCGGGCAAAACTCTTTTTTTAGCCTGTTCCATTTTTTAACAGTCAATGCCAGCCTTTTTAAAAAGGAGGGGGAATTATTCGGATCAGAGCGAATATATATCTCTTCTAAAACAAAGTCCCTTTTTAATAATTCAGAAAGCCATTGATAAAATTCATCCTTCCATTCAATAGATCCATCTTTTCTTTCTGCAGCCAATAATATCCTGATTTTTTTTACCTTAATCATTTTAGCTGATTAAACAAGAAATTTCTTTAATTTGTCAAATCTCTTTTAGCACTGCTGGCTTTAGAATCTTTATCTGGTTTATTATATCTATATTTGTCTTTCCATCCTTATATAATCCATATATCTCCTTAAAGCTGTAAAATTTGAGGCAAATTCCCTCATTTACTGGCAAAAATGATGGATCTTTGAAATCCACATGAGTGAAAAAAATATCAACAAGCCTGTCATTATGGGTATATCGCACAAGATAGCTCAATTTCTTTGGAATAAAATCAATTTCCTCCTTTAACTCCCGAAATGCTGCCTGTTCTGAAGTCTCATTTTCTTCTATAGATCCTCCAAGGCAGGTCCACATATTTGCCATAAAAAGTGAAGGCTTATTATCCCTTAGGTGAAGTAATACCTCATTATCTTCATTGAGCAAGAATACCCCGACAGTAACTTTTTTGATTTTCATCGGCAGCGCAGAATTAGTTGCAGATTCAATAGTTATTAAATTCTCTTAGCCTGCCGTCCCCCGGCCCTGATTTGCCGGCTCTTTTGGCAATTCGCTTCAGGCGATATTCTAAGACTGAATTGGATGATCCTCCTCCGTAATGATACCCAATCAGCTTATTCAAAAGGGGTTCATCCTTGAATCTCCCATTGAGCAGCTTTGAGAAATTAATTGTTTGCTCAATTAAAGGGTGTGTAAACAGCTGAACAATTGCCCTTCTTGGCCTGCCGGATTTATTAAATCCTGCTCTGTGATAAATCATTGAGTTGCTGATGATTACAGAGCCTGCATCTGCAGATGGTATTATTGCATGCTTCTTTACAAACTGAATTGATGGAAACTCCTCATGTTTATGGGATCCTGGCAAAAAAACTGTTCCTCCTGTATCTTCATTAAACTCGTCCACTACAACTATGGAAGAGACTGCAAGAGGCCTTGTTGAGACAAAATGGGTATAAGGTATGTCTCTATGCCATACTGATGCTGGATTAAAGTCTCCTGGCATGTTTATAACCGCATTTTGAAGGCCTAGTTTATAATTTTCTCCCAAAAGCTTTCCAACAACTTCATGTATTCTTCTGTTTATTGCCAACTCTGCAAAGTAATCATCATACGCCAGTAATGCTTTTGCGCTCAGTTCATCGCCTATTGAGAGAAGCTTGTCTTCCCCTCCAATTTCATTGATTTGTGTTTGGTAAATCCTTTCCAAAATACCACTTTTTAAGAACTCTATTTCTTTTTGCGAAAGGACGTTTTTTAGGATAGTGTACCCATTCCTGCTTATCTCCTCAACATGCTCATCAACGGGCGTTTCTGCCTTAAATTGTTCTGTCACCCCCATTGTTAAATTTTTATCTTCTTCCATGTTTAATGCTCCAACTCGATGAAAATTATTGTTAAATAGTTATTTTGTTATGTTTAAATACTTTTCTTTAATCGCGACTTTGTCCGAATAGTGTCCTAAAAGGCTGACTTCTCGGACACTTCAATCACTTTTCGGTCAAAATCTGGTTTTATGCCCAATGTGTGCATTTCCATTATCGCGCAGCAAAAGTTGTGGCATATAATCTTGCATAATACTTCATTTACTTGGGCTTTGGAATGAAGTACTAAAATACAGAATTGACAGGGGCTACAAGAATAACAATGAAGCAGTTGTTGATTTGATTAAGAGGAGCTTAAAACTAAAGTAAGTTTTATATATATTCTCAAATATTTATAATAATATTTTGTTATTATGAGCAACAGGAACATGAATTGAAAAGTTACCCCCCGCCTTACAACAGCGGAACTGTTCATGCGCTCCCCTGTTGCTTTTCATAATTTTCTGTTAATTGTAATCCTCTAATATTAAGCTCATCTAAAACTATATTTCTATTAATTCTACATTTTACATTGAGAGACCTTCTTTGCAGATTCTTTTCTACAACAAAATTAATTTTTTTATCAACTAACCCTAAATCATCAAGATGATTAAGAAAATGAAATATCATAACCTTGCTCTTTATTTTTATTGCTAATTTATTGTTTGTGACTATACTAGAATATCGTTTATGTAAATCCTCAAGACTTTTTACATTATTATAGCATACTGCCAATAATGTTAACAATTGGTCATCTTTAAGTTTGCTAACTATTTGTTTGTCCCTATAATTAACCGCTAACGATAATGCTTTTTCAACGTGCTTAATAGAAATCTCCTGTTGTTTTTCTCTTTCTGCCTCTGATGCAGCATAAAAAATTATATCAAGTGCTAATCGACAATCACCCCTTCTTTCAATAGCTACCCTATTACTTATAGTTTCTATAAGTTCCGCTGATATTGAGGCAGGATTAATAAACCCTGGTTTAATTCTTTGGTATATTATATTTTTTATTTCATTTGATTTATAGGGTTGAAATATTACATCCTTCAATTGCAAAGAACTTCTTATTTTGGTAACTAATGAATCTTGCCAAGCAAAATTATTTGATACTAATACTAAATTTATGTTTTTGTTGAAATTATCATACACTTCTTTTGGCCTAGACAGCAGATACAATAAATCATCAATTTTGTTACTTCTATCAATTTCGTCTAAAAATATGATACTATCTTTTTTTAAATTTTTTAAAAAATATTCAGTAGAATCTCTTATGGTAGTTCTGGCTTCACCATCTGTTAAATCCCTCAAAATATCATAAGAAGTTTTACCATAACAATTAATTATAAATACATCAATATCCTGTTTTTCCTCTTTTTTTAGCATTTCATTGACAAAATTTATAGTAACTGTTTTTCCAGAACCGGGATGACCTTTTAATAGAATATTGTTTGGTTTTCTGTAATTAATAAAAATTGACAGTTCCCTGTAAAAATCATCAATTTCTTTTCTTTCAAATATTTGTGGAGGGATATTATCTTTAAAACAATCTGAATCTTTTATTATAAATTTGCCTTTTACGAGATATTTATAAAACTTCGAATGGGGTTTCTTTTCTTTATCCTTTCTTTTACTTTCCACATTTAATTCTTCCGACATTTAATTTTCCTCCATATTTAATTTTATGTCTGTATTTAAATACTTTTCTATTTTAATTCGTGATAAAACATACAAAAGTATATTAATAGGACACCATTATTCTATGATTAGGTAAGCTGACCCCGTAAAAGGTTAATGGATGTTAACTACCCAACTTGCGTAAGTGAGTGTTATTTGGTTGGACAAGTCATTACTTACCACCTTTTAATTCTTCGGTTTTAAATTATTATCAACAATTTTCCACAATTTAACAATATCTTCATAATGTAACTCAATAAAATTTAGTTTTTTCCCTCTATTATGTCTATGCCTTTTTAGTCCCCTTTTTCTATAAGAATTAGCTACACCATGAGCCAGAGATTGTATGTTCTTACCTAACATTTGTGTATGGTCTCTTAAAGAAATCATACTTACATTATCAAAATCGGAATTTCCATTAAACAATAAGTTAAGATAACCTTGCACTTCTTCAAAAGGTTCGTCATTGCAGATAATCAAATTGTCAGATTTAGAAATATCTTCCTTAAGTATCCAGTAAATACAAATTGCGTAAAGTCTTGAAGAATCATAATCGGCATTTAAATCACGATTTAATGATTTTATCAGTTTATTAGATAATGCAGTTCCTTTATGAAAGGTTCTGTCTTCTGTTGCAATAAATGCTATTCCAACATCATATTTTTCATAAAATTTATGACTCATATCCACATGAATAGTATATTTTTCTTGCATAAACTCTATAGAAAATGGACTCATATTTAAATATAATTTTCCGTTTTTGAGACAAAAGATAGTTTTTGACTTTTCGGACAGGGGCTACTTATCGGACAAAGCTTTTAATCGCCAAAAGCATATTTTTCTGTTTTGAGCCCAAGAATGCGGTTTTGAGCCAAAAAAGTGCGAAATTAGCAAAATTTAAATATCAATTAGCAAATATTTCTCTCAAGTAGGAAAAACATGAAAAGAGGAAAAATTGTCATTGTTAGTTATTATATGTCTGGTATATACCCCCCAGGCCACGATGATGTAGTGTTTCATTTACTGGCTACAGGCTATCTAAAAGCAGCAATTGACGCAGACAAGAATTTGTCATCCAAGTACGAAACAGTAATTCTTGATTTTACAACTAATACAAAAGATGAAGAAGTAATCAAGCAGGTAATTGAGCATGATCCTAAAGTTGTTCTGTATTCTACATATATATGGAACCATGAATATGCTTTTAGAAATTCTAAATTATTAAGGCAATTAAGGCCCGATACCCATATCATATTCGGAGGTCCGCAAGTATCTTACAATGCAGAAGAGGTTTTAAGAGACAATCCTCAGTGCGATATAATTGTAAGGGGAGATAATATATCCGTTATTAAGATGGTATTGGATTCTGATTTTAGCCATAAAGACATTTCAAAAATTCCAAATCTTACATATATGAATGGCGGAAAGGTTATAAGCTCTCCGGGATTTATGAAAGATGATCTTTCTCTGATTTCATCTCCTTACCAGACAGGAGCCTTCAATCTTAATGATGGAAAAAAACATACTGTGACAATAGAGATGTCCAGGGGATGCGTTTTTAGATGCCAATATTGCGTGTGGGGGGACAGGAATGTACAAATGAATAAATTTCCATTGGACAGGTTGTTGAAAGATGTTGAAATAATTTATAATAATCCTAATATTGAGGTTGTATATTTTTTGGATTCCTGCATATTTTATATGCCTGATTATGCAAAGCAGATTATCGATAAGATAACTACCTGTAAATATAAGGATATCCCTACTGTGTTAAGCTTAGATCCCCGTGTTTTGAACGAAGAAATGATAAAGTATTTGCAGAAGATTAAGCGTATGCATAACCAGTACCAGTTTGGTCTGCAGGCTGTTAATGCAGAAACTCTCAAAACGGCAAATAGGTATTTCCTTGTAGATAGATTTAAGGAAAAAATAGATCTGCTGCGCAAAGTTGATACTAATGCTGAGATAGGGCTTGATATTATATTCGGGCTGCCGGGAGACAATTATGAAACATTTAGGGACACTATTGACTTTGCATTAAAAATCAGGGCAAGCAAGATATACCCTTCCCCGCTTCTTCTTTTGCCCGGAACGCCTTACTTTCATGATAGGGATAACTATAAATTTGTTGCAGATGAAAAAACGTGGATGGTAAAATCAAATAATACTTATTCTGAAGAAGATATGCAAAAAACTCGCCGTTTTATTTTATGGGTTTTGGGGATAATGTATTATCCTGCAATACGTGAAGTAATCGCCAGGGCATGTGAGCTTAATCCCAACTTTAGGCGTATAAATCTTATTGACAAGTTGATTGAAATCATAAAGGGAAGGATTAATCCTGAAGAATGGATAACAATAGAATATAACTTGGAATCTGTTAACTTAAATAGGAGAATCTTTATGAATTTTCTTTCAAAACCGGAGAATTCCCTGATTGTGTATGAATCGGCGCTTGAATTGCTGAAATATTATAATTTTGAAGAGTTATCAAAAGATATTGAAGATGGAATCGATTATTACACAAAAATATGCAAGGGAGTAGGCGAAGAAGACAGCCCAATATTCGACCATTTAGATATAGCTGCAATAAAAAATATTAAATATAAATGGGTGGTTAGCTCTGTGACTGACGTTTAAAATGGACTCCAATAAAGATTTAAAAACAAGGTTAGTGGTAGTTAGTTTTTACATTCCGGGCATTTACCCGCCTGGAGAAGACTCAGTTGTCTTGAATTTGCTGGCGCCAGCTTATTTAAAAGCCGCAGTTGACTCAGATCCGGAGTTGTCTGCCAAATACGAAACAATAATTCTCGATGTTCCAACTAATGCCCAGCAGGAAGAAGTACTCAGCCAGATAAGAAATTACAATCCTAAGATTGTATTGTATTCGGTATATATCTGGAACTATAATCAGGCCCTGAGCAACTCAAGGCTATTGAAAAACTTAATGCCCGACACCCACCTAATAATGGGAGGGCCGCAAGTATCCTATAACGCAGAAGATTTGCTCAAGGAAAACCCGCAGGTAGATGCAATTGTTAAAGGAAGCGGCGAGCTTATTTTTAAGATGATCTTACAGTCCGACTTAAGCCCAAAAAGTTATTCAGAAATCCCTTCTCTTGCCTACAGGGATAATGGTAAAATTATGAGTTCCACGGGATCTATCCAGGAGGATCTTAGTAAAGTTCCATCTCCTTACCAGACAGGAGCTATTAATCTTAATGATGGGAGGAGGCATACTGTGTGTATGGAGCTTTCCCGCGGATGCGTTTTTAGATGCCAATATTGCGTGTGGGGGGACAGGAATGTAAGTATGCGCAAATTTCCTCTTCAGCAGCTATTGAAGGATATTGAAATAATTTATAATAGCCCCAATGTCGCAGTAGTGTATTTTGTGGATTCCTGCATATTCTATATGCGTGATTATGCTGAAAAAATAATTGATAAGATAACTGAATGCAAATATAAAAATATTCCTACTGTACTTACTTTAGATGCCCGCGTATTAAACGAAGGCATGATAAGGTACCTGCAAAAGATTAATCTCATCTATAACCAGTACCAGTTTGGTCTGCAGGCTGTCAATACAGACACGCTTAAGATAGTTGACAGGTATTATGTAAAAGAGAAATTCAAGGAAAAAATAGATCTGCTGCGCAAAGTCAATCCCGAGGCTGAAATAGGACTTGATATCATGTTTGGACTGCCTGGAGATAATTATGATAAATTCAGGGAAACTGTTGATTTTGCATTTAAGCTCAAGGCAAGCAAGATATACCCTTCCCCGCTTCTTCTTTTGCCCGGAACGCCGTTCTTCCAAGACAGGGATAAATACGGATTTAAAGCAGATGACAATCCGCCTTATATGGCCATATCAAATAATACATACTCTAAAGAAGATATGCAAAAAACTTTCTCCTTTGTATTATGGGTCCTGGGAATCATGTATTTTCCGGCATTAAGGGGCACAATTGCCAAAATATCCGAATATAACTTAAAATACCTGCCTGTAGAGCTTATTGATAAGTTTATTGAAATAATGAAAACGCGAGTTGACCCTCAGAAAGGCATGGTTTTTGAATCTACCATAGAGTCCAATAATCTCAACAGAAGAAAATTCATGAATTTTCTTTCAAAACCGGAGAATTCTCTGATTGCATACGAGTCAATGCTGGAAGTGCTGAAATTTTGCCAGTGTGAAGAGCTGTCAAGGGATATTGAAGATGGAATCGATTACTATTCAAAAATCTGCCGTGGATTTAGTGAGGAGAAAGACCCGTTGGAATTTGACAATTTTGATATGGATACGATAAAGAATATCAAGACTTTATGGGTCAGAAGCACTACTGCGGATATATAGCTGCAAATTGCTTTTTTTTGAATAAATCCCTTTTAAGATATTAAATAATGTTATATCAAGAGATTCACGGTACGTAAAGTTCTTTTTCCCAAATAGCATATCCTCCGTCAGAAAAGCTTAATAATTCTTAAAATTTTAATAATATCCAATTCCAACAATTCAGCATTCCCCTCCGGCAGCCTTCACCTTCTCGCACAGCTGCTTATTCTTTGATATTAGCCTGCTTATTTCCTCATTTGACTTTATTAATCTGCCCTGAACCTGCTGAAACTGCAATTGCAACAAATCAAATTTCGCATTTCTGCCACCCAATTGCGATTTTAACATATTTAACTCATTTTCCAGCCTTTCCTTTTCATTTGCCAGTTTCTGGTTTTCAATCTTCAAATCAGAATAAATTCTTTTCAATGACTCTTTGTCTTTTAAGGCAGTTTCCGTAATGACATAAGTCTTGTTGTTCTGCTCTAAAACAGCATTTCCAGTTGCTTCCTCAAAACTCTTCAGTTTTTCATCATAATCAGAAGAAATCTTATCCAGTTTGTTTTGGTAATAAATGCTGAATATTATGTACAGGAGTATGGGATAATGGTTAAGAACAGCAGCATCTTATTTACGTCTTTCTTAATATGGCTAATCCCTTACCACCCTTTTATTTATCTATGTGTTCTGATATATAATACTTAATTATGAGTTGAGGCAAATATAGGCTACTATCTCTTTGCGAGCCTTTTCGCTAAAATAGCCTAATTATAAAAACCTAATGAACTCAAGCCTGTTTTATTGGTTCTTTTATTGATTCAAGCATTATAGCATCATGCGTCCTGATATATGTTTTGTTTTCTTCCTGCAAATATTTGTCGAAAGTTTTTGCAATGTGCTGTACAAATACTCTTCCAACCGGCAGAATTTGGATGTTGTGCCAGTTCAATGCCATTAAGCCATCTTGAATGAATCCGTCCATCAATCCAAGTTCTTTGTGGAAATACTTCTTAAAATCTATATTAAATTTCTCCTCAATTTCGCGGAAATCCAGATAGCCATTGCAAATAATCTTGATTATGACGTCCCGTCTCAGTAAATCGTCATCAGTCATCTTAATTCCTCTTAATATAGGAAATTTGCCGTTATCGATTGCTTTATAATAATCAGGAAGGGACTTGATGCTTTGAACGTAAAACCTGTCAAAGCTTCCTATGCTGGAAGGGCCAAGCCCCAGCTCAATATTATATGTTCTTCCGGTGGTATATCCATTTAAATTCCGCCCTAGAGTTCCGTCTCTTGCCGCCTGCGCCAATTTATCACTGGATTTGGCGAAATGGTCTATTCCTACCCATTCATATCCGCTGTCTAACAGCTTTTTAACAGAGTCTATATACATGAGTATTTTTTCATCGACATTCGGAATCAAGTCTTTATTCAGAAGTTTTTGGTGCTTGTGAAGATCAGGGGTGTGGTCATAATTATATAAAGATATTCTGTCTGGGGATAGTTCTTCTACGGCTTCTATTGTTTTTTTGAACGTTTCTCTAGTCTGATGAGGCAATCCGTATATGAGGTCAAAATTCACGCTGCATTTTCTCAGTTCCGGCGTAATTAGCTTTTGAATCATTTCAGGCGGATGCACCCTATTGACAGCTTTCTGCACCTCAGGGTCAAAATCCTGAATCCCAAAAGATATCCTATTTATCCCTTTATCAAAATAATAAGGCATATCCTCTTTTGTAACTGTTCGAGGATCTATTTCCATAACAAATTCGTCCAGCTTATGCAAATCGCATAATAATTGGAGCTTCCCAATAAGTTGGTCAAATTCCTCCTTAGTTAGGTAAGTCGGCGTTCCGCCGCCCAAGTGTATCTCTTTGACTTTAGGTTTGATTGAATTCTTCTTAAAGAATTCTGCTAACATTTCAATTTCACGGAAAAGATATTTTGTAAACTTATTTATCTGCTCCCTGTTCCCAGTTATGTACGTAATGCAAAAACAAAAATAGCAAAGCTTTTTGCAAAAAGGGATGTGAACATAAAGTGCTAAAGGGACGTCTTCATTTTTTGGAAGCATTTCTTTTAAGGCTTGTATGTAGCCCTCTTCTGAAAATTGATTGGACCATTCACCTCCTGTAGGATATGTTGTATAGTATGGAGACCTTACTTTTTCATATTTCCTTATCAAATCTATATCCAATTCAATTTCTGCTTTAGCCATGATATATTAAAATATGATAATGATATGATACTCTTGACATTAGTCCTTAACGGGATTTTCCCGGATATTATCCCTTTTCCCCGAATTATTGTACTCTAAGGCAATAACATCGACAGGACAGCAGTTAGCCGCATCCTCAATGTCGCTCTGATAGCTTAAATCGGCATCCTCTCTCACCACCATTTTCTCAGGGACTTTAAAAACCTTTGGGCATATAGATTCGCATAGGCCGCACATCGTGCAGTCTTCCTTGCTCTCGTCCAGCCAGACTTTTGTTATTGCCATTTGCATAAATATTTATTCGATAAACTTTAAATACTTTTTGCAGACTATACGGGAAAAATGAGCGCATGTTTAGTCGGTCCATTGGGAATACTTTTGCCTTAGCGGCTCTAAAATGCCCTGCACCTGCTGCGGATTTTCCGGAAACTCTGCTATTATTTTTGTCAGTTCAAACAGGTCAAATTTATGCTGCCAATACGGGTCTCTTTGCAGATTTTTCTTGGCTATTGTAAGCTGCTTACCCCTCTTTTGTTTGTTTCCCGCCATAGTGTACGCAAGAGCTGCAAAAAGCGGCATATATGCATTATGTGGGTAGGTTATCTCAAGTATTTCCACCCATGAGGCAAATTTTACAGGATTTCCCCCTGTTCTAAGATTTTTGTTATTAAAATAATTCCCTACTAAGTTAAAAGTAAACCAAATCTGCCTGACCTGATCCGGTGATGGGATGGCATCTTTCCCTATATTAAAAATTTCCGGGCCGCATACTACATTTTTGCCGTCATTCATGACTTTGCCGTCCGGTCTGTACCTTGCAGGAATAACTGCAGTGTCCCCCAAATCTTTTTTGTTAAGACTTTCCTTTATTGCTGTTTCAGTGCTCGTGAACTGGAAGACCGATATTGACGACCAATCCAGATTTGTTCTGCATGAGAGCCTGAAAGTGTCAAGCATCTGCCAAAAAGGCTCTTCTCCAAAGAACCCGATAATGTAGTTGCCTGCCACGAACATTTCAGGATAGCCATTTATCAGCTTGCAAGATTTCAGGATCGTTTCAATAGTTGCGGGCTTTCTTATTTTTCTGAGTATTTCAGGATTTCCTGATTCTATTCCTATCTTGAATCCCACACATCCCGAATCCCTCATCAGTCCCAGCATCTCGTCAGTCAGGAATGCCGAGATGAGCCCGTTGTTGGCAGCCCATGTAATTCCATAATTCTTTCTCAGCCTGATTAACTCTTTCAAAATCTCTTTCAAAGCATCCCTGCCGGCCAATAAATCATCATCAAGCCACTCAAAATGCCTTATGCCTTTCTCTTTTACAAGATAGTTGATTTCTTCAATCAAATCAGGGCATGGATGATTATACACCCCCCGTCCGATGAATTTTGGGACGCCGCAGAATTTGCAGTTCATCCTGCACCCCCTGCCGAGTTGAAGTGTTGCAAAAGGCTTATGGTCGCCGGCCATTCTTGAATAATGGTTCAGGACACCTACCTTAAAATATTCTTCCACAGGAACTCTCTTGTAAGTGCTTATTAAATTCCCATGAAGGCAGATCCTCTTGTTGGTGCCTTTTGTCTCTGCTATCCCTTCTCTAAATTTGAAGAATATTCTTGCCGTGGGCTGGCTGCAGCTTTCTCCGAAAATCTTGTCGAGCAGGAAATTTATCCTGTCCTCTCCTTCTCCATCTATTACAAAGTGGCACAGCCCTTTTTCAAGGCAGGCTTCATAGTCATTCATTATAGACGCCCCTCCTACTATAACTAAATGCCTGTTAATTTCTTTAAGGCGGCTTAGCATAACATTAAAGGGATTAGTGGAATTGAAAAGCTTGGAGACATTGATGCATGTTGTGCCTATGATTGAAGGCTTAAATTCCCCAATCTTTTGATTAAGAATGCTTATCCAATTATTGTAATCGAAATCTTTGCTGAAGATTGTGTTTTTCAGCAGGCAATAATTCAGGTCAAGAATGTCCACATCAAAATTCCTTCCTTCAAGGGACTTGGCTACCCATTGCAGCCCGGCAGGAGGAAATGCATAATAGCTCTTGGTTCTTGCAATATCGGGGCTGAATGATTCAAGCTGCAGCTGCGGCAATTGAACCAGCAGAATTCTCCTGTTCAGGCTATATGTGTTTTTTAAGGATTCGATATACTCTTCCAATTCATTATTATCATGATTGATTGTAATCTGTTCTTTTGATACTCCTGTAAGGTTTTGCATTAATGATTCCATTTTAAGAGCTCATTGTAAACCGCAAGCATCTCATCTGAAATAAAGCCGTCTATAGAATCCAACACTATTAAATTTTTAGATTCTTTAATGATATATTCACCCCGTTATTTTTTCCGTTATTGTTAAAAGATTCTGCAATTTCATCTAAGCGCTGTTCTGATATTGCCTCCCCATTTGAATATATTTTAATGAGTGATTCAGATTCATTATCAAGATGCGAAAGCGGATTGTGCCCTTTGATATACTGGCAGTTTGCGCAAACCGGAATTTTATGCCTTTGTTTCATTAAGTGCAATAAGCGGAATTCCCTCAGTTTTGGCCCGTTCCAAATATCCATAAGGCTTTCCTTCTTTAGGTCTCCTACAATAGTTCCATGGCTCCAGTCTACACAGCACACAGAGGCAGTCCCGTCAAAATTGATAGCAAGGCCTTTGAATGGCTGAGGGCATATTTGAATTTCTTTGAGTTTAGATTTCCCGTCTATGCCTGTTCTGGGATTTGACCCTAATGTCCAGTCTTTCTCCATAGATTTGCTCCAGCCCATAAGAGTCTCTACATTTAATGAGTCCGTGATATTCCCAAAATCATTTTCAAATTTTTCCATGTCGCCCTTGCTTAACCAGGTATCAACTATCTTTGCATTTATATGCAGAGGGCTTTTTCTTTTCTGTTTTTCTTGATAAAGAAATCTCACATTTTTGACAATCATCTCATAATTTGAGTATGTTCTGGTGATCTCCTTGTACTTTTCACTGTTTACATGCTCAATGGATATTCTGAGTCTGTCAAGTCCTGCCTCAATTATCCCCAGTGCAATATTCTCTGTAATGGCAGACCCATTAGAGATGATGTATATCTCTTCAGCAACATCTTTTTTCTTCGCATACACTATCATTTTTACTATATTCCTGTTTAGAAAAGGCTCCCCGTCTTTGTAAAGTCTCAAAGACTTGACCTTTTCAGGAAATTCTGCTAAGTCGTCTATAATCTTGCAGAATAAGTCAAAGTCCATCATTCCTATTGGCCTTTTTACAGACTCAAGCAATTCATAATCCCCTGTTGGGCAAAATGTGCATCTGAAGTTGCACATATTTGCAGGATCAATCATCAAAGTTAAAGGCGTTTCTAAAGGCAGAATGTCCTTTAGCCTCGTATACGGGCTTTCCATAAGTTCTGTATTAGCTTTAAGCAAAACCATAGCAACCACTATAATTATTATTCACGTTTCTTGATAAATCTCTTCTCTCCTAAAAATATCTCCAAAATATTTTTGCGCCTCGATAAATTCAGACGGATCAAATTCTTTAGAATAAGCTTGTATTTTCGATAATGAAAATATCAAGCCGCCGTATATCTGCTTTGACATAAAATCATCAATATCTTCATATTTATTTTCTTCGTGTATTATCAGCTTATACGGCAGTGAATTTTCAAGCCTTTTTGCTGATTTATAGTATTCATACTCGAAATACTCTGCAAAATTATGGTTGAATTTTACTTTATGGAAATTATTGGTATTCCATGAGGGTGTGCTGCAGTAATTATATACAAATACTTCCTCAAATGATTTTTCATTGACTGATATGCCATTCTGGCTAAAATATTTTTTTAAAAGAATTAATAGCTCTAAATAAAAGCTTCTTTTATTTCTCAATAAGGTTATGAAACATGCAGCCTCCGGATGAAGGATTGTTTTTACCCAGTCCAGCTTGATTGTCTCTCTGCCATTATTTAATATGGAATCTTGCATTCTGTGAAGTACATCCAGCGAATCTGATATGCTTGGATATAAGGGGTTATTTTTTGACTCTTGGATAATAAACTCCAGCAGGTCTTCATAGTTCACTTTATATTCTTTCTTTAGATATAATAAGATAAAAAAAGCCAGCCTAAATCCATAGATTGCCTTTGCGAAATAGCCGAAAGTATAGGCCTTCCTCCAATCTTCAATTGGCATGGTGGAATTTGCTACAACAATATTCTGGTATTCCGGCACATAGGCGTCTGCATCTACAGTTTTTCCGAAGTGAAGCTCGCATCTTCTGGTATGGATATTATATTTTTTCACATAATCAGGATCACCCATTTCTGTGCCGGGAATTAAAATGCAGTTGTAAATGTTGAAATGGTAATTTACATTTGGAGTCATCGTTTTTGCTATCCCTCTTTTAAATGTATCATAGGTCTCAAGCGGCAATCCAAGTATTAATTCCGAATAGGTGTGAAAATTTCTTTTGGCAGCTTCGTCCAATATTTTTTGGAATGCCTCCAGCCTGATATTCTGCCTTTTTATAGCTTCCAGTGTGTCTGGATTATGTGATTGGACAGATGTTGTAAGCATAAACGTTACACCGCCTTCATTTAATGCATCAACTATGTCAAAAATCTTATCAGTAGCATTTTTAGTCCAGTTGATAACTAAAATCTTAGGATATCCTGTAGTTTTGCACAAATGCGCGAGTTGCTTGGATATTTCAAGATCCCTCTTTAATATTCCAAAATTAGCATCGGCCCCGAATATATAGGATATCTTGTTTTTGCTTATCCATTCAAGCTCCTTATAGACTCTGTCCATCCCAAATTGGCTTATCTTTGAATCCGGCCCGCCCCAGAAACAGAATGTGCACGTGAATGGGCAGCCCCTGTTGGTTTCTAAAACAACCCCTGTTAAAGCCTTCCCATAGCGCTGAAGCAAATGGTCAAAAGTTCCGTCAAGGTAAGGCGAAGGCAGCACAGACACATCTTTAATATATGGACTTCTTTTTTTTATGAGAACACCGCCATCCTTGGTTTTGTAGGATATGCCGTCAACTTCTGACAAATCTTTCCCATCCGCCAAGGCTAATAGAATATCAGAAAACACTTCTTCACCTTCTCCTCCTACAATGATATCTATAAAAGGGTATTCTCTATAGAATTCTTTGATTTCATCATCTTTTATAGGGACGGAAGGGCCCCCAACTATAATCAATACACCAGGATACTTCTGTTTTGCGCATTTTGCAACGCTTAAAGATTGATTAAGATTCCAAAAATAACATGAATAAGCTAAAACATATGGGTTTTCATATCTGCTGGCAATCACGTCCGGCTGATCCCTCATTATTTCTAATTTAATGTTATAATTTTGAACTATTCTCGGTATAGTTATTGATTTTGAGTATAAAAGTCCGCATGCTAGAGGAATAAGATTTCTGGACGAAGCTGAATTAAATTGGTTTATATATACATTTTTCTTTTGAATCAAAATCCCCTCACTTTCTATCTCTTGCGGCGGCAATATTGCCCCTTTCTGAATATTATATTTATAGATACTTCTAACTAATGGTCATTTTAGTCAGGTATTGTATTTAAATGTTATGGTGAGTAAACTTTTGCGTTTCTCCTCTATAATCACTTCTTGATTTTTGACCTATATTCTCAAGAAGCGTAAACTTTTGCGTTTCTCCTCTATAATCACTTCTTGATTTTTG
>Ga0209211_10001223_pt1 | contig 49619 bp, 69 predicted proteins | sample RifGroA2_FD_183992 | JGI IMG/M metagenome (GOLD analysis project Ga0209211, IMG submission 183992) | Groundwater microbial communities from Rifle, Colorado, USA - Groundwater A2 (SPAdes) (version 2) | ecosystem: Environmental > Aquatic > Deep subsurface > Groundwater | place: Rifle, Colorado...
CTTTCACTTGATTCTCCTAACTTTTGATCAAGTCAGTAGAGTCAGGCTGACCGTAGCGCTCGGTCAAACCTTGTGAGTCCCCCGGCTAAGCCGGGGGATTACCTTATTTATTCAACAAGTGCTCTGTCCAGGTGAAAGATGGATTCTTCGAGGCGATCGCATCCTGCAAATTCACAGTGCGCGCCCTCGTCGTGGACAAGTCCAAGATATACAGCGACAACCTGCGCGAGAACAAAGACCGGTTCTATAACTTCTTCGTCAAATCACTGCTGCAGCATGACGGCAATGCGCTGGCCGGTGCACGGGTCAAGATCGACGGCAGCGGGGACCGCGAATTCAAGCGGGAACTGTCCGCCTACCTCAAGCGGGAATCCGCCGATGGGAAGATCGCCAGCGTAAAGTTTGCCGAGTCGCACCGGGACAACCTGATCCAGCTGGCCGACATGGTTGCCGGCGCCATTGCGAGATCGTATCGGGAAGGCGACAGAAACGAACACGACCGCTGGCGCAAGATGCTCGGCGGCAAGATTCGTAACGTTTGGGATTTTCGCTAGCAGCGAGTTGCTAGCAGAAGGAATAAGACCGTCGCCGCGCCCTAGACTGGAGATTACCAGCCAAGCTCACCATACGGTGACGATTCGGAACGCGGAGACTAGGTGGGCGCATTATGATGCAATAGCCGACAAAAAGTAAACCATTTCGGTGCTTTCTGCGACTTTCCCCCTCTTTGCCCAAGCGGTTACACCACCTCAAATTCTTGTAGACCTGCGGATTAACAGTCTGTCGGTCGTTCTGGCTTGAAAGCCGCACCAGCTCTACGTTTCAGCATCGAACCTGTCTAAGATAAATCGCTGTTTTGTGCTGAATGCCACCCCGTTTTTACTGGGTTTCCGGTCGATCTTAGACAGATATCTCAGGCCATCATCACCAGGTTCGGCTGCGCCGTTTCTCTCCAGCGCTGCTTGATGTAGGCCTCAGTGGTGCTCTTGTCATCGTGGCCGCACAGGAGCTGGATCTCTTCGATTGGGACGCCGGAGAGCCACATGTCGGTTGCACCTTTCCCCTTCAGGTCTCGGAATCCGAAAGGCTGGATCTTCTCCTGGCCTTTCTTGATGCGCTCGGCGTTGGCCGTGACAATCGAGCGCTTGAGCATGGAGCTGATGCCGTCGTAGGTGTAGCGCCGTCCAGCATACTTACCGCGGATCCCGCAGATAAGCGGTCTGCCGATGCGCGGGATGTCGCCGATCAGGCGTTGCAGCAGGGCGCTCAGATCGTCGGACAGGGCGATATCCACGGTCTTTCCGGTCTTGCTCTGGACGACGCGCAGGATGCGCTTTCCGTCCTTCATAGTCAGGTTGGCGACGGTCCAGTCCAGCATGTCACTCTCAGGGCGCTGCAGGGTGCGATAGGTCAGCTCCATCATGGCTTGCACCTGTGGCGCCGCGGCGGCGTAGACATCGCGGTATTCGTCGTGGGTGACGTAGCGCTCGCGCTTGCTCTCCGGGTTGCGCTTGATGCCGCTGGCGCGCATGCACGGGTTGACGATCAGGCCGTCCACCTTGCCGGTGCGGATTAGCCAACTGATGCAGGACGACAGGCAGGCTTTCTCGCGGTTGGCGCGCACCGGGCGGCCGGTTGCTGCGCCGATCTCCAGATAGCCTTGGACGTGGTTCGGCTCGATGTCGGTCGGCAGCATCGGGGAGGCGAAGTAGATCTTGAGCGGTTCGATGTCGGCCCTGTAGTCGTCCAGTGTGCGCTGGGCGAGTCCGCCTGACTTGACGCGCGCCTCGCAGTCGACGATGAACATATCGAGCCAGTAGACCATGGTGCCGTACTCTCCCTGCGAGTCGTTGTAGAGTCTGGCGCGCTTGTTGACCTGCTCGATGTCGGTACCGAGTCGCTCCCAGCGGTTGTCGCGGTGGACGTAGTAAAACGCGCCGCGCTTGGCGTAGACGCGGGGCTCAAGTCCGAGCGGATTGTTTTTTCGGCGACCAACCATGCGGGCCATACTAACCTTTCGAGAAGGCCAAGCGCAAACCTGCGCTGTTTGGCTGGCGCTTGGCCGGCTTCGATTTATTCTCCGGCGTCATGACATCATCGAAGTGGTTACGCATCAGCAGCGGCGCGCCGCTAGGCTTGGTGCCAACGGTCAGTCCTAGACCCCGCATGTAGCGCAGCTGGGCAGCATGCTGCGTCAGCGGATCGCACAGATCGTCTATTTCGGCTTGGGATAGCCACGGTGTCATTTTTCAGATCACCACCGCATACCGCACGCCGGACGGGTGCACCAGGCGCAGCACTTTGTCTTCACCCCTGACCATCGGCGAGATGTAATCCATCTCGCAATCGATGGCATTGATGCCGAGGTATTCGATCTGCTGCAGCATATCGTTCCAGGCGTGACCGGCGAAAGGATCTACCTGATGGCTGGATTTGTACTCCAGCACGGCATACACCTCTTCGTGCGGTACCGGGCATCCTTCCAGCACGGCTCCGCCCGGCTCGCCGACGACCAGGTTGTCCGGCACCAGCAGCAGCGTACCCATGCGCGCCGCGATCAGGTGACCGAATGCGCGGTACACCTGACGGTCGGCAGCAAACAGTGACAGCAGGCCGAATGGGATAGATGCGCCGTTCATGGCTTTTCCTCCATCTGCGTCAGATTGTCTACGAGGCGCTGCAGGCGGATACGCTGCGCAACGGCGATCTCAAGCTCTGCCATCGCCACATCAGATAGGATCAAGTTGTCGGTGACGGCCAGTGCGCGCAGGTCAGAGCACAGCAGCTCGGCGCACTGCGCGGCCTTGGTGGCGTTTTCAAGTTCTGGACTCAAGCTACACCTCCGCGCTCGAACATATCCACTGTGTGCGGACAGCGATCTGGAGGAACCGGCTGGCCTTTCGGCACGAACGCCGTGCAGCACGGCTGCCCGTCATTGCCGTATTGCCACTCGGACGGGTATTCCGGCTCGTCAATGTCGTGCACGAACGTCATGCCGATGATCTCGCAGCGCTCATCTTCTTCTGGGTTGTCCCTGGCACACTTCCAGCACCAGCGCGAGAAGAAGCAATCTCCCTCGGTGCCGTTGCTCGGGCGGTACTTCTGGCCTGCTCTGTGGATATTCATTTCCGCCAGTCCAGCCGGGTGGAATCCTTTGTTCATGCTGTCGCTCCTTCGATAATGACTCTGCGAATCTCCATCGCGCGCGTCTGCCCACATTTCAGGAACCCGCGAATGCCGGCGACCGTTGGCTCGCACCTGCCTGCCTTGATTGCATCCGTTACTTTGGTAACGGGATCGGTAGCGTCCTCGGTAATGCTCTGCGTTAATGGGCCTTCATCGGCTACGGCCGGAGATTGCGAGGCCATACGCGGCCGCAAGGCCTCGAACCACAGCAGCGCGCCAATCAGCTCCAGCAGAATCGAGAATGACAGTCCGATGACTACCGACACTGCGCTTTCAGTCCAGCCCGTTACCGCCGAGAGTCGAGTCGTTACAGGGTCGGACGCGCCATCCACCTGCACGACCTTGGACTCTTCCTCGAAGCGCGCCAGATCGTCGCGCAAGCGCGCCGCGCGCTGTCCCTCGGCAATCTCTGCGCGCAGCGCTGCACGGACGCGCCTGTCGCTTTCCTGCGCCAGCTCAGCCGCCACCGTTGCCATGGGACGCGCCTTGATCTCATCCAGCGCGGCATGCGCCGTGGCGATCTGTCGATCGATGTGCCTGGACAGCGCCGACTGCTGCGCATGAGTATCTGCAGCGCGCAGGCTGGCGTGGGTGAGGAAGGTCAGATGCCCGTAAATCGCGCACAGCAGGCAGACGCTCCACACCAGCCAGGCCACGGGACGGCGGGACAATGCCGGCAGCAGATGCACGGCCAGCACGATCACCACCGACAGGGCAACCAGCAGCGCCTTGTCGATGCCAGTGCCGCCACGATCCCATGCTGCGACGGCAGTCATCGCGGCGGCGGTTATGGTTACGAAAACGGCGAGCAGCTTGATCATGCTGCCCTCGCATGGAATTGATGGTTGACGTTGCCGCGGCCGTTTGGGAAGCGGTTCTCTAGGTAGCAAGCCTTGCATGTCTCGCTCAGGCCGTCGCCGTTCTTTCCGGCCGAGAAGAAGAACTCGGCGTCTGCTGGCCAGTAGTCTTTGCAGATCGAGCAACGTTTTTCCAGCTCGCCGTCTTCGCTCACTCGGTACACCTGTTTTTGCAGGCGAGATGCCAGCAGGCTTTCGGATGGTTTGGCCTTCTTGAATTTGGCCGATTTCATGTCGCTCATGATTGGTCTCCATTTCGTGAATATCCGGCGCTCTCGGCACCGAGGTAGATGGCGTGCTCGTCGTGGACGACGGCGGCGCGGCGGTAGCTGACCATCATGCCGACGTAGAGGGCGTTGGCCGCCACTACGAACAGGCCGCCGTAGAAGCTCAGCGGCTGGTTCAGCGCGGGGTAGTAGTAGAGGTTCCACAGCCCCCACAGGGTGAAGAAGCAGACGCTGGCCAGCGACACGCCGCGCGTTTCCTTGTGGAGGCGCAGCACGCGGCAGTGGTTGAGCACGAAGAACCCGGCAGATAGCTCGAACAGGCCGTTGACGAAGTCCATGTTGATCGCGGCGAGCAGGCCGGCCAGCAGCGCGTGGACGGAGGTGATGGTATCGAGCGGGATCATGCTGCAGCCTCCACTTCGGCGATAACTTCCCGAGCGTATGGAAACTCGGAAAGGTCGCACGCCTTCAACACGCCGAGCAGCTTGTCGCGCTGCATCACTGCACTGACATGATCCTTCAGGCTGGCTTCCTCCATTGCAGAATCTATTCCGCCGCCTGCGTTGTAGTGCCGCTCAAGAACGTCTGTGTCGATTCCTTTGCATGCTGATTTGCAGGCACGCAGGCGAGGGTGAAGCTCCAGATGACTTAGCTCCTGGTCAACGATCTCGTTCTGCGAGTCCAGCAGCACAGTCATGCCGAAGCACACGCGGAACAGCGAGGCTCGCTTTTGGACGCCGATCATGAACTCGACGACAGCCGCGGCGTGCTTGCTCTCGTTGTACCAGACAGGCTCGTCTTGACCCTCTGTCATTTCGTCAGGCAGATATCCGCCCTCCAGTGATTCCAGCGCGCGGCACATCGCCAGCGCGGCCTCCATGTCTCTCTCGGTTGCTTTTGCCATTTTCACAGCGCACCTCCCAACTCTTCCCAGCGTTTCAGAAACTCGCGGCGGGCCTTCTCTGGCCCCCACGGATTGATCACCTCGCGCAACGGCTCGATGTCCTTGATCAGCGCCCATTCGTCGTCGTGCGGCGGCATCAGGTCGCGCTGCTCGGTGGCGAGCAGTGCCAGGTCTATTTGCTTCACCGCGGTCGGCATCGGCAGCGGAAGTCCGAAAGCAGCGAACAGAGCTGCTTCGACACGCTGCTCGATGATCTTGTACTCCGGCAGCAGTTGCTTGAGCGGGCGGGTGATGTCGCCCAGGTAGGCCTCGGCGGCGTCGTGCAGCAGCGCAGCCATTGCCATTTTTTGCGGATGCAGCGCGGGCTCTCCACTCACAGCCCATACGTTGGTGCAGGCTTCCATCTCGCGGCTGGCCAGCACCGAGTGCTGCGCCACGCTGTAGAACTCGCGGGTGTGGCCGGCGAAGCGGCAGACGTGCGACAGCGCGTGGGCGATGTCCTCGATGCGGAACTGGTTGCGCTCAGGGTTGAGGAAGTCGAAGTAGTGGCCGCTGTAGGTCAGGATGTCGGGGCGGATGGCGGGGGCGTTCATGCTTCACCGCCCTGTTTCTTGCCGCAGAATGGGCAGAATGTGTGCATCAGCGGGCTATGCTCCTTTTTCTTCTGTCCATCCAGCTCGACCTCTACATCAGAGTAGGTTCTGGTGATCAGATGATTGTCCGTAAGCTGCATGGTGATCCCTTTAATCTCGATACCATTCACAGCCTTTTTGAAGCGTCCCGGCTGCTTCATATGTTCGAGCAGCTTTCCCTTGATCTCTGTTAGGCAGTTGCAATTCATGCTGGTGTCCTTTCAATGTGGATAACTTTTCCGATCTTTCCGTCGACCACCTCTGCGACGACGACGCGGTCGACGCTTCCCGGATCGATGCCGAGGAACGTATGTCGCGCCTCCCTCATTGGGATCTGCGGCATGGCCTTGAGGCGCTGCATGGAGTCGTACAGGGTGAGCACGTCCATCTTCGGCAGGTGTTCTTCGGCCTTCTTGATTCCGGCGAGCAGGGTGGCTTGTTCAAGGCCGCGCAGCTCCCATAGGTCGGAGGCGTCGCCGCGCCGTCCTGCGTCGTTCATCGCCCGCATTGCACCCTCGATGACGGTGAGCACGGCTGCGTCCTTGGGTGGACGCAGCACCATCGCGCCGTAGATGCAGTTGATCGCCTGTCCGATGCGGTCGTACTGTTCCTTGCTGAAATAGCCGAGCGTCGCGGCGTTGTAGGCGGCGTGCAGCACCAGGCCGAAATCGTCGAGCAGCCCGGTGACCGGGATGTTGACGTGCTTGCGACGATAGACCTTGTTGCGTCGGCTGCGCGCGGCGCGCTTCTGCTGGGCGCGGGCGTTCATGCTGCCACTCCTTCAGCAGCACCGATCTTTTCGCCCAGCGATTCGCAGGCGTTGTAGACGCTCTCGACTGTCGCGCCGTAGCGCTCGGCCTCTTCCTTCACGGCATCATCGTTCGGATATGCCGCTGCCCAGGCTGCTTTCAGACCATCCAGCTCGGTGGCCGAATCCAGCGCGGCCTTGATCAGTACCGCGACCTTATGCTCGCGGCAGTCGCAGGCATAGTGGCAGGTGCCGCAGGCTCGCGTTGGCGCTGCCGGAGGCGCGTAGTCGTGGATGGCGCGATGGCAACCGGCGCAACCCAGCGTGATCTCGCAACCCGCGCCGCCATCCGGACGCATGCAGCCGATGACTTTGCTGGAGCTCATAGCACCACCTCCGCGACCTTGGCCTTGATGTCTTCCTGCCCGGCGCGGAAGCCTTTGGCGTACTGATCACCAGGATTGAAGATCAACAGCATGCGCTGCATGTCGTCCAGCCACTCGTCGAAGGCGTTGATGCACTGGCACATTGCATCCAGATGGGTATCGAGAATGCCGCTCGCATCCATTTTCAGGCATCGCGGCCGGTCGTTTTCAGGCACACGATCTTTGAATCCTGCAGCCCATCTCCAGCGCCCGCCGCTGCTATAGTTTTCTGGTTTGATCGGGTACTGGTAGATGTATAAATCAATCTGATCACGAACGGTGCCGTATTCAATACCATCGTTTCTCACGGACTTTCTCCAGATCCTCCCGCCGTATTCGATGGCGTCAGGCCATGCGACATATTCCTTTGCTGGTGTTGCTGTTGGTGTTGCTGGCGCTTGTTCCATGGTGGTCTCCTAGTAAGCGTTGGTGGTGGGTGCTGCGTTATCGATAAACGGTGTCTCGTGCGAGCTGGATGGACTCGCGGAAGGTGTGTCCCTGCTTCTGGTAGTAGTCCTGGTCGAGCAGGAATCGCCAGGCGCGCACGATGCTTTTGCGGATGCGCTGGATGCGCAGTCTGATCAGGCCTTGCATGGCTCACCTCCGGCGACGACGAAGGCCTCTACCGCTTGGCGCGATGCGACGGTGTGGTGCAGGGCCACTTCGAAGCGCCCCTGATCGACGGCGCGCATGGCGCTGTTCAGGTGCGACTGCGCGCGGACCATGCAGGTGCGGCGACTCTTCGCGCGATCGACGGCCACGGCTCCAGATTCAACGGATGCGTCTTGGTTATGCATGCTCACTCCCTCCTTTTGGATACTCGAACACCCAGCACTTCACGGTCGCCGTCCTCTCGTCGCCGCCTTTCTTCGCGCGGCGCAGGTTCCATGCGGCATTGATGGCGCTGTTCACCGACTTCTGGCCGATGTACTTGCGCACGCGGCTGGTCTTGAGCAGCTTCTTCAGCTCTGCCAGATCCGGCACCTGCTGGCGGAAGTCGCTGGCGACTGCGACGAAGTGGTTGAGGCTGATGGCGATCTGCTGGTCATCCTTGCGGGCGTGATTCAGGCGCGGGGTGTTGTCGTTGCCGTTGAGGAACTCGTAGGTCTCCCAGAAGCTCTGCACGGCCGGATGGTCGGCGTTGATCGCTTCCTGGCGTTCTGCGGCCATGTCCTCGATGAACGAGTGGGTGAGGTCGCGCTCGGCGTTGCCAATGTGGACGACGTGCGAGAGGGCGTCCACCAGCGCGGCCAGCATGGCGTGGTTCTTGACGATGCGCAGGTTGCGCACGCCCTGCACCTTGAGCAGGCGCTTCTCGTGGAAGGGCAGGCGCTCTTCGAAGCTGGCGAGGATGGCCTTTTCTGCCATCGTGGCTTTGATCATGAATCCGGACAGCGCGTCCACGCCGATCTGGCCCAGCTCGTCCGCTGCGTGCTTCGATTCCTGCGTGTGCGATGCCAGGTCGAAGCCGATGTGGCAGATACGCTGCATGATGGCGTCTGACGCCTGCACGTTGGCGTTCTGGCTGATGACCAGCGCGCCGCGGAAGGGCGGCTCGTAGGTCTCGTTGCCGCTGTTCTTGACGCCCCGGCTGTAGACGCTGCGCCCGTTGTAGAGCGGCTTGAGTTCGTCCCAGTCGAATCCCTTCTGCTTCACGCGGTCTTCCTCGCCGCGGTCGCCCTCGATCAGCACCACCGGCATGTTCGACACCTGCGAGAAGTTGCGCGCCCGCGCCGCCATGGTGGATTTGCTCGGGTCGAAGCCCTCGTAGTCCGAGCGGCCCAGCAGCCGCCACAGGAACTCGATCAGGGTGGACTTACCCGCGCCCGGCTCGCCGACCAGCTCGATGAAGGGGAAGGACTTGTGCTTGTTGCGGATCTGCTCGGCGAACAGGCTGCCCAGCCAGAAGGCTAGCGCCACCACACCCTTGTACTGGTAGCACTTCCACATCAGGTCCAGCCACTCGCGCGAGAATTCGTTGAGGTCGGTGTTGATCGCCAGATCTACCGAGCGGTTCAGGCTCTTGATAGAGAGCTTGCCGAGGTCGAAGAAGTCCTCGTCGTTGAGCGGCACCAGCCTGCCGTTCTGGATCGCCATGTCGTTGAACACCCACGCGCCGTGATCTTTGCTGTAGCCGATGAAGTCCACGGTCTGCACCGTCTTGATGTGAAAAAGCTGGCGCTGCATGATGCGGTCGAGCTGCTGGCCGTTGCCGGTGTACACCGCGCCGGGCGCGATCGAGAGCAGGCGCTTCTTGAATTCTCCCGCGCTGGTCAGCATCGACCCGGTGAATGTGTTCTTGACCGACTCGCCGCTGTGCGGGAAATCTACGCGCACGTAGTACCAGCTCTCGTCGGTGATCAGGTTGGCCTGGTAATAGAGCGCGGTGAAGAAGCAGTTCGCGATCTCGCGCAGGGTGTGCGACTCCATCATCGCGCGTTCGCGGATGTCTTTTTCGCTCAGGTCGTCGTAGGCCTTGGCGATCTCTTCCTTGGCCTTGGCGAACTTTTCGAGGTTGATCTCGAACCAGTACATGCGGTTGTCGAAACCGAAGTAGAAGGAGTTGATCTCCTTGCCGTGATTGAACATCAGCAGCGCCTTCTCGTGCGCGCTCTTGGCCATCAGCAGCGCGCCGCGATAGAGCGAATCCTCCAGCATCTTCGGCGTCAGCTTGTCGCGCTGGTGCAGCTCGTTCCAGTCCAGCTTCAGCTTGCCCTCGTCAGGCGGCTGTGCGGCCACGGCTTCCCAGCCATCGGCGATGCTGCGCTCTACGTGCTTCTTGGTGAAGCGTTCTCCGGCCTTGCCGGTGTCCATCGCCCACACCAGGCGCGGGCGCTTGCGGCCGAGCGCGGCGCACTGCTCGGCCAGCGCCTTGAGCGCCTTGTCCGGATAGTTGTTGCAGGAGAGCGGCGTCGCGCTGGCGATGTCGTGGTGCAGCAGGGCGGCGCTGTCGAAGATGCCCTCGACGATCCAGATGTCCTTCACCGACTCGGCGGTGAGGTCGAGGCCGGGTGCTGTCCACCAGTGGCCCTTGTAGTCACCCTTGAATGTTGCCTTGCGCTTGCCGAATCGCTCCGGCTTGTCGATGATGCGCTCCCAGTAGCCGATGCCTGGCAGGGGGAAGCGCACCGTCGCCGAGCCTTGTTTCAGCATCGGGTCGAAGTAGCTCTCCTGCTCGTACCAGCCCTTGACCTTGGCCAGCTCGAAGCCGCGACCGTCGCGCATGTAGGCGTCGGCGGCGGCGTTCGGGTCCTGCGGCGTCACCGGATGGCGCTCGCTCCAGTTGGTGAACAGATCCGGATACAGCTCCTTGACGTGATATTCCACGCCGCACTTATTCAGGCGTCCGCAGCGCAGCACCCAAGGCGCTTCCGCATTGGTGTACAGTTCCTTCTTTCCGCACGAAGGGCAGCGCCCGCCGCGCAGGTAGCCGCCATGCAGCTTGAACTCGTAGTCCCTGTCGAGCTGGCGCGTGATGTCGGAATGTAGTCTCGGGTTCATCGTCATGTTCAGTAAATTTCGGGTGTAAAAATCCCGCACGCCATTTCTCAGGGCATGTGCTATCGGGTGCGAGTCGGGTTGTTACGAGTTCAGGATCAACCTGTCAGAGGGGGGGGCATTGCCGTCGTGCCGATCTTGTCTGAAAGCGGGATGAAGACCTTCGGATTCGGCATCCTCGACGCCACGATGGTGCGGATCGCGGAGAGCAGCGATGCCCAGGTGTGGCCGCATTCCGGGTTGGTGCACTGGAAGTAGATCTCGCGCGATATTTCGGAGATGGCCTTGCTGGTGCGAATCTCCGCCTTGCTCTCGCAGTGTGGGCAGATCACCCGCATCCTGGTCGCGTGATAAACCTTCTTTTTCTCAGACATTGCCAATCCCTCCCTTGAACTACAGTGATTTCCCGGCGAAAGGCATGGTTATCCTGTAGCCCGGCAGACAAAAAAAGAGAGCGCCTAGCACTTCGCCCCCATCATGGTCTCCACCATGTTCTGCGCATTGCGCAGCACCTCTTGAGCCTCGGCGATCTGGTGCTGCGCGTTTTCCAGCTCGCCGGGGTCTTCGCCATCCAGCAGCGCGGCAACTGCCTGCTGCGCCTCGGACGATTCGATCATCATTGCGCGCAACATGCCGATGGGGGAGTCGTGCGACTCGCTCGCCACCATCCGGCAGGCCATGCCATGGCCGCGCAGCATGTCGTCCAGTAAGTGCATGCGCAGATCGGAGGGCAGGGCGGCGAGGATGGAAGGCACGAAGTTCGCGCACAGCAGGTTGTTGTCTTTGGTCACATCGTCCAGCCAGCGGAAGATGCGGTCGGCGTTGACCTTCATGCGGCTGTAGGTGTCCCGCGTTTGCGGGTCGAATACGATGCCGCTGACCTGCTGCAAGCCCTCGCGTTCGTGCGCCTCAACGATCATCTGCGCCGCAGTCTCGCGGCTCCAGTCGTTCTGCTTACGCCACACCTCGACGGCGTCGCGGATGGTCGCGATCCAGGTGTGCGAATTGCGTTGCAAGAGTTGGCGTTTGGACATGGCTTATGCTGGTTTCACAGTAGGTTGCGCTTTGAGCAAAGGCAGGCCGAGCAGGTAGGCTTCGCGGGCCATGGCGGACTTGGACTGATGGCGCTCTTTTGCGACAGTAGAGGCCTCTTCCGCTTCTTCAGGGAGCAGGCGCAGCGCAATCGGCTTACCCTTCGACACTCCCTTTGGATTCCACGTTGTCGGGTTTTTCATAATCTGCTATACGGTAGTTTGCTAAGTGTTACACCCACAATAGGGAAATTATTTGCGTATGTCAAGCCGAGAGAGCGAAAAAAATTGCGCATCAGGCAAAAGATTGAAGGAGGAGCGGGAAAGAATTGGCCTTTCCCAGGAGGAGTTCGGCCTAAAACTTGACACCACAAAGCGGACGGTTGTGAACTGGGAGGCCGGAAAATCCGCCCCTAACGTGTTTGATTTGATCCTGATGGGATTCAGCTTGGGGATTGATACGAACTACGTCGTCCGGGGAGAGAGGACGCCGCTAGGTGTTGCAGATGGCGGTACAGCATACTCGCCAGCCGAGCAAGCTTCCGCAGCAATCCGCACCATGAAACTTGCCGAGAAAGACGCGGAGATGATCACCGCGATCGCTCGTAGATTATCTGACTTGAATAAAAACGGGAGCTAAAAATGTGGAAATTTATTGGGATTATTCTGGTGGCATTTTCCGCCCCAGCATTGGCCGCAGACAAAGGGCTTGAATTAGCCAAGGAGAGTTACGAGTTTTTGCAGGACTATGAGGGAAGATTGAATATTGCAATCAGGAGCGGAGATCCTATTAAGTACAACAAATATATATTCACTCCAACACTTGAACAGTTCAGAAGGTGGCCGAAGTTAGGCGATGAAAGGTACGACAAATATTTCATGTGCAGAATGGCGTTAGATGCGTTTCGCATTTGGTCGGATGAGCAATTCCACGCCGGTGGGGCGCTACCAAAATCAGCCTCATCAGCGCTCGATTACGTTGATAAGAAACAGCAGTGCAGATCAGCATTGGGTAAAAAGTTGACGCAATAGATGGCTGAAAAAACGGTTGGCGGTTGATTAACTTCTGAAAGGGGAAAAGCATGTATCGAGTAACCGGACTATTCTTGCTGTTCATCGTTTCAGGCGCTGCGCTTGCGGAGCAACTCGCTGGAAAAATTGTCGGCGTCACTGATGGCGACACGGTCGTATTGCTGACCGAGCAGAAAGAGCAGGTGAAAGTCAGGCTGGGGGCAATTGATGCCCCAGAAAAATCTCAGGCTTTTGGAACCGCATCAAAACAAGAGCTTTCCGACCTGTGCTTCGGCAAGCCAGCCGCAGTTGAAGTTCAGGGCAAGGATAGGTATGGCCGCACGATTGGCGACCTGACGTGCGACGGACTTAATGCCGGAGAGGAGCAGATCGCCGCTGGAATGGCATGGGTCTACCGGCAATATAGCAAGGACGAGCACTTGATCGAGCTGGAGGGAAAAGCGAAGGCAAACTCAAGAGGCCTGTGGAGCGATGCCTCGCCCGTCCCGCCATGGGAATTCCGGCGCGGCGCCAAGTCTTCGGCGAGCAGCGAAGGAAATAGCGCTCATGCCGACAAAAGCAGTTCATCAGGATTTTCGTGCGGCGGTAAATCAACGTGCGGCCAGATGAACAGTTGTGAGGAGGCTCAGTTTTATCTGAAAAAATGCGGGCGATCACGCCTCGATAGAGACCACGATGGCATTCCATGCGAATCGATTTGCGGTAACTGACCGCCCAAAAAAACAACAGCCCGGCATCGTATTGATGGCCGGGCTTTTTTACGAGTTATCCACAGGATTATCCAGAGCGATTGTGGATTGCGTCAGCTCGGTATCTCCGTCGCCTTGATCTCCAGCGCGAGCGCGGTGGTGAGGCCGCTGTCGTTGAGGTTGTGGGTGACCTTGACGATCATCCAGTCGGTGCTATCGATGGCGGGCTTAAAGCCTTGCACGGTTGCGGGCTGCTCGGGGATCAGGTCCGGGCGGCCATGGGCGAGGGTGATGCTGAATTCGGCCATGCCGCGCTGTAGCCTGCGCCATTCGGTGCGTGCGGCGCGCCGGGCGGCTTCCATGCTGGCGTAGCCGTGGCGCAGGGTCTTGATGTTGTCCGCGCCGCTCTCGATCGCCACCACCGGCGCGCCGGTCTTGGCGGCATCCTTCTCGGCCAGCGTTGCGGCGGACTGGCGCTTGCGCAGCTCGTCCGCCTCGCCGTAGGTCGCATTTCCGCTCACGTTGAGGTTGCGGTCGTTGTAGGCCGCCTTCACACCGATGAATCCGGCGCGCTGCTTCTTGCTCATGACTTGCCAGGTCTTGCGCGCCAGCGTCAGTGCGGCTGAGCGGTTCTTGCTCACCTTGGCGACGTCCTTGTAGTTGCCGCTCTGGGCCTCGGCGACCTTGGCGGTGCGGTTGTTCTCGGCGTCGTCCTCGGCCTTTCCCCAGATCACCTCGCCCTTGACCCCGGCGTTCTTGTCGTCATAGGTGGCCTTGACGTGGGTGTAGGTGTCGCGGTCGGCGATGATGAATTGATGCGAATCGCCGGACTGCCGGGTGAGGGTAACGGCGGGCAGCCGCTTGCCGCTGGCGCTGACGCCGCCGCCCGCCGGGACGAACATCAGCAGCCCGTTCTTGACTGCGGCGATGGCGTCGAACTGGTCGGCCAGCCGGGCGAGCAGGTTGACGGCGGATTCGTTGGTCTGGTCGATGTGCTCGATGATCTGCCCGGCCAGCACGCCGGCAACGGATGGCACGAGGCCATTCTCGCCCGCGATGGTCTGGATGATGTCGCCCAGGCTGATGTTGTGCCAGGAGCGCTCGCGCTGGGTGGTGAGGCCGCTGCGCAGATCCGCGCTGCGGGCGCGGATGGTCATCGTGTCCGGCGCGCCGCTGTGGCTGACTTCGTCCACGGTGTAGCTGCCCTTGTCCACCAGGCCGCTATCCTGCCAGCCGATCTGCACGCGCACTTCCGCGCCGCGCGGCGGCAGATCGAGCTTGCCGTCGCTGTCGTTCAGCACCAGGTCGAGCTGGTCGGCGTCGAAGCCGCGGTTGTCGGCGAGCGTGAGGCTGATCAGCCTGCCGCGCACCGTGCCGGTGACATCCTTGCCGTCCACCTCGACGCGGAATACCGGGCGCTTGTAGGACTCGCCGAAGTTCATAGCAGGGACATCAGTTCGCTGGTGACGATGCCGACGATGTCCGGCACGTCGTCATCCACGCGGGTGAGCTTGACGCTGAAGTCGATCTTGCGCGCCGCGCCGTCGGCGAAGAATACGCTGCCGGTCTCGGACAGATCCTCGATCACATACAGGCCGTAGAAGAAGCCCGTCCCCTCGATCAGCGGCCATGCTTTGCCGGTCTCGGCCATGTAGCGCAGCATGGAGAGCGTGACCTTGCCGCCGGTGATCTCCGGATACAGCGTGCCGCTCAGGGTGATGGCGTCGTCTCCCGGGCCGACGTACTGCCGAGCCGGGCGCAGGCCGACCCGAGAGCTGGAAGGATGGCGCCAGCTGGTTTGCCGCTGCAGCTGCTGATAGGGCGCGGTATCCAGCCCGAATACAAACAGGCCCAGCGCCATCATGACGGATTGCTGAATCATGCCCTACTCCTTATCCCTGAGACTGCTGCGGTCGTTGGCGGCCTGCTGACGGCTGATCTTGTCGAATTCGCGCGCGACTAGCTGGGCGAGCTGTTGCTCGTTCATGCCTGGCGCGGCATGGATAGTGAAGTAGTTCGTCGTTGTCGGCGCTGCCGACGCTGCGGCCGGGCTTTGACTGATCGGCGGGCGAGTATCCCACTTGATCGGCTGTTCCCCGGCAAACGCACCGCCGCCGATAGCCATCCCCGCCCCGATGGCCGCGAGTTGCTTGGCGGTGGCGCGCACGGCGTCCAGCGGGCCGCGCTGGCCGTCCTGCAGGCCGTTGGAAAGCCCCTGCATGGTGAAGCCGCCCAGCTCGGCGAACACACGCGACGGGGAATGGATGCCGAGCTTTTCCTTGAACCATCCGACCATGGCCGTACCCGCGCTGGATAGCGCATTCTTGACGTAACCGACAGCGCTCAAGATGCCGTTGCCGAGGCCGCGCATGATGTCCGTGCCGAGCTCGAAGAACTTGGTCGGGATACTCAGGCAGGCGGCAATGATGTTGCCGACAGCCAGGCCGACCGCTTCACCCATATTCCGTGCGCCATTGCCCGTGCTCTCGATGGGCGCGATCAGCTTGAACAGCCAGCCGAAGAGCGTGGAGACGCCGTCGATCAGGAACCCGAACGCCGGGCTCAGGACGGTTGCGAACCCCTTGATCGCGCCCAGCATGGCCTGCAATGCAGGACCGGCTGCAATGGATATTCCAGACCATAGCCCGGAAAAAAATTCCTTGATCGGCCCCCAGTATTTGTAAATCAGCAGCGCGCCCAGCGCGATGGCCGCAATGCCTATGCCTAGCGGATTCATCAGCAGCGCGCGACCGAAGACCATGACGGCATTCCTTGCCATGAAAAATGCATTTTTGGTCGTGGTGATTGGGCTCATCAAGCTTCGCAATAGTGAAGACCCGAACGAGAATGCGTGGCTTCCGGCCAGCACCAGCGCGCCGCGCAGCATCTTCACGGATGCAATCAGGCCGCCCCACATCGAACCGCTTATCGAGAGTGCGAGTTGCTTGATTCCGTGCAGCGCGCCTTTTGCGGTTCCGATTGGAGAGAGTAGGCCGCCACCCAGTGATCTCGCCAGGGCGAGCGCACCATCCTTGGCGAACATGAAGGCGCTGCCAGCGGCTTTTGTTACGGCAAACTGGCTGCCCATTTTTATTCCCAGCGTGGCGATGCTGAGCTTCAGCAAGGCAATCGGCCCCAGCACCGCGGCAGCGGCCAGCGTGAGCGCGCCCAGACCGGTGACGATGGCGGCGATGATCGCCGCGCCCTTGACCAGGTTGGCGGTCAGCTCCGGGTGCTCCTTGGTCCAGGCGCGCACGCTGCCCAGCACGTCGGCGATGCTCTGCATGATGTCCACCAGCGCGGGCTTGAGCGATTCGCCCAGCGCGGACGACAGGTTGAATACCTTGCTTTTCAGCATTTCGTAGCGCGCGGACAGCGCCTGGTTGCGCGCCTCGGCTTCGCGTTGCATCGAACCCTTGGCCTGGGCGGCATTGGTCAGCTCGAGCTGCGTGCGGTACTTCTCCAGATTTCCGGCCAGCTTGGCGGCATCGTCGCCGAACTCCTTGCCGAACAGCCGCGTGGTGGCTTCGAGTTGCTTTTCCTGCGGCAGCTTCTTGATCGCATCCATCACCTTGAGGATGGTGCCGGTGGCGTCCTTGCTCATTCCCTGCTGCACTTCCTTGCCGTCGCCGCTTCTGTTCATGCCGATCATGTCCAGGCCTTCCTGAAAGCGCTTCGGCTGCATGGTGGCGATAGACAGGTTGGTCATGATGGCGTTCGAGGCAGAGGCGGCCACCTCGGAATTCGCGCCCAGGCTGAGGAAGGTGCCGGCCAGTGCGGCGGCTTCCTTGTACTTCATGCCCACGGTGTCGGCGGTACCGGCGATGCGCTTCATCACGTCGATGATGTCGCCGCCCTTTGCCAGCGTGGCGTCGTCCAGGTAGTTGATGACGTCGCCCAGATCTCCGATGCTCTTGATCGGCACCTTGTACAGCTCGGCGATCTTGGCGACATCCTCGCCGACCTGGTCAACCGGAAGGTCGAAGGCGCTCGCCATGACGGCGGTGGTCTCGGCGTAGGCGAGCAGGTTCTCCTTGCCCTTGATGCCCATGCGCGCACCGGCCTCGACGATGGCCGCGATCTCGGTAGTGGCGAGCGGGATGCGCTCGGACATGGCCTTGATGGATTCGCCAATGTCGTAGTAGGTCTGGGTGAGCCTGCCGTTGGCGTCGCGCGCGCCATCCACCTGACGCGCCACGCCCAGCATCGCATCCTCGAAGCTGGCGTAGTCCTTGACGGCCTTGATGATGGGCATGCTCATGGCAGCGCCCGTCGCCACCGCTGCCGCACCGCCGCCGGCCAGCTTGTTGCGCAGGTTGATGGTCTTGTCGTAATTGGCACGCGCGGCATGCAGCGCCTGCTGGCGCTTGCCAAGATCGTCCATGGCCTTGCGCTGCTTGTCCACTTCGAGCGTGGCTTCGGCCATGCGGCCCTTCAACTCGCGCTGGTATCCGGCCAGCTTGTGAGTATCCGCGCCGGAGGCGGTGAGCTCACGGCGCAGGTTCTCCTGCTTCTCGGTCAGGCGGGTGATATTGCCCTTGAGATTTTTGGCCTCGTCAGTGGCTTCCTTGAAGGCCTTCTGCATCTCCCGCGTCGGGAATTCTGCGGCCTCCATCGCCTGCTTGATGGTGCGCACGCGCTCTTCGGCCTTGGCGAGTTCCTGTCGGTGGATGGCGATGCCGCGCGCGGCGTTGCGGAAGCCGTCCACGCGCTTCTGTTCGTCGTTGAGTGCCTTGAGCTGGTCCTTGGCTGCCCTGAGCGCCTTGGCGGTCTCGCTGCTGCCGCCCTGGATCGCCTTGAGCGGCTTGGTGATCTTGTCGATCGCGGACAACAGAACTTTGAGTTCGAGCTTGTTCATTCATCGCCTCCACTGCGTTTGCGCGCCCGCTCGCGCCAGTCCATCAGCTCGGGCAGGTGCATCGGGTACATCGCTTCCGGCGTCCAGCCGAAGATCACGGCGATGTCCGCCATAGCATCTTCTACTCTGGCCGGGATACCGCCGGCATCGCGTCCTTCGGTAACAAAAAAACGGCCACCATCGTGCCGAATTGCAGCAGGTCTGCCGGATCGAGCTGGGCGACTTCGTGTTCGGTGAGCGGCGGCACGGTGATGCGCGGCAGCACCTTGTGCAGGGCGGTCACGTCCATTTGCACCAGGTCGGTGAGGTTGACGCCGCGCAGCTCGCCGGATGTCGGTTTGCGCAGCTCTACGGTATCGATGGTGGATTCGCCGCGGTTGATGGGCTGTTCGAGGGTGATGGTTTTCATTTTCAGTTTCAGTCTCCAGAATGATTAAAGGCGCCCGGTGTGCGGCGGGCGCCTTGGCTTTCTACCTCCCGGTTACGCCGCTTCGCCGGGCTGTTGCTCGGGGTGTATCCGGGTTATGCCAGGCCGATGGCCTTGCGCTGGTCGGCGAGGATGTCCTTGCCGTCGATGATCTCGATCATGTTCAGCAGGTCGATCTCGATCAGCACCTTGTTGTCCACGCTGAGCTTGTAGTAGGTCAGGCCGGCCTTGACGTTGAGCGAGCCTTTATCGCCCGCCTTGGCGTCGCCCATGTCGATTTCCTGATAGCGGCCACGCATGACGACTTCGACGGCTTGCACCGCAGCAGTGTCGTCGCGCTGGTAGGCTCCGGCAAAGCGCAGCAGTACGCCGTCCGCCTTGGTGGTGCCGTACTGCTGGAACACTTGCGACATGAAGCCGGCGCAGGAGAATTCTGCCTCCAGCTTTTCCTGTCCGAGGTCGATGCCGACCGGACCGTTCATGCCGCCTGCGCGCAGGTCTTCCAGCTTGCGGGCCAGCTTGGGCAGTTTGACGCTCTCCGCGACACCCATGTAGCTGTTGCCTTCGTTGAAGAGGTTGAAGTTTTTGAGGACGCTTGCCAGTGCCATGATGTTTCCTTTCGTCAGTTATGGGTGCGGCACGCCGCACCCGTTCATTGGTTAAGCGCTGATGGCGGACGCGAAGTCGACCAGGTAGCGGTCGGTGATGCGCTGGCGGAACATCAGGTTTTCCAGCGGCGGCACCGGCGTGTAGTCGTAGTCGATGTACAGCTTGCCGTCCTTGAGCGTCACCGCGCTGTTGGCGTCCGGGTCATACCAGGCGCTGCCGTCGATGATGTAGCCCAGCGACTTCAGCTCGCGGAACTTGGCGTTGATGCCCTCGATGATGTCGCGTGCCAGCGAGGGGTTCAGCGGCTTGTCCACAGCCCAGAAGTGCGCCTCGGCCATGGTGTCCATCAGAACTTGTGCGGTGCGGGTGTAGTTCTCGAAGGCGAACAGCGGATCCGCAGAACAGGTGCGGGATCCCCAGAAGCGGAAGCCGTTGTGGCGGATCAGCGTGGTGACTTCGTTGCTGTTCAGGTAGCCGGCGTCGGTGGCAGGGTCTTGCAGGTCAAAGAAGATGTCCTTGTTCAGGCCAGTGACGCCGTTGACCGGGATGTTGGACAGGGTCTTGTGCCAGCCGATCTCTTCGTCAAGCTTGGCGCGCAGGCCCACAGCGCGAGCCGTGGCGTAGGCGGTTGCCGATGCGTTTGCGACCACGTCCCAGGTGAGGAAGTCCGGCCAGATGACCATGACTTCGCGCTGGCCGAAGTTGTCGCGATAGAGCGAGGCCGCTTCCTTGGTGTCAGCGCCCCAGGCGGAGACGTAGGCGAAGGCGCGCAGCTTCTGGGCGATTCCAGCCAGCTCGGTGGCAACGGCCAGCGTGTCGAGGCCTGGGCAGGCAAGGATGCGCGGCTTGACGCCGAGCTGCACCTGCGCTGCCAGCAAAGCCTTCATGCCGGTGTATTGTCCGCCTGCCGTGACTGTGCCGATCACTGCGCTGTTGGTGGCAGCCTCGTCCACGCCGGGTGCGACGCGCACCACGACGACCAGTGCATTGGTCTGGTCCGCAATGGCGTCCAGCGCCTTTGCCAGCGTGCCCTGGGTACCGGCCTTGGCGATGCCTGCCAGCACAGAGGTCAGCAGGACTGGTGTATCGAGCGGGAATGCGACCGCATCTGCGTCTGGCGCGGTACAAACCAGGCCGATGATGGCGGTGGAAATGGTGCGGATTGGGCGTGCGCCGGTGTTGATTTCAACGACCCGGACGCCGTGGTGGTAATCGACTGGCATCTGTATCTCCTAGAGAGTGGTTTCAGCAGCGCCTAGCATGCCTCGCGCTGATTGATATGGCTGGCGGTGCGTGTTGTGTTCGGCGATTCCACAACCTGCGCACGGCCCTGCCCTCTGGTGAAAACGAATTTCTCCAGCAGGCTTTTCTGCAGGCCGCGAGTTTCGGCGTGCTGTGCATGGCCGAGCCACGAGATGAGAGACTGGCGAATCCTGCCAAGCGTCACCCGACCTTCGGCATAACCCTTCTGCAGCTTCTTCATCGTCCTGGTGATGCGCTGGATAGAGCTTTTGCGCAGCTTGCGGTGGGTCGTCCAGATCCGGTAGCCGAGGAAGTCCATCGCGCGCCCTCTGAACCCGCACACCGGGAAGATCTGCGTCTTGGCATTGGTCTTGAGCCGCAGTCGATCCATCAGGAATTGCTCGACCCGCTCGCGCACTCTGCCCAGATGCGCCTTGTCGTGGTGGACGATGCAGAAGTCGTCCATGTAGCGCATGTAATAACGCTCGCGCAGGCCGTGCTTCACGAATTCGTCCAGTTCGTGCAGGTAGATGTTCGCGAGCAGTTGGCTGGTGAGGTTCCCGATTGGGATGCCGACTTCCTTGCCGGTGGAGTCGATGATGTTGTCGATCAGCTCCAGCGTCTTTTTGCAGGCGATTCGGCGGCGCACCAGCGACTTCATGGCGGCATGGTCGATGCTGTGGAAGAACTTGGATATGTCAGCCTTGAGCACGTAGACCTTACCGTGATCGCGCTTCACGCGGCGCAGCATGGACTGGGCGCGGTCGGCACCCTTGTGCGTTCCGCGTCCGACCCGGCAGGCGTAGCTGTCAGAGATGAAGCGCCGCTCCCATATCCACTCGATCGCGCCCACCAGCGCATGCTGCACGACGCGGTCACGGAATGGCAGCGCGGCCACGATGCGCTCTTTCGGCTCCTGCACGATGAACTGCCGATATTTGCCGGTCTTATAGACTCCCCATATCAGCTCGTTCTGCAGCTGGATCAGGTTGCCTTCCAGGTCGAGCTCGAAGCGCTGCACCTCGGCGCGCGTGCGCTTGCCGCGACGGGCGCGCAGATAGGCCGCATGCAGATTCTCGAAACTGTAAATCTCGGGGAAAAGGTTGTTGTAAGTTTTTGCCATAGCACCCAGAGGGCGGCGGCTGCGAACGGTCGCCGGATGGCTACTGGAACGGGCCGCCTGTTTAATGTTTCGGCTTCAGGTTTCCCGTGGCCGAGGATTGCGCGTCCTTTTGAGGGTGTGCTGTCGTCAAGCCCGTGAGCCTGACGCTTCTGACTTTCCCCAAGAGCGGGGCGAGACCCGATGTTCGTGTTGGCGTTCGAGCGCGCGTTGTTCAAGTTCAGCGCGAACACCCCGTCGAGCGCGGCGTTGTTCCAGTTGCCGCCCCGGATCGGGAGCCTGTCAACGCACAACCCTTACTGCTCTCCCGCTGAAATCGATTTGACCCAGCCGCCTAACATGCGGCCGATCTCGTCGTTCAGCTTGGACCAGTTCTCGTACTTTTTGAAATCCAGATGGCCGAGATTCTTTGCCATGCGCACTTGCGAGCGCAGCAAGTCGATCTCGGCATCCAGCTCCTGCAGCGTGGTCTTCTTGTAGTAGCGCTTGTTGCACACCACGATCAGCCTGAGTATCTGCCACATCGTGGTGCGGATCTCCGCACCCAGCACATGGCGCTCCATCTTGGGAAATTGACGGATTGCCACATTCCCATACTCGATCATCGCCTCGCACTTCTGCCGAATCAGCAGGTCGCCAACTCTCGGATCTTCCTCATTCCGCATTGTTGCGCGAGACATTCAATACTCCTAAAAACAATCGGATGGGCTATCGCCCACCCGACCAGATTACACGCTACAGATTTCAGAGTACAAAAGCGGGGCGAGACCCGAGGCTCGTGTTGGCGTCCGAGCGCGCGTAGTTCAAGGTCAGCGCGAACACCCCGCCGAGCGCGGCGTTGCCCCAGCTGCCGCCCCGGAACGGGAGCATTTCGCCCGTGAGAGTGTGCCAAATACCGTCGCCGCCCAGGGTGCCAGCGCCGGACACAGGGAATACACTCTGCGCCTTGAGCACTTGCAGTGCGGTTGCGCCGACCGGTGTGCCGTGGTTGTTCACCATCGTCTCGATGGATGCGCCGGATGCAACGCCCAGCGTGTATGCGGCTGCGCTGGTCGCGCCCAGCTTGACCGAGTTGACGGTGGTGGCGGCATAGTTTCCGCCGGCCAGCGTGCCGGTGAAGGTTGGAGCGATCAGCGCGCCGGTCGCGCCATCGATGGCCTTCCAGTCTGCCGAGGTTGCGCCGTGATCGGCAGCGTTCAGGGCTGCGTCGTTGTTGGCGATGATCTGGATCTCGGCCAGTCCGGCACCGGCTGGCACCAGGCGCAGGCCAGGCGTCCATTCCCAGATGTTTCCGTTCAGGTCGGCAATGCCGTTCGGCGTGTTGTCATGCCGCCACGATGCCGGGCCGGATCCGGTGAGTGTGCGCGCAGTGCCGGAGGCATTGCCTGCGGCCAGCCCGTCCTGACGACGACCGGTCTCGTGCGTTTGTGCGTTGTCTCGGCCATAGTAGGTATTGCCGCGCGGCATGAAGCCGTTCTTCTTGCACCACAGCGCGAGTGCGGCCCATTCGGCGTTGGTGATGCAGTGGAAGCCAGCACCGCAGGCACGGGCATAGCCCACGAACTGGTCGAAGTTGGCGGACGCAGTCGGGTCAACTCCTGGCAGGCTCAGCAGCTCGCCGTTCTTGACGACGCCCTGATAGGTGCCGATGAAGATCTCGGATTTCGCCACGCCGTTCACGATGAAGGCAGGATGGACGCCAGCGCCGACACCTGCGTCCACGTCTTCCAGGTTGAATTGCGGGATGACGTTCATGTACGTCGGCTGTCCAAGCGCTGTATATAGCACGGTCTGACGGCCGCCGGAAGCGGCCTCAACGCTGGCGCGCAGGGAGTCTTTGATGAAGATGGTAGGCATGTTGGTGTTCTCCTGTTGGTTTTGTGATGTTTAAGCGACGGGCCAGAGTTCGACCGAGATCGCGTTCGGGTCGAGTGGCACCTCGGTGCGGACGATGGTCGGCTCGCCGGTTTGCGGATCCGGATCGCCTTCGACTCCCTGGTATTGCTTGGCCGGGATACGAATGATCGCCAGGCAAGCTCCGCCGCTCTTCGGGTTGATCCTGACTGCGCCGGCCTTGTCTTTCACGACGTTGAGCAGCACCTGGCTGTCGGCCTGCAGTGCAGCGCAGTCGATGGCTGTGCCAGCGATCGAGATAGTGGCGCCGGACACGCCGAAGTCGGCGACCGGCTGTCCTGGGGATTGAATGGTGATATGTGCCATGTTCAGCTCCTTAGTAGGCTAGGTTGGTTGGGTAATTCACGTTTGCCAGGGTGACTGCAAAGCGGCTGCGCCAGTCATTGGTCGGCTGAGCATCTACGCTGTTCAGTCTCGACAGCTTCCAGCGCACCACGACATCGTCCGCCGCCGAGAACAGCGTGACGATGAAGTTGTTGGTGTTGCGCGTGGTCACCTTCAGGCTGCGCTCGTCGCACGGGCTGCCGACAGCGCTCAGCACCTCGAACTCGACGGTGTAGTTGGTATCGGGCAGAACATTGACCAGCGGTACGGTGTAGGTCACCGGCGTGCCGACCGAGTTCGGGTAGTCCAATTCGGTCGCGCACAGTCTCGACGACAGGGTGCATGCGGCCAGATCGGCTCCCGCATCGTTTGCCGGGATGGTGATGCTCAGCAGCGTCACTGTGCTGGTTGGCGGCGTCGGGCTTGCGATGGTGGTGATCTTGAGCTTGGGCACGCCAGCGACAAGTTGCAGGTAGGCATAGACCGTTGCGCTGGCCGCTTCGCCGACCGGCACACTCATATCGGAGTCGTGTGCTGGAACGAAGAACTTTCGCCCTTCTAGGTAGCAGACGCCGGCTGCAATCGAGAGCAGGCGGTTCGCGCCTTTTTTGCTCACCACGCCACCGGACACCATGCCGTAGTTGTACATGGTGAACTCGCCCTGCTGCTGGTTGATCTTGTGCAGCGCATGAACTCCGGAATTAGCAAGGGCAGCCTGCTCCATCGAGAACTTGATCGCGCCGCTGACCATGTTGTGCATGTCCGGATCGAGCCCTTCGAGATTCGCCTCGGCAGCAACGAGGCGCTCCTTCAGGTGCTGCGTGCGGTTTGCCAGCTGCTTTGCCTGGACGTTTGCCGTCCCATTTTCTCCGCCGAGAATCGCATCAGTTGTTTCGATGCGATAGATGCCATTTTCCCAGGCGGTGCCTTCGGTTAGATTTGCCATGATTCCTCCTTAAAAAATAATCGTCCAGGTGCCGGACAGTGACAGGTCTGCGTCCTTCTGAATGGCGGCGCGCGCCTTTCTGGCGAACAGGGTGTTGTCGGCGCAGCGCAGGCCGAACTCGGTAATCGCCAGACCGTTTGCCTCGTTCGTCGATAGCGTCCAGGCAAAAGCAGCCTTTCCGACATCCGGATAGCTCACGCTGGTGACGGGCTTGAAGAATGCGCCGGTCAGTCCGGTATTGTTCGGGCTGGCGGCGGCAGTCCCGATGCCGAAGCCGATGTGGGTAATGTGCCGATTCGCGACGTCACCTGCGATCAGGTGAGCAAGCTGGGTGCGTGCCAGGCTGACGATCAGGTTGGGTTCGTCGATGGTTTCGACCAGCTTCCCGCCTCGGAATAATTCAAGATGAAAGTCTCCGCGCAGGGGGATGTTGTCGTTCAGATTCATGCTGCCTCCAGTGAAAATTGGATCCCGCTATTTGCAGATAGCACGCCGTTGTAGCGGTACTGCCCGTTGTATTTAAGCCTGCGCACCGCCGCGATCGGCATCACGGCGTCTTCTGCGCACGGTGCCGATGCGCCGTAATCGATCAGGCCGTCTGCCTGCGACGAACCGTCATACATCGCGAATCGGCGCACGTAGTCTTCCTGGGCAAGGCTCGCCGAGAAGTCGAGCGCTGTCTCTTCATCACCGGCGCGCCAGTGGCTGTCGTTGACGGCATAGCCACCCGCATACAGGTAGGTGCCATTGGCGGAAAGATGGCCGCCATAGGTCAGCGGTATGCCTTGGTCGTACTGCAGGCTGCCGTCGTAGCGGCGACGCCATGGCGTGATGTCGCTCAATCCGTCCAGGTGCAGCTCAATGCCGACCAGCTCTGTGGGTGGTGCGCTGTCGCTGATGTTGGCGGTGAATGTCACGTTGCCCAGATGACGGCTGACTGGCGCGTACTCCGCGCAGGTGGCGCGGATGCGGTCAACTACCGCAGCGGATAGGCCGGAGGTTTCGCCCAGGTCTGCCTCGATTGCGTATTCCGCCCATGATGCCGAGCTGTAGGTCAGCGATCCGTCCGCAAAATGGGTGCCGTCGTAGGTTCTCGGCACGCCGCCCTCGATCAGCCGCGATTGATCGCCGAATCCGATCGAGGCCAGCGCGCGCTTAATCGAGTGCACCGTGCCTTTTTGACGATGCAGCTCGAACGAGCGGGTCAGAAGATCCCGCTGGCCTTGTACCGTGTCTGCATTCGTCCATCCCTCTCCGTCGGTTACATGCAGCGCCCATGCCAACCATGGCAGCGCGGCTTCCGGGCAGGTCTGCGGGTTCCATAGGCTGTCGAGCGTGACCGCAAGGTCGCGAGATATCGCGGCCTCAGTGGCGCGCATCAGCGGCGTCGAATTTGGCGGGAGCAGGGTCATTGCCCGGTGCCTCCGAGTGTGATAGCAATGCCGGTGCAGTTGGCTACCTGGTCAGACGCAACAGTAAGGTGTGCCGACGGGCTGCTCAGCTCTACGCGCATCACGCCTGGCTGGTGCAGGGCGGCGAGCAGGCCTGATTGGGCAATGTCGCGACCGAGATAGAACTGTTCGTCAACGTATCGCTGGCAGGCCTGCTGTGCGGCAGCGAGGATGGTTCCGGTGTCCGGGCCTGGCAGGCAGATCAGGCTGGCCTGCACGGCATAGTTGATCACGGCTGGCGCTACAGCCTCTACGGTGTCGCATAGGGGGCGCACGGTGTCTGCTGATGCCGCTGCCAGCACAGTTGACAGCAGTGCAGCGTCCGGCACGCCGTCTTGAGCCAGCACGACTAGGCGAACTACGCCAGGCGCCGGGCTCAGCACGGTGACGTCGCGCACCGCAGGCGATGCCGAGAGTGAATGGAAGCGGTAGGCCTGTATCGGGCCGGCAACAGAGAATCCTTCCAGAGACAGCTGCGCACGGGCGCGCAGTGCGGCGTCACTCTCGGCATCAAGGCGCGCGATTCCATATAGTGCAACCAGGTGATCGAGGTCTGTCCCAATGGCATAAGCCAGCATCACGGACTTGGCGGCGTCGTTGATGCGAGCGCGGAGCGTCAGCTCGCGATAGGCGGCTACTTCGCACAGCTTTGTCAGCGGCTCGGATTCAAGATCCAGCACGGCTGCGGAATCTGGATGGCGCAAGATCAGATCGGACTTGATGGCGGCCAAGATGGCCTCGTAGTCCAGCGTCTCGATGGAATCTGGTGCTGGCAGTTGGGAGAGGTCGACAGAGCTCATTTACGCCACCCTTACCTTGAGGCTCAGCTTGCTGCCGGATCGCTGGCCTCCGCGGCGAACGCCATCGATGTCCAAAATGCCGTTTCCGGCCTGGTCGATGAAGAATTGAGCCTTGCTGATCAGCAAGCGAGGCTCCCAGCGGTGCACGGCCATGACGGTAGCAGCCATCAGTCGCAGCTGCGTGGCGCGATGGGTGGGCTGATCAATCAGCTCAGGGACGATAGAGCCATAGTCTCGGCGCATGCAGCGTGTGCCGATGCGCGTGGTCAGGATGTCGTGCACAGATTGGCGAATATGCTCGACTTCATCCATACGCTCTCCGCTGGTCGCATTCATGCCGATGGCGCTCATTGCGGCGCTCCCACATCGCCGCCTTGCGGGTCAGGATGTCCGTGATTGAGGAAGCTGATGCCGCCGATCACGACGTCGCCGTCGATGACAGCTGCTGCTGCGCCACCGCCGGAGCCTGACATGCCGCCTTTGTATGTGAGCAGGCCATCCACGGTGAGCGTGCCAGTGACGTGTGTTGCTGGGCATTCGATGGTGACTTGCTCGGATGCCTGCACCAGTGCCGTCTTGATGCCGCTGGCGATTAGTGCGCCGGAGTCGTGGTTGTAGCTGACGCGCGCGCCGTCCGGGTAGGCGGTGACGTGTTCGGCGGCAGAGCCGCTCGGCGAGTCGTGTGCGTCGCTGTAGATCGATGGGATGACGATGCCGTTTGCCAGCTCGCCGCTTGGTGAGAGGATCATGACTTGCTCACCGACGGTCGGCGGATTCCAGTCACGCGTCGATCCGGCCCGTTCGCATTTCCACTTGAGCCATTCGGTGTGGAGGTTGCCGCTCTTCACGCGTACTCGGCGCGCGACATGATCTACATCGTGAATGGTTCCGATGCGGATCATGTTTTCGATTTTGCGGGAGAGTTCGGCGAGCGTCATGCCGACGAATATGCCTCGCGATGATTGTTATGGCTTCCGGCGCATGTTGTGTTCGCCGATTCCACAACTCAGCGCGCTAGATGCGAGAGCGTCAGTTCTTCTACCAGGTCGATATCTGCATCGGTGAAACCGATCAGTTCGCGCCGGGCATATTGCACTTCGAGATTGCTGCGGCGACGGTTGACCTTGTCTCTCAGTCCACGCTGATGGACGTTGGCGATGCGCTGCACTTCGTCGGCAAAGGTGACGGTGGCGCTGTCCGCGCTAGATTCTGCCTTGAGGAAGCGGTTGGTGCGAATCTTGGCAAACATGGTGCGGCGGATACGACCTTTCTTGCTGCGCAGCTTCTGCTCCTTGCGCGGCTCGAAGGCGCTCCCGTCCGGGTTGAGCTGTGCGGCGATGCGCTTGGCCTGGCTGGGGCGCAGTCTCGCGGCGATCTGACGAGCCAGCTGTCGGCGGGAGGATGGCTCCAGGTTGCCCAGCAGCGCGTCGCAGTAAGCGTTTATCGGTTCAAGTTCGTTCATTGTGTGTTTATTAGTGCACCCTTGACGTAGAGCTCCCACCCAATCTGTCCACCAAGGTCTGGCAGGGCTGGTTCGTCCGGGTGGGTAGCGGTGTAGCTGCCGTCTACATTGGCGGAGACGATGACGCGCTCGGTCAGGTCGATCTTGATCTCGAGGTCGACAGTGTCGTGATCGATAATCTCAGCCTCCATGCGGATGGCCTGCTGCTGCTTTTCAGGATTCTGCAGGATCTCTGGCTGGTTGATAGCGATCCAGGCAAGCAGCGGGATCATCAGGGTGTCAGCATGGTCGGTGAAGTTGGTGATGACGATGCTGACGGTGTAGCGGTACTCGAACGACAACCCACCGCCGATGCGGCTGACGACATTGCCCTGCTCGATGAAGACGTGCAGGTTAGTCGGCGTCTTTTTAAGGCATGGAACGCAGTCTTCTAGGTGCTTTCTAAGTTCGGTCGGCTTTTTCATTCTTTCGTCCTTGCTTCGCGCGAGCCGCAGCTATGGCATGGGCCGCCGGGTAGTCGCCACACTCTGCATTGATGGCACTGGTAGTAGGCCATGTCACCACCTGTACTCGGCTCCGATGCCGACGAAGTAGTCCATGGAGACGGGGTCGCCCAGGGTCTGGTCCAGGCTGGCGACGATGCCGACATGGACTGCCTTGATGCGGAAGAGTCCCTGATGCGCTTGCAGGCGTGCAGCCGCTGCGCCGTTCTTGAATCCAGCATAGAGTCCGATGCCGCCGCGGTCGTCCCATGCCAGCCAGGGCAGCGGGTCTGCGCGAACGAAGGTGCGGCTCTCGCCGGTGTCGGTGTCGATGATGGTGGTGACGGTGTGCGGCTGCTCGCCTTCGATCTTGCTGCTGGCGATCACTTGCTGGCGGTCGTCCTGCACCACTTCTGGCGGCAGTTCGATCTTGCGCTTGAGCTGCGCACCGCCTGTGTAGACCTTGATCGGCGACTTGACTGCGACGCCGACCTTGGGCGCGTTCTTCACCTCGTCGGCCGGCGTGGCTTCGACGGTCTTGCCGACTTCAGCTGGCTGGCGATCATGAGCCAGCCAGGCGATGACAATGCAGGCCAGCAGTAGAGTCAGCAGGAACGGCCAATTCGAGCGGATCCAGTTCATGCTGCAACCCCGTGCCGTTCGTATGCGCGCGCCAGCTTGACGTCGTAGAGGTTTTCCTTGTACGCCGGGCCGTTGTAGATTCTGGCGAACTCGGCCCACTTGCGGGACTTGAGCGCCTTGTGAAGTGCTGGGTCGGCCTTGACGAAGCGCACGAAGGCGTCGAGCTGCTCGCCTTCGCTTTGCTGCATGCAGGCCATGAAGTCTTGCGCGCTGGTGTAGCCGAGCGTCTGCCAGTGGAAGCCCATGATCTGGAACAGACCCCAGCTCGCGGACTCGATCGCGCATGTCTGGTCGATGGTGCAGGCATTGCGGAAGCGGGCGTGCTCAGATGCGCCGCCTGCGTAGCCGCCGCGCTGCTTGCTGACCAGGTTCGGGTATTGAGCGGCGAGGGAATCCGCATCGTAATCGTCGCCCTTGAGCTGCCTGTACATGACGTGGCGCTCGAACAGGATGGTGGGCCTGCCGTCCGGCAGAAACCCTTCCCCGGCACTCTCGACTTCGGTGATGGTGAGGATGCTGGCCTCGTCCACGTCGAGCGCTTCAGCTGCTGCCATCACTGCGGTATGGATTAGGTGGCGGCTGAATGCGCCGCCATTCTGCAGCGCGGAGAGGGTCTGGGTTCCGGCTACGCCATCTGCAGCCAGGCCTGAGCGGCGCTGGAAATCTCTCACGGCGGCTTCGGTTGCATCGCCGTACCAGCCATCAGGCTCGATGCCGAGGCGTTTCTGCAGCTCGCGCACTTCTGCGCCGGTGTCTCCATTACGCATTCCAGTTCTCCCAGTTGTCGATGAATTGTTCGATGGCGCTTTCAAGGCGATTCAGCATCTTGGGCCAGACGAACAGGGCGAGTGCGGCAGCCATGACGATGTGCCAAATATCGGCCTTGTCTGGTTCGGCGATCATCCAGATGCCGATCACGCCGGTGATCAGGTATTTGACGACGCGGCACAGCCTGTCTCCGCCTTGCATCAATGCGGCGGCCGCGATGGCTTCGCCAAGCAGGTAGAGCCCGAGTAGAAAGACGATTATTTGTTGAGCCATGATTTCACCTTATCGATCAGCCAGTCTCGGCTGGCCTTGTGGATCGCCATAAATCCAAGGATGGCAGCGGCCGGGCGCTGCGGCATTTCGCCCAGGAAGTACAGCGCCGCAGGAGTCAGGTATCCGGATGCGACGGTCCCGGCCATGATTGCCAGTGAAGACCTGACGAAGGTGGTTCGCTCTCCGATTGCGACAGCCATCCACGATCCGGCGAAAGCGGCGATCAGCACGGCAACGGGAACGCCGAACAGAAACGAGATCGCGCCGGTGATGGCGGGCAGGATTGTGGCTTTGATAACGCCAAGCTGGTCATTCATTCAGGCCCCCATGATTTCGTTGAGCGCCTGTTCCGGCGTGATGTCCAGCTTGTATCCAAGCGCAAGGCGCTCTGCGGAGACAGTTATCGGGCAGCCGTGACGGACCTGGACGGCATAGGCATTCGCCTCTGACCATAGCCGGTAGCTGCGCAGCAGGCCATAGGCGATCGAGTGCAGTGAGAATCCAAGCAGGGAGAGTGCGATAGGTGCTCCCGTCTTGTGAGCGATAAAGCCGATCAGCATCACGCCGATCAGACTGAGCGTCCACCATTGTTCGACGTGCTCGTATTCGTGGGCGTGAATCCCGGCGTCGCTGCGGTATTTAGTCCGAATGCGAACGACGGGGCCGTTGGCGCATCCGCCCACGTTGGGCGGCAGATTGTCGGTGTAGATGGTTATGCTCGGTAGCGTCATGTCAGTCCCATAGCTGGATCAGCGTGTCGTTGTTCTTGGCTGGCGCCTGGTCTGGCAGCTCGACCTGCGCTCCCATTGGGAGTGTCGGTCCGAGCGAGGCGAGTCCAGGATTGAGCTCCAGCACCTGTTCGGTGACAACCGCGGTGCTGCCAAGGTGTCTCTGGCAGAGTGCATCCACTGTGTCGCCTTGATGTGCGGTGACGATCATCGTCAGATCAGCTCCACGGTGGTGCGACCGATGCCGAGGATGTCGCTGATGGCCCAGCGCGCGTCGCGGCGCAGGTCGTCTATCGGAGTTTCGAGCTGGTCGGTCTGTTTATTACCTGCGGCGGTTGTGTCGTAGTCGCGCGTGCGTTCAATCAGCGAGGCCTTGGCCATGCAGCCGACGGCGCGCAAGTAGCGGTGGATATTGATCGAGGTGTTGTCTACCTCTTCCGCGGGAACGTCAGACAGGATGGCATGCCCTGAGGCGATCTGTGCGATGCGCCATGCTGACAGTTCGGTATTGACCGATGCGATAGCGTCAATCAGCGCTTCGCGCAGGCGTTCAATGGTGATGGTTGTATCGATGCGCTGCGCTGCGCGTATCTTGTCTGGTTCCACGTCCGGCCAGAATGCGGAGCTGGTGATGGCTGCTTCTGCTTGAGCTGCTGCGGGTACGGTGACGACGAAGCTGTTCATGTGGATGGTGGCCTTCGATTAGTTGGCGGTGGGGGGAGCTTCTGGAGTGTGGAGACCAGTCCATTCCTTCCGCTCCCCGCCGCCAGGTGCGGGGTCCGCCCGGTGTCAGCCGGCGCTATCTGCGCCGGTAGAGTTCTTCAGCTCGCGCTCGAGCTTTTCGATGTCCTTTTTGACGCCGACCTTGTCGTGCAGACCAAGTGCGCGGCGCATGAAGTCAAGTGCCGTGCCGATCATGGATTTGTTGCCAGACATGGCGTATCCGATGGCCTTGAAGAGCTTGGCGCGAACCTCGTCCGGCATATCCTCTCCGGCTGTGATCTCTGCCGTCTCCTGTAGCGGCTCAACCACAAGAACGGCGCCTGCGTCGTGCGCCTTGAGGGCCGCATCGGCCATCTCTTCAGCGATCAGGCAGGCGGTTGTGCGCTTGTACTGGTCAGGCATGGACAGCTTGTGTTCGATGGCATAGCGGGCGATCTCCAGCGCTCCGGAGTAGTCTCCGGCATCGATGCGCCAGACCATGACGGTCATCAGAACATCATCCTGGACGCCGAGTCGGCCTTGCAGAACGCCTTCTACCCATGGCTGATACTCCGGCAGGATCTCGCGCTTGACCTCAGCCTTGCGCTCCATGGACTGGACGTCCTTGAGGCGGCGGCGATCCTCGGCCAGCGTGAGCAGCATCAGCTCGTAGGCAGTGGCGTCGCGCGTGCCTTTTTCCTCGGCTGCCATCGAGACGGCAGCCGAGGCGCGCTGGTAGTGTTTACGTGCAGGGCTGCTCATGATTACCAGGTCGTGACGATGTTCTCGACGACGCAGCCGGCGCGGAAGTCTTCCACGACGTAGGCTTCGTTGCTGGACTCGTAGTTCTCAATCTGGTCGCGCTTGGCGTTGTCCAGGATGGTGCGGCGGCGCGCACCTTCCTGCCAGTAGATGGACAGGTTCTTCAGCGGGGTGATCATCAGCGTGTCGGCCGGGATGTACGGGACCTGGATGCCTGGCAGGCCGCCGATGCGCTTCTGGCTGACCAGCATGTCCATCACCAGCAGGTCTTCCGGGCGCTGGTTCTGGTTGATGATCGGGAAGTATTTGTCGGCCATCAGCGCGGTGCCGCAGATCACGACCAGGCTGGGGTCTTGCTGGAAGGTCGGGTCGATCAGGTTGTTGCGGGCGTCGAACACCAGGGCGTCCAGGTTCTCGTAGTCATGGCCTGCGGCAGCGCCGACCTTGATGACGCCGGATGCGGCAACCACTTCGGACATGACGCGAGCAACAGCATTTTCGCGGTAGTGCTGGATCCAGCCCTTGTTGACGTCCTGCAGCAGCGGGTTGGCGACGCGGTCGGTGGTGGCGGCGACGGATGTGCCGTTGAAGCCGATCATGATGCGATCCAGGGCTTGGCGCTTGACGATCACATCGCGCAGCCTTGCCTGGAAGTCCTGGAACTTGGCCCAAGCGTCGATGGTGGCGTACTTGATTGCGGTGTCGAAATCGGTCTTCTCGCAGCGGTATGTGTTGCTGTCCAGTGCGTGCAGTTCGCGCGGCACGCGGTCTGCGTTGGCGGTGTTGGTGCGTCCGGCGATGGTGCCTGCGGCATCCATGCCGATCTTTTCGCCTTCCTGCTCCATCACGCCGATGACGTTGATGGATTTCAGGAATTCACTGGAGAGCTGGATGCGCTCTTCCAGCTTTTGCTGGACGGTCGGTGTGACGACGAATTTCTCGTTTACGGACGGGACGCCGTTCAGTTCGGCCAGGGTGGCGAAGTAGGAATTGATCTGCTTACGGGTTTCGAGGCGCATCTTGTTCTCCAGTAGTTTTGTTGGGTTGGGTTTGTTCGATCAGCAATCTGTCTTGATTGCGCCGGTTGTGCCGGTTGCAGCTGGGCGCTTCTCGGTGCCGTCAGGCATGGCGTCTACCTGCGCTTTGAAGGCCGTGAATTCAGCCCGATCCTTCTCGGATGCGGCGGTGAGTTCGGCAATCTTCTGGTTTGCCGCGGTCAGATCATTGCTGGTGGCGGTGAATTTTTCGAGCAGCTCTTTCTGGCTGACAGCGACGGCTTCGACGGCGAGTCCAATGTCGGTGAATCTGGATTCGTCGGTCTTGGCCTTGAAGTTGAGCAGCTCCTTGACCTTGGTCAGCAGGCTGAAACCGGCGGTTTTTTCTTCGCCGGTCTCGAACTCAACGGTCACTTCGTCGCTGAATGAAAATACGCCATCCTTGCCGGCCGAGAACTTCATGGTCTCGGTGCCGAGGCTGGCTGGTGTGTCGGTGAAAGCTAGGCCGGTCAGGTAGGCGAAGCCCTTGCCGACGAAGTTGGCGACGACCTCGATGGAGGCGAACAGTTTCTTTCCGGCTGACTGCATGGCGACAACCGCGTCGCTGGCATCCACGACGGCCATCAGTTGCAGCTTCTTCTCGCCGAATATTTCGGATTCCTGTGTGCTTAGGGAAACAACCTGTCCCTGCGCGCTGAATGTGCCCTCTGGCGAGAAGGACAGCAGGTGTTCCAGGTTTGCCTGTGCGGTGTAGACCTTCGGGTCGTACTTTGCTGCCATCTGCAGGATCCAGTCGCGGCTGATGTTGCGACCGTCGATGGTTTGTCCTTCGGTGGCGATGACGAATGGCTTGGAGCGTGGCATGTTCGTTTCCTCGTTAGTGAGCAGGTGAAATTAGTGCGCCAATAGTCCGGGGGTTGCGGCATGCCGCGCAACTCGTGCATGTTGTGTTCGGCGATTCCACAACTCGCCACTGGCGGCGCGTGTTTTGCTGGCTGATAGCCTCCGCGCATGAATTCGAACGCAGACATGGATCCACGCTGGCAGGCCAGATCGCTCTTTTGGCAGGGGTGGCGAATCGCGCGCATCGCCGAAGAGCTGCACGTAAAGCCGGGGACGATCCACTCGTGGAAGCGGCGCGATAAGTGGGACGACACTGCGCCGCTCGATCGCGTTGAGTTATCCATCGAGGCACGCCTGATCGCGCTACTGGCCAAGGCCGAAAAAGAGGGCAAGGACTACAAGGAGATCGATCTGCTCGGGCGCCAGATGGAGAGGATGTCCAGGGTGCGCAAACACGATAAAACCGGGAACGAGGCAGACCTGAATCCGAAGGTGGAGAACCGCAACAAGGGCCAGAAGAAGCCGCCGACGCGCAATGCGATCAGCGAAGAGCAGCAGGAGCGTCTTGTCGAAGCCTTCATGGAAGAGCTGTTTCCGTATCAGAAGAACTGGTACAGGGAGGGGTTGGTCCAGCGCGTGCGCAACTTGCTCAAGAGTCGGCAGATCGGCGCGACCTGGTATTTCGCCCGTGAGGGGCTGGTCGATGCGCTGGAGACAGGGCGCAATCAGATTTTCCTGTCGGCGTCGAAGGCGCAGGCCCATGTGTTCAAGGGCTACATCAAGCAGTTCGCCGCCGAGAAAGCTGATGTCGAACTGCAAGGAGATCCGATCGTGCTGCCAAACGGGGCGACGCTGTACTTCCTTGGAACGAATAGCCGCACCGCACAGAGTTATCACGGCAACCTGTATATGGACGAGTATTTCTGGATCCCGAAGTTTCAGGAGTTTCGCAAGGTCGCCTCCGGCATGGCGATGCACAAGCACTGGAGGCTGACATATTTCTCCACCCCATCTGCGCAGTCTCACGAGGCCTTTCCGTTCTGGGCTGGCGAGCTATTCAATCGCGGCCGGGCCAAGGATCAGCGCATAGCGCTGGATGTGACGCATGCCGCGCTGAAGGATGGCCGCTTGTGCGAGGACGGGCAGTGGCGGCAGATCGTGACGGTGTTGGATGCGGTAGATGGCGGATGCGACCTGTTCGATATCGATCAGCTTCGCCTGGACTACAGCCCGGAAGAATTCGCCAACCTGCTGATGTGCGAATTCATCGACGACGGACAGAGCGTTTTTCCGTTGGCAGATATGCAGCGCTGCATGGTGGATTCGTGGGTGGTATGGGCCGACGATTTTAAGCCGCTTGCTCCGCGCCCATTCGGTTCTCGTGAGGTGTGGATCGGATACGACCCATCGCATACCGGCGACAGCGCCGCGATGGTGGTGATTGCACCTCCGCTGGTGCAGGGCGGGAAGTTCCGCATGCTGGATCGCGTGCAGTTCAAGGGCATGGATTTCGAGGAACAGGCAAACCGTATCCGCAAGGTGACCGAGTGCTACAACGTGACCTACATCGGAATCGACACCACGGGAATCGGTCAGGGTGTCTACCAGCATGTGATCCAGTTTTTCCCTGGCGCGCGGTCGTTCAACTACTCGGTGGATGTCAAGGTGCGCCTGGTACTGAAGGCTAAGGACGTGATCACCAAGGGTCGCCTCGAGTTCGATGCCGGGTGGACCGATGTGGCAGCTTCCTTCATGGCAATCAAGAAAACCATGACGGCCAGCGGTCGGCAGGTCACTTTCGAGGCGGGGCGCTCGGAGGAAACCAGTCATGCGGATCTGGCCTGGGCAACGATGCACGCATTATCGAATGAGCCGCTGGAAGGCGGCACCTCTACCAACTCTTCCATCATGGAGATCTGCTAAATGAAACAATCGAAACGCAATAAATTCAATGTCGGCGTGCAGCCTGACACCGCGCAGAATCAACCGGCGACAGCCAGGGCGGAGACCTTTACGTTCGGCGATCCGGAGGCGGTGCTCGATAAGCGCGAGCTGCTGGATTATCTGGAGTGCGGTCAGGCCGGAAAGTGGTGGGAGCCGCCGATCTCAATGGACGGTCTGGCGAAGAGTGCGCGCGCGGCGGTTCATCATTCAAGCCCGATGTATGTGAAGCGCAACATCCTGACGTCCTGCTATATCCCGCACCGACTGCTGTCGCGCACTGATTTCTCGAGGTACGCGCTGGAATACCTGACTTTCGGCAACAGCTATCTGGAGCGCCGCGACTCGCTCACCGGTAGGCCGCTGAAGCTACAGCCCGCGCTGGCCAAGTTCATGCGCCGTGGCGTGGATGATCTCGACCAGTATTACTTCATCAACAACTGGTATCAGGAGCACGAGTTCAAGCGCGGGTCGATCTTCCACCTGATGGAGCCGGACATCAATCAGGAGATCTACGGCGTCCCGGAATATATCCCGGCGCTGCACTCTGCCTGGCTAAATGAGGCGGCGACCCTGTTCCGTCGCCGATACTACAAGAACGGCAGTCACGCCGGATTCATTCTCTATATGACCGATGCGGCTCAGAAACAGGACGATGTCGACAACCTGCGCACCGCGCTCAAGAACTCGAAGGGGCCAGGCAATTTCCGCAACCTGTTCATGTATGCGCCGAACGGAAAGAAGGACGGCATCCAGTTGATCCCGGTCGCCGAGGTGGCGGCGAAGGACGAGTTCCTGAATATCAAGAACGTGACCCGCGACGATATGCTCGCCATGCACCGGGTGCCGCCCCAGCTGATGGGTGTGATTCCAAACAATACAGGCGGTTTCGGTGATTCCGAGAAGGCCGCGGCGGTGCTGTCCGCTATCGAGATCGCTCCGCTGCAGGAGCGCATGAAGGAGCTGAATGACTGGATAGGCGAGGAAGTAATCCGGTTCAAGCCGTTCGAACTCGCCAAGAGTGCGGCTTAAAAGACGGTGCGACCTGGTCGGTGCGTCAACACCGAACAGGCCACCTCCGGCAGAGCGATCCTGCGTTTGGCTAAAGCACCATCACCGTGCGCACGGTGGTGCCGAGGCTACCACAAATAGCAGGAGTGATCACAATGCAGGCGAATCCAATCATCCCATGGCTTGGCGGTAAGCGCCGTCTGGCAAGCAAGCTAATCCCTCTGTTTCCTCCGCATGAGTGCTACGTCGAAGTATTTGCCGGCGGCGCAGCGCTGTATTTCCTCCGACCGGTTCCGGCCGACGTAGAGGTGCTCAATGACGTCAACGGAGAGCTGACCAATCTGTACCGAGTGGTGCAGCATCACCTCGAAGAATTCGTTCGGCAGTTCAAGTGGGCGTTGTCCAGTCGACAGATATTCAAGTGGCACCAGATGACCAACCCGGAGACTCTGACAGATATCCAGCGTGCCGCCCGGTTCTTCTACCTGCAGCACCATGCCTTCGGCGGCAAGGTGGATGGCCAGAACTACGGCACGGCCACCACAGCGCCGACGATCAATCTGCTACGCATCGAAGAGAATCTGTCCGCCGCCCACCTTCGGATGGCATCCGGTACCAACATCGAGAACATGAACTGGTTGGAATGTATGAAGCGCTACGACCGCGCCCACACATTCTTCTACTGCGACCCGCCCTACTGGCAGACCGAAGGCTATGGCGTCCCGTTTGAATTCGACCAATACGAGCAGATGGCCGAGTTCATGAAGACGTGCAAGGGCAAGGTGATGGTCAGCATCAACGATCATCCGGACATCCGGCGTGCCTATGCAGGCCTGACGATCTTCGATGGCAAGGCGCTGGACATCAAGTACAGCGTCGGCAATGCCCAGCGCGAGCCGTCCACCAGCAGCGAGCTGATCATCACCAACTACGACCCGAACAACATGGGCGGCCTGTTCTAGGCTCTCACCGCCCAGGGCGCTCGTCGCCCGGTCTAGCCCATCCCGCAACCCGCACCACCCTCCGCCGCCAGCCCGCAATCCGGGCCTGGCGGCTTTTTTCGTCCACCTCCACCCGCCGCGCGCACTCGTGACCCCGCCACGCCCGCCCGCTTTATGGGTGGGTATTCGTGCAGGCGCATGAGCCGGCGTGCTGCGCCTCACGTGGGCGGCCGGGGGCGCAGCACGCTGTTTATGGGCTCGTGCACTTTGGTGCGCATAGCTTGCGCACCTGCATGCCAACTACGCTCTCTGATTCTTGGTGTGGAATTTAATGAAGGCCATCGGAAAAAGGTAATTTTGGTAATGACTCCAAAAAACAAACAGCAACTACATGATAATTAAAGAGGTTATGAATTACCTTTGCCTGGTCACAAATGGTAATTAAAAAGGTAATTATTCTATAAGTACATGATATATAGAGGAAAATTATTTTTATTAAATTACACTTATAAACAGTAATCTGATTACCTATTTATTACTAAAAAATTACCTTTTCCATTATTGCTAGAAAGCCCTACAGACAAGGCTTACAGCGGTTTTTCTGGAAAAAATTACCAAAATTACCTTTTTCCGATGGCCTCATAAATTCTGCGGAAATCCTCGCGCATGACGTGCAGGCATGCGTGCGCGTATATGTTGCGCACGATCATTCACATGCGGGTGATGGGTGATGGATGGGATGGTGATCCTGCGGATGAGGCTGCCTTGGTGCTATCCTGCAATCGATCGAGAAAAGATAATTTCGGGAGGGATCAGTTGCTACCACGCCAGTCCAGAGGAAGGTTGTTTTTACAGCTCATCTTAGACGCGTCTAATAACGGCAATAAAAAAGGAGCTAGGCTTGCGCCTAACTCCTTGTTTATTTGGCTCCCCGACCTGGACTCGAACCAGGGACCTGCGGATTAACAGTCCGGCGCTCCCCGATCTTCGTGGCACATCCCACCGCCCTTTACGGGGCTTCGCGGTCGACCCGCGAAGTTGGGAGAGGTTCGGAGCGGGGAGCGATTGGGCTGAGGAGAGTTTTTAGGGATCACCCCAACGCCTCCCTGTGCAACAGCGTAAATCCCCCCTCTGCAAGTCGGTTTTGGGTTTGGTTGTTGACCCTTTCGCCGGAACCGGCACCGTCACGCCACTGGCGCGCTGCCCTGCATTCCTGCAATAATGCGCCACCGCAATCAAGTGCTAAACACGTAACGACAAGGCTTTGACAGCGTGTCATCACATTGATAAACACCCTGCTCGACAGTGATATGCACCCATGACAGACAACACAAAACAAGCCCGCGTTGATAACGTGCTACAAGATGATTCAGCTTCCAATATGGATGCGCTGGGTGCTTCTACTGCCCCAGAGGATACTTTCCCTGAAACTCTGACCGCGCTTAGAGAGGGAAAGAGTTTAAGACATGATTCTCTGAGTGAATTAACTAAGCATGTTGATCCGCAGAAAAGAGGAATCGCTAGAACCACTCTTCGAGGTTATGAACTCGGCGTTACCAAGCCCGGCATTCGTGAATTACGCATACTAAGCCAAGCTCTTGGGGTAACTACCAATAAACTTATTTTCGGGACTGACATACCTGATTCCGTCTTTATTGAAGGAAGTTCAACCACAGAACACAGAAAGTTTTTGGGTAAAGACCAAGATACATTTATTGAAATGGCCTGTTTTTTAGTTTCCATGTATCGGCTAGGCGAGAAAGAACGTGATGCTATTTACAGCATGACCTCAACCCTTGCGGCAACAAAGCTTGGTGAAGTTGAATACAGAAAATTGATGGATGCCACGCGTGAGATTGTCGCAACATTTATTGACGCGCACTCCGACACACAAAGTGAGGGTATGCCGACATCTCAAGAACAAATGATAGAAACGGTCATGCCTCTATTAAATGCCACATTAGCAAAGTTTGGTTTTCCAGCTATGGCACCTGCCTCCAAACAATAATTACTAGCGGCATCCACACAAACCGGCCATATCTGAGCCGGTTTTTTTACACCCTTAAAGTCGCGATCATGACATTTGCTGTCAATTGCTTGACAATTTCCAACAGGTAACCATAATGACGGCAACTCGACAACTTCTGTCGAGATTCTGAATCGGAGTCCATCATGGCAGTTAAACAGCAACCCGTCCTCACCAAAAAGGATTTTGAAGCAGCACTAGTAACCCTGCGCCTCAGCGTGTCCGAAGTGGCCCGCGAAACCGGCATCCCCCGGCATGTCGTCAGCCACTTCCGCAATTACGGCGACGGCATGAAGCCCGAACAGCTCGCCAAGCTGCGGGACTATCTGGAAGTCCTCGGCGTCGAGTTCTCCGACGAAGAGCAACCCGAGGCAACCACAGCACAGCCAGCATCCAATGCAGCGCTACAACTCCCGGCAATCCTATCCGACGACGGTTTGACCCAGCGCACCGCACTGGTCTGCCGTCACTTTTTCATCGACGAACGCATCCGCGACGAACAGATCGAAGAGGCCGGCGAGCGCATCCAAGAGAGCTTCCATCTGGCGAAAAAACTGCTGGACGTAAAGCTGGAGACTCGATTCCTGTCCGAAGCCTACGACGAGGAAACCGAATCCAAGATGCGCGAACTGTGGGGGCACCTAGCCAGCATCGGCTTAGTCTGCCTGCACATGCAGGGCCGCGTGCTGGTGGATCAGGCGCGCTTCGCCAACCCGTTGCAGGACGGCAAGCCGGACACGCTGGGCGACCTGCTGTTCATCACCTACCGCGATGCGCTCGCCAGCCTTCACCAAGAGCAGGCCGAGCAATCTGAAGAAACTGATGAGGCCACAGCATGATGCCGGTCAGCGTACTGCCCGCAGGCAGCAAAGCCGCACCGGTGGTGATTCTCTTCGTGTTGGGGGTGCTGGCCTTTTCCGCACTGGCCAACAGCCAGCCGAAACCGGCCCAGCCGCAACGCTAACCCAGCAAGCCGGAAGCAACCGCCATGAACGCAACGAATCTAGTGCTGCAAGCCATCACCGAGACGCTGGAGGAATACGCAGCAACGCCCGGCGATGGTTATCTGCAAGGTCGCGTTTCCGGCCTGCTTTCCGCCGCCTTGCTGGGCGACCTCATTTCCTCCGAAGAGCATGGCGCGTTCAGTGTGCGGAGTCGAGAAATTGGCCTCGCATATTCGCGCCAACTTGAAGCTGCAGCAGCCCGATAAAGCCAAGCAAGAAAGAGAAACCGCCAAATGCTCAACACTACCCCGCATGCTCAATTCGAGCGCCAATTCTTTGCGCGCCTGGACAACGTTGCCGAATGGGACGACCGGCGTTTTCTGGTGACTCAATTCGCCCCCGTGCCAGACCGATTCAAGCCCAAGTTACTCAGCGAATATGCGGCCATCAAACAAGCGAAGAGCCGCGGAGACGCGAATGTCTGGGCGCGAAAGCTGCGAGAACTGTTCGGAGGCCGAGGCCTCGACTACGCCGCCGACGATAGCGAGATCGTAGAAGCCGCAGAAAAGGCGGCACGCGATGTGCGCAGCAAGCTCCCCCACTGCATCACCGAAGCCATCACTCTGGAGCAACTCGGCAGAGTTGCGGAACGCTACGAAATCCCCATGCCCAAGATCGAGAAAATCGAGCAAATTGTTGCGCGCATGCGAACGGAAGGATGGTGGCGCAGACAGTTGCGCAAACGTTTCAGCAAGCTCGAAGCGGCTGCAATCAGCACGGGCTTTGTGCATAAGCGTGCCGGGTTGTATGCCTCCGACGAGACCGTCAACCGCCGCATTAAACAAAAGCGCAAGAGCGCGCGGCTGCTGGAAACCATCGAAGCGATCCACACACAAACCGGGCAGGTTTGCACACTGGCCGAACTGGCCGCGACCAACGTTAGCAACCCGGTCAACCGACACGCCGAACTGATGACACGCATTCGCGGCATCGAAGAGTTCGCCGCCCTGACCGGCTTTGTCGGCTTGTTCCTCACCCTCACCACACCCAGCCGGATGCATGCGCGAATGGCCGCGACCGGCGAGGTTAACCCCAACTACACCGAGACGCGCCCGGACAGCGCGCAGAAATATTTGCTGAAAAAGGTTTGGTCAGTTGCACAAGCAAAACTTCAACGCAACGGCGTGGATTATTTCGGCGTGCGCATCGTCGAGCCGCACCACGACGGCACACCACACTGGCACATGCTGGTATTCGTCCGCCCCGACCACAAGGCACTGTTTACCACGATCATGCGCGAATACGCATTGCGCGATAGCCCAGACGAACCGGGCGCGCAAGAGCGCCGCTTTACCGTCAAGGAAATCGACCTCACGAAGGGCAGCGCGGCAGGCTACGTCGTCAAATATATCGCCAAGAACATCGACGGCGATGGCGTGGGCGACGATTACGAGGCGAGCGAGGCCGCAGACACCCGCGACACCTCCGTGCGCGTAGAGGCATGGGCGAGCGTTTGGCGCATCCGCCAGTTCCAGTTCTTCGGTGTGCCCACCGTTACCCCTTACCGAGAATTGCGCCGCCTTGATTCGATTCCTGACGCGCTAAAAGACCAGCTCGCAGCAGCATGGGAAGCCGCCGACGAAGGCGACTGGCGCACCTACATGCAACTGCACCGCGACGGCCTGAGCCTCAAACCGCTCTGGGAAGAAAGAGCGAGCAACACGTACCAAGGCGAGTTCAACAAGCGCGTGCGCGGTGTGATCGTAAACGGCGGGATGCACCTCACCACTCGGGAAGGCGAATGGATTGTGCAAGAAAAATCCAGCGCGCGACGTGAGCGCCTTTCCTCCCCTTGGACTTGTGTAAATAACTCCACGCGCAAGCCTGCTCAAGGCTTTCGACGTGAGGATGCACTAACTTCTGAACGAAATGGATATGGGGGAAATGGTCGCTACGGGAGAGAGTCGCCGTGCGCCGGGAACCGCCAAGAACCCGACGCACAACTAGCCCAGAAAGGAGGGGCATGCGATGAAGAATAGCAGCCCGAAGAAATCATGCAAGAACAATTTGCACGGTTACCCCAGCAAGGCAACACGCCAAGCGTATTGGATGCAGGCCCTTGAGCCGACCTCGCAAGAAATCAACGACGCATTCCTAGGCTATCACCCGCAATGGGTGCTGCAATCGCAAATAGAAATCACGGGAGAGCGATTCCGTGGCTTGCGAGAGGATGTCTTGAAGATCGATAAGCAGCAATGCGCCGCTTACCTGAGAGTAAGCGCCAGAACAATATCGAACTGGGAAAACGGATCAGTCGAAGTTCCATTCATGGCGTATCAATTGCTGCGAATGGTTTATCGCAGTGTGCAATTCAAACTGTCGCATCCCAAATGGGATGGCTGGTTCATCAGCGACAAGGGAGTTTTGGTGTCTACAAACTGGGGCAAATGTGAATTCACGCCCGACCGACTAGAGTGGATTTCTTGGCAAGGCACAGAAGCATCGCAACTGAAACGAGAGGTCAACACGCTGCAAGCCAAGCTAGACGCGGCGGTCGAAGAAAACACGAAGCTGCGACAGATGTTCGTCGCACAGGGTGTAGTCGATGAACTGGCCGCGATGCAAGACACGATAGCGGAACTGATGACCCGCATCGCTACGGCCCGAGTAATTCCATTCGTCGCACCAGCAACCGAACAACTTAAGGAGAAAGCAGCATGAAACCGATTCGCGACTTGAAGCCCTACATGGGCAGCACCGACGACAGCATCAACGCATCGCTGAGCATCCTGAAACTGTTTAAGCGTGTGCGCCTGTTCGATCCTGCATACAAGCCGTCCAGCCGATATCAGGCGCGGATCAAAAACCGATTGGCCGCACGCAAGGCCGCACGCCGTGCGGCGCTTGGCACAAGGGCCAGCCTCATCAACATTGAAAGCCGCACCGTCTAAAAATGCTGCTCACCATCAACGAACTGCGCGAACTGACCGGGCGCATCCAGAGCGATGCCCAGGCACGCAAACTGGATGCCATCGGCATTCCGTACCGGCGACGACTCGACAAGTCGCTGGTAGTCAGTCGCGCAGCCGTTGACACTGTTTTGGGAGTACCACATGCAAGAACCGAAACCAACGAACCCCGCCTGCGTTTAGCATGAGCCGCCACCGCAAAACCGACAAACATCTGCCTCCCTGCGTCTATTTCAAACATGGCGCATTCTGGCTGGTTAAACGAGGCAAATGGGAGAGGCTAGCCGACACCCTGCCGGAAGCCTTGGCGGAGTACGCCAGACGCACGCAAACGCACTCCAGAGGCTCCATGCCGGAGTTGATTGATCGTGTGCTGGCGCACATCTCGCCAAGGCTCGCAAAGAACACACAATCGCAATACCGCATCGCAGGCGAAAAACTCAAAACATACTTGGCCGAATTCAGCCCCGAGCAGGTGAAATCGAAGCACGTCGCAGCGATCAAGATGCATATGGTCGAAACGCCGAACATGGCAAACCGCGTGCTGTCCGTACTGCGCATCGTGTTTCAGTACGCCGTCGAATGGCAGCTATCAGAATCGAATCCATGCATCGGCATCAAGCGACTAGAAGAGGCCAAGCGCACCCGATACATAACCGATGCGGAGTACTCGGCCATCTATACCGCCGCCCCGCCCAGATTGCAGATCATCATGGATTTGCTCTACCTCACCGGGCAACGCATAACCGACGTGCTGAACATCCGGAACGCCGACATCAGACCGGACGGCATCGCATTCACTCAACAGAAAACCGGGGCAAACCTGCTGGTTCTCTGGTCGCCTGATCTGCGAGCCACAGTAGAACGAGCGCGCACCCTGAATGGCAACCTGCGCGCCCTCACCTTGTTGCATAATCGCAAGGGTAAAGCGCCGGATTACTCCAGCACAAAGATTCAGTGGGGCCGCGCTTGCGAGAAGGCTGTGGTGAGCGATGCGCATATTCACGACCTGCGCGCCAAGTCGCTCACCGACGCGAAGCAACAGGGATTCAACCCCCAGACGCTTGCAGGACATACCAGCGAAGCCATGACGGACAGATACATCCGCTTGCGCGAAACTCCGCAGGCGGAAGGCCCGAAACTGGCTAAAATATTAGACAAGCGTTAGACGATTAGACAAAGTGACAAACGAAAACAACGAGTTAAAGCATACTCCAATGATGCAGCAGTATTTGCGCATCAAGGCCGAACACGCCGACAAGCTGCTGTTCTACCGCATGGGCGATTTCTACGAGTTGTTCCACGACGACGCGGTGCGCGTCGCCAAGCTGCTCGACATCACGCTGACCCAGCGCGGCGCGTCCAACGGCAACCCGATCAAGATGGCGGGCGTGCCCTATCACGCCGCCGAGCAATATCTCGCGCGGCTGGTGAAAATGGGCGAATCGGTCGCGATCTGCGAACAGATCGGCGACCCGGCGACCAGCAAGGGGCCGGTCGAACGCAAGGTCGTACGCATCGTCACGCCCGGCACGGTGACCGACTCCGCGCTGCTGGAAGAGAAGCGCGACAACCTGCTGCTGGCGCTGCACCAGCGTCGCGGCAAGCTCGGGCTGGCCTGGCTGAACCTCGCGTCGGGACAGTTCTTCGTGTGCGAGACCGCGCCGGAGAACCTCGCCGCCGAACTTGAGCGCCTGCAACCTTCCGAAATCCTGCACGCCGAAGACAGCGCGCCGCAGATCGCGGGCCGCGTCGCGCTGAAGTCGCTGCCGGAGTGGCACTTCGAACTGGAGACCGCGCGCCGCGCGCTGTGCCAGCAGTTCGCCACGCTGGACCTCGCCGGCTTCGGCTGCGACGATTTCACCGCCGGGCTCGAAGCCGCCGGCGCGCTGCTGGGCTACGCCAGACTCACGCAAGGCCAGAGCATCGCGCATATCCGCAGCATGCAGGTCTACAGCGCCGAGCGCTACGTGCGCATGGACGCCAGCACCCGCCGCAACCTGGAAATCACCCAGACCCTGCGCGGCGAACCCGCGCCGACGCTGCTGTCGCTGCTGGATACCTGTGCGACCAACATGGGCAGCCGCCAACTGGCGAACTGGCTGCATCATCCGCTGCGCGACAGGAACGTGCTGCGCGCGCGGCTGGACGCGGTGGAGCAATTACTCCCCTCCCCCACGCGTGGGGAGAGCGTAGCGAGGGGGGCGAAGCCGGCTGGGGGAGAGGGTTACCGCAAAGTTCACGACCACCTCAAGCCCAGCGTGGATGTCGAGCGCATCACCGCGCGCATCGCGCTGAAGTCCGCGCGCCCGCGCGACCTCTCTGGCCTGCGCGACACGCTGCTGACCTTGCCGCAACTGCACGCCGAACTCGTAGGTCGGGTTTCAACCCGACAGCACAATGATGATGTCGGGTTAAAACCCGACCTACCAAACCGCTCGCTCATCCACCTGCTGGCCGATGCGCTGCAAGCCGATGCCCCCCTGGTCGAGCTGCTGCAGAAAACCTTGAAACCCGAGCCCTCTTCCGTGCTGCGCGAAGGCGGAGTGATCGCCGACGGCTACGATGCCGAGCTGGACGAGCTGCGCGGCATCCAAAACAACTGCGGCGAATTCCTGCTGGCGCTGGAGGCGCGCGAGCGCGCGCGCAGCGGCATCAACACGTTGAAGGTGGAATACAACCGCGTACACGGCTTCTACATCGAGGTATCAATCGCGCAATCCGCCAACGTGCCGGACGACTACCGCCGCCGCCAGACGCTGAAGAACGCCGAGCGCTACATCACGCCGGAACTCAAGGCCTTCGAGGACAAGGCGCTGTCCGCGAACGACCGCGCGCTGGCGCGCGAGAAATGGCTGTACGACCAGTTGCTGGACAGCCTCGCGCCATCCATCCCCCAACTGCAGCGCATCGCCGCCGCCATCGCCGAACTCGACGTGCTCGCGACCTTTGCAGAAAGAGCCGCGACACTGAATTTCTGCGCACCGCAATTCAGCGACGACACGCAGATCAACATCACCAAGGGCCGCCATCCGGTGGTCGAGGCGCAGATCAGGGACCAGTCCGGCCAGTTCACGCCGAACGACACCCAGCTTGCAGACAGCCGCCGCATGCTGCTGATCACCGGCCCGAACATGGGCGGTAAATCCACCTACATGCGCCAGGTCGCGATCATCGCGCTGCTCGCGCATGTTGGCTGCTTCGTCCCCGCGCAGGAAGCGGTGCTCGGCGAGATCGACCAGATATTCACCCGCATCGGCGCATCGGACGACCTCGCCAGCGGACGTTCCACCTTCATGGTCGAGATGACCGAAGCCGCCAACATCCTGCACAACGCCACCGAAAAAAGCCTGGTGCTGGTCGACGAGATCGGCCGCGGCACCAGCACCTTCGATGGCCTGGCGCTCGCCTACGCCATCGCGCGCCACCTGCTGGAGAACAACCGCAGCTACACGCTGTTCGCCACCCACTACTTCGAGCTGACCAGACTCGCCGAAGAATTCGCCCAACTCGCCAACGTGCATCTGGCCGCCGTCGAACACCAGCACAGCATCGTGTTCCTGCACAGCGTGAACGAAGGTGCTGCCAGCCAGAGCTACGGCCTGCAAGTCGCCGCCCTCGCCGGCGTGCCAAACAGCGTCATCCGCAGCGCGAAGAAACAACTGGTGAGACTTGAACAACAGAGCGCCGCGCAAAACCCGCAAGGCGACCTATTCGCCGCCCCGCCGCCGTATGCAGCGCCGGAGCCGGAAGAGCACCCGCTGGTCGCCGCGCTGCGCGACTTGCAGCCAGATGACCTCAGCCCCAGGGATGCGCTGGAGAGGATTTATCAGTTGAAGAAGCTGGTGTAGCCAGTCTCTCAGAATGTTGACATGGCACGAACAAACACCTTCTAATCACTGCCAGTAAAGCAAGGAGAAATATCATGCCAACGAGTGTCGCCCTCAATCCCCACTTTGAGCAATTCATCCGCGCCCAGATCGATTCCGGCCATTACAACGACGAGAGCGAAGTCGTGCGCGCCGCGCTTCGTTTACTGGAAGATCAACAATCGAAACAGGCTCTCCAACTGGAAGGATTGCGCTCTGCCATTGCTGCGGGCCTGCAAGGCCCCGGCATTCCCGCCGACGAAGCATTTGATCGGCTGGAAGCCAAATACCAATCCATGGCAGAACATCAAAGCGTTTGATGCGCGTCGAACTCAGTCACAGCGCGTTACACGACCTCGAATCAATAGGCGACTTCATCGCCCAGGATAGCCCTCAGCGCGCAAAAAACTTTGTGAAAAAATTGCGCGACCAATGCAACCAGATCGCCGAAACACCCCTCGCATTCAGACTCAGAACCGAATTAGGCAAGAGCATTCGATCCTGCGCTTACGGGAATTACGTGATCTTTTTCTCTGCCGATGGAAACGTGCTCCGCATCCTGCGCATACTGCACGGATCAATGGACATAGAAGCCCAATTTGCGGCGGGCAACAATGATGGTTAATTCCATCGGATCGTAAATACCACGAAGAGCATGAACAAAATGAAATGCACGATCTGTAAAACCGGAGAGACCCATCCCGGCACCACGACCGTCACGTTGCAACGCAACAATAGCTTGGTCGTCATCCGCGACGTGCCCGCCGAAATCTGCGAGAACTGCGGCGAGTATTACCTGAGCGAAGCAACCGCCAGCCGTGTGTATGAAGACGCCGATGCAACCGCGCGGCGACATGTGGAAGTTGAGATTCAGCGATACGCAGCTTAAGAAAATATCGTGGTCTGTCCCTGAGTATCTCAATGAAAATGAATAAGTTGCTAATAAAGATACTGATAGTTTATTCGGGCTTTGCATTGCCTGTAACGTCGTTTGCAACCTGTTACACCGTGTATGACAAAACTGATAAAGCAGTTTACAAATCGTCTTCTCCTCCTTTTGATTTATCACTCCCAATCAGTGAAGGCATTAGATCAAAATTTCCGGGTGGTCATTTGGTTTCAAGTAATAGTCGCGAGTGTTTTTTGCCCAGAGATGAGAATGCGGTGTTGGTAAGTACCAATAGTGCATTAAAGAAACGAGACAGAACGCCGGGCTTAAAAGCTATAATTAAGTTACCCCCGGCAAAGCCGGGGGTTTATCTCTATTGAGCCCCTCAAAGGGGCAAAAACGTGATGCGCCTAAAGGCGCTGGCTCACATGCCTAATTTGAGCTGATCATAA
>Ga0209211_10001226_pt1 | contig 49523 bp, 39 predicted proteins | sample RifGroA2_FD_183992 | JGI IMG/M metagenome (GOLD analysis project Ga0209211, IMG submission 183992) | Groundwater microbial communities from Rifle, Colorado, USA - Groundwater A2 (SPAdes) (version 2) | ecosystem: Environmental > Aquatic > Deep subsurface > Groundwater | place: Rifle, Colorado...
TCAGCGGCAGCGGCTCGGCCCTGACCGGAGTGGTAAAGACCGAGGCCGACCCCGTGGTCAAGGCTATCAACGGCCTTGTGAAATCCAACGGGGTGGCTATATCGGCTGCCGTTGCGGGTACCGACTATGTCGCTACCGAGGCTGATCCTATCGTCGGCGCGGTGAACGGCCTGGTGAAGGCCGACGGCTTAGGCGCGATATCCGGCGCCGTTGCGGGTACCGACTATGTCGCTACCGAGGCTGATCCTATCGTCGGCGCGGTGAGCGGCCTGGTGAAGGCCGACGGCTTGGGCGCGATATCCGGCGCCGTTGCCGGTACCGACTATGTAATTCCCGCCGGCAACGTCGCCACGGCGACGAAGCTGGCTACGCCGCGCGCCCTGAACGGTGCGAACTTTGACGGCAGTGCAGACGTCACGGTGCCTGTGGCTTCAGCTGATGATAATGCGACCTCGGCCACGATGTATCCTCTGTGGACGACTGCGGCAGGCAATAATGCGGCGAAGGTTTCCACGACCAAGCTGACGTTCGCGCCTGACACCGGCATCCTGACGGCGACGGGTTTCAGCGGCAGCGGCTCGGCCCTGACCGGAGTGGTAAAGACCGAGGCCGACCCCGTGGTCAAGGCTATCAACGGCCTTGTGAAATCCAACGGGGTGGCTATATCGGCTGCCGTTGCCGGTACCGATTATGTCGCTACCGAGGCTGATCCTATCGTCGGCGCGGTGAGCGGTCTGGTGAAGGCCGACGGCTTAGGCGCGATATCGGCTGCAGTTGCCGGCGCGGACTATGTCGATATTGAGGAGGATCCTATTGTCGGCGCTGTGAGCGGCCTGGTGAAGGCCGATGGCTTAGGTGCGATATCTGCTGCCGTTGCCGGTACCGACTATGTCGTTACTGAGGAGGATCCTATCGTCGGCGCTGTGAGCGGCCTGGTGAAGGCCGACGGCGCTGGAGCGATAGCGGCAGCTACCGCCGGAACGGATTACCTGGTCCCCAGTAGCAATGGTATTCCTACTTATGCCCGCGTGACGACATCTGACGTTACTGAGACCGGACAGGCCTTGGCTGATATTACGGGACTAAGTGTTGCTCTTGCGGCCAGTGCTGTATATGAGTTCGAGGCGAATCTATCTTGTGCTGGTGATACCGGAACTGATGGTAATGCGTATGGCGTTAACTTCAGCGGCGCGGCTGGCGCTACGCTCGAAGCGTCTCTCTATGCACCGCCTACCAGTACTACTATGAAGACAGAGCGTATCAATGCCTTAAATACGGCTTCTTCTGCGTACTTTACCACGGCATCCCAGTCTGGCGGGGTATTAATTAAAGGCATTATATCCACAAACGGTGACACCGGTAATCTGACCATTAAGCAGTTAAAAGTCGTATCCGGTACTGCCACTGTGTATGTAGGTTCTTATCTCAAGGTTACAAGGATTAACTAACCGATATCTATATGGCCGGGTTTTAAGCCCGGCCCGCGGAGAGGTTTAAGCGCTGAGCTAATGCGGGATGGATGGCTTTCTATGAGATATAAAAGCGTTGGGCTGGCTATTGCGGGGATATGCGTCGCGCTGGGCGGCGCCGTCCCGGCGCTGGCGGCCGGGTCGCTAGAGACCCGGGCCTTCTCCGGCGGCCTGGGCATTTCCAGCGGCACTTCCAGGATACTGGAGTCCGTGGTGGGGGAGATCTCCGGCGTGCAGATCAGCGGCTCCTCTAAAAAAGTGCTGTCCGGCCACGCTTCCACCAGCCACAGCCCCGGCGTTGTTTATGACCTTATAGCCACCACCCAGCCGGTGGGCGAGGGCCAAGTGCGCGTCAGCTTCACCAGCGTGGGCCGCGACGGCTATCGCGGCGTGGCGGGCTCCGTGGTGGTCAAGATAGCCACGTTCCCGGTCACTTACGCCAACTACGACAGCATCACCACCTCGGTCACACTGGTGGGCCAGAGCACGGGGACCGTGGCCGTCAGCACCTCTTCGCATCTGGTGCCAGGCCCCGAGTATTACACCGCGCTGCGCGTGCGCGACAGCTCCGGCATTTACGGCCGCCTGTCATCTACCGCCGCCTTCTTTACCACCGCCATCGCCCCCGACCCCGTCAACTCGCTGACGGTGCAGTCTTCCACCGGCGGCGCCGTAACGCTGTCCTGGAACATGACCGGCGACGACGCGGCCTCCGGGGGCTTCAGCCCCGGCGTGCTGCGCATAGACTATTCCACCGACGCGGCCCATTCCTTCTCCAGCTCCACTTACTCGGCGCAGTTCTCCACCACGGCGGCCGCTCTGGAAGCGTCCTACTACGGCCTGTCCGGCCTGCAGGGGAACGTCACCTATTACGCCGCCGTCTACATCGGCGACGACGTGACCGTCTACAGCGGGCTGGGCAACATAGCCCAGATCGTCACGATGGCCTACCCGCCCACCGTCACCGGCTTCTCCGATCTCTCCAGCGACGGCTTCGCCGTCAGCTACACGGCCAACAATACGCCCGGTACCCAGTACCTCGTACAGGTCTCGAGCTACGCCGACTTCTCCGTGGTCACGGCCTCCGGCTGGGTAACCACGTCGTCGGCCGCCTTCTCCGGTCTCGACACCAACATGACCTATTACGTGCGCGGCAAAGCGCGCAACGGCTCCGGCGTGGAGACCATCTACGCCGACATGGGCAGCATCTCGCTGGCGCTCAACGTGGCCGCGCCGGCCGCGCCCGTGGTCAGCGGCGCCATTTCCGGGGCGGGCTTCACGCTCGCCTGGAGCCCGGTGCTCTACGACGTCTACGGCGGCACCACCGCCATAAAGAATTACCTGGTCTACCGCAGCACCGCCATCAACGGCGTGCCAGAGCTGGCCGCGACGCTTTCCAGCGCCACGTTCAGCTACACCGAGGCCGTCAGCGCCGTGCGCTGGTACTTCGTCAAGGCCGCCGACCAGTACAACCTGCGCAGCGACGCCTCGCTGTGGATGCGCAATTCCAGCGACCAGGCCCGCCTGGTGGCCGACGACGTGCGCGCCGCGGCCGACATGCCTCCCTCCGAGGCGGCCGCGCTCGGCGCCTCCGGCCTTACGCTGCGCCTGGACCACCAGGCCCAGTACGAGAGCGGCCTCACGCAGGCCTCCTACAAACTCTACTTCGTCGATGCCGGCGGCAACGAGCTCCTCAACCGGGACTTCCCCGGCCAGGTCACGCTGACCATGCCCGTCTCGCGTACCGGAGTGGTGACCATCAGCGCCTCCTACTCGGCCTACGACTACGCCGTCTACTACTATAACGGCGTGGAGGACGTGAAGATAGGCGGCGTGGTGGACCCCGTCACCGGCACGATCGCCGTGCTCACCTCCAAGACCGGCGTGTTCAAGGTCAAGCAGGTGATACGCCCGCAGGCGTTCCGCATCAGCCAGACCGTGCCGCGCAAGATCTTCACGCCCAACGGCGACGGGATCTGGGACGAGTTCAACATAATCTATGAGAACCCCGAGGGTCTGGCCGTGACCAGCGCCAAGGTCTACGACCTCTCCGGGGCCGAGATAGCCAGCCTGCGCGCCGGCACCTACAACTCCGAGGCCTCGCTGGCCTGGGACGGCAGGCGCTCCGGCGGAGACAAGGCCCAGGCTGGCATCTATGTCTACCAGTTCAAGGCCGGGGACAAGTACTTCAACGGCACCATGGTCCTGGCCAGGTAAGCCGGCTGACAGCGGCGTGAGCGTCCCGCGGGCGGGGGGATCCGCCCCAGGGACGTCACAATCAGGTAATATTTATGAAACAGTTAAAAGTTAAAATTATAACTGTGGCAAAAGGTTTATCTATTTTGCTGGTAGCCATTGCCGCCGCTTCTATGAACGCGAACGCAACATTCTCTGCCGATTCCTGCGGGGCCAGGGCCACCGCGATGGCCGGCGCATTTACCGCGGTGCCCGGGGGCTCCGAGGCCGCCTGCGCCAACCCGGCCACGCTGCTGGAGCTCGCCTCGCCCGAGGTGACCGCCGCTTACGGCCGCCTGTATTCCGGCCTCAGCGACGACTCTTCCATCGGCCAGGGCTATTTCGGCTTCGCCGCGCCCGTCAAGCGCTACCTCCAGGGCAGCGCCGCCTTCTCCTGGAGCGACACCCGCCTCAGCGAGGCCTACTCCGAGAGCTACTACGCCGTCAGCTACGCCACCTCGGTGTACCGCGGCATAGGCGCCGGCGTGACGCTGAAGTACATGCGCCGCGGCTATACCTCCGATTCCTACACCGCCCTGGACCCCGTGTTCTCCGGCGGCTATTCCAAGAGCGCCCTGGGCGCCGACCTGGGCTTCTTCTACCGGCCCCGCCCCGCCTACGCGCTGGGCCTGGCTTTCCGCAATATCAACAAGCCCGACCTGGGCCTCGACGCCTCCGACCCGCAGCCGGTGGAAGTGCGTGCCGGCGTCTCCTACCAGGTCCGCTCCAGCCTGATAGACCTGGACGCCGCTTTCGCCGGCCCCGACTACACCATCTCCGCCGGGGCGGAACACGTTTTCCAGCGCCGCTACGCGCTGCGCATGGGCCTGGCCTCCGGCAACGATTCCCGCCGCAGCGTCAACCTGGGCGTGGGCGGGCGCTTCGGCCTGGCCGCCTTCGACTATTCCTTTACGCTGCCGATCAGCGGCATAGCCGGCACCGTGGGCTCGCACCGCCTGGCTTTCTCGTTCCGCTTCGGCGCCGAAGCCGCCGCTGCCGAGGAGCTGGCCGCCGCCGCCGACCTCAGGCGCGCCCAGGACAAGGCCGCGCTGCAGGAGGAGAAGATCCGCGTGCTGCAGGAGCGCCTCGACGCCGTCAGCCGCGCCGCCGCGGCCGTGCCGCAGCCCGCCCCGGCCCCAGCGCAGGCGGCCCCAGTCAGCGCGCCGGTACATCCTCCGCAGCAGCCGGTGGTCATCATACAGCCCTCGCCGGCCGACGCCCAGGCGCAGGCGGAGATAACCCGCCAGATAGAGGCCCTCAAGCTTGAACTGCAGAAGTCCCGCGCCGAGATGGAGTCCCTCAAGGCCAGGCCCTCGGCCGCGAAACCCGCGCCGCAGGCCAAGCCCGCGCCGGCCCGCCGCACTTCCTATACCGTTAAGGAAGGCGACACGCTGGGCAGCATAGCGGAGGAAGTATACGGCGACGCGGGCCGCTGGATGGAGATCTACCGCGCCAATGCCGGCTCGCTGGGCCGCGGCGGCGAAGTGAAGCCCGGCCAGGTGCTGGCGCTGCCGTAGGACGGAGAATAATGTTTTCGGGATACCTCTATGAAAGAGAACTTTGACGAATCCTCACTGAACGAACAGGCCATCAACGACGTTGAGACGGCCCGCCTGGCGCTGCGCTGGGCGCTGGACAAGATCCGCGGCCTCCACGAGGAGGATCTGAAGACCCGCCAGAACCTGCAGGAGAAATCCAGCCAGGTAGCCTTCCTCGAGAACCAGCTCAAGGCCAAGAACGCCGACATAGAGCGCGCGGGCCGCACGCACGAAGAAGAGATGAAGTCCAGGCAGGAGTCGATGGAATACCAGTTCCGCTCCCGCCTGGAGCGCCTCACCGACCGCGAGAAGGAGCTCGAGGACAAGATCTCCAAGAGCGAAGAGATCTTCAAGCAGAAAGAGTCCCGGCTGGAAACCGACTACCAGAAGAAGGCCGAAGAACTGCGCGCCCGCTGGGCCAGCGTGGAAGGCGAACTGTGGCAGCTGCGCCAGGAGCAGCTGGCCAAGCAGCAGGAGTTCGAGCGCGTCTACGGCGCCCGCCTGGAGGAAGAGAAGAAAAAGATCTCCGAAGAGGCCGTCATCCAGCGCGCTTCGCTGGAAGAGACCTACAGCAACCGCGTAGAGGAACTGCAGAAGCGCGAACGCCAGATCAGCGACGAGCTCAAGAAACAGGAAGCCGTGCTGAAGTGGGCCAAGGACAGCTGGCAGAAGGAAGCCGAGGAACGCGACCGCGCCCTCAAGCATAAGGATTTGGAGATAGACAAGAAGATCCTGGAGAAGAACCAGGAGATCGAAGATTACCGGGTCAAGGTTTCGCTGCTCGAGAAGCAGCTCAAGGAATTCCCCGAGGCCGTCAAGCGCCGCGACGACGACCTCTCCCGCTACAAGGACGCCATCGGCAGCCTCGAAAGCGTCATCCGCACGCTCGAGACCGAGAAGAAGAACCTGCAGGCCGACTACGAGGGCCGTCTGACCAAGGCCGCCGACGCCGTGGAGACCGAGCGGAACCGCTTCCGCGAGATGGAGTCCGAGATCCCCAAGCGCTTGAAGATCGCCGTGGAGCACGAGCGCAACCGCTTCGCCGAGAAGCTGCAGGACATTGAGCGCGGCTACCGCGAGGACGTCTCCAAGAAGCAGGACGAGATAGAATACCTGCAGCGCAACCTGCGCACTTTCGAGGAGACCATCAAGACCCTGCAGGCCGAGCGCGAAGCTTTCGCCCACAAGGTGGAGCAGCTGCAGACGCAGTACAACGTCCGTCAGGAGGAGGTCGCCTTCCGCGAGAAGCAGCTGCAGTCGGAATACGACGTGCGCCTGAAGGTGGAGATGGAGAAGCACACCGCCTCGCTGCGCTCCGAGCTCGAGACCGCCGGCCGCATCTACGAGGACAGCCTGCGCCTGAAGGTGGAGGAGATCTCGCACCTGCGCCGCGACATAGAGGACCTTTCCAAGGATAAGAACGCCGCCAAGGAACAGCTGGCGGAAGCCCGCCGGCAGGCCGAAGCGCTCTCGCAGCGCGCCGTCGCCGAACAGGACGCCCTGCGCGCCCGCCTGTCCGCCGAGTTCGACCGCAAGCTGGGCGAGGAAGCCGTCGCCGCCGAGCAGCGCCGCGCCGCGGACAAGCAGAAAGCCGCCGCAGAGCTGGAAGCCAGGAGCGCCGAGTTCAAGGCCGAGATCGCCCGCAAGGAAGACGATCTCAACGCCCTGCGCCTGGGCCTGCAGAAAGCGGGGGAGGACCTCCGCATGGCCCGCCAGGTGGCCGGCGAGGAGCTGAAGGCCGCCGTGGCCCTGGAAAAGACCCGCGCCGCCGCCGAGCTGGAGGACAGGCTGTCGCGCCTGAACACCACGGTCAAACTGCGCGAGGATAAGATCAACGAGCTCTCCGGCGCCCTCGAGGCCGCCCGGATAGAGCGGGAAGAGCTGGTGCTGATGGAGCGCGAGCGCCTGCAGCGCGTCTACGCCGAGAAGGAAAAGGCGATGGACGAGGAGCTGGCCGCCCGCGACTCCGAACTGCTGCGCGCCCGCGACGCCGCCGTTCGCGCCGCGGCCGACAAGGACGCCGCCGTGGCCGCCGCCGCCGCCGAGAGGCGCGGCCTGGAGGAGAAGATCGCCGCGCTGAACCTCCGCCTCTCCGAAGAGGAAGCCTCCGCCGGGGTCAAGCTGGACGGCGCGCTGAAGCGCGAGGCCGAGCGTTACGGCGAGATCATCGAACGCAAAAATAAAGAGCTGGACGCCGCCGCCCACCTGCGCCAGTCCGAAGAGGACGCCTACCGCAAATCCCTGGCGGACTTCCGCTCCAGCCTGTCCGAAGCCCTGGGCAAGATGGAAACGCTCAAGGGCATGGCCGAAGAGCGCCAGGCCCAGGTGCTGGCCCTGCAGGCCGAGCTGTCCCAGGAGAGGAAGCAGGCCGCCGACCAGACCGGTTCGCTCTCCGGCCGCCTCGCCGACAAGGAAAAACTTTACCGCGACCTCATGCTGCAGCACGACGACCTCAAGGAGACCTTCGAGGAAGAGGTCAAGGCGGGGGAACGCCGCTATAACGACGCGCTGCTGAAGCTGCGCGCGGCCGAGGAGCAGAAGGCCGGCCGCGACAAGCAGATAGAGTCGCTCAAGCGCGACCTGGAGCTGATGCGCGCCGAGAACATGCGCCGCGAGCACGAGTCCTCCGAGCTGAAGGCCTCCGTGTCCAAGCAGGTGGAGAGCGAGCGCCGCGAGATGCACGCCTCCGGCGAGCGCCGCGCGCACGAGTACGCCCAGAAGGAGAAGGCCCTGCTGGCCGAGATCTCCTCGCTGCGCGACATGGTCAACGCCAAGGATATACAGCTGGAGAAACAGAAGGTGCAGTCCGACGAGGCCCGCAGCAGCGCCGAGCGCCTGCGCGGCGTGCTCGAGGAAGAACGCGCCCGCTACGTGGAGAACGAAGCCGCGCTGCGCGCCGTCAAGGACGATTACGACTCCCGCCTGGCCGCCATGGCCGAGCGCGAGAAGTCCATCTCGGCCGAGCTGGTTTCGCTGAAGCGCTCCCTGTCCGTCAGCGCCGGCGACGCCCTGGAGAGCCGCGGCGAGGCGGAGAACCTGCGCTCCGGCCTGGAGCGCCTGAAGGCCGCTTTCGAGGAAGAGAAGAAGAAGCGCGCGGAGGCCGAGGCCGCCGCGCTGAATAACGGCGCCGCCCTGCGCGAGAAGGCCGCCGACGCGGAAGCCCGCCGGGCCGACGTGGAGGCGCTCAAGAACGGTATCGAGCGCCTGAAGGCCGCCTTCACGGACGAACGCAAAAAACGTTCCGACGCGGAACTTATGGCCGAGAGCGCCACGATGGCGCTGCGGGAGAAGGGCGACCAGCTCTCCTCTCAGAAAACCGAACTGGACGGGATGCGCAACTCTTCCGACCGGCTGAAGGCCGCGCTCGAAGAGGAGAAACGCAAGCGCGCCGAATCCGAAGCCGCGGCCGACGCCGCGCGCAACGCGCTCGCCGCCAAGTCCGACGAGTCCGGCAGCCGGCGCTCCGAGATCGAGGCCCTGCGCCACGCCGTAGAGCGCCTGAAGAGCGCCTTCGAAGACGAACGCTCCAAGCGCGTGGAGAGCGAACTGCTGGCCCAGACGGCCCATTCCGCCCTGCGCGAGAAGCAGGAGGAATTCCTGCGTACCCAGAAGCTCGTTGAACAACTCAAGGACAAGCTCCACCTATGGAAGAGCAAGTAAGCAGCCATATCAGCGACCTCGAGGGGCTCAACACCGAGCTCGAGGGCTTCCTCTCCGACCTGCACGGCCGGGAGGAGTCCCTGTCCGCCCGCGTCAAAGGGCTGGAAGAGGAGCTCTCCGCCGTGCGCAACTCCGCGGCTTCCCGGCTGGAGCTGTACGCCCAGAAGGAGGCTTCCATCTCGGCGGCGCTCGAAGAGCTGCGCGGCGCCCTCACGCGCGAAAGCTCCAAGACCATTTCCCTCACCTCGGAGCGCGACGACCTGCAGCGCAAGCTCGACGCCGCCTCCCGCAAGCTGGACGAGACCGCCTCCGAACTATCGGCGCTGAAAGCCGCCGCCGCGGAAAAAGAGGCCCAGGCCAGAACCGCCGGCGCCGCCGCCGCCGAAAAGGCCGCCGGGCTGGCCGCCGAGATCAAGGACCTTAAGGCCGGCCTCGCCGCGGCCGCCGAAAAATACGCCGTCCTGCTCTCCGAGCGCGACGATCTGGCGCGCCGCCTCGAAGGCGCCGAGCGTCTGGTGGAGGTGGAAAAAGCCCGCGGCGCCGAGAAGGAGCAGCTGGTCGCTTCCGGCCGCGCCGCGCTCAAAGCCAGGGAAGAGGAAGCCGGGCGCCTGCTGCGCTCGATCGACGATCTGAAGGCGGACCTGGTGCTCGAGCGGGCCAACGTGAAGGACCGCGAGGCACAGCTGCAGAAGTCCGCCCGCCTGCGCGAGGCGGTGGAGAAGAAGCTGGACCAGGCCGCGCAGGAGAACGCGCGCTCCGAGGAAGGCTTCCTGCTCAAGATCGAGCTGGTAAAGAAAGAAATGCGCGACCAGGCCAAGCGTGCCGACGACCTGGAGCGCAAGCTCTCCGCCGCCGGCGCCAGGCTCGAGGACGCGCTTTCCGAGACGGCCAAGGGGGAAAAGACCCTCGCCGAGACCGCCGCCGCGCTGGCAGAGAAGGAGGCCCAGCTGCGCGACGCCAACCACAAGCTCAAGGACCTCACCAAAGAATTCGCCGAGATCAAGAGCGGGGCCCTGCACGAGACCGCCGCCCGCGCCCGCGAGGCCGCCGCCGCCATGGCCGCCCGCGTAGAAGAATTGGAGAATTCGCTCGAGGAGAACGCCCTCCGCCATACCGAGAAATTCAGGGCGGTGCAGGCGGAATTGGCCGCCGTAAGGGCCGACATGCGCGCCAGGGAAGAGGAGAATTCCTCCCTGCGCTCGAGGGAAGAAACGATTTCGAAGGAGCTCGGCGACGCCGAAGAAAAGTGGAAGTTCTCCACCGCCCAGCTCAATAACGCCGCCTCCAGGCTGCGCAACGCCGAGAACGAGCTGGAAATAATCCAGGGGCGTCTCCGTTCCGTGGAAGAGGAGCGCGACAAGTTCCGCGCCGCCGCCATCAAGGCCGAGACCGCTTCTTCGGCCATGGCCGCCAGGGAGGCCAAAGCCCGCGACGGCGAGGCCGCCGGGCTGGTGGCCGCGCTCGAGGAACAGTCGGCCAAGTACACCGACCTGCTGCGCCGCTACGACGACCTGGTGCTGCAGCGGGAGGCTTCCTCGCACGAGAAGGCCGGCCTGCGGGCCGAAACCGACTCGCTGCGCGCCGCGCTGAAAGCGGCGCAGGAAGCCCTGGACGCCGGGACCGGGGAAAAGCTGGGGGCGCACTCCAGTTATGTCGAGCGGGTGCGCGCGCTGGAGCTCGGGCTGAAAAAGAAGGATTTCGAACTGCAGGAGGCCCTCTCCGCCGCGGCCGCCGCCGCCCGGGAGACCGAGGAGCTGCGCGCCGAGCTGGAAGAAAAGGAATACTCGGCCGCCGGCGCCGCCGAGGCCGAGAAGGCCCGCTACGCCGTGCTCTCCGAGAAGATGCACAACGCCGAGAGCCTGCTCAAGAAGAAGGAATTCGAGCTGGACGAGGCCCGTGCCGCGCTCTCCGGCCTGGAGGACGAGTGCCTGCTGCTGCGCCGCAGCCGCGCCGACCTGGGCGAGAAATTCTCCCGCGAGATACAGGCGGAGAACGAACTGCTCAGGGAATCGCAGGCCCGCATAGTGGAGCGCGAGTCGGTCATCGCCCGGCTCTCCCTGACCGAGGAAGCGCTGAAGAAGGAGACCGAGGCCCTCAGGAGGGAAAAACACCAGTTGCTGACCCAGGTGCGCAAGAAGGCCTCCGGCGGGCAGTCCAAGGTGACCGAGGCCGAGCGCATGCTCTCCGAGAAAGAGAACAGCCTGCAGAAACTGAGCGCCGAACTCGAGCGCACCCGCGCCGAGAAGGCCGAGCTGCAGGGCAGGGAGAAGGGGCTGCGCGAGGAGCTCAAGGCCAAGCCCTACCGCGCCATGCTGCGCGAGGCCGAAGAGAAGCTCCTGATCAAGGAGAAGATGCTGGCCGATATGAGTTCGCGCATGAAGCGGATCGGCAAGGATTTCGAAGAGCTCAAAACGCGCGGGCAGAGCGCCGGCGCCCCCGGCTATATGCCGGATTTCGAGGAGCTGGTGGCCGGAGTGGCGCACCAGATAGCCAATTCCATCAGCATCATCCGCAGCCACGCGGAATTCTGCGCGGAGGCTCCCGACGCCGATGGCGCCAGGGAATCCCTGGACGTGATCGTGCGCAATATCGTCAACCTGCAGAAGAAGATAGACATTATAATGAGCTTCTCGCGCCCTGTCATCCCGCAGCGCTCGCCGGAACGCCTGCGCGCCGTGGTCGAGGAGGTCATCGACGGCCTGCGCGCGGCCGGAAAACTGGAAAAGATCGGAGTGCAGCTGAAAGGCGGCGAAAAAACAAGACCGCTCAGCATGGACCGCGTGCGCTTCGCCTCCGCGGCCGAACAGCTGCTGCTCAACGCGGCCGAGGCCATGCCCGACGGCGGCGAGATCTCCGTAGTTATCTCCGGGGCCGGCGGCAGGCAGCGCCTGGAGGTCTCCGATACCGGGCCCGGCATCGAGAAAAAGAACCTGGGCCCCGCTTTCCACCCGTTCTTCACCACCAAACCCGGCAAGATGGGGCTCGGTCTTACGCTGGCGCGCAACGTGGCCAGGGCCCACGGCGGATCGCTGGAGCTGCATTGCGAGCCGGGTAAAGGCGTCCGCGCGGTCCTGGACCTGCCGGAAGTTTCTTGATAGGGGAACTATGTCACGAATCCTTATTGTCGACGACGAACCTGACATGCGCCTGGCGGTGCGCAATGTCCTCAAGCTGCGCGGCTATGAGATCGCCGAGGCCGGCGACGGCCCGGCGGCGCTGGCTATAGCCAGGGAAAGCCGGCCCGACCTGGTGCTGCTGGACATGCGCCTGCCCGGCATGGACGGCATAGAGGTGCTGGAAGGCCTGAAGAAGATAGACGATTCGGTGCCCGTGGTGATGATCACCGGCTACGGGCATATACAGTCCGCCGTGGACGTGATGAAACTGGGCGCCAGCGAGTACCTGCAGAAACCTTTCGAGAACGCGCAGCTGGTGGAGACCGTGAAGCGCTTCGTCCATGGCCCCGTCAGGCGCCCGGCCCCGAAGCCGCAGCCGCGGCCCGAGCCCGAGGCCGCGCCTCTGCCCGCGACCGAACCCCTGCCCGAGGCCGCCCCGGCCCCGGTATTGTCCCCCGCGAAGAAGGGCCTGTTCTTCCCGCTGGCCGCCGCGCTGGCCGTGCTGCTCGCCGCTGTCGGCGTCTACCGCCTGGCTTCCGGCAGCCAGAGCGGTTATTACCGCGAATATCCCGGCGTTCCCGCCAACATCTCCTCGCTGGTCTGGTCCGGCGGCAAGCTGTTCGCCGGCGACTGGCTGGCGCAGTCCGTGTACCTTTATTCGGCCGACAAGGACGGCCTCCGGCAGGAGCAGGCTTTCCCGCTGGACAAGACGCATATCAGCGGCCTGGCCGCGGCCGGGGACGTGCTTTATGTGGCCGACTCCTGGCGCAAGGTCATAGAGGCGCGCCGCATCGCCCCGGGGCTGCCGCTCATCGCCACCTTCCCGGCCCCGGGTAAGGTCAGCGCCCTGTTCTACGACGGAGAGTATCTCTGGACCTGCGACAGTTCCGGCAACGCCGTGCTGCGCCGCCCCGACTCGGAGCTGACGCCGGCGGTTTCCTTCAGGCTGCCCGAGAAGCCCGACCAGATCTTCAAGGATAAGGACCATCTGTGGACGGCCGTGTCTTCCACCGGCAAGGTCTACCGCCACAAGCTCGATGACAGTCTCTCGCTGGACGCGGTCTTCACGCTGAAGACGGCGAGGCCCGGCTATCCGCTGTCCGCCTTCGCCTGGCGCGAGGGCAGGTTCTGGTTCGCCCGCGACGGCTTGGGCGTGGTGTTCGAGGCCGGCAAAGGCGAACTGGTAGAACGGCCCGAATAGCCCGCCGCTCCGGCAATAAAAAACCCCGCCGAGGCGGGGTTCTTTATTGCCGGGGAGCTTCCGTTAATCTATCAGGTCAAGGGTGCAGTTGGCCGCGCCCGCGCCGCCGCAGGTCATGTCGCCGGTGGTGCCGTTGTAGATGATGGAGTAGCCGCCGTTGTACCTGGCCGCTACGGCCGGGGGGGTGGTCCTGGTGGCGGTGACGGTGTAGGAGGTGCCGGCGAGGGCCATGGTGAAGGAGTAATACTTCATCGGGCAGGCCGCGGCGGTGGTGCAGTCGCCGCCGTTCTTGTCCTTGAGGGTGATGTCCATGGTGCCGAAGTTGTTGGTGTACACGCCGTTGCGGGCGAGGGCGCGTTCCTGGGCGGCCCTGATGCTGGTGAAGATGTTCTGGGCTTCGGAGACGCGGGACTTCTCGACCACCTTGAAGTACTGCGGGATGGCGATAGAGGCCAGGATGCCTATGATGAGCACGACTACCAGCAGCTCTATCAGCGTGAAACCTTTCTTGACGTTCTTCATGATTTGCTTTTATTCCTTTGACCTGGGCTCTGCCCGGGCCGCTCAATTCGGGAAAAGTATATCAAAACTCCCGTCGGGGCGCAATCCCGGCATGGCGGCCTGCGCCTGGCCAAATAAAGAACCCCGCCGGAGCGGGGTTCTTTATTGGCGTGCCTCGACGGGTTACTCTATGAGGTCGGTGGTGCAGTTGGCCGCGCCCGCGCCGCCGCAGGTCATGCCGCCGGTGAGGCCGTTGTAGATGATGGAGTAGCCGCCGTTGTACCTGGCCGCTACGGCCGGGGGGGTGGTCCTGGTGGCGGTGATGGTGTAGGAGGTGCCGGCGATGGCCATGGTGAAGGAGTAATACTTCATCGGGCAGGCCGCGGCGGTGGAGCAGTCTCCGCCGTTCTTGTCCTTGAGGGTGATGTCGATGGCGCCGAAGCTGGTGGTGTACACGCCGTTGCGGGCGAGGGCGCGTTCCTGGGCGGCCCTGATGCTGGTGAAGATGTTCTGGGCTTCGGAGACGCGGGACTTCTCGACTACCTTGAAGTACTGCGGGATGGCGATGGAAGCCAGGATGCCTATGATGAGCACGACTACCAGCAGCTCTATCAGCGTGAAACCTTTCTTGACGTTCTTCATAATTGTTGTGTTTCCCCTTTTTAATTTGTCTTGCAGAACCCAGTCTGACCTGAAAAAAGTATACAAATATGCCGCACCCCGCGCAATACGGAGTGGTGCGCCCGGCGCGATTCGAACGCGCGGCCACCCGCTTAAAAGGCGGATGCTCTACCACTGAGCTACGGGCGCAAAACTCCTTACCGCTTTTCAATTATACAAAAAAAGCCCGGCGAAACAAGAACCCTGCGGCGCGGCTTTGTTTACGGGAGCGACTTTAGCATATAATATACGCCATGGCGGCAAAGCGAAAATTCAAGGTGCGCGTGCGCGGCAAGGTGCGCAACCAGCTGCTGCGCCGCGGCGGCGTGGCCGCCGGCGTTACCGCCGGCCTGCTGGCCGCCGCCTGGCTGGCGGGCTACGCGGTGAAGAATTCCAGGGCTTTCATCGAGAGCCGCCTGCAATTCAGGCCCGAGGCCGTCGACGTGGCCTGCGCCTCCGCCGAGGCGCTGGGCTCGATCAGGGAACTGGCCGCCGCCGCCGTTAAAAAGCCCCTGAGCTCCGGGCGCGCCGCCGAACTGGCCGCCGAGATAAAGCGCCGGCACCCCGGGCTCGCGTCGGTCAGCGTCTCCAGGAATTTCCTCACCCGCAAAGCCTCCATCGAGGCCGAGCCCGAGGAAGTCGTGGCGCAGGTCCTCGCCGGCGGGGCCACGGCCTACCTCGGCGTTACGGGGCGCATGATGGACGAGAACCTTTCCGGCGCCGGAGAGGCGCCTTTCGCCGTGGAGCTGCGCGGGGCGCCGGGCGCGGCGCCGGAGCTCGCGGCTTTCCTGGCCGAGCTCAAGCCGCTGGCCGGGCTATTCTACGCGGAGCCGGCCCGGCTCGCCTGCGACGGCGCCGGCCGGGACTGCAGCCTGTGGCTGCGGGACGGTTCGGTGGCCCTCTGGGGGAGATTTGAATTCACGCGTTTAAAAATATTAAGATTGAACGAAGTCATGAACGACGCCCTGGCCAAATCCGGGGGCCCGCTGCGCGCGGACCTGCGGAGCTTCAGGGAAGGAAAAATTTTCGTTTCCGCATTAAAACAGGCGGCCCCGTCCAAGCGGACAAAGGCCGCCGGCGCCTATCGGTAGACGGTTTCTGTCGGGAGCATCATATGGGAAAATCCGAGATCATCGCCGGGCTTGACATGGGGTCGGGCCGGGTAACCTGCGTAATAGCCGAGCGCGACGACGAGCACAACAAACTCCGCGTCCTCGCCGGCGCCAGCGTGCCCTGCCGCGGGCTCAAGGGCGGCGTCGTCGTGAACATCGAGGAGGCCGCCAGCGCCGTGGAGCGCGTGATGGACGCCGCCGAGGGCAAGGCCAACGAGGTGGTCGGCGAGGTCTATCTGGGCGTGCGCGGCGCGCACATCCAGGCTTTCGACAGCAAGGGCGCCTACAACATCGCCCGCACCGACAAGGAGATCACCAGCGAGGACGTGGCCAACGTCATCGAAACCGCCAAAGCTTTCCAGCTTTCCCCGGACCGCGAGATCCTGCACGTGATCCCGCAGGGCTTCTCCCTCGACCGCCAGCGCGGCGTGCCCAACCCGATAGGCATGGAGGGGTCGCTCCTCGAGGTCGGGGTGCACATCATCACCGCCTCGAGCCCCGCCATCAACAACCTGGTCAAGTCCGTCTCCAAGGGCGGCTTCCGCGTGGTGGCCCCCATTTACACGCTGCTCGCCGTCGGCGAACTGGTGGTCTCGGAAGAGGAGAAGGAGCTGGGCTGCCTGCTGATAGACGCCGGCGGCCAGACCACTTCTATCGCTATCTACTCCGAGGGCGGCATCCATTTCTCGCGCGAGATCCCGATAGGCGGCGACAGCATCACCCGCGACATCGCCTACGGCCTGGGCACCAAGATCGACTCCGCCCAGGAGATCAAGGAGAAGTACGGCGCCGTGCTCTCCAAGATCATCGAGGACGACAAGCCGATCGTCATCACCAAGCTCGACGGCCGCACCAAGAAGGAAGTGAAGCCCCGCGAGCTGCTGGATTTTATCCAGCCCCGCGCCGAGGAGATCTTCGAGAAGATCAGCCAGTCGGTGCAGGCCTCCAGCTACCCGGACCTCCCTGGCGGCGCCATCCTCACCGGCGGCGGCGCGCTGATGCGCGGCATGCCCGAGGCGGCCGAGGTGATGCTGGACCTCAACCAGTCCAGGCTGGGCCTGCCGGCCCAGGAGATCCTGCAGTGCCCCGAGGAGTACATGACGCAGGCCTACACCGGCGCGCTGGCGCTGGTCTGCTACCCGTACCTGAAGAACTGGACCGCCGACGTCTCCGCTCCGGCCCGCAACGGCTCGATGGAGAAAAAATTCTGGCGCTGGCTCAAGGACATGTTCTAGGCCGGCGGCACTTCTATGTCTGAAAACAGGATACGCTACAGCGACGATTTCCACGACCGCGAGGCCGTGATCAAGGTCATCGGGGTCGGCGGCGGCGGCGGCAACGCCGTAAACCGCATGGTCGAGGCGGAGATCCGCCTCGTGGACTTCGTGGCCATCAATACCGACGCGCAGGACCTGCGCCGCAGCAAGGCCCCCAACCGCATCCAGATCGGCGAAAGCCTGACCAAGGGGCTGGGCGTGGGCGGGGACCCCTCCAAGGGCGCCGCCGCGGCCAAAGAATCCGCCGAGCTGCTGCGCGAGGCCGTCTCCGACGCGGACCTGATCTTCGTGACGGCCGGCATGGGCGGCGGTACCGGCACCGGCGCCGCGCCGGTGGTGGCGCAGACGGCCAAGGAGACCAACCAGAACGCGCTGGTCATCGGCGTCGTCACGCGGCCGTTCTCTTTCGAGGGCAAGGCCCGCGCCGACCAGGCCGCGGCCGGCATCGCCGAGCTGCGCAAGAACGCGGACTGCCTGCTCGTCATTCCCAACGACCATATCCTCAGCGAGGTGGACCGCAGCACCAGCACCGAGGACGCCTATCTGAAGGCCGACGACGTGCTGCGCCAGGCCATCCAGGGCATCTCCGACGTGATCACCAGCGCCGGCGCCATCAACGTGGACTTCATGGACGTGCGCCGCATCATGAGCAAGTCGGGCGAGGCGCTGATCGGCATCGGCCGCGCCACCGGCGACGACCGCCACATAGAGGCCGCCAAGCAGGCCATCCACTCCCCGATGCTCGAGAGCGCCGTGATAGACGGCGCCAAGGGTATCCTGGTCAATTTTACCGCCTCCCGCGAGATCCGCATGGTGGAGGTCCACGAGGCGATGGAGTATATCAGCAAGAACGCCAACCCGGAAGCCATCGTGAAGTACGGCCAGGCTTTCGACGATACCCTGGGAGACGAGCTGAAGATCACCGTGATCGCCACGGGCTTCACCGCCAAACGCAACGACCTGACCGGCGAACTGACGCGCCGCAAGGCGCTGGACCGCACGGGCAAGCCGCGCCGGCTCGACGGCGGCGACTTCCAGCCGGAGCCGGCCGCGCTGGCCTCTTCGGCGGAGGACCTGGACAAGCCGGCCTACCTGCGCCGCACCAGGTCGCGCAGGCTGGACTGACGGGACGGGGGAAACTATGGCCATAGATCTCAAACTGCTGCTGAAAGTGATGGTGCAGAACAAGGCTTCGGATACGCATATCCGCGGCGACTCGCAGGTCTTCCTGCGCATCCACGGCGCGATCACCCCGATCAATTCCTCCAACATGACCGAGGCGGAAGTGCAGGCCATCGTGGCCCCCATGATGACGCCGCGCCTGAAAAAAATCTTCGAAGAGAAGCACGAGTGCGATTTCTCTTACGAGGGCGGCGAGCTGGGCCGCTTCCGCTTCAACGTGTTCCTTCATAAAGGCAAGACCGGCGTGGCGATCCGCCACATCCCGCTCAAGATCCCCACTTTCGAAGAGCTGCGCCTGCCGCAGGAGTCCATCAAGAAGATCCTCACCAACGAGCGCGGTCTGGTGCTGGTCACCGGCATCACCGGCTCCGGCAAGACCTCCACGCTGGCCGCGATGATAGAATACCTGAACTCCACCTGGGACGCGCATATCATCACCATCGAGGACCCCATAGAGTTCTCGTTCACCGAGAAGAAATGCATCATCAGCCAGCGCGAGCTCGGCGCCGACACGACGAGTTTCGTGGACGCCCTGCGCGCGGCCATGCGCCAGGACCCGGACATCATCCTCGTGGGCGAAATGCGCGACTTGGAGACGGTTCAGGCGGCTATCACCGCGGCGGAGACCGGCCACCTGGTGTTCGGCACGCTGCACACCATGAACGCCGTGCAGACCATCTCGCGCATCATCGACCTCTTCCCGCCGCACCAGCAGACGCAGGTGCGCATGCAGCTCTCGGAGAGCCTGCGCGGCATCGTCTCTCAGCGCCTGCTGCCCTGCACCAAGGGCGGCCGCCTGCCCGCCGTGGAGATCATGACGAACACGCCGCACATCAAGAAGATGATCGCGGACAACACTCTCGACGCCGTTACGCAGGCCATCGCCAAGGGCGGCTTCTACGGCATGCAGACCTTCAACCAGTCGCTGGTGAAGATGCATAAGGACGGCATGGCCAAACTCGAGGACATACTGCAGGCGGCGTCCAATCCCGACGACGTGCTGCTGGCGGTGAAAGGCATCGAGCAGGATATCGAGACCAAACATTAAGCGCGGGGCGGCCCGGGGCTAATTCCATCGGAGGGAACATGTTCGCTGAAGGCTACATCGGCATCGCGGGAATCATCGGCGTGGGCAAGTCCACGCTCACCATGGAGCTGGCCAAGGCGCTCAATTTCGAGCCCGTGCTCGAGGAGGTGGGCGGCAACCCCTACCTGGAGCATTTCTACAAGGATATGGCGCAGTACGGCACGATCATGCAGATCTGGCTGCTCAACCACCGCTTCCGCCAGCACCGCGAGTTCGTCAGCCGCATCAGCCTCGGCAAGATCCGCGGCGTGGTGCAGGACCGGACCATCTGGGAAGACACGATCTTCGCGCGCATGCTCAACCGCCACCCCGACAAGATCATCTCCGACATGGACTACAACACCTACCTGGACCTGTTCGACAACATGGTCCTGCGCGAGATGGTGTTCCCGCAGCTGATGATCTTCCTGGACTGCCGCGTGGAGACCTCCATCGCCCGCATCAAGGCCCGCGGGCGCAACATGGAAAAGGGCATAGACCCTTCCTACCTCAAGAGCCTGCAGGAGAACTACTACGAGTTCATCGAGGAGATGGAGGACGCCGGCGTGCGCATCCTGCGCCTGAACTGGGAGAACTACCAGCCCATCAGCGAGGTCGCCCGCCTGGTGCACGAATATTCGCTCAAGCCTTCCGCCTTCACCAAGTGGGTGCGCCCGCTGCGCAAGCTCGGCATGGAGAACGAGGCCAACCTCCCGAACAAGGTGGCGGTGGCGAGGTAATGCGCGCCAACGGCCTCGTGATCGCCATCGACGGGCCCGCCGGGGTGGGGAAATCCACCGTGGGCAAGCTCGTCGCTTCCCGCCTGGGCTACAGTTTTATCAGCACCGGCAAGATGTACCGCGCGCTGGCGTGGAAGGCGCTGGAGCTCGGCGTCAGCCTGGAGGACGACGGCGCCCTCGTCGCTCTGGCCCGCGCCGCCCGCTGGGCCTTCCCGAAAGGCGCCGGCCCCGAGGCCGACGTTTCGCTGGACGGCCGCGTGCTGGTGCTTGAGCTCGCCGAGGAACGCGTCAGCCGCGCCTCTTCCGCCATCGCCAGGTTCGCCGGCGTGAGGCTGTTCATGAAGGACATGCAGCGCCAGGCCGGGCTCGAGGGCGGGGTGGTGATGGAGGGCCGCGATATCGGCACCAACGTCTTTCCCGACGCCGAGCTGAAGGTCTACCTGGACGCCTCGCCGGAGGCCAGGGCCCGCCGCCGCGAGGGGCAGCTGAAGCTGCAGGGCCTGCCGGCGAATTACGCCGAGATACTCGATTTCATCATCAAGCGCGACGCGCAGGATTCGGGCCGCGAGAACAACCCGCTGAGGAAAGCGGACGACGCCCACTACCTGGATTCCACCGCTATGCCGCGCGAAAAGGTCGTGGACGCTATAGTGGCCCTGTTCGGGGCCGCACGCAAGTAAATGCCGGCCCAACCTCACATAGAAAGACCGCTTTCGCTGCTGTTCGTCTACGGATTTTTCAGGGTCTTTTTTCGCCTGTTCAACTCGCTCAAGGTGATCGGCCTGGAAAACATCCCGCGTACCGGGCCGCTGATAGTGGCCTGCAACCACCTCTCCCTGTCGGACCCGCCCGCCCTGACCTCCAGCCTGGCGCTGGTGCGCCTGCCCAATGTCATCGCCAAGAAGGAACTGTTCTCCTATTGGCCGCTCAGCTATTTCCTGCCCCGCTGGGGGGCCATCCCGGTGGACAGGGCCCGGTCGGGGGGGGATCTGGGGGCGTTGCGCGGCTGCCTGACCGCGCTCAAGCGCGACGGCTGCCTTATCATCTTCCCCGAGGGCACCCGCGCCCAGGGCCGCGCCCTGAAGCCCAAGCCGGGGGTGGCCCTGATGGCGCACAAGTCCGGCGCCCCGGTGCTGACAGCCCGCATTTTCAACAGCGATAATTTCTCAAAATTAGGTAAAATAACTATTAAGTACGGTGGTCTTAAAACCTTTGTGCCCCCGGCCGACGGGGACCTGAAGGCCGCCTACGCCAGATTTTCAGAAGAAGTGATGGCCGACATCTTTTCATTAACAGAGGAGCAGTAACCCCCATGGAAACCAACCAGACCCCCAACCCCGCGGAGCAGGAGAATACGAAGAAAGGTCCGGAGCAGGGGCACGACGAAGAACTCTCGATGGCGGACCTGCTGAAGGCGGAAGAGCAGGTCGCCGAAAAGGTCCAGTCCCGCGGCGTGGTTTCCGTGAAAGTGGTCCAGGTCACCGAGGACCTGGTGCTCGTCGACATAGGCGAGAAGAAAGAGGGCGCGATCCCGCTGGCCGATTTCCAGGACGAGAAGGCGCCGGTAGCCGGCGACGAAGTGCAGGCCGTGCTCGAGAAGAAGGGCGGCGAAGGCCGCTACACGATGCTGTCCCACCGCCGCGCCCGCGAGCGCGCCGCCTGGGAGCTGGCCAAGAAGCTCTTCGAGGCCAAGGAGCGCGTGAAGGGCAAGGTCACCGAGATCGTGAAGGGCGGCTACATCGTGGACATCTCCGGGATGCGCGCCTTCATGCCGCTGTCCCTGTCCGAGCTGGGCGGCGCCCACAAGCATTACCTGCCGCCGAACGCCAAGATAAAGTTCTACATCACCGATTTCAACGAGAAGGACCGCAAGGTCGTCGTCTCCCGCCGGCAGGTGCTGGAGGAGGACGAGAAGGTGCGCCGCGGCCAGGTGCTGGCCGAGGTGGCCCCGGGCCGCATCGTGCGCGGCGTCGTGGCCAAGGTGGCAGAGGACGCGCTGCTGGTGCGCTTCCAGGGCATAGAGGGCTCGGTGAGCCTCGAGGACCTGGCCTGGAAGAACCCGCAGGAGGCCCTGAAGGGCTACAAGCGCGGCCAGCGCGTGAAGTGCAAGATCCTCGCCGTGGACAAGGACGGGGAGAAACTCGCTTTCGGCATCAAGCAGCTGCTGCCCAACCCGGTGGACATGCTCAAGCGGCGCTTCGCCCGCTTCGCCCGCGTAAAGGCCAAGGTGGTCTCGGTGGCCGCCGAGGGCGCCGTGGTGCAGGTCGGCGAGCACACCGAAGGCTTCATCCGCCCCGAGGATTACGGCGCCGAGGGCGCCCCCAAGGAAGGGGCCGAGCTCAACGTGGTGGTGGTCGGCATCAACTACGACAATTTCCGCCTCAACCTCTCCGTCAAGCGCGCCGAAGAAGTGGAAGACCGCAAGCGCATGGCGCAGTACCTCAAGGGTTCGCCCTCCCTCACCCTCGGCCAGATCCTCCTGGAGAACGCGGAGGACGAAGGTGAGTTATGAGAAGCGCCGCGAACTAAAGGACGCTCTCGGCAAACTGTTACACTCCTACGGAGCGCCGCTCGGCATGCTGTTGGTTATAGTGCTGGCGGCGCTCTACATTTTCATGGCTCGCGGTTCCGGCCCGCTGCCGGAGTTTCCCCGGACCCCCGGCGACTTCATGCAGTCGGCCCGGGCCGAGCGCCGCCTGGAAGAGCTCGCGGTCCGGCTGCGTGAAAATCCCGATGATATAAAGGCCCTCTCCGAAAGCGGCCGGCTCAAGTTCCAGCTCGGGACGCAGCGCTACGTGGAGGGAATAGCCGACCTGGAGCGCGCCCGCGCGCTGGGCCTCGCCGACGCCAGGTCCTTCTATTACCTGGGCGTGATGTACCAGGGCGTGGGGCTCTACGAGTTCGCGGCGCAGGAGTACCGCCGCTTCCTTAATAATTTCCCCAAGGATGAAGAGGTCCGCATGCTGCTGGCCAAACTGTATTATTCCTCCGGCGATCACGCCGGGGCGGTGCGCGAATACGAGGCCCTGCTGCGCGACGGCAGCGAGGATCCCGTGCTGCTGGAGAACCTGGCGCTGGCCCTCTGGAAGGAGGGCCGCGACTATGCCGCCGTCCTCTCCCGGCTGCGCGGCCTCGGCGCCTCCGGCGCCTTCCTGGCGGACTACGCCGAGGGCCGGATCAGCTACGAGTCCAGGAACTACGCCGGCGCGCTGCCGCCGCTGCTGCGCGCCGCCGGGGCCGCCCCGGCTTCCGGCTCTTTCTCCGATCAGCCCGCGCTTTTCTGGATGACGGCGGACAGCGCCTACCGCGGCAAGGACGAAGACGCCGCCTACGCCTGGCTGCAGGAGCTGGTGAAGATCTCTCCCGAGCACGAAGAGGGCAAGCGCCTGCTGGCGAAGATAGAGAAGGCCCGCGCCGCCGCCGCCAAGGCCGCCAGGAAAGCCGCCGCGGCCGCGGCCAGGAAGAAGAAGTGACCCGCCCGGGGGCTACTGGCCGATGCGAATTTACGAGAGACTGAAACCCCTGGCCGCCGCCCTCCTGCTGGCGGCCGCCTCCGCGCCGAGCGCCGCCCTGGAGCCCAACAAGGTCATTATCCGGGATTTCGACTGGCGGATCTATTCCACCGAGCATTTCGACATCCACTACTACGACGGGTCCGAGCCCTGGGTAACCTACGCCTCCGGCGTGCTGGAAGACGCCTACCGCCGCGAAGCCGCCGAACTCAACCCCGCGCTGAACAAGCGCATACCCTTTTTCCTCTACGGCAGCATCAACGACATGCAGCAGTCCGGCATCGCCGACGTCGGCGACGGCGTGGGCGGGCTCACCGAACCCTACAAGGACCGCTTCATGGTCTGGGCCGACGGCTCCAAGGGCTGGCTGAAGGACGTCATCGAGCACGAGTTCGCCCACGAGGCGCAGTTCAGCATCCTCATAGACGGCTTCTGGAAAAGCGCCCGCATCCTGAAAACCTACATCTACCCGCTGTGGATGATGGAGGGCATCGCGGAGCAGCAGACCGGCCTGAGCGATTACGCCGTCGAGAAGCTCTACGTGCGCGACGCGGTGCTGTCCGGCGGCCTGATCCCGCTCTCGCGGCTCAACCAGTTCGCGCACCTCAAGCCGCACCAGACCACGCTGGCCTACAAGACCGGCGGCCACGCCATGCGCTTCCTCTCCGACCAGTACGGCGCGGACAAGCCCCGCCGCATGCTGGAGCTGTTCCGCACGCGCTACGAGGCCGGCACCGTGCTGAGCCCGCTGATAGGGGCGGACCTGCAGACCTTTGAGAAAAAATTCGCCGAATACCTGGAGCTGAAGTACTTCGCCGAGGTCAAAGAGGAGCGCCTGCAGGAGCCGGACCATTACGGCGAGCGCCAGACCCGCGGCGGCGATAATATCCCGGAATTCAACGTCAGCCCGGCCGTGTCGCCCGACGGTAAAAAGCTGGCCTTCCTGTCCACGCGCGACGGGCATCCGGCCGAAGTACGGGTAAGGGACCTGGCCACCGGCCGGGAGAAAAAGCTGACCGGCCTGGCCGCCGGCGCCGAGAATATCCCGTACGGGCGCTTTACCAAGCCGCTGCGCTCGCTGGCCTGGTCTCCGGACGGCAGATACCTGGCCTTCTCCGGCCAGAAGAACCACCGCGAATACCTGTTCCTCTACGACGAACGCGCCGGGAAAGTGGCGCGCGCCCGCGTGGAGGGCCTCACGGAGGCGCGCCAGCCGGCCTTCTCCCCGGACGGGAAAAAAGTGGCCTTTATCGGCATGCAGGGCGGCTACAACGACATCTACGAGCTGCCCGCGGAAGCCATCGCCGCCGGCGGAGTGATCCCGCTGGCCGGGGCCGCGCGCCTGACCGCGAGCGCCCAGGACGAGGCCTCGCCGGTCTATTCTCCCGACGGCGGTTCGCTGGCCTATTCCTGCGAAGTGGACGGCTCCAGCGGCCCCGTGCGCGCCCTGTGCCTGCTGCGGCCCGGCTCGGCCCCGGCGGAGGTCCGTTTTCCCGGCGGCAGCGTCTACGACCCGGTCTTCGCGGCCGACGGCTCCGGCGTCTACTTCGTCTCGGACGCCGGCTACGACTTCGAACTTTACCGGCGCGAGAATTCCGGCGAAGTCCGCCGGCTGACGCGTACCATGGGCGGCATCTTCACGCCGGCGGTGGCGGGCGGCAAGGTGTATTTCTCGGCCTTCAGGCGCGGCGGCATGGACGTCTACGCCGGCGCGCCGGAGCAGTTCCTTTACGAAGCCGCGGCCCCGGCCCCGGCGGAGGGGGAACCTTTCGCGGTGGCGCCTTCCACCGGCGCTTTCCTGCCTTACCGCTTCAAGGCCTCCACGGACCTGTTCTTCCCGGCTTTCCTGTTCTCCTCTCCGGGCGGCCTGTTCTGGATGAACTACTGGCAGGCCTCCGACATGCTGGGCCGCCATAACCTGGGCATGTTCCTCAACTACAATTCCGGGGCCGATTATCTGAGCCTGCAGACCAGCTATTCCTACGCGCGCTGGCGCATGCCGCTGTTCCTGCAGACCACGCTGCTCAGCTACGACGGGGCGTCCACCGCCGACGATTTCGAATACGACCGGGACTACGTGCGGCACGCCGCCGGCACGGCCTGGCCCTTCGACCGCTACAACCGCCTGGAAGCCTTCCTCGTCTCCAAGAACGAGCGCAACGTCTATACCGACGTGGACTTTACCGAGCGCCTGCGCACGCGCTCCCTGCAGACCTCCTACATCCGCGACACCGTCGACGGGCTGTACCTGACGGCCGTGCGCGGCTCGCGCACCGAACTCTCCTGGCTTACCGCGGTGGAGCGGTACGGCGGCAACCTGAAGTACGACGTCTTCCTGCTGCAATATCTGAAATATTTCCCGCTCTCCAAGCGCGCGGCCTTCGTCAACCGCTTCCTGGCGGGCCGCAGCGTGGGCCGTGACCGGCGCTCTTTCGGCTTCGGCGGGCTGGGGGGGATACGCGGCTTCTCCTCCACCGCCGACCGCTACGAGAAGCCCGGAGTTATCATGAACAACGCCGAGCTGCGCGTGCCGCTGGTCAAGGACATGAATTATTACATGTGGTATATGTTCCCGGATTTTTACTTCAAGGGGATCTACGGCAAGCTGTTCGCCGACACCGCCTACGGCTGGGACGCGGGGCGGGAGTTCGGCCGCGCCGGGGCCTCGGGGCCCGAGACTTCCGTGGGCGCGGGCGTTAATGTGCACACCTTCGTGCTACAGGCCTTCCAACTGGTGCTGAGTTTCGACTACGCCGTGCGCACTTCCGACGGCGGCAGGATCTTTTATTTCTACCTGGGCCCGCTGTTCTGAGGCGGGCCGGACGGCCAGATTTTTATGCTAAAATTCAGAGGTATGAAGAACATGAAAACGGTATCCCTATTGGTTGCTTTTGTCTTCGCGCAGGCCCTGACGCTCGGCGCGCAGGCTCCGGCCCCCAAGCCGGCGGCCAAGAAGCCGGTCGCCAAAGCCGCCGCCAAACCCGCGGCCAAGCCGGCGGCCCAGCCCGCCCAGCCCGCCGCGCAGCCGGCCCCCCAGCGGGACCCTTTAGACGCCGCGGCCGCCAAGCTTAAATCCGCGGACGCCGCCGAGCGCCGCCAGGGCGCGGACATGATAGGCCAGAGCCGCAACCCTAAAGGCGCCCCGGCGCTGATGGCGGCCCTCGCCGACGAGTCCCCGGCCGTGCGCCAGGCCGCCGCCGACGCCCTGGGCCTGCTGACCTGGCGCCCCGCGTCCCCGGCGCTTTCCAAAATGCTGCTAGAGGACAAGGATCAGGCTGTGCGCCAGCAGGCCGCCATCTCGCTGTCCTACATAATGGACCAGTCGGCCGGGCCGGCCCTTGCCAAGGCGCTGAAAGACCCCGAGCCTTCGGTGGCCTACTCCGCCCTCCATACACTTTCAGTGCTGAAGTACGCTCCCGCGGAGGAGCAGATAGCCGGCCTGCTTTCCTCCAAGGATATGAATATGCGCCGCGGCGCCATAGCCGCGCTGGGGCAGCTTAAGGCCGTCAAGTCAGGCGCCGCCCTGGTCGCCGCCATGTCCGACGAGGATCGCTTCATGAAGATAGAGGCCATAAAGGCCGTAGGCAATATCCCTTATGAGGCGGGCGCGCCGGAGCTGGTAAAGCTGCTGGACAAGGAACAGCAGCCCGAAGTGCGCGTGGAGGCGGCGCTGGCGCTCTCCAAAATGGGCAGGAACGACGGGCTGCTCACGGCCTACGAGTTCCTCAGGGCCCCCGAGCTTAGCCTCAGGAGCCAGTCGCTTACCGTGCTGGGCTCGGTGGGCGACTCCCGCAGCCTGCAGCTCGTAGAGGAGATGCTGGCCGCGGATCCCAAATCGGCCGACGCGGGTATGCTGGAATATACCCGCCAGCGCCTGCTGGCCCGCCTGAAGCCGGCCGCGAAGTAATTTACCCTTCTCCGGCGGGCGCGGGCCCGCCAGGCCTCCGGATGGCAAAGAAAACCGCACGCAAACACCGCGCTGAGCCGCCTGTAAAGCCACAGGAGGCCGGCGCGGCGGCTTTTTCGGCTGACGGGGAGGGGGAGAGGCGCGGCAAGAGCCGCTGGCTGTGGATTTCGGCCTTCTTTCTTATAATTTCCGGCTATGCCCTGCTTCACAAGGCGGATCCGGGGGGGAGAAACACCTGGGCCATCGTCTCGCCCGCCTGCCTGCTGGCCGGTTACCTGCTGATCATCCCCGCCATACTCGTTACTTACCGGGATTCCCGCTAAAAGACCTGTTCTTAGGTGTTTTGTCCCTGCCGCCCCTTTCCAGGGGCTATTTTTTTGTCAATTTGGCTCTCATTGCCTTGTTTTTCCCGAAATTCCGGCTGTTTGCCTGGTTCTTTTCCTGGTATTCTCCACCATAGAGCCGGGCCTTGGAAACCCGCCGTGTTATTTCTGCCTCTTGCCGCTGCCCCGGATCTCCCTCGTGGTATTCTCCTGCCTTCCGCCAGGGGCCCTCTTCCGGCCTTTTTCGGCCTTAAAAGCTCTTGATGGTATTTTTACGGCGCCTGGTTTTTGACGGATTTTGCCGCTTCCTGCCCCCTTCCCCTCTTCATGGTATGTATAATTCCTTAAAATCAGCCTGATTTTTGGCTATTTGGCTGCCTGTGAGGGGGGTGTATCTTCATGGTATTTGGACCTGAAGGCCATTTATAGCCCCTTTTGGGGGGTGGCCAGGCCCTTTGTGATTACCGGGCCCTGGGGGCGCTTCGGGGTTTTTGAAAAGTTGGCAACTTTTCTAACTTTTGCGCAGGCGCATTTTTGAGCTCCTGATGGTATTCCCGGCCTGCCCCGGAATTTGCCAAATTTGGATCTTCGCGGTTTCGCGTTCTCGAAAATTTGGCAAAATTTTTGAATTTTGAAAATTTTAAAAATGGCCGCCAGTGTTTGCCAGGCGGGAAAAAAGCTGCTATTAATAAAATGCTATAAACGATATTGGAATATGTAAAATAAGTCTTATAAAACAAGCACTAATTGATAAATGCTCATTCAGATTGTTGGGGTGGGCGCTATTCTCAAGGGGATATATAAGTTGACATAATATATCTTATCGTAAGTTATGGATAAGCCAGAGAGGAGGCCTTGTTCTCCTGGTGTTTTGGGGCTATTTCGGCTGCTTTTGCGCTGGTTGGCTGCGGCTTTGGCTGGCGGGTTACTTTTGGCTGGCGGGTTGCTTTGGTTGGCTGCTTTGGCCTGTTCGGGTGCTGGTGTGCGGCTCGCGGTCTACTTTTGCAGCTTGCGGGCTTCCAGCCAGGCTGCTTCCAGGCCCTTATCGGTTATGTGATAGGCCCTGTTTCGCTTGGTGCCGGAGGCCTTGATCAAGCCTTCTTTTATGGCCTTGGTGAGTATGCGGTCCAGTCTGTCCGGGGCATAACCCGAGGCTTTTACTGCCTTGGACAGTGCCAGGGCGCCCAGTTCCCGGCTGCCTTTCAGGTTGCTCTCCGCGGCCAATAATAGCAGGGCCGCCTCTCCTGATTTGAGGCCTAAATGCTTGTTTTTCAGGGTTAGAAGGTCATTTCTGGTCTCCGTCAGGGCTGTCCAGTCCGGATCCTCCATGGCTTTAGTGGTGTTTTTTGACTGTTCCTGGGGCGCTACGGAGCCTTGTATGCCCTTAAGGAAGCCTTCTTTTTCGGTCAAAATGAACTCTGCCGGGCCTTCGGCCTCGAATTCTGCCCCTGACGGGTGCTTGATCCTGAGCTTGTAATTCATATATTGCCTCTCGGCGGCTGTTATTTGGCGGTTCCGTGGCCTGTTCTGCTCTATATGTCATAAGTATAGCGTATAAATGCGCATATGTCAATATATGGCTATCATATGGCGGACATATGTCAACACCTGTTGATAACTTGTTGGTAACTCCTGGGCGCCCGGGGCCGGGCGGACGGGGCCGGGCAGGCCGGAATACCCCGGGAACGCTTATAGGGCATTTTTGGGCCGTTTTTTGGGCTCTTCATAGGAGAAAATCGGGCCGTTTTATGCCTGTTTTGGGGCTATTATCGGGCTTTTGGGGAGCTTACCGGCTATTGGTTAAAGCTCTCCTGGATGGGCGGAGACAGGTGTTCGCCTGTCAGCGGTGGGCGGTTCGTCAGGGGGGCGCGGATCCCACAGGCGGGTGCCGGCCGGCTGCAGGGGGAAAGGGGGAGGGGGCGGTTCCCCCCTTTCGTTGCCGCCATTCCCCTCTCCCCCCACCGGCAAGCGGCCGGACTTCTGGGGCTTGGGCGCTGGCGGCAGCTCCGTTGCCGGGCGCAAAAAAACCGGCCGGGGCCGGTTCTCTGCGGTAAAAATTAACGAGGCTGGAACTGGGAAGGTCAGAATTTGGCTGAAATGGCGCCGTAGATGAGTTTTGCCTGGCTGCCCGAGGGGTACAGGCCAAGCGGCGTAAAAACGGCGTAGACGGCGTTTAAATTGAGATTGTCCCCCATCGGGTACGTGGCCTTGAGATCCCACTCGCTGGCTATCTGCAGCGAGCCGTCGTTGGCGTTCTTGGAGGCGCGGAACTTGTAGAGGTCGGCCGAGATGGTGAGCTTCTTGTACGGCAGGTCGGCGCCGATATTGATCACGTTCAGGCCCGAGACGCCGTTGGGCAGGCCGTTGAGCGTGTCGGAGGTCTTGATCATGTCGTAGATGGTGGCCCCGGCTATGGCGCCGTAGCCGCGGCGCTCGAGGCCGCTGTTCTTGCTGCCGAAGGTGGGGAAGAAGGCCTTATCGGTAGAGGAGTCCGTGCCGGGGTTGCCCGAAGAGCGGCCGTAGCCCAGGCGCAGGTGGGACTGGCCGAAGAAGGGGACGCTCTGCTTCCAGGCGCCCTTGAGCATGAAGGCGTGGGCCTCGTACTTGCCGGTGCCCCCCCCGGCCAGGTCGGCCTCGCCGCGCTGTACCACGGCCTCGCCGTCGAAAGAGAGCTGGCTCTGGCTGAGGAAGTAGCGCAAGCCGGTGAACTTCTTGGTCTTGCCGGTCGTGTTGAAGAGTATATCCTGCCCGGCCCCGCCGTCCTTCTCCCAGAAATGGTAGACCTGCCACAGGCCCTCGGCCGCCGGATAATAGAGCGAACCGCCCAGCACGCTGTAGTAGCGGTCGGTCTTGAAAGGGCGGAAGGCGAAGAGGTCGGCCTTGATGCGGCGGTACACGTTCTCCACCTCGAGCAGGCCGCCGGGCAGGCCCAGGTCGCCGCCGGAGAGGGTAATGGCCTGGCCCAGCCGGTAATCCTGCCGGCCGAAGGTGGCGGTGATGTTGGGCCGCATGAACTTGTAGATCTTAACGTAGGCGTTGCGCACGTACGGGGTGCCGTCGGCGTTGGGCAGGCGGGCGGCCGCGTCCCTGAACTGCGGCGAGGTGAGGGTGTTGGTGGAGGCGCCGTTGCCTATGCTCTGCAGCACTATACCGACGTCCATGCTGGAGTTCTGGGTCTTTTCCAGCTTGATATTCTTGATGACGAAGCCCAGCGTGGCGTTCTCGGAGAAAAGGGACTGGGAGTTGCGGCCGTCGCCGTACACCAGGTTCTGGTAGTTGGCGGCGCGGATCTCCACGTTGGAGCTCAGGTCCAGCTTGGTGGCGTGGGCGGCGGCCGAGAGCAGCGCGCAAAGGGCGGAGGCCGTCAGGAATACGGGGCGTTTCATGCGGTTTTAATTATAACAAAAAAAGACGAGGATACCTTTAACGCGGCGCCCCGCGAATCGGGCCCTATCGAGGCGAAGCCTCGCCAGGGCAAATAAAAACCCCGGGGCGGGGCCCCGGGGCTTTTTATCTGTTAACCGGTTAGGTTATTAGAACTTCACCATGAAGGCGGCGCCCATCATCGTCTGGGAGTCGTCGTTCGCGAAGTTGTCCTTCTCGGGCATGAACATCGCGTAGTAGCCCTTCACAGCAACGTTCTCGGAGTGCTGCCACTTGGCGCACAGGTCGAGCTCGTTGCCAACATGCTCATCACCAGCGAAGGTGTTCTTATTGTCGGCCGAGAAGTTGTAATACTTCGCGGCGAGGGTCAGTTTTTCCATCTTGGCCGGGGTCCACATCGCGCCCAGGTTATAGGTGGTAACGCCGTCGTTAGCGCCGAAGGCGGCGCCGGTGGCAAAGCCACCGCCCATGATTATGCCGGGGCGATAGTCGCTGTTGATGTCCTGGTAAGCCTCGTCCTTGGAGTCAGCAGCATCATCGTCGCCGGTCTGGTGCACGTACTCTCCGGAGAAGGCCAGTTTGCCGGCCAGGTCCATGGAGTAGTCAGCATTAAGTTTATAGGCAAAACCCTCATGCTTGTCGGCAGCATTGGTGTTTTTACCCATGTTCATGTCGTACTCGGCGGCCACGACCAGGTTCTTCACCTGAGGGATCTCGTACTTGGCGCGAATACCGACCAGGGTCAGGTAATCGTTGTTACCGGCGCTGGTGTTGTTGTCGTTTTTCTGGTAGACATAACCGTTCAGGTTGACGTCAGCGACCGAGGTCTTGGCATTGAACCCGGACAGGTTGATGTCGGTATTGCCGTTGCCCCTAACTTCCTTGGCAATGATGGCATGCATGTCCCAGTCGCGGCCCAGGCCGGTGAGCTTATGCCAGCCCGTCCAGCCGTCTATCGCGGTGACGGCCATGGGGGAGGTGTAAGGCCACATCTGGGGGCCGTAGTACACAACCATGTCGCCGGCTTCGCCGTAGAACTGGCGGCCCAGCTTGTGGTCCAAGCCCAGAACGCCTTTCAGGTTCAGGTAGGCCTGCTCGAAGGTCACTACGTCCAGTATGCCCGTAGTCGTGGCGACGTTGTCGCTGGTGGCGGTCTCAGCTGCCTGGCCGTACTTCCTGTTGTTCTTGACGGCAGTCACCACGGCGTCCACATCCTCATTGAGGTCGAAGCCGGCGTTCAGCATTAAGCGGGTGTCAACAGCACCTGACTTGTCGTTCAGGTCCTTGTTGAAGTCCGCGTTGTTCTGATTGTAGGCATTGACCTCTATCTTACCATCGTACTTGAAGTTCTTGAGCAGTTCGGCGTTGGCAATGTTGCCAACAAGCGCGACCAGCGCAAGCATTCCTATTACTTTTTTCATTAATTACTCCTCCTGTTTTGTCGTAAGCCCGTTACCGGGGCTTAGTTACCTGCCCTTGCGGGCGGGTTACTGCACTCTTCCCGCGGGGTTGAATCCGCGGTTAGGGCCTGCCCCTCGCGGGGCCTACGGCCTTGCAGGAGAAACGCCTTTAGATTTGGCGCTCCGCTTCCCCCTTCCCCGGGTTGGCGATCCCCTTTCGAACTGCTATTGAAAGGGCCTCCTAACAGAGCAAGGTAATTATCCCAAAAATCCCAAAAGGCTGTCAATATCTATATTATTATAATAAGGGTGCTTATGTCACATATGTCAGAATACTGACATATATCAATTAATCTCCTGATAGGGGGCAATAAAAAAGCCCGGCTCTTGCCGGGCTTTTTGGCTCGCCTTGGGGCTTACTTTTTGGCGGGCGTTGCCTTGGCCCTGGCCATCATGGCCCAGGTGGTTTCGGGGTAGAGCAGCGCTATCTTCTCGTAGGTCGCCTTGGCCAGGTCGGCCGCGCCGGTCATTTCCTGCAGGCGGGCCAGCGAGGCGTGGGCTTCGGGGGCCACGAAGTGGTCCGGGTACTTGGCCAGGAAGTCGGAATACTGCACCTGCGCGCCGGCCAGGTCGCCGGCGGCTTCCTTGCACTTGCCCACGTTGTAGGCGGCGAAGGGGCCGAGGTCCTTATTGTTGAGCACCTTGGCGTATTCGGCCTCGGCCTCCTTGAACTTCTCCTGCGCGTAAAGGATGTCGCCCTTGGTCAGCGTGGCGTAAGGGGCGGCCGTGGTGCTGCCGTAGGACTTCTCTATGGTGTCGAGCTGCTGCTGGGCCTGGGCTATGTTACCGCCGTAGCCTATCTGCTGGGCCATGAAGAGGGTCTTCCAGGCGGTGTCGCGCAGGCCGCGGTAATGGGTGAAGAAGTAGACCGCGAAGATCACGGCGGCCACCAGGATCACCAGCGAACCGATGAAGGTCTCGCGGTTCTTCTTGATCCAGTGCAGGGCCAGGTCGTAGCGCGAAGGACCGGTGGTCTCTACTTTACCGCCGGCTATCCAGGTTGTATCGGGCATAAGTCTCCTTAACTGAAATCTGAGTGCCCTCTAGAGGAATCGAACCTCTATTTAGAGTTTAGGAAACTCCCGTTCTATCCGTTGAACTAAGAGGGCAGCGAACTAATATTTTATCAAAGAATGGATGTCGCGGCCAGCGAGCTTGCTGCGCCCGTTGAGGAACTCCAGTTCTATGAGCATGGCTACGCCGGCCACCCGGCCGCCGAGCTTTTCCACCAGCTCGCACACCGCGGCCGCGGTGCCGCCGGTGGCCAGCACGTCGTCCACCACCAGCACCTTCTCGCCGGGCTTAACGGCGTCGGCGTGCATCTCCAGCGTGTCCGTGCCGTATTCCAGCGCGTACGACGCCGCCACGGTCTTGTAGGGCAGCTTGCCCTTCTTGCGCACCGGTACTATGCCGGCGCCCAGCGCCATGGCTATGGGCGCCGCCAGCAGGAAGCCGCGGGCCTCTATGCCCAGTACCTTGGTGATGCCGGCGCCGCGGTAGGCGTCGGCGAAAGCCTGCACCAGCTCTGTGAAGGCGGCGTGGTCGGCCAGCAGCGGGGTGATGTCCTTGAAGATTATCCCGGGCTTCGGGAAATCCGGAACGTCGCGGATGATGCTCTTCAGTTTAGTGCTCAGGGCTTCGGCGGTAGCGGACATAAGTCTCCCCAGTTATTTCTTCCCTTTCTGCGGCTTGCGCGGCTCGTAGGGTTTGGTCGGGATGGTGTCGCCCAGGATATCGGTCTTCACCTTGGGCGCCTGCCAGCCGGGCTGCAGGTTGGTGTGGTCCGGCCTGCGGCCGAGTTCTATGAGACCCATCTTGGCGGCCACGCGGCGCAGGCGCAGCAGCGCGCGCTCTTCTATCTGGCGCACGCGCTCGCGGCTGAGGCCGAGCTTCTTGCCGATGTCGTTGAGGGTCATCGGGGTCTGGCCGGTGAGGCCGTAGCGGTATTCCACTATCATGCGCTCGCGCTCGCCTATCTCCACCAGCGCGTCCCTGAGCTCGTCGTGCAGGCGCAGGATGGAGATCAGGTTGTCGGGCGTGGAGGAGGCGGAATCCTTGAGCGTGTCGCCCACGGTGTCGTCCATGCCGTCCCCGGAGGAGAGCGGCGTCTCTATGGAGGACAGGCCCGTGACGATCTCGCTGGCGTTGAGGGCGGTGCGCACCTGGTTGGCGTTCCAGTGCATGTGCTTGGCCATCTCGGCCATCGTCGGATCGCGGCCCAGCTTGCCGTGCATGGCGTCCCACTGCTTGAGCCACTTGCGCAGCGCGGTCCACGCGTGCGGCGGTATGCGGATGGTCTTGGAATTCTCTTCCACGGAGCGGCGCACGTACTGCTCTATCCAGTACGAGGCGTAGGTGGAGAAGCGGTAGCCCTTGCGCGGGTCGAACTTGTCGATGGCGTGCAGCAGGCCCAGGTTGCCCTCTTCCACCAGGTCCATGAGGTCGGCGCCCTGGTAGAGGAAGCGCTTGGCTATCGGGATCACGAGTTTGAGGTTCAGCTCCATGATGCGCTCTTTGGCCCGGCGGTCGCCGCGCTTCACGCGCTTCCACAGCTCATGCGATTCTTCCCGCGAGATCTTGTGGTCTATCTGGCTGATCTTGCGGATATACTGGTTGGTGGAATCTATGTTGATGTCGCTGAGCTTTTCCTTAGCCTTCGCGGGAGACGCCTCTTTCTCTTTGGGGGTCTCTTCTTTTTCCTGCTCTTCCGTTTCGTCAGCCATTGGTTCCCTCTTTACGCCGTGGGTTTTATGTGAAAATCTTTTTCGGGCGTTTCCTGGTCCAGCATTTCCTGCGTTTCGGCCTTGTCCACCGCGGCCCAGGGGTGCCCGGCCTTCAGCTCCTTGAGGAAGCCGTCTATGGCGGGGATGCCGCCCTGCGCCTCCCCCTCCACGCTGCCGTCCTGGACGTTGCGCACCCAGCCGGAAACGTTGTGCCTGGCCGCCGTTTCTTTTACGAACCAGCGGTAGCCTACGCCCTGCACCTTGCCCGAGATCCTGAAGCTTAAACGCATATAAATATATTGAACCGCACTAAATAATACTAAAAACCATATGGGGTGGCAAGGCTATGCCAGTGACGTGTCAAGGCCTATGGCCATCAGGCGTCCAAGGCGGTATTGACAAGGCAAATGGCCGTGGCCGCCCTGGTGTGATCCGCCGTGTTTTTGGGGTTCAGGAGAGTAAGGGAATCGGGGCGGTGAGATTTGAACTCACGATCTCTCGCACCCGAAGCGAGCGCTCTAGCCAGCTGAGCCACGCCCCGATAAAAACCTTACTTAGCCGAGGAACTACCGCAATATAATAGCAAAAAATCCCGGGCCGGGTCTAATGGCGGCTGCCCGTCAGCTGCTCTATGATCCTGGCCGCGGCGTCCCTCGCTGCGTGCGGGCGGGCGTGGTCCGCCATGGCTTTGGCGGCCTGCGCCAGCTGGGCCGGGTTGGCCATGAAGCGTTTCACCAGGGCGGCGAGCTCTTCCGGGGAGCCGGCGGTCTCGGCCAGGCGGTGGCGGCGCAGGAAGGCCGAGTTGCGCTCTTCCTGCCCGGGCAGCGGATCGTAGATGGCGAAGGGTCTGCCCATGGCCATAGTTTCGGCTATGGTTACCCCCCCGGGCTTGCCTACCACCAGGTCGGCGGCGGCGTAGTACTGCGCCGGGGAGTCGGTGAACTCTTCGAAGCGGATGTTGCGGTGCGTGCCGGTTTTAGCGGCCTGGCGGACCAGGCGGCGGTTGTTGCCGCACAGCACTACGGCCTGCAGCCGGCCGGCCAGCGGCTTAAGGGCCGCGGCCGCGGCCGCGAGGTCGCCCAGGCCGCGGCTGCCGCCGGTGAGCAGCACCGTGAAAAGGCCGGGGGCCAGGCCCAGCGCCTTACGGGCGGCCGCCTTGTCCGGCTGGGTGCCGGAGAATTCCTTACGCACGGGGATGCCGGTGATATGTATCCTCTCCGCCGGGGCGCCTTTTTCGCGGAGCATGGCGGCCGCGGCCTTCTCCGGGCAGAAGTAGGCCGAGACGCCGGTTACCGGCCAGTAGGCGTGCGCGCAGAAATCGGTGACCACGGAGAAGTGGGGCAGCCGCGCCAGGCGGGAGTTCTTGGTGAGCAGCAGCGAGGAGAAGGCCTGTGTGGACACGGCGGCGTGCACGCCCTTCTTCTGCAGCAGGGCGGCCAGTTTGCGCGAAGAGAAGGGCAGCACGGTTTCGCGGAAGGCGCTGGCGGCGAAGGCCACGAAGTCGTTGTCGTAGACGTAGTCCCAGACGGCCGGCGTTTTGCTGAGCACCTGCAGGTAGGTGCGCGCCACGAACGGCCCGAAATCCGGATAAACTTCTGAGAGGTCCACCAGCACCGGTTCCAGGATGCTGGGCGGGAAATATTCCGCCAGGGCGCGCGCCGCGGCATAATGCCCCGACGGCCTGGATCCGTAGATCAGCGCCACCTTCAAAGGAAAAGTCTGCCCCGCGCTCTCCATCCCATGATTATACCAATTGGAAAACGACCCGCCCCGGCGATCCGAAGACGCCGGGGCGGTTGTCTCTCTCTATCACTGCTTTCTTTGTCCCGAAGGACAAATTTATTTCAGCTCGTCACCCACCTTGCCCACCAGCTTCTCGGAAGGCTTCAGGGTCTTCTCGCCGGGCTTCCACTTGGCCGGGCAGACCTCGGCGGGGTTCTTGTAGGTGTGCGCAAAGGCTTTCATCTTGCGCACCAGCTCGCCCATGTCGCGGCCCACGTTGTTGAGGTTGATCTCCGCGCCGGCCAGCACGCCGTCGGGGTTGATGATGAAGGTGCCGCGGTAGGCCAGGCCCGAGCAGTAGTCGTAGGCGCCCAGCGCCTGGGCCAGCCGGCCGCGCGCGTCGGCGCCCATGCGGTACTTCACGTCCTTAAGGAGCTTCTCCTGGGCCTGCCAGCCCATGTGGGTGAATTTGGTGTCGGTGCTGACGGACAGCACTTCCGCGCCCAACTTTTCCAGCTCGGCGTGGCGGTCGGCCAGGTCGGCGAGTTCAGTGGGGCACACAAAGGTGAAGTCGGCCGGGTAGAATACCAGCAGGGTCCAGCGCTTGGCCTTGAGGGCGTCGGCCAGGCTGAACTTCCCGAACTTGCAAGCCACCGGGTCGAAGGTCTCCAGTTCGAAGGGGGCCACTTTCTCGCCTACGGTAGTTACCTGCGTTTTTTCTTCTGACATGAGCTTGTCTCCTTTTTAGCCGTCCCGGGCGCGCAGCGGCGGCAGACGCCGTAGAATTCCACGTTGCAGCGCAGGACTTTAAAACCTTTGGGGGCGCGGGCCGCACGCAGTTTCGGCGCCGGCAGGTCGGCTATGGTCCCGCAGCTCACGCACATCAGGTGGCTGTGGGGCTTGCAGTCAGGGTCGAACCGGGCGCGCGAGCCATCTATTTTTATTTCAGTAAGCCCCCCCAGCGCCAGCAGGCTCTGGAGGGTATTGTAGACCGTGGCGAAGGACATTCCCGGGAATTTGCGGCGCAGGCGGGCGTAGATGTCCTCGGCGGAAGGGTGCGACTTGTTCCCCTCGAGAAAATGGAGGATGCCGGCGCGCTGCGGCGTCATGCGGAAGTCGGGCTGTTTCTTGGGGGGCTTGTTCATATTTATAATCGTTCTTATGTAAGAAAGCATATCAGATTAGAATAATTCTTGTCAAGAGGGCTCGCGGGGTGTATAATATAAGGAGAGGCTCTTATGAAAACTACTGTAAAAATCGAAGGCATGAGCTGCGACGGCTGCCGCAGGGGCGCGGAAGGCGCCCTTAAGCGGGTGCCCGGCGTGGTTTCGGTCGAGGTCAGCCTGGAAAAAGGCGAGGCCCGGGTGGAGTATGACGAAAAGAAGGCCGCCCTCTCCGATCTGAAGGCGGCCGTGGCGGCGGCGGGTTTCAGGGCAGCCTGAGCCGCCCTGACCGCGCCGGTATTATTCTTTTGAGTTCGGGTCTTCCACCTTGCCCATGAAGAGCACCAGGCCGCTCTTCACGTCCTCTATGAGGAACAGGAAGGGCCTGTCGGCGCGCAGCAGCGCGAAACCGAAATTGGCCGATTTCACCCCCATGGCGATCCCGGTGGCCGCGGCGGCCTCCGTCCCCTCCTCGTTCACCTCCACGAAAGCTTTGTGCACGGCCCTCTGTATATAGAGGCGCCGGGTACCGTCCATGCCGGAGAAGTCGGCGGCGTCGGTAAAGGCCAGCGGCATGCCGATCTCCGCGAGCGGCCCGTTCAGGTCGAAGCCGGAACCGAACGAAAAGCGCGGCAGGAAAACCTTTGTCTTCTGTTCGGCCAGCACGGCGCGCATTTCCGCCAGGCGCGCGGCCGAAAGGCCGGCCGCCGCGTCCGCCAGTTTCTTGCCGTCCTTGGGCAATGCCACCAGCATGGCCAGGCTGCCGCCGGCGTAGGGCAGGCGCACCAGCTGGAAATTCTCGGTCTCGCCGTATTCCAGGTCGCGCGTGCCGCTGAAGCCCATCATCTGGACTTTTATCTTCTGCCCGTCGCCCCTGGTGAAATCGGCTTCACCGGTGAGCCCCTTGGCGAAAGGCGCGGCCCAGTTCCCCTTGAAATACACGGCGTTGACCAGCACCAGGCGGGTCAGGGCGTTAAGCGCCCCTTCCGGGAACAGACCGGTTATGCGGCCTTTGGTGCGCTCTTCCGCCCAGGCGTTTATGGCCCGGCGGGACACCTCCGCGGCGGTCTTGAAGTTGGCCGGCTTAGCCTCGGCTTTATAATGGCGCGTGAGCGCGCCGGTGTAGGCCGGCAGGAATTTATACTCCTGTTCTGCCCAGAAGGCGTTGGCCTGCAGCAGCTGCGCGCCCTTGGCGGCCGCGTCCAGCCCGTCGTTGAGGGTTTTTACCGAGGCTCGCAGTTTCTTAGCCTGCGGCGGAAAGGAGAAAACGGCGGCTATCTGCGCGGCCGTGGGGCCTTTCGCCCCTTCGTAAGCCATGGCGAAGGCGGAGTGCAGGCTGTAGGGAGAGAAGAAGAGGTTGGCCGGCTTGGCCGCCTCCCTGGCGTAGAATTTGAAGGCGATGGCGTTGGCCCTTTCGGCCGGGGCCGGTTCCGCCGCGGGCGCCGCCGCCAGGCCCAGGCCCAGCGCCGCCGCCGCGAACGAGGTCTTTAATAAGGTCATGTTGTCCCCTCCTGCTTTGCTTAAAAGAACAGGACCGGCCGAGGGCCGGTCCTGCTTCTTGTTTAGCCCGCTTCATCGGGGCGCCGGGAATTGAACCCGGAGTCTTTCGCACCCCAAGCGAACGCTCTACCATTGAGCCACGCCCCGGTGACGCGGGCTAAACCGCTGAATTATTATAGCAAAAAAATAAAAACCGCCGGGAGTTACAGTTCCTTTATCAGCTGGCGCAGCTCTTTTTTTATGCCGTCCAGCAGGTCGCTCTTGGCGGAGGCCGTTACCGCCGCCGCCGGGGCCGTCTTTTTCTGGCGCCGCTTGGCGGCCAGCGCCTTGCGAGCCCCTTCCAGCGAGTAGCCCTTCACGAAGACCAGGTCCTTTATTTCCAGCAGCGTTTCCACGTCGGCCTGTGTGTAGCGGCGGTGGCCGCTGGACAGCCGCAGCGGGCGCAGCAGCCGGAACTTCAGTTCCCAGTAGCGGATGGTGTACTCCGGGACCTGAGCCTTCCTGGCGACCTCCCTGATGGTGAAGTAGGTCTTCTCCGCCATTACATCCCTATGGTCAGTTTCTTGGAAGGCTTAAAGCGGATGCTCTTGCGCGGGCCCACCATCACCCGCTGGTTGGTCTTCGGGTTGCGCATCTGGCGCGGCATGCGCTCCTTCACCTTGAAGGTGCCGAAGTTGGAGATCACTACCTTGCGGTTGTCGCGCAGCGCTTCGCCCATGATCTCGAAGGTCTTGCAGACCGCCATCTTGGCGTCCTTTTCAGTGGTGAGGTGCCTGGTGAGCTCCCTGATAAGGTCAAGCCTGTTCATCGTCCTCTTCCCCCTCGTCTTCGCCCTCTCGCCCCTCTTCGTTCTTCTCGTCCCCCGCCTGGCCCGGCATGCCGCCGAGCAGCTGGCCTATGATGTCGTTGGGTTTGAGGTTCTTAAGATCCTGTTTGAACTTCACCACCTCGTCCTCGGTGATGGGCTTGGAGAGCACCTGCGTCTTGCCGAACACGCGCTCGCTTATGAAGATGGGGCAGCCGAAGCGCACGGCCATGGCCACGGCGTCGGAAGGCCGCGAGTCTATGAAGCGCAGGTTCCCGCCGTCGGGCGAAGCCAGGTGCAGCTGCGAGTAGTAGGTGTTCTCCACAATATCGGTTATGGTAACGCGGTTGAGCGTGAGCCCCAGCGTCTTGATGACGGAGAAGATCAGGTCGTGCGTCATGGGGCGCGGCGACGGGTAGCCCGACAGGCGGATGGCTATGGCCTGCGCCTCGGTCGGACCTATCCAGATGGGGAGTATCCGCGTGCCTGCGGTCTCGTCCAGGAAGATGATGGATTCCGTCAGGCTCGTGGCGATGGAATAGATGCGGACCTCTACGTCGGTCTCCGGGGCGTTTTCAGGCGTCATTTTTTCTCCCCGGCCCCGCGGTGCTTGAACGAGAGCTCGGCGCCGGCGAGTATGCGGCGGATATTGGCTATGTGGGTGTAGAAAATAAGCACGCAGACCGTGAGCGCCAGCAGCGTGAACGGCTTCTGGTAATCCTTGGCCAGCACGAAGCAGAGGATGGGCAGCGCCACCGAGGCGGCCATGGAACCCACCGAGATGTGGCTGGTGATGGCCACCGCCACGCCGAACACCACAAAGGCGCCGGCCGTGGGAATGGGCAGCAGCGCCATGAAGACGCCGGCCGCCGTGGCCACGCCCTTGCCGCCCTTGAAGTTCAGAAAGACCGTCCAGATGTGGCCCGCAATAGCCAGCGCGCCGGCCGTCACCGGGATCCACCAGTGGCCTTTGCTGAAATCCATGGAGCCGGGTTCGAAGAAGAACTGCGCGGCCACCAGGGTGGGCGCGAAACCCTTCAGGAAGTCCGCCACGAAGGTGAGGATGCCGGGTACCTTGCCGAGCGTGCGGTAGACGTTGGCCGTGCCCGGGTTGCCCGAGCCGTGTTTGCGGATGTCTATGCCCTTAAGGCGCCCTATGATGTAGCCGGTGGGGATGCCGCCCAGCAGGTAGCTGGCCACGAAAAGGAGGACTATTTTGAAAATATCCATTAATCAGATTATAGAAAAAAAGCTAGACGGTTGCTTTCTTTTTTAGCCTGGCGTAGTTCTCGGGGGTGGCTTTGAAGGAGAGGGTGGCCCCGGCCGGGCCGTAGCTGGCGCTCTTCACCAGGCAGGAGGAATAGATCTCCTTCACCAGCCCGGGCGAACCAGGCGGGACGGTAAGCTCGTAGTCCCCCCAGCGCCTGGCCAGCGCCCGCTCGCAGGCCTTGAGCAGGGCGTCCACCCCGGCCCCGGTGCGGGCCGAGATGAGCAGCGGCTTGAGGCGGACGGGGGCCCAGGCCGAAACCGCGGGGTCCTTCACCGCGTCGGCCTTGTTGAAAACGTTGATCACCGGGATGCCGTGCACGCCCAGCTCGTTGAGCGTGGCCTTTACCGCCTCATGCTGCAGTTTGGATTCCGGAGAGGAAAGGTCGTGCACGTGCAGGATGAGGTCGCTGTAGCGGATCTCCTCCAGCGTGGCGCGGAAGGCCGCTATGAGCGCGTGCGGCAGCTTCTGGATGAAGCCTACGGTGTCCGTGAACAGTGCCCAGCCGCCGGCCGGCAGGCGCACCCGCTTGGTGCTCGGGTCCAGCGTGGCGAAAAGCTTGTCGTCGGCGTAGATGCCGTGCTTGTTGCCGGTCAGGCAGTTGAGCAGGGTGCTCTTGCCGGCGTTGGTGTAGCCCACTATGGAGACCTGGGGCATGGGCACGGAGTCGCGCCGGCCGCGCTGGGTGTCGCGCTCGCGCTTGATGGCCTCTATCTCGCGCTCCAGTTCCGTGATCTTCACGCGCAGGGCGCGCCGGTCGTAATCTATCTTCTTCTCGCCGGCGCCCTTGCCGCCAATGGCGCCGTGCTGCTGGTCCATGCTGTCGCCCTTGCCGGCCACCCGGGAGAGCTGGTAGGAGAACCGCGCCAGCCGGGCCTGCAGCTTGCCTTCGCGGGTGCGGGCCCGCATGGCGAAAATTTCTATGATGAGGCGCGGCCGGTCTATCACGGTCACGCCCAGTTCCTTCTCCAGGTTGCGCTGCTGGGCCGGGCCCAGTTCCTCGTCGAAGATCACCGCACCGGCCTTCAGCTCCGCCGCCCGCGCCTTCAGCTCTTCCACTTTGCCGGAACCAATGAGGGTGGCCGGGTTCCAGGCCTGCATGCGCACGCGTATCTTTTCCACGGGCTCCAGGCCCGCGGTCTCGGCCAGCCGCCACAATTCTTCCAGGGCGCTTTCCCCGGCGCCGTTCTGCCGCGCTCTTTTAAGTTCGGCGCCTACCAGAATGGTTTTCATGCGTTCAGTATCCGTTCGGCTATGGCCTTGGGATCGTACTCCTCGAATTTATTCAGCTCTATCAGCATGGCGTTCTTGTAGCGCCCGAACCAGGTGTTCTGGCGCTTGGCGTAGGCCATGGAGGCCCCGGTTATCAGGCGGATGGTTTCCTGCCGGTTGATGCGGCCGGCCAGGTAATCCAGCATCTGCGGGTAGCCCAGGGTCTTGAGGCCCGGGCAATCCTCGGCGTAGCCTTTCTCCAGCAGCAGCCGCGTCTCGGCTTCCCACTCGTCGAACCTGCCGGAGGTGCGGCGCTTCACGCGCTCGCCCAGCAGGTCTTTCTGCCACTTCAGGAAAACGAACTTGCCCTCGTGCGCGGGCAGGGCGTTGAAGAACTTTCCGCTCCACAGCTGCGACACCGGCCGCCCGGCCAGGCGCGTTATCTCTATGGCGCGGATCACCCGCTGCACGTTGCCCGGCGGGATGCGCAGGGCGGCCTCGGGGTCTATGGCGGCCAGCTCGGCGTGCAGGACTTCCTTGCCGGAAGCGGCGGCCAGGGCCGAAAGTTTTTCGCGCAGGGCCGGATCGGCCGGCGGCAGTTCGTCCAGCCCGTTCCAGAAGGCCTGCACGTACATGCCGGTACCGCCCGCCATGATGGGGAGTTTGCCGCGGGCCCAGATCTCGGGCAGCAGGCGCTTGGCCTCTTTCACGAATTCGCCGGCGTCGTAGGAGGCTCGCGGGTCCAGGGTGTCCACCAGGTGGTAAGGTATCCCCTCTACCAGGTAGGCGCGGCCGGTCGGGGTCTCCCCCCAGTTGCCGCGCGGCTTGGCGGTGCCGGCCTCCATTAACTTGTACACCTGCTTGGAGTCGGCGGAAATTATCTCGCCGCCGGCCTGGCGGGCCAGTTCCAGGGCTATCTCCGTCTTGCCGGAGGCGTTGGCCCCCATGAGGGTTATGGGTTTAAGGGGTTGTTGTGACATCCGTTAATTAAAGACCGGTAACAGGCCTGGGCCGGTTACCGGTCTTCCAGCCGCTCGGCGGAGGCTTACCTTTTCTTGAAGAGCGGTTCGTCCTTCTGCGGCTTGTTGCACAGGCCGTGGGCCCGGCAGGTTTCCACGCAGACTTCCGGCAGCTTCAGCTCGGAGCGCGTGTCGCAGTCGGTGTAGTCCTCGGCCATCTCGTTGATGCGCTTGCGGTCGTCGGCGCTGATGTGGCTGAACGAGATGCCGTTCATGAACACGCCGCCCTTGTCCTTGACCCAGGAGATCTTTCCGGTCACCGGCATCTCTTTGACACCGTTTAACTTAAGGACGATGTTGAGCTCTTTGGTGTGCGGCGGGGCCATGAAGGTGATGAGCCGCATGCCGCCTGCGGAGAGGTCCGCCAGGATGGCGGGCTGGGGCACGGGTTTGCCGTGCGCGTCTTTGGTGAAAAACTCTATTTCGACCGGCTCCAGGATGCCGTGCAGGATGGGCAGGCGCACGTGCTCGCGCCTTTCCTTAAGAACCTTGCTGATTTTTTTTGTCATTGTAGTTTCCCGTTCAAAGTATTTTTTTCTGCCCCGGAGACCAGTACTGCGGCCATCCGCCCGGGCATCCCGCCGGCCTTCACCCTCACGGCGAAATTCCCGGAGGCGCGGCCATATGTTTCGGTCTCAAAAAGAACTTCCTCTATTTTACCAATTCTTTCATTTAATACAAGCCGCGAATTTTCCTTAACCGCGGCCAGCAGTTTTTCCAGGCGGGTTTCCATGACGGTTCCGCTTATGGCGGCGGCCATCTCCGGCTTGTCCGTGCGCGGCGAATACTTGAAGCAATAGGCCAGCGAGAAGCGGCCCTCTTCTACCAGGCGCAGGGTATCCTTGAAGTCTTTCTCGGTTTCCCCTGGGTAGCCCACTATGAAATCAGTGGACACGGCCAGCCCCGGCGCAGCTTCGCGCAGGCGGTTTATGAGGTCCAGATATTCTCCGGAAGTGTAGCCGCGGCGCATGGCCTTTAGGATCTTGTCCGAGCCGCTCTGGGCCGGCAGGTGGATATGCCGCGCCAGCCGGGGCTCGGCCGCCAGCAGTTCTTCGAAGGCCTTGTCGAAGTACAGCGGGTGCGGGCTCATGAAGCGCAGCCTCCCCAGCCCCGGCAGGGCGAGGACTTTTTTTAAGAGTTCGGAGAACGTGGTCTTGCCGTGGCGGTAAGCGTTCACCGTCTGGCCCAGCAGCACTATTTCCTTAGCTCCTGCCTGCAATTTCTCCGCCGCGTCCTTAAGGATGGCGTCAGGAGAAAGGAAGACAGCCGGTCCGCGCACCGCAGGCACAATGCAGTAGGAGCATTTATGCGAGCAGCCGCGCATGATGGTGACATAGGCGGTCTGCGGCGAGCGGTAAATATTCTGGTGGGCCCCCTCCGTCATTCCGGCGGAAGCCGGAATCCAGTCCCCAAAGTATTTCCCGATAACTTCATCTATCGTCTCAATGCTCTTCGCCCCCACCACCTCGTCCACAAAGGAGAAACGGTTCTTTATGTTCCTTTCACCCAGCTTCTGCGCTGCGCAGCCCACCACGAAAAGTTTGCCTTCGGGCCGCTTTTCTTTCCAGATCCTCAGGCGGCCTATCTGCGAGATGGCCTTATCCTCGGCCTTTTGCCTCACCGTGCACGTATTAACCACCACCGCGTCGGCCTTTTTGAGGTCGTCGGTGAGCGCATACCCGCGCCGGCGGAACGCCGCCGCGATCCCCTCCGAATCCGCCTCGTTCATCTGGCATCCGAAGGTAACGATGTGGACACGCTTGGCGGCCCGGCCCGCAGCGGGCGGGGCCGCTGGTTTTTGCTTGCTGAAAGGTTTATTGTTCATGTTTAATTGCTATGGAAATAGTGGGGGCTATCTACTGTACTATTCATGAAACCTGTATCCGAACTGTCACCTTAAGGTGCGCGTGCCCATGAGGGCTAGGATACGGGTTTCTATTTTGAACTGCCGAGGATTCCTCGGTAATTGCCAGTCTTTCCTCATTTGCTAAATCCCAGGTAAGAATTGCTCGCCCTCGGTTACAACAGTATAGCCAAGCATTTTGTACGTCTTCAGGCGTTTGCGGTGCATGTTCGCCAGAACAGGCACGCCGGCGTCCACGTAATCGTATATCACCACATTCGTTTTATCTGCGTGCCGCCTGTGCAGGCGTCCGGCGTATTGGACTATTCTTCCCTTAAACGACGCCGGCATGGTCAGCAGCAGTGTGTCCAAGCGTGGTTCATCAAACCCCTCGCCGATATAGGACCCTGTGGCTAGTATCGCCTTGCGGCAATTATCGGGGAAGCCCTTCAGTTCTTCAAATACTTCGCGGCGTCTTTTCTGGCGCATCCCCCCGTATAGAACGACTAGGTGCTCTAACTTGTCTTTCAGAAGGCTCTCGAAAATAGCCAGATGTTCCCGCCGCTCGGTCAGTATCAGAGGAAAGCGGCCGGCGTCCAAGACGTCGCAGATATCCTTCAGTATCAGCGCGTTGCGGTGTTGGTCGGCGGTCACTTTGGGCCAAAGCTCGTATATCTTTGAGTTATCATTCCACTCCGCAGTAAAGCCCGTGCGCCTGACTATCACCTTGGAGTTCGGCGCGCAGGCGAGCGAATCTTTGTCTTTTACGCGGTGGACGATAGGCCCGCATTGCATGTGGACGATGGGCTGGTGGCCATCGCGCCGGTAGGGCGTGGCGGTCAGACCGAGGATATATTTCGCCTTGGCCTGGTTAAGCACTTTCTCAAAAGAGACCGCCGCGGCGTGGTGGCATTCGTCCATTATCACGAACCCGTAGTCCGCCACGCGGTCGTCGGCGCCTTCTTCGCGTTCCAGGCTGGAGACCATGGCGATATCTATGCGCCCGGTCGCCTTGTCTTTTCCACCGCCTATCAGGCCGATCTCTTTCTTATCGACGCCGAGCAGGGATGAAAGCTGCAAACGCCATTGCTGCATCAGCGGCTTACGATGCACAAGTATGAGTGTGCTGCGTTTTCTGGCGGCCAACGCCGCTATGGCCATGACCGTCTTGCCGGAGCCGGGCGGCGCTGAGAGAATGCCAAAATCCTCGGTCAATATGTCTTTAAGGGCCGCCTGCTGAACAGTGTTAAGTGTGCCGAGAAAGCGCGTGTCCAGTTCCGTGCCGGGGAACCGCTTTTCCTCTACTGTGAGTTTAACTCCGTAATCCGCCAAAGTGGTCCTAATATCCTCAAGGCCCCCGCGCGGCATGGAAAGCCAGCCGGCATCCAGTTCGGCGCAGCAGATTATGCGCGGGGTGGCGTGCGTGGAGAAACGCTGTTTCTGTTTCTTGTAGAAATCCGGGTTATGGAACGCAGCCAGGTGCTTTAGCTGATTTGTCAGCGCAGACGGGAGGTCCGCGGTTTTGATATAAACCCTGTTTGAGAGCACGGCTTCTACGGAGTCGGGGAGCTCTTCCGCGTTTACGTTGAATCTTTTTTTGCCGGATGGAGGCCTGGACCAGGGTTCATCTTCCTCCTCTAGCGGACTCCACCTAGCGGGAATCTTTCCCCCGGTGCTTTCAAGATCTCCGACGAGGGCTTCCGTTTCTCCGCGGGAGAGCTTTTTTACCGAGGCTAGGTACGACCACTGATCGGCATAGGGCGTGCCGGCCTCATCGATGAAGACGCTGTTCCCGGCCTGCTTGGGCGCTTTTTGCAGCGGCAGGGCTATAAGGTTTCCGAAGCCCCCTTGCGGCATCGTATCCTGGTTCGGGAACAGCCGGTCGTAACTTTTTACTCCCAACTGACAGTACCTCGTCATGGTCTTGGAGATAAGGCCGGTTCCAAGCCTTCGGGAGAGCGAGGCAGGCACTTCTTCGCTGAAAAATACCCAGACATGTCCGCCGTTGCCGGAACGCGAGCGTTCTACCGCCGCCGGGACTTTTTCCAAGATACACGTTTCCCGGATGGCCGCTATGTCCTTCACCCAACCGTCGCCGTCGAAATCCATCGCAAGGAAGAAGCAGGCGTCGTTGCCGAGAAGCGGATATATTCCGGCTGTGAGTTGTCCTTCCAAATGGCGGCTTATAACGGTCTCGTCGAAGCGAAGAAGCTCCCTGTTCCCGCATTCCGAGCATTTCTTCTCCGGCTTACGGCAGAAGGCTCTGTCCCATTCATGTTTGCAGGCAGGGCTGTAGCCGGAGCGCCCCGCGCGGTTTTCCCAGCGCCGGGCATAAACGTCCTCGCGCCCGCGGAAATAACTGCGGAATAGGAGAACCTTCTTTTCGGGTGTAAGAGGGGGTCTATTCTCTGGAAATCCGACTGGTACGGTAGCGGAAAGTTTTGCAAGATACTGGCTCTTAAGTTCGGCCAAGGCCGAGATCTGTGAGTCTATTCGTGATATCTCTTCCTTGAGATCTTCTTTTTCTGACGGTTCTTGCATCGTTGTGCCGGTTATATCTTTTCCAGGATCCTTCCAGGAGCCTATCAATGAGGTCATCTTGAAGCATATCGCTTTGTTGGCGTCAACAAAATGATCCCCGAATGCGGTTTACTCTTCTTTTTGCCGCTTTTTTTTCTTTGCCTCCAATTCTTTTACCGCAAGATCGAAGTCTGAGACCATTCTTTTGTCGTGTTCTTTGCGGTACTTATCAAATTCAAGTTCAGCTTTTTGTGCCGCAACCTCAGCGCTGACGGTGCCGGCATTGGTCAGGATCTCCCGTTCGCTGATTTTAAGGAACTCGTCAAGCTTAGTTATCCAATCTTTCATCTTCATCAGGCGGCCGTTCGTGGCCTGCAATTCGGCAAAATCCAGATAGAGGGAGACTATCAGGTTGAGCTGGTTAAGCTCTTTTTCGGTCAGATAATTCTTGGCTATCTTCGCGTCCTGCTGCGTTATGTAGTTGCCTTTAAAGTTGACCAGGCCCATCAACGGCTTTGTGCCGTCAGCGCGCTTTGCGATCATCTCGGCGGCGGTCTGGCCGTGTACGGCGTAGTGCATTTTATTCTGCACCGTGGCAAAGAATTCTCCGGTCAGCTTGTCGTCCTTGCGGTAGTCGATACTGGTGGCGTAAATGTCAGTGACTTTCTGGTAAAAGTTGCGCTCGCTGCTGCGTATGTCGCGGATGCGCTGCAGGAGTTCTTGGAAATAGCGCGCCTTCTGGCCTCCCTGCTTGAGGCGCTCATCGTCCAACGTGAAGCCTTTGACTATATATTCCCTAAGACGCTGTGTAGCCCAAATGCGGAATTGGGTTCCTCTTACCGACTTTACCCTGTAGCCTACGGAAATAATTACATCTAAATTGTAATGCTTTACAGTGTATTCTTTGCCGTCTGTCCCAGTACGTCGGAATTCCCGACATACTGACTTTTCATCGAGTTCCCCTTCGCTAAAAATGTTTTTTAGATGTTCAGTAATCGTTGTCCGGCCTTTATCGAACAATTCTGCCATCTGCTCTTGTGCCAGCCAGACGGTTTCTTTCTCCAATCGTACGTCCAGCCGCGTTTTGCCGTCTTCCGCCTGGTAAATTAAAAACTGCGATGGGTTATCTTTGCTTTCCATTGTAAATTCCGCCTTGCCGGGGGATGTTCATATATTATCCCTTTTCCCGCTATGCAAAGTATAGCAGACCAACCCGTCAACGGTGTGTCGCGATAAAAATGTGTGCCTTTTCAGGTTTCCCCTCTCCCCACGGGGGCTATACATAACAGTAACAGAAAAGCCCGCCAGGGCGAGCGAACAGCGAGCCTGGGCGGGTTTTTAATAAACCAAGGTGCCCCCGTTTAAATTCTTTCCCCCGGTGGCCATAATTTAAAAATAAGAAAAAA
>Ga0209211_10001227_pt1 | contig 49503 bp, 55 predicted proteins | sample RifGroA2_FD_183992 | JGI IMG/M metagenome (GOLD analysis project Ga0209211, IMG submission 183992) | Groundwater microbial communities from Rifle, Colorado, USA - Groundwater A2 (SPAdes) (version 2) | ecosystem: Environmental > Aquatic > Deep subsurface > Groundwater | place: Rifle, Colorado...
TCGCGCCTGACCCCCGAAGTGGAACTCAAGGTGCGCGCCTATCTCGAAGGCTCGGCCTGGGCGGTGCCGGGCGTGATGTTCTTCCGCGTCTTCTACGGTTTCACCAACGGCATCGGCCGTCCGCGTCCGGTGATGACGTTCAACCTGCTCGGGTTGGCGCTCAAGGCGCCGCTCAACTGGGTCTTCATGTATGGCCATTTCGGTTTCCCGGCCATGGGCGGCGCGGGCTGCGGCTGGTCCTCCGCCGTCATCATGTGGACCATTGCGACCTTGTCCTGGCTGTGGTGCCGGCGCAATTCTGAATACGCCGCCTACGGCGTATTCGCCCGCTTCGAGTGGCCGCGCCTGGCGGCCCTGCGCGCACTGCTGGTGCTGGGCCTGCCGATGGGCGCTTCATTCCTCGTCGATGTCACGGCCTTCACCTTCATGGCGCTGTTCATCGCCCGACTCGGGCCCGAGGTATCCGCTGCGCACCAGGTCGCCGCCAATGTCGCGGTCTTCGTCTTCATGATGCCGCTGGCGCTGGGCGTCGCCACCGGCGTGGTGGTTGGCCAGGCGCTGGGCGCGGGCGACAGCCGGCGCGCGCGGCACGCCGGTTTGCTCGGGCTTGGCGTCGGCTGTGGCGCGGCGGCAATTACCGGCGCGGCCATTGGCCTCGGCGCTGCCGCGCTGGCACGCGCCTACACATCGGACCCAGCGGTTGCCGCCGCCGCAGCCACGCTGCTCGGCATCGTCGCCGTTTATCACCTCGCGGATTCCGTGCAGGCGGTGATGGCCCAGGTGTTGCGCGGCTACAAGCGCGCCATGGCGCCGATGGTGATTTATGCCGTCTCGCTGTGGGGTGTGGGGCTCGGCGGCGGCTACCTGCTGGGGCTGACCGACAGCTTCGGCCCGGCGCGCGGCGCGGCGGGATTCTGGATCGCCGGCACGGCGAGTCTGGCGATTGCGGGGGCGGGGGTGCTGGGGTATTTCCTGCGGATATCGGCTCAAAGCATCCCGGTGCCGGCTACCACCAAGCCGTAACGCGCCGCCTTTCCAGTCGCCATCCACAGCGCGCAAGGCAACCACGGCAGCCGCAGCCAGCCGGCGGCGGCGCACAGGGCGTCGCCGACGATGGGCGCCCAGGCCATCATCAACAGCGGCGCGCCGTGACGGCGCAGGGCAGTCAGCTGCTTTGCCGCCGTACCGCCGGCGCCGACTCTTGCAGGGAGCAGGCGGGCCATGCCATACGTCGTCATGCCGCCTAGAGTATTGCCCAGCGTCGCCAGCGCGAGCGCCGCGGCGGCCTGATCCGGATGCAGCTTGATCACGGCGAACAGCACGGCTTCCGAGCCGCCGGGCAGCAGCGTGGCGGAAAGGAAACTGGCGAGGAACAGGCCGGCCAGCCCGGCTTCGGCACTGAATGCGAAGTCCATGCCGCATGTTACCCTTTGCGCTTGGTGACCCGGCCGTATTATCCCGATGGACTATCTCGAAAAAATTCTCAACGCCCGCGTCTACGATGTAGCCGTTGAAACGCCGCTCGAACCTGCTCCGATTCTCTCGGCGCGCATCGGCAATCGCCTGTTTTTCAAGCGCGAGGACATGCAGCCGGTATTCAGCTTCAAGCTGCGCGGCGCCTACAACAAGATCGTTCATCTGACGCCGGCGCAACGCCGGCATGGCGTGATCTGTGCCTCGGCCGGCAATCACGCCCAGGGCGTGGCGCTGGCGGCGCGGAAACTGGGTATTCGCGCCGTTATCGTGATGCCGACCACCACGCCGCAGATCAAGATCGACGCGGTGAACAAGCTTGGTGGCGAAGTGGTGCTGGCCGGCGAGTCCTATGACGCTGCCTACAGCCACGCCCTGCAACTGGAGAAAAAGCAGAAGTTGAACTTCGTGCATCCCTTTGACGATCCGGAGGTGATTGCCGGACAGGGCACCATCGGCATGGAGATTCTGCGTCAGCATCCCGAACCGATCGAAGCGGTGTTTTGCGGCGTCGGCGGCGGCGGCCTGATCTCGGGCGTGGCGGCCTACATCAAGCGCCTGCGACCGCAGACAAAAATCATCGGCGTCGAGGCCGCCGATGCCGATGCCATGGCGCGCTCGCTGGCGGCGGGCAAGCGCGTGCGCCTCGAAACGGTGGGCCAGTTCGCCGATGGCGCCGCGGTGAAGTACGTCGGGGCCGAGACTTTTAGGCTATGCCGCGAATACGTCGATGAAATGGTGCTGGTCGACACCGACGCCATTTGCGCGGCCATCAAGGATGTGTTCGAAGACACGCGCACCATCCTCGAGCCGGCCGGTGCGCTTGCCATTGCGGGCGCCAAGGCCTGGGCGCACAAGCATGGCGCGCGGGGCAAGACGCTGGTGGCGGTGGCGTCCGGGGCCAACATGAATTTCGACCGCCTGCGCTTCGTTGCCGAGCGCGCCGAGGTCGGCGAACAGCGCGAAGCGGTGCTCGCCGTGACGCTGCCGGAGAAGCCCGGCGCCTACAAGAAATTCGTCGCGCTGATCGGTTCGCGCGACATCACCGAGTTCAATTATCGCTATCACGATGCCGGCGAAGCGCATGTATTCGTCGGCGTGCAGGTTGCCAATCGCGGCGAAGCGACCAAACTCGTCCTGCAACTGGAGAAGAACGGCTATCCGACACTGGACCTGACCGACGACGAAATGGCCAAGCTGCACATTCGCCATCTGGTCGGCGGCCATGCGTCGCAACTCAGTGACGCACATGCGAACGAGTTGATCTACCGTTTCGAATTTCCCGAGCGTCCCGGTGCGCTGAAGAATTTCCTCGACAAGATGAGCGCCGGCTGGAACATCAGCCTGTTCCACTATCGCAACCACGGCGCGGATACCGGTCGCGTGCTGGTCGGCATGGAGGTGCCGCCGAAGGAAATGAAAGACTTCCGCGTCTTTCTCAAAAGCCTGGGCTACCGCTATTGGGATGAGTCGAAAAACCCGGCTTACCGTTTGTTTCTTGGCTAGCCATGGGCCTCGCGCGCCGCCTCGGACACAATGCCGGCATCATTGCGCTGGCCGCGGCATTGCTGGCGACCACGGCGGCCGAGGGTTTGTATCGAAGCGGCATCGCCACGCGCATCGAATATCTGTACACGGATTTGTGGCATCGCCTGGCCGGGCCGCGCCAGACGCCGCGCCACACCGCTCTGGTGATGCTCGATGATCCGACCCTCAACGAGCGGCCGGATGAGCCGCTGCCCTTCTGGACGCCGCATTTCGCCAAGGCGGTGGCCACGCTGCGCCAGGTCGGCGTCAAGGTGGTTGCCATCGATTTCATTTTCAGCGGCAGTCCCGAACGCTGGATCGGCAAGCTGGGGTTGATCGGGCGCGAGGCCTCGCGCAACTACGATCAGCACTTCCGCGAGCAGATCAACCAGGGCGGCGTGCTGCTTGCCGGCTTCAGGATCGGCGCTGGCGATACGGTGAACGACTTCATCCTGCCCAGCCCGGATTACCTGCTGGCGCTTCCCAATCTAGATATGCCGGGCCATGTCGGCCTGGCCAACCTGCCTTCGGATGCAGACGGCGCCGTGCGGCGTTTTGCGTTGGTCGAGGCGCCCGGCGAATTCGCGCTGAAGGAGGGGCTGCCGCGGCTGGCTTTCGGTGCGCTTGCGGCCACGACGGCGACCGGCCAGGATAGCCAGGCCAAGGTCTGGCGCTTCGGCGGCCGCGAGATCGGCGCGGAGCGCGCGGTCCCGATTGCGTTTGCGGGCCCGCCGGGAAGCTTTGTCGCCTTGTCTTTCCGCAAACTGCTGGCGCCGAATGCCGTCAATGATCCTGATGTTCGCGCCCTGGCAGGGAAAGTAGTGGTGATCGGCGCCGGTTACGCCAGCATGAATGACCTGCATCCGACGCCCTACTCGACCAGCATCGGTGGCGCCAACATCCTGATGGCCGGTCCGGAGATTCAAGCCAATGTGATCGAGACCCTGCTCGCCGGGCATTTCCTTGACGAGGCGCCGGCCGTGGTACGACTGGCGACTTTCGCGGGAGTGCTGGGTGCGCTGGCCTATGCCTGCATGTGGTTTTCGGCCTGGCGTTCGGTGGTGCTGGTGATTCTGGCGATGCAGCTTGCAGCCATAGCCGGCCACCTTCTGTTCAGGCAGAACTTCCTGTTTCCGGTAGCGCACCTGCAGGCAGCCATGATGGTCGTGCTGATCGGCCAGTCACTGTTGCGTTTGAGGCGCGAGGAGCGCGAACGCAAGCGCATCGGTCAGATGTTTGGTCGTTATGTCTCGCCGCAGGTGGTGAAAGCGCTGCTGGCATCCCCCGAACTGCCTGAACTGGGCGGTCAGACACGACAGATCAGCGTGCTGTTTTCCGACATCCGCAACTTCACCACGTTTTCCGAAAGGCTGAGCGCGAAAGAGGTGGTGGAGTTGCTCAACACCTACCTCGAGCGCGCCTGCGTAGTGCTGCTGGCGGAAGGTGCGAGCATCGACAAGTTCATCGGCGATGCGGTCATGGCCGAATTCGGCGCGCCACTGGCGCAGTCCGACCATGCCCGCCGCGCGTTGCGTGCGGCGATAGCCTTGCGCGTCGTGGCGGTCGAGTTCCGCGTCTGGGTCAGGCAGCGCTTCGCCGGCCGCGATTTGCCGGAATTCGACATCGGCATCGGTGTGCACAGTGGGGAGGCGGTGGTCGGCAATATCGGCTCTTCGGTGCGAATGGAATACACTGCGATTGGCGATACGGTCAACATCGCTTCGCGTCTTGAAGGAAAAACCAAGGAAACCGGCGCCCATATTCTCGCCAGTCGTGATACCGTTTCCATGTTCGGGGGCGAACTGAAGACGGGTGCCCTCCATTGTTTGACGGTCAAGGGCCGTGCCGAGCCGGTGGAGGCGTTCGAGATCGTCGCTCTCAAATGAGGTTGCCATGACATTGAGATATTTTTGCATCGGTCTGATATTTCTGGGTTGCAACCCGGTCTGGGCGGACGAAGTGGCCCTGGTCATGTCCGTGCAGGGCAAGGTGGTGCGATTTTCCGACGCCGCGCCGGTGCCGGTCGAAGCCTTCGTCAAGCTCAAGGAGGGCGACAAACTCAGCCTGGAAAAGGATGCCCGTCTGCAGGTGGTGTATTTCGACAACGGCCGGCAGGAAACCTGGTCGGGTCCAGGACGCCTGGAAATGACGCTGCGTGAAGGCAAGGCCAGCGGCTTGTCTGCCGCGGAAGTGAAGTCGCTGCCGATGGTGATGGCCAGGCAGTTGGCGCGGACTCCGGCTCTGGATGGGCAGGGCCGAGGCGGCGTTACGCGGCTGCGCTCGGTACCCGGTCCGGATGCCATGATCAAGCTTGAAGACACCTACCACGACCTCAGAAGCCGCGCCGGGCCGAACGACCTGGGGCCGGAGATGTATTTGCTGTCCGGTTTGTACGATATGCGGGAACTGGACCGGGTCGAACGCGTCCTCGGCGATCTGCAACAGGATCGGCCACAGAACCCCGAAGCGGCGTTGCTGGTCGCGCTCTACAAGAGGGCCGTAAAAAATGCGCGCGAAAGCAAGAAATAGTATTGATATTTGGAGTAGGGTTATTACTTTTGGGAGGCGATGATGATCAAGAATCTTGAACGATTGGTTTTCGGTATAGGTTTGTTGGTAGTGAGCACCGTTGCGTCTGCAACGACATGTTCGGCCGTGCAGTCATGTGCAGCAAACCCGGCCTGCGCGAATTCAGTTGTTTCACCCGGTGTTACGCAGTTGATGGTTTATCAACAAAGCCATCCTGAATGCTTTGGATCCGCGAATAGCACGGCAGGTGCATCCCAAGCCATTGGCGGAACGACGATCCAGCAAATGCTGACGATTTCAAACGCTATTTCTGCGCGGGCATCAGCTCTGCTTGCTGGGCCTGCGAGGACTTCCGCCAGTTCACAACAGCAGCTTGGTCTTGCCGCCGGCAACGCTCCGAGCAAGATCAATGTCTGGGGCAGTCTTTCCGGAGACAACAGCGAATACGCTGGCAGATCGTTTGTGAACGGTGGCGGCAACACCATTAACATCAAGTCAAGCTTGGACGTCACGAACGTTGTATTGGGCGCCGACTACGCAATCTCTCCCTCGACCGTTCTTGGTTTGTCGGCAGCATTCGATGACGGTAGCGGTTCTACCGAGTCCTTCGTCAATGGAGCAAGCAATGCCGGTTCCAAGGGATCGACTACAAAAGGCTATACGGTGGCGCCGTATCTCGGATGGCAAATCGACAAGAGTTGGTCTGTTGATGCCACTTTGGGGTTTGGTCACGTCAAATTGTCGACGGTCGATAGCTTGACGGGTAGCGCCGATCGTATGTTCTACGGTGCCAATTTGAGCTACGCACAATGGTACGGGAACTGGCAGCTTACCGGAAAGGGAAGCTATCTCTATGGTCAGGAGAAGTACGGGAATCTGAATGGCACGACTGGCACGCTGGCTGGCACGGCCAGCGACAACAAGATGGATCAAGCGCGCATAAGCGGTCAGGCTGCGTACTGGATGGACGGCTTTATGCCTTATCTTGGATTAGCCTATTCGTCGGATCTTAGCCGATCGACTTCCGGGGACGCTACCACTCAGGCTGCCACGGCGGATTTGGGAAAGAACGCCTGGGTATGGTCTCTTGGCGCGAACTTCATTTCCCTGAAGAACAATATGACAGGCGGGATAGTTTATAACCAGGAAAGCGGACGGACTGCCGGAAAGCGAGATAGCTTGATGGCGAACATCAACGTTCGCTTCTGATGTTGCCGGGGGTTTCCCCGATCAAGGCCGCGCTCCTGGGCGCGGCCTTTTTGTTTGCGGTCCTGTCCGGCTGCAGTACCCCGCGTTCATTTCGCGACGCGCGTGAGATAGCGGTCTGGGCTGGCGAACATGGTTTTGTGGAAACTCCCGTTCAAGCCGGCGCGTTCCGTCTCGTCGCGTTCGTGCGCAAGCCATCGATTCCGAGCGATACGCTGGTCATTTACATCGAGGGCGATGGGGCCGCCTGGCCGACGCCCTACCATCCGCCACGCGATCCGACGCCGGCAAGACCCGTCTCGCTGGCGCTGGCGATGGCTGATCCGTCGCCGGCTGTCATCTACTTGGGACGTCCCTGCCAGTATCTGCGTGCGGACGAACTGGAAAGATGCGACAGCGCCTACTGGACTGAGCGGCGCTTTGCCCCGGAAGTGGTTGCAGCGTATGACGCGGCCATCAGCCAGAAAAAGTCGGCGCTGGTGGCACGGCGCCTCAGGCTCACAGGCTATTCCGGCGGCGGCGTGCTGGCCACCCTGCTTGCCGCGCGACGTGACGACGTCGATGCTCTTGTAACTGTCGCGGCGCCTTTGGCAATTGCGGAATGGGTCACATGGCATAAGGCTTCGCCGCTGAAGGGTTCGCTCGATCCGGCTGAATTGGGTGAGAATGTGCGTCTGCCGCGCGGCGTGCATTTTGTCGGCGAAAAGGACGAGACTGTGCCGTCGGCAATTGCCGAGAGTTTTGTCCGCCGCAAGGGTGGTCGCGTGGAAATCATTCCCGGCTTTGATCACGAGTGCTGCTGGACGCGTGACTGGGTGACGTTACTCAAACGGGTGACTGTTCAGGAGAATGCAAAATGAGATCGAAGCTGTTCTGGCTTGGTTTGGCCGTCGCATTGATGGCGCCACTTGTACAGGCGCAAATGATACGTCCGCCCGCCTTCATGGGCGGCATCCCGGGGATGGGGCAGTTTCAGGCTATCCAGATGCAACGGGCTCAGGCCCGTACCCTGTTGTATCGCGAAGCGCTGGAAGAACTGCGCAAGAACCCGGCGGCGGCAGATGTTCGGGAGTGTTCGGCGGGGCAGGTTCCAAAGGCCGGAGAATGCCTGGCCAGACCTGAGCCAGTAGCGGCTGTGGCGTCGACGCCGGTTGTTGAAGCACCGGCAGCGGTCGTACCCGTCATTGCGCCGCCTGCGCCCGCCGCTCCGGTTGCCCGTCGTTTCGCCATCCTGGTGGGCAATAACGCGTATGCCGCGCCGATTCCTGCTTTGGAAACGCCGATTGCCGACGTATCGCAAATCGCCAGCGTGCTGCAGACCCGCTTTGGTTTTGAAACCAGAATTGTGAAGGATGCGGGCAAGGCGAAGCTTATAGAGGCCCTAAACAACATTGCCGCCGAAGCAAAACCGGAAGACGCCGTTCTGCTGATGTACGCCGGCCACGGCTATCTGATGGACGACATCAAGATGGGCTACTGGATCCCCGTTGACGCTTCGGTCAAGACGGCCCAAGGCTGGATCTCGAATAGCGACATTTCCAAATTGCTTTCGGCGATACGCGCCCGTCAGTTGATCCTGATTTCGGACAGTTGCTATTCCGGCAGCTTGACCAAGGAACAGAAAGTGGCTCAGGGCAAGGAGATCAATGCGGAAGAGATACTCAAGCAGCGCTCGGTGCTGGTGTTTTCCTCGGGAGCCGACGAGCCCGTTTCAGACGAGGGCAAGGAAGGACATTCGATCTTCGCCTGGAATCTGATCAAGACATTGCAAAGTACCGGCAGTCTTACCGCCGGAGCACAGATCTGGAGTGTGGTCAGCAAGGGCGTGACCAAGGAATATCCGCAGCAACCGCAGTACGGGGCAGTGGTTTCCGCCGGGCATACCGAGGGCGGCGATTTTCTCTTTCAGACTCCAAAATGAGCTTGCGGTATGGGTAGAATAAACCGCTCCCGCTCCGGAGGTTCCAGCGATGAAGTTCACTTGGCTTGGGTTCTTGAGTTGCTGCGCGGTTTTTGGCCTGGTTTGCTCTTGCCCCGTGGTCGCCCAGGTGGCCGCTGCCAGCGCGGCGGGACAAACGGCGCCAGCTTGGGTGGCACAGGTCAAGGTTTCGCGCGGGATTGTGCGCATTGAGCGCGGCGGGCAGCGCTTCCCGTCCCCGGTAGGAGCCCGCCTGAAGGTCGAGGATACGGTGATTACCGAGGCCAATGGTTCGGTCGGCCTGATGTTTGCCGACAATTCGACTCTCTCGATGGGCCCGGGTGGCGAGGTTTTTCTTCACACCTTCAGCTACGATCCGACCACCTATATGGGCGCGTTCGATGCGTTCGTCAAACAGGGAACTGTTTCGCTGCAAGCTGGAAATCTGGCTCAGGGTGCGCCGGATAGCGTCAAGATCCGGACGCCGCAGGCTGAGGTGAAAGGTAATGCCCGGCAATTTCTGGTCAGCGTCGAGGAGAAGAAGTGATGGCTATCCCGACACGCCGTCCCTCTTTATTCCTCGCTGCTGCCCTGGCTCTTGCGCTGCTCTCGGCATGCAGCGGCCCGCGCGAATATTTCTCGGTGATTCCCGACCGCGATGGCAAGACTGGCCAGATGGTCGTTACACCGCGCCAGGGAAATGCCTTGGCGCTTGATCGAACCAACGCGAGTGCAACGGTCCGTGGTGGCGAGATCTCTCCCGCCAAACTGAGCGAGGCGGAGCTCAAGGAAATGTACAAGGAAGCTCTTGCTGCCCAGCCCATGGCGCCAGCACGGTTCCTTCTTTATTTTGTCGAGGGTGGCGATATCCTGACCGCCGAATCTCAGCGCGAACTTGAAAATGTTCTAGCTGAAATCAAGAAGCGCCCGGCCCCTGATCTGATCGTGGTAGGCCACACCGATCGCGTCGGCTCGGTAGCCGACAATGATCGCCTGGCTTTGAGGCGCGCGGAGAAGGTCCGCTCCCAGCTGGTCGCACAAGGTTTTTCGCCGGAAGGCATCAGTGCATCCGGGCGTGGCGAACGAGAACCCCTGGTCGCCACGGCGGATGAAGTCGCCGAAGCGCGCAACCGGCGCGTCGAGATCCTGGTTCGATGAAAGTACATCTGGCGGCGCGTTCCTTGTTGCAGGCCTTGCGCCACGGTCTTCGCGCCGCGGCGCTCGGTTTCTCCGCGACGGCTGTCCTGGCCGCACCGAATCTGCCGAAGGAACCGGTGCTGAGAATCGAGACCGGCAGTCATCTGGCTTTGATCTCCCGCATCAGTGCAGACGCATCCGGACGCTGGATCGTCACCGCTTCCGAAGACAAGACTGCGCGGCTATGGGATGCCCGCAGCGGTCAGGCCATTGCCGTTTTGCGCCCGCCGATAGGCGCCGAGAGCCTGGGCGCGGTCTATGCTGCAGCCATATCGCCGGATGGGCGCACTGTGGCTTTGGGCGGCAACTCGGCCTTCGATGGCGGTGGCGGCCATCTGCTTCATCTGTTCGATCGTGCCAGCGCAAGTGTTCCACCGAAAAGCACGCTGACCGGCATGGAAGCACCGATCACCCAGCTGGCGTGGTCGCGGGATAACCAGTATCTGGCGATTGGTTTGCGCCAGCAGGGCTTGCGCGTGTTTCGCCGCAATCTGCAATTTGTCGGTGCCGATCCGGAATTCAACGAAGCCGTGTTTGGCGCCGAGTTCGCCGCCGATGGCCGGCTCGCCGTCGCCAGTATCGATGGCGCCATCCGCATTTACCAGATTGGACCCAAAGGGCTGGAGCGCATCGCGCGCAAGCAAGCGCCCGGCGGCAAGCCCTACGGCGTAAGTTTCTCCCCCGACGGGCGCACGCTTGCGGTCGGTTATCAGGATCAGGCACGGGTTGATTTGCTGGACGCAAGCAGTCTCGCCGTGGTTCACAGCATCGAACTCAGGGGAGGCAATCTCGGGCGCGTTGCCTGGTCGTCCGACGGCAGCAGCCTTTTCGCGGCGGGCAGCCATGTCAGCGGGGGCCGCTTCCCGGTGCTCGCTTTTGGTCAGAATGGCCGCGGCTCGAAACGCGAAATCGGGCAATTCAGCAATACCGTGATGGCGTTGGCAAGCTTGCCGAATGGCAGCGTTGCGGCGGCCTCGGCCGAACCGGCTTGGACAGTTTTTGACTCGCAGGGAAAAGCCCAGGCGGCCAGCCGTTCTCAAAGCGCGGATTTTCGCGATGCCGGCGACAGCTTTAAACTCAATCCGACGGCAGAGACGGTCGCCTTCCGCTATTCCTCCAGGGATGGCGGGATGATTTTCGATCTGGGCGCAGGCAGCCTGAAAAGCGGCTCGCCTCCGGACAAGACCAACGCCGCGAGAATCAGCGGCGATTCGGGTGACTGGAAAAACTCTACCGCGCCGCGTTTTAGCGGTCGCCTGCTTCAGGTGAAGCCGGGTGAGGTGGCGCGCAGCCTCGCCGTGGCGCCCAATGGTCGCAGCTTCGTGCTCGGCAGCGAATGGTTCCTGAGGCAGTACAGCACCGATGGCGTGGCACTTTGGGAACGCCGCGTGCCGGCGGCGGCCTGGGCGGTGAATATCAGTGCCGATGGTCGCTGGGTGGTCGCCGGCCTCGGCGACGGCAGTATCCGCTGGCTGCGGCTTGATGATGGTGCCGAGCAGATGGCGCTTTTTGTTCATGCTGACCGCGAACGCTGGATCGTGTGGACGCCTTCCGGTTACTACGATACTTCCGTCGGTGGCGAGAATCTGGTCGGCTGGCACCTCAACCGGGCCTTCAACCAGTCGGCCGATTTCTTCAGCGCCGGCCGCTTTCGTGAGCGGCTTTATCGCCCGGACGTGATCCAGAAACTGCTGGCCGCCGGGGATGAAAAGGAAGCCTGGCGACTGGCGCAGGCGGATTTGGCCGCCCTCGAAGCGGCGAATGCCGAACCCGCACGAGTCCAGGCGAAGGCGAAGCCCGAAGCCAAGGAGCGCAAACCGGCCGCCGCTCCTGCGCGGCTTGTCGAAATCGTGCCGCCCGTCATCGAACTGCAATCGGATAGTCAGATGGAAACCACCGGCGATATGGTGAAAGTGCGCTACGCCGTGCGTACTCCGCCCGATGCCCCGGTCAAGGACGTCAAGGTTCGCGTCAACGGCCGTCTCGATCGCAGCATCAAGCCTGTAGCCCTGCGTGGGGTGCAAGGGGATATCGCGGTGCAGGAAGTACAGGTGCGCGTGCCGCCCGGCAAGGATGCCGAGATTCTGCTGATTGCGGAAAACCGGAATGCCAAGTCTGACCCGATAAGCATCAAGGTAAGTCGCGCAACCGAAGCGAAGATGCCTGTTGCCAAGGACAAGGCCGACTTCGAAACGCTCTATATGCTGGTGGTCGCGGTCAACAAATATCCCGCGCCCAATGATCTGGCGAGCCCCGTCAAGGATGCCAATGCCTTCAAGTCGCAGATGGCCCGGATTGCCAACCCGCCGGCGGGTGTGCGCAAGATCTACGACAAGCTCGAGTTCAAGATGCTCACTGACGAGACTGCGACGCGGGAGGCGATTCTCGAAGGGCTCAACTGGCTCAAGGCGAACGTCAAGGAAAAGGATGCCGGCGTCTTGTTCCTCGCCGGTCATGGTATTGCCGAGGGCGCGTCCTACTACTTCGTTCCCTTCAAGCCGGGCGGCATGGCCGGCAAGGCGGCGGAGTGGGTGCCTGGGGATCAAATCGTCGGCACCCTGCAAAGTTTGCCGGGGCGCGCCATGTTTTTTCTCGATGCCTGCTATTCCGGCGCCCTCACCAATCAGGCCTCTGCAAAAGGTTCGAACCCAACCGACATGATCAACAAGATCGACGATGAACGGGGCGTCACTATCTTTGCATCGTCTACGGGCAAGGAAAAATCAGGCGAGGACGATGAAAATGGCTTCTTTACCAAGGCCTTGATCGAAGGACTGAGGGGCAAAGCCGCGGATAAGGAGGACAATCTGGTCTACCCCACCGGGCTCAAGCGTTATGTCACGCGGCGGGTCAAGGAGTTGTCGAACAACGAACAGAGACCATTCATCAGCGATCGTGGGGTCGATGAGCCCATCGCCATCGTCATCAAGTAAGCCAAACATTACCGACTGGAGAAATGCCATGAACCAAAACTGCCTGCGCCGCCCTCTTGCTGCTGCTATCGCACTCGTTTTCCTGGCAAGCTCAAGCGGTTGTGCGACAAACCCCGACGGCAGCTTCAAGAAGAACGCCGACGGCACCTTTGTCATGGACGAGAAGGCCAAGAGTGCCCTGATTGGTGCCGCTGCCGGTTGTGCCCTGGCTAGCGCCACCGGATCGGATTGCGTCACTGGTGCCGCAGTCGGTGCAGTCGCCGGCTTCTTGGTCGGCTGGTACTTCGAATCGAAAAAGATTGCGAGCGCTCAACAGGTCAATAAGGAATACGCCTCGGTCAAGACCAAAAAGGACAAGGTTGAACTGCCAAAGAAGGATGTCGTGCCGGCGAGCTTCAGTACCAAGGTTACAACGGCTGCGCCGGATGCTTCCGGCCAGAAGGAAGTCCAGCTCACGTCCAGCACCGACATGATCGGGTATGGCGACAAGGTGCCCGAGGTAAAGCAGAAATACGCCATCTACGACGAAAACAACAAGTTGGTCGAAGAGAAGACGGAAAAGGTCGCGGCAGTGGATGGCGCCGGCCGCTATCAGACCAATTCGAAGTTCAAGCTGCCGGCTGAAGCCAAGGGCAAGACCTACACGGTCAAGACCACGCTGATCAGCAACAACAAAACCTACAAGGAAAACAGCTACAAGGTGGCCTTTGCCGACGACGGCCGCGTTATCGCGCTGGCGATGGCGAACTGATAGTCGTAGCGGCGCAAGCCCCGGTCTTACGTAAGCAGTACCCAATAAGCAAAAAGAAGGCGGGGTCGCCCCCGCCTTCCTGTCACACAACAGCTGTGGATGTATTACTTGCCGCCGATTACGCCTGCTTCATTGGCGGCGGTGTTGCCCTTGCCCTGGGCAACCGCGGTAGCGTTCTTCTGGCTGGCCTTGATCTTGGTGTTGCCCTGGATCTGCGTGCCGCCCTTGATGGCGCCGGCTGTGTTCTTCGCCGTGTTGCCTTCGCCTACTGCGACGGCCGTCGTGTTTTGCTGCTTGGCCTTGATGTCAGTGTTGCCTTGAATTTGCACGCCTTGCGCGTTCGTCGAGGTCATGGTCTTGCTTTGAGCAAAAGCCGCGGTGGACAGAACTGCGGTGAGAGCGATGAGTGCAATATGGGTACGCATGGTTTACTTCTCCTTTGTTAAAAAAATGGGTGCTGCCTATTTACCGCCGATTACGCCTGCTTCGTTTGCTGCCTTGTTATCCTTGCCAATAGCAAGAGCCGTCGTGTTCTTCTGCTCGACCTTGATCTTGGTGTTGCCCTGGATTTGGGTGCCGCCCTTGATGGCGCCGGCAGTATTCTTGGCCTCATTGCCCTGACCGGTAGCGACAGCCCCGGTGTTTTCCTGCGCTGCCTTGATGTCGGTATTCCCCTGAATCTGGACGCCCTGCGGATTGCTGGAACGCATGGTTAGCTGCGCGAATACGGGGAAAGCGATAAGGGCAGAGGCAATGAGGATAGTGATGGTACGCATGCTATGTCTCCTGACTTTGGATATTGACGGTGAAACCGGACTGAAGAAGCATGCCCGTCGTCAGCCCGCGACAACCTTGAAAACCACACGACGATTCTTGGGATCGTTCGGGGCGAGGCCCGCTGCCGGATTGCTCGAGCCCTTGCCCAGCGGCACCAGACGCTTGCGTTCGATACCCGCCTTTTCCGTAATGTAGTTGACCACCGAACCTGCCCTGTCCTTCGACAGAGCCATGTTTCTGTCGGCATTGCCGGTCGAGTCGGTATGGCCTTCGACGATAACGCAACGATCAGGGGCAAGCGCCAGAATCTTCGCAATGCTGGCCAAGGTGCCTTCGGAGCTTTGTGAAACCCTGGCGCTTCCAATCTGGAACTGAATTGAAAAATCAACTGCATTGGCTTTTACGTCAGGCGGGAGATTGGCACAGTCGAGCGCTGCTGCCGGAGCGCTGGCCGCAGCCGGAGAGCCGGCGTTGTCAAAAACGATGGCCCGCGTTTTTGCTTTCCTCTTGACACTGTCGCCATCACCGGGCGCCGTCATGGCCCGCTCAAGATCCTTGAGCTTCGCGGCGTCGTCATCAGCGGCAACAGCCTGGCCGCTGCCCATGGCCAGAAGAATCAGACCACACATCAACGCGGACGTCGCAGGGCGAAAATTGGTTTTCATAGCTTGGCTCCTTATTTGCAAATGTTGATGACGTTTTTGGTTGTGACCACGATGTCCTTCGGCGCCTTCTCACCCGCTTTTACGGTACCGACGTTGACATCATTGCAGCCACCGCCGCGTTTGCTGCCGATATTCACTACATCCTTCTTGAATCGGTCATCCTTGATCGACCCGTCGATCCATGCCTTGGCCTTGGCGTTGTTGATCTTGGTTTGGGACCTGGCATCCACGCCCTGCTCCGCAAAAACCACGGAAACTGCCAAGCCCAGAACCAGCCCTGCGCAAGCTCGCAGGAAGCGCTTATTTGCATTCATCTTTGACAATCGCTCCTATGTTGGTACAGGTTTTCTTGTTGCGTCCGCCGACTACCGTAGTTACGTTGGTTGCGCTGACGGAGATTCTGGTATCACCCTTCTTGTCGCCCTGGATTACGCCAATCCTGTTTTTCGCTACGTTATTTTCTCCTGTAGCGACGGCCGTGGTGTTCTGTGTCGTGACGTTGATTTCGGTATTACCCTTGATGCGGGTCTGGCTGGTCTGGGCCATGGACCCAGTGGCAATCAGGACCACGGCTGTGGTAACGCCAATGCATGATGCCTTCATGTTTATTCTCCAATATTCCAACGTAACGGCAACGTGGTTGGTGGCTTGCCCTTGCGGAAAGCATTCCTCATTGCCTCGAGTTCTTCGTTCGTAACGCCCAGCTTGCGGGCGCTGAACGATGACGGATCCGGAGTGAACATCAGATAGGCCTGCGTTTCATTGATCACCAGCGCATCGGATCCGACGGCATAGTTGTATTTGCCAAGGAAGGCCTTGAACGCTCCACGCTGGGCATCCGTAAGCGACTCCTGCCAAAAGCGCAGGCAGTACTGCGCGTAATAGGCGTTGGTGTAGTACTCGCCATGGGACATCTCGTGCAGCGCGATCGCAAAGCGTGCCGTCGCGTTGATAAGCGGCTGACCAGCGCTCTTTTCCTGCGTTTGAGGGATCGAAAGGATGACATTGTTTGGCTCGACGGCCTGCCAGAAGCCACGCCAGTCACGGATCATTCCTTGTGCGACGAGGAAATCCCGTATGGCGGTTTCTTCCGGATTCAGCGGTACCTTGTCGCGCTGGGCAAAATTGAAGAACTGCACGAGCTCATGGACCATGAGGTCGTGACCAAAGGCGAAATCCGATTCGGACCGCTTTGCCGCGGCGAGGCGCCCCGCCATTTCCTGTTCGGTAAGTACTCGCGGATAGGGCTCGGTGGTTTGCTGTTCAATAAACTGGGTGACGCGATTGAAGCTTCGCCCCTGATAGGCAAGACCGGGGAAGTCAAACACATAAATCTTCGGATTGTCGGCGTAACGCCAGATTATGAGCTGAGCGGAGCGGTTGTTGACGATCTGGTTGAAGCCGGCACTTACGGGTTGTGGTGCGGCGCCATGCGCAAGGAAAGCCATTGCGGCCGCCAGAATCAACAGGCCGAAACGGGCAACAGTCATACCTCTTGGTTTCTGGATTGACATCATTTTCCCCGGTTATCTTTTGAAATACTCGAGTCGGTATGCGTTGGCGCGACCAGAATGTGCGCGCGCAGTCGCCTGACGAGGGCTTGTGGCCGACAGCGTACCACTGCCGGCGGGATCGACCAACAGGAATCCGGTCGAGCTGTCGCCACGACGATTGTAAGTACCCCATGCCATGGCGCGCTGACTCATGAAGCCGGCGTTGCCACGAACATCCGGCACCAGGACGATACCAGGCATGGCGCCCGGTGCGCCCTGAAAGCCGGCGGCAAACTGGTTTCCGCTGACCCAAACCCCGGAATTTGTTTGCAGAAGGATGCCTGCCTTGGCCTGGCCTGGCGCAACGGCCAATATCAATGCCAAGACGACCGATGCAAAGCCAGCAAGCAAATCAGTTTTGCTCAACACTGACGTTTCCATTTTTTCCCCACTGAATCCGATAGGACTTGCCGGTTTTCTTCGATGTGTAGCTGGCTTTTCCACGCTGGATCTTTTCGCCATCAATGAACACATCATCGTTGATTACGGCTATCCCTTCCATTTCCACGTCGGCGTCGATCGACCCCGAGGAATTGCTGGCCGTGCTACCGGGGCCTACGCTGACTGCGGTATTGCCCTTGCCCTTTTTCACCTTTACGCCACCTCCTGGAGCATCTACCGTCACCTGCCCGACAACAAGGGCCGAAGTGGTGGCCAGCAACCAGAAACAGGCGATGACGGAAGGTGACAACAGCTTCATTTTGAATTTACCAAAACCTTGCGTGAATAACGTTTTAGGGTACTTTAGGTTGACAACGCCGGCTCGCCGTGACTTTTGTCACGCTACTGCAGCGCGCACCGAACCTTGAATGGCTTGTTGTCGCGCATGATGAAAAATATTCCACCAGGCTGCATGTCGTCGCCAATGCGTCCGGCAACGTTGGCAATCAGTTTTCCGCAGGAGACGATGGGAATGCCATCCGATCCGATTCGCTCGATGACTACCGTGTTGTCCGTGGAAACGTAACTGCGCGCCTTTGCACGGTTTCCCTGGGCACGTTCCGAGTTCGTCGCTCCCGGGTTTGAAGGATCCTGCGTGCCAAGGATCGGAACCTGCGTCGCTCCTTGCTGATACTGGCGCGCCTTGGCCCGACTCTGTGAAGCGCCGCTGTCCGGTTGCCGCCGGGGGCCGAGCAGGCCCTCCTCCTCCTCCTCCTCCTCGGGCATGACGATGATTGTGGGGGCTGACCCCGACTCCTGATATGCCCTGGCTTTGCCGCGAACCTCTGCCGCCGATTTCGCGGATTTCTTTCCGCTGTCCGGCTGAGCCGGAACCACAATTTCGGCCAGCAGAATAACGCCTGGGGAATCCAGCCTTGCTGCTTCCCCGGCGTTCACCGCACCCCCCGCCGAGAGCAGCCAAGCTCCCGTCAGCAGGAACAGACGGGTTGCAGCGATACTCCTCATGGCGTATCAGCGATTGACGGTTATATCGATCTGACTGACCATTGCAGCCGGGTTGATCTGGCGAAACTGATTGACGATTTCGTCAACCGACTTGACCGGCAATGGCGTCAGATCTTTTGCCCCCACCAGTGTTTTCGGAACGACCAGCTCGCGATCGGCACCAATACAGGCCACTTTCTCGCGACCGGGTTGGTCGAAGCGAATCTTGAAGCCACCACTTGGCAGCCGGACGCTGCTGCTTCCTTTGAGCGTCGGATTGGACTGGAACTGATTGGGAAAAATGCGTGCCGTGTTGTGTGCGTTGTCTTCGTAGTAGCAGTAGGCCGTGCCGTCGCTCGAAAGGGAGAGATTCATGTTGAGAAACTCACCGACGCGATAGGCCGGGCGTCCGCCCTTTTCGCTATCCAGATTGACGCGGAACGCGCTCGCCGAAGGTGCCGCGGAGGCCCCTGGCGGAACATACGCCGGAGGAGCGGGAGGCGCGGCCGGCGGTGCGCCAATTGCCGAGGCAACCCCAGGCACGTTCAATGGCTTGATTGCCGGCAAAGCGGCCAGGCTATTCTGTACATCGTCGAGCAAGCTGGCGTACAAATCGAAGTTGATCTGCCCGTTGGCCACCAAACCGGCTGTTGCCTGGTATTCGCCCACGGCTTGCTTGAGTTCGTCATTGGCGACGCCATCGACCGGCCCCTTGTAGCGGTTCATGCTGCCCCCCAGCTTGCGCTGAATGAACAGGATGCGCTCCTTGTCCTGCAACATGTCGTAGCTTTCGCGGGCCTGGTCGCGAATCAGCGGATTGGTGATGTCGGTATCCAGGCAACGCCAGTAGGGAACTTGCGTAAATTTGCCGAGAGTTTCGATCAAGCTCAGTTCGAGCAGCGCCCGGGTTGTTGCGCCAAGCCCTTCCGAACGACTGTTGTCGAGGTTGAAACTCAGCCCGACTTTCCCCAGCTTGCCGCCGGCTTCGCCGGACTTGCCGCCCTTGACCATGACCATCGTGTTGGAGGTGCTGGTAACCGGCAGGATCTTGCGCGTGGCTGCTTCACCCACGCTCATGTCCATGCTGAGCAGATCGAAGGACGCGTCCTCCGAGTAGCCCAGATCCAGAAAGAACAGTGAAATACCCGCGCCCTTGCTCTTGCGTACGGTGTTATCGTCCATTTGCGTAATGGAGCCGCGAATGTAATAGTCGGGAATCTTGCGTCCGGCATCGCCGCGGGCCTCGAACAGGCGCGCCAGATCATCGCCACCGCCATGGAAGTCGATGAATTCGAAGGCGTTGCTCTGCAGCGTCATTTTCGCCACCGCCGTAATCACCATCTCCTTGGTTCCGGTCCGAACCTTGCCGGTCTCGTCCGGGACTCCCGCCGACGTGATCACTATGCCCTGCTTGCCATGGGCCAGGAACAACTGGTCCATGCAGCGCAAGGCCTGCGTAAAACTGGTGATGGTCTTGGTCGCTGGAACTTTTGGCCCGGCAGCGGATGTAGCTTCGGCTGCGGGACCCGACGGTCCGAGGTTCTGCTGGGCGGAAACCACTGCCGAAAAAGCCAGAAGGGAAAAAACCAGCGATAGACGCTTTGGCGAGAGTACTGACATTGCAACCCCTTTAGCAGTAAGACGCGAAATGGAAAAGCACAAATGGGAGGCATTCAAGCCGAAAACCTCCAACCATCATAATATGAGTGTAGCCCTCAAATTCAAACGGGCCAAATGAATTGTGTGCCAGCTACGGGCAACAAACCAGGACAAACAATGACGGAGGTTGACGCCGGATGCATGTTCATTTCGTCGAATACATATTTGTTTAACAACGTGCCGGCCAGCTTTGAGTTGACAGCGCGAGCTTGGCGTGACTTATGTCACACTACTTTCTGCCCAATTGCAAACAACCGATAAACCCCCGTCCATGAAATGTCCGGATCGAACTGGCAAACGCTTGACGTTTCCTTGACTCGGTGCGACGAGATGAGTATCGACTTTGACGCAATTATCCAGCGGGGAAACACGGATTCGGTGAAGTGGGCGAGGTACGCCAATAGCCGTTATTCCGGTGGGGTAATACCGCTTTGGGTTGCGGACATGGACTTTGCCGCACCGCAACCGGTACTGACCGCTTTGCTGCAGCGCATCGACCACGGCGTGTTTGGCTACAACCAGCCAACCGCGAGCCAGATCGACGCGGTAACAACCTACCTCGCTCGCAATTTTGATTGGCCAATCGAACCGGATTGGATCGTCTGGCTGCCGGGCCTGGTGTCCGGCCTCAATGTCGCCTGCCGCGCGGTCGGAACGGCCGGTGATGCGGTATTTACCGCGACGCCGATCTATCCGCCTTTTCTCTCGTCGCCGCGGTATTCCGGTCGGCGGGTGGCGAGCGCGCCGCTGGTCTGTGACTCGGCGGGATGGCTGTGGGATTTTCCCGCGGTCGACGCGGTACTCAGGACCAGCCAGGCGAAACTCTTCCTGCTCTGCCATCCGCACAATCCGACCGGGCGGGTATGGAATGAGGACGAGCTGTGGCAGATCGCGCTATTGGCCGAAAAGCACGACATCGTGGTGTGTTCCGATGAAATCCACAACGGCCTGATTCTGTCGCCGTCTCGCCGGCACCGACTTTTGGCCACGCTCGGCCCGGAAATTGAGGCGCGCACCATTACGCTGATGGCGCCGTCGAAGACCTTCAACATTCCCGGGCTGGGTTGCGCCTTTGCCATCATTCCCGACAGCAGTCTGCGGCAGGGATTCCGCAATGCCATGCATGGCATCGTGCCGCACGTCAGTGCCATGGGCATGGTAGCGACCGAAGCGGCGCTGACGCTGTGCGATGACTGGCACGCGGCTTTGCTCGACTATCTGCGCGGCAATCTGCGCGCCGTCGAGCGCGCGGTCGCCGCAGTGCCCGGCCTCGACATGAGGCCGGTGGAGGCGACCTACCTGGCGTGGATCGATGCGCGGCAGTTTGCCGCGGAACACGGCATCGACAATCCTTCGCGCTACTTCGAGCAGCACGGTCTGGGGCTTTCCGACGGAGCGGATTTCGGCGCACCGGGTTTCGTCCGCCTCAATTTCGGTACCCGGCGCGCGCTGCTCGACGAGGCGCTGGCGAGGTTGCGTCAGGCGGCCGGCGGCTAGCTCAAGCGTGGTGCACGACTCCGGCTTCGGTGACCACGGCATCGAGAGGCAGGTCATGCGCCTGCGGTCGAATGTTGGCCACGCGCGCCAGTTCGAAGCCGACGCCAATCGTCAATGGGCGCGGAACCAGTACCGCCAGCGTGCGGTCGAAGTAACCGCCACCGTAGCCCAGTCGAAAGCCTTGCGGGTCGAAGGCGACCAGTGGCAGCAGCACGATGTCGGGGACTACGGTTTGGCCGCTGGCCGGAATCGGCATGCCGTGGCGGTCGCTGTCCATTGCCGATGACGGGGTCCAGGTGCGAAAGTTCATGGGCGCATTCGGTGCCACCACCACGGGCATCGCCGCTTGCCAGCCGTGTTCGATCAGGAGAGATACCAGTGGCCGTGCATCGAACTCGCCGCGCACGGGAGCGCAGAAGCCCAATGTCCGGGGCGGGAGGGGAGTCAGCAGAGCGGCGAGATGGGTTTCGATGCGTGCCGAAAGCGCCGCGCGGACTTTTTCGCCGAGAGCCATGCGCGCGGCAAGCTTCTCCCGTCGCAGGGCGGCGCGAAAAACCAAGGAATCGGCGATGTGTTCGCTGGACGGGGAGGGTGCAGGCATGTGCTAACGTGGAGCCGGAACAAGTAAAGATCGAATTGAATGAACTATAACCCCAAGCCTGCCATGCCTCTGTCCCGGATTGCCCTGATCGCGGCTTTCTCAGGCGCTGTCGCCTTGATGTCGGCGCCGGCGCTATGCGCGCCTTCGGCAACTCGTGCCGATCATCGCGGCGATGCTGCCTTTCTTTCGGCGCGCGAGGCCTTTCGCAGCGGCGAACGGGTGCGCCTTGCGCGGCAGATGGAGTTGTTGCAGGGGCATCCGCTGCACGCCTGGGCCGAATACTGGGCTTTGCGGTTGCGCCTGGACGATGGCGATAGCAGCGGGGTGGCGGACTATCTGAGCCGCTATCCGGGCGCCTATCTCGCAGAAAAATTGCGCGCCGACTGGTTGCGCGTGCTGGGGAAGCGGGCCGACTGGGAAAACTTCCGCCGCGAACTGCCGGCGCTGGCTTTGCCCGATGCCGAAGTGAATTGCTATGCGGCGCAGGCCGCAGGCACGGCAGAGACGGTGCGCGCCTTTTGGCTCAGCGGTCAGGATCTGCCCCAGGCTTGCGAAATGCTGGTCGACCAGATCGTGGTGGCGGATGGCTTGTCGGTCGAAGACGTCTGGCAGCGGGTGCGCCGGTTTCTTGAAGCCAAGCGCGTTGGCGCCGCTCGTAGCGCAGCCGCCTATTTGCCGGCCGCCGAGGGTTTCGACGGGCGCGGCCTTGAATCGATAGCGCAAAGTCCGGCCCGTCATCTCGACAGACTCCCGGCCGGATTCGGCGCAAAACGCGGCGGGCGCGAAGTGGCGTTGTTCGCCGTGCAGCGCCTGGCGAAGAACGACCCGCAGGACGCCGCCAGGCGTCTTGTGCGCATCGAGTCGCAGCTGAGTGCCGAAGAGCGAGCCTATGGCTGGGGTCAGCTGGCATGGCAGGCGGCGCTGCGGCACCAGCCAGAGGCCTTGGCGTGGTACGAAAAAGCGGCCGGCACCGCTTTGTCCGAGGAACAAATGGCCTGGCAGGTCCGTGCCGCCTTGCGGGCGAATGACTGGAGCGCCGTGCGGCGGGTGATTTCAGCGATGCCGCCGGCCCTGTCGGGACAGCCCGACTGGACCTATTGGCAGGGCCGCGGACTGGCCGCCGCCGGCCGTGCCGACGAGGCGCGCGCGCTCTACCTGAGGATAGGCGGTCAGCCCAATTTCTACAGCAACCTCGCCGATGAGGAACTTGGGCGGCCGATCGAAGTGCCGCCGCGCGCGACTCCTCCCAGCGCCGAGGAACTGGCCATCGCGACAGCCAATCCGGGCTTCCAGCGTTCACTGGCCCTGTTCCGCATCGATATGCGCATTGAGGGCGTACGCGAATGGGTGTGGTCATTGCGCGGCATGGACGACCGGGCCTTGCTGGCGGCAGCAGAGTTTGCCAAGCGCAACGAAATATGGGATCGCGCCATCAATACTGCCGACCGTACGCTGGCTCAGCACAACTACAGCCTGCGCTACATCGCGCCGTTCAGTGACCGCGTACTGCCCAAGGCCGACGAACTGGCGCTCAACAATGGCTGGGTCTATGGTCTGATGCGGCAGGAGTCGCGCTTCATAATGAACGCCAAATCCTCGGTCGGCGCCAAGGGCCTCATGCAACTCATGCCCGCCACCGCGAGATGGGTGGCAAAGAAGATCAAGCTGACGAATTTCCACCCGGCCCGGGTGACTGAAATGGACACCAATGTCACGCTCGGCACCCACTACATGAAGATGGTGCTGGACTCGCTCGATAACCATCCGGTTCTGGCCTCGGCCGCTTACAACGCCGGTCCCGGCCGCGCCCGCAAATGGCGTGCGGAGGGGCCTCTGGAAGGTGCGATCTACGCCGAAACCATTCCGTTTCCGGAAACCCGTGATTACGTGAAAAAGGTGATGAGCAATGCGGTGTATTACAACACCTTGTTCGAAGGCAAGCCGCAGTCCCTGAAAAACACCTTGGGCATGATCGGCGCCCGGGGGCAAGGCGAGACGGGAGTGGAGCAGTTGCCGTGAAAATCTACGCAGTGGGTGGTGCCGTGCGCGACGAACTGCTCGGTCTGCCGGTCAAGGACCGCGACTGGGTAGTGGTCGGCGCCACGCCCGAGGACATGCTGGCGCGCGGCTTTGCGGCGGTCGGGCGCGACTTCCCGGTGTTCCTGCATCCGCAAACGCATGAGGAATATGCGCTGGCCCGTACCGAACGCAAGACTGCGCCGGGCTATGTCGGCTTTGCCTTTCATGCCGCGCCGGGAGTGACGCTGGAGCAGGATTTGGTGCGCCGCGATCTGACCATCAATGCCATGGCCAGGGATGAAGCGGGTGCGATCATCGATCCCCATCATGGCCGTGCCGACGTTGTGGCGCGCGTGTTGCGCCATGTGTCGCCGGCTTTTGCCGAAGACCCGGTGCGCATCCTGCGTGTCGCCCGTTTCGCCGCGCGCTTCGCGGATTTTTCGATCGCGGCGGAAACCATGGAACTGATGCGCGGCATGGTCGCCGCCGGCGAGGCCGATGCCCTGGTGTCCGAGCGCGTCTGGCAGGAACTGGCGCGCGGGCTGATGGAAGCCCGGCCTTCCCGGATGTTCGAGGTACTGCGCGAATGCGGCGCACTGCTGCGCCTGCTGCCCGAACTGAATGCCCTGTGGGGCGTGCCGCAGCGTGCCGACTATCATCCCGAGGTCGACACCGGCGTCCATGTCATGATGGTCATCGACATGTCGGCACGACTTGCGGCAGCCCTGCCGGTGCGTTTTGCCGCCCTGACGCACGATCTCGGCAAAGGCGTCACGCCGGCCGACATTCTGCCGCGCCATCACGGCCATGAAGCGAAGAGCGTGGCCTTGCTCGAAGCCATCTGCGACCGACTGCGTGTGCCGGCCGATTGTCGCGACGTGGCCCGGCTGGTCGCGCGGTTTCACAGCGACATCCACCGCATTGAACAGTTGCGCCCGGAAACCCGGCTGACCGTGCTGGAGCGCTGCGACGCCCTGCGCCGGCCCGAGCGCTTCGAGCTGATCCTGCTCGCCTGCGAGGCGGATTATCGCGGCCGCCTGGGCTGGGAAGAACGCGACTACTTGCCGGCGGCGGCGTGGCGGGCCACCCTCGCGGCGGTGCGCGCGGTCGACGCCGGGGCCATTGCGCGCGCTACGGTGGCGGCCGATCCGCAGGCCATCGCCGGCAACATCGGCGCTGCCCGCCTGACTGCCTTGCGGGAGCTCAAAGCAGCCGGCCGATAAGGCCGGCGACCAGCGACAGGAGGACCGCCGAGGCAAAGGGAAACACGTAGTCCTTGCCGCGCACCCGCAGTCGCAGATCGCCCGGCAGCCGGCCCAACCGCAACAGGCGCGCCAGGCGGGGCTGCAACAGGCCGACGATAAATACAGCGGCAACCAGGACAATCAGCCATTTCAGCATGGAAGGCACGCGGTAAAATTGAACAAGCAAGCATCTTAGCGGAGCGGCGTGCAATGACACCTGTCACGCGACTGTTCCCGAACCGTCCTTACAAGCTGTCGCAATGAATATGCCCCGATTCGAGCACCATGAAGTCCTGGTTCGCGCCCCGGCGGGCGAACCGCTGCCGACGCCGCTGCTTTTCGTTCACGGCGCCTATCCCGCTGCCTGGTGCTGGGACGAACACTTCCTGCCGTTCTTCGCCGAAGCCGGCTATGCAGCCTATGCCGTCAGCCTTTCCGGCCACGGGGCGACGCCGGGCCGCAAGCATCTCGACAGCTTTTCCATCAACGACTATGTGCGCGACGTCGCCACCGTAGCGGCCGCCCTCCCGGCGCCACCGGTGCTGATCGGGCATTCGATGGGCGGCTTCGTGGTGCAGAAGTATCTCGAAGACCATCAGGCGCCGGGTGCGGTCCTGATGTGTGCCGTGCCGCCGCAGGGGCTGTTGTCGGCGGCGATGGGCATGATGTTTTCCAAGCCGGGCATGATGCAGGATCTGAACAGCCTGATGAGCGGTGGCAAGGCCTCGCTGGAAACCCTGCGCGAGGCGCTGTTCGCCCAGCCGGTTTCACTCGACGACCTGAAGCGCTATTACAAGGGCTCGCAATCCGAGTCGCATCGTGCCATCTGGGACATGTCGCTGTTCGGCATGCCGCGGGCCGGACGCATCAAGCGCACGCCGCTGCTGGTGCAGGGCGCGGAATTCGATCACCTGATTCCCGCCTCGCTGGTGGAAATGACGGCCCGCACCTACGGCGTCGAATCCCATGTTTTTCCCGGCATGGGACACGGCCTGATGCTGGAACGCGACTGGAAAAAGCCGGCCCGGCAAATCCTCGACTGGCTGCAGGAACTCGACCTATGATCGTCACCTTTCAATCTCCCGCCTCCGGCGACGTCATCATGTTCGGCGACGTGGCGCAACGCATGATGAAACTCATGGGCAAGGACGTCACCGACAAGGGCATCGTCACCGTCGAGCAGTTGCCCGATGCGATAGCCCGGCTCAAGGCCGCGATCGAGGAAGACAAGCAGCAGCGCGCCGGCGTGCAGGAGGAAGACCTGCCACGAACCGAGCCGGACAGGAGCAGAAGCAACGCGCAGGGTTCGCGACCCTTCGTCACACTGACCCAGCGCGCCGTGCCGTTGCTGGAACTGCTGGAGTGGTCGCTGAAGAAGAAGAAGCCGGTGGTCTGGGGCGTCTGACTTTTGCGGAATGCTGCCTGTGCCGGCCGCAGCCACACCGCATAACAGACGACAGGCAGTCGCGTGTTCAAGAGGCGAAGATGGCATGGAACCCTGATCAGTATCTCAAGTTCGCGCAGCCGCGACTGCGGCCTGCGGTCGATCTGTTGGCCAGGGTTGCCTTGACTGCGCCGGCATCTGTTCATGACCTGGGCTGCGGTGCCGGGAACGTGACCGCCATGTTGGCCGAGCGATGGCCCGAGGCTTCGATCACCGGCGTCGACGATTCGGCCGAAATGCTGGCACAGGCGGCCCGCGCCCGGACTGACGTAAGCTGGATCAGGCAAAGCCTGGCCGACTGGGAGCCGTCACGGCCCACAGACCTGATTTTCTCCAACGCCGCGCTGCACTGGTTGCCGCGACACGACACGCTCTTTCCCAAGCTGCTCGGCCATCTTGCAGCGGGCGGCGTGCTCGCCGTGCAGATGCCGCGGAATTTTTCGGCGCCGTCGCACACCCTGATTGCCGAGACCTCGCGCCACGGTTCGTGGCGAAACAGGCTGGAGCACCTGCTGCATCCGGCGCCGGTTGCAGAGCCAGGTGACTATTACGCGATGCTGGCGCCCCTGGCCAGGAACATCGACATCTGGGAGACGGACTATCTGCAAATTCTCCAGGGGACCGATCCGGTCAAGGAGTGGACCAAGGGAACCTGGCTCAAGCAGTTTCTCGACGTGCTCGACGAGCCGGAGCGTGCCGAATTCGAGGCGGACTATGCGCGACGCCTGCGCATTGCCTACCCGCCGCAGGCCGACGGCACCACCCTGTTCCCGTTTCGCCGGCTGTTCATCCTCGCGCAACGGGCATGAGCTGTTCCTTGCGGCTCAGTGCGGCTTGTTCAAGCCGATGAAGGACACCGGAAATACCACGTCCGCCGCTGCCTTGGCGGGTTGCGCACTGTAATCCGGCATCTGCTCGCCGATGCCGGCGGCCTGCGTCAGCTTGCCGAGCAGTATTTGCAACTGGTCGGTCAGCCAGTCTTCCTCGCAGTGCGTCGGCACGAACAACAGTTCGCGCACGCGATCGGGAATTTCGTTGGCGGGGATGATGTCGTTGGCGGCGTAGGCGGCGGAGAAGAACGGCCCGGCGATGAAGCGCAGGGTCCAGCCCTCGTCCTCGTCGGGCAGCAGGATGAATATCCGCGCACCTTCCGCGGTTTCCGTGTTGCCGTCTTCTTCGTCACCAAAAACCGGCATCGCGGCAAACGCCGCCCGCCTGCTGTTCTTGACGAAGACCACGGCCTGATTGAAGCTCAGGCGATTTGTTTCGGGCATGTGATTTTCCTTGGGGTTAAGCTTACAGCAGGGGTGCGAGCCATTTTTCGGCTTCTGGAATGGAGTACTTGGCGCGCTTTGCCCAATCTTCAAGCTGGTCGCGACCGATTTTGGTGATGGCGAAATAATGCGCTTCGGGATGGGCGAGATAGAACCCCGCCACCGAGGCGGCTGGCGTCATGGCAAAACTTTCGGTGAGGGCCATGTCCGCATTGCGTGGTGCATCGAGCAGGTCGAACAGGCCGGCCTTGGCTGTGTGATCCGGGCAGGCCGGGTAACCGGGCGCCGGGCGGATGCCCTGATATTTTTCCTCGACCAGCTCGGTGACGTCGAACTTTTCCTCCGCGGCATAGCCCCAGTAGTTGGTGCGTACTTCGCGATGCAGCCACTCCGCGGCGGCTTCGGCGAGCCGATCGGCAAGCGTCTTGAGCATGATCGCGCGGTAATCGTCATGCTGCGCCTCGAACTCGGCGAGCTTCTTTTCCATGCCCAGGCCGGCCGTGACGGCGAAGGCGCCGGCGTAATCGTCGGTCGCGGCGACGAAGTCGGCCAGGCTTTGCTGTGGCTTCCCGTCGGGGCGCTCCTGTTGCTGGCGCAGGCCGTGCCAAGTGAAGGCCGGCTTGCCATCAACGAGGAATTCGATGTCCTCGTTGCTGCGCGCGACCGGAAAGAGACCGAACACCGCATTGGCGCATATCCACTTTTCGGCGATGAGTTGTTGCAACATGGCCTTGCCGTCGCCGAGCACATTGCGCGCGGCTTCGCCGACGACGGCGTCGTCGAGAATCGCCGGATAGGAACCGGACAGATCCCAAGTCTGGAAGAAAGGCCTCCAGTCGATGTATTTTGCCAGTTCGGCCAGATCGAGATTCTGCAGTACCGTGACGCCAAGCTGCTTCGGCTTCACCGGTGAGTAACTCAATTTCGCGCGATTGGAGCGTGCCGCGTCGAGCGTCACCAGCGCCACGCCCTTCTTGTTCGCATGCTGGCCACGCACTTTCTCGTAGTCCGCGGCGATTTCTTCGACGTAACTATCGCGCATGTCGATCGACAGCAGTTTGGTGACGACGCCCACGGCGCGCGAGGCGTCCGGCACATACACCACCGGCCCGGCGTAGTTCGGTGCAATCTTGATCGCGGTATGGGCACGTGAGGTCGTCGCGCCGCCGATCAGCAGCGGCACGGTCAGCCCCTGGCGCTGCATCTCGCCGGCGAAGTGGCTCATCTCTTCGAGCGAGGGCGTGATCAGGCCGGACAGGCCGATCGCTTGCGCGCCGTGCTCCTTGGCAGCGTGCAGGATCTTGTCGGCCGGCACCATGACGCCGAGGTCGATCACCTCATAACCGTTGCAGCCGAGCACCACGCCGACGATGTTCTTGCCGATGTCATGGACGTCGCCCTTGACCGTGGCGATCACGATGCGGCCCTTGGAGGTGCTGCCGGTGCGCTTCTTCTCCTCCTCGATCCAGGGGATCAGGTGCGCCACGGCCTGCTTCATGACGCGCGCCGATTTGACCACCTGCGGCAGGAACATCTTGCCGGCGCCGAACAAATCGCCGACCACGTTCATGCCGTTCATCAGCGGGCCTTCGATGACCGACAGCGGCGGCTTGCCTTCCGCAAAAAGCGCGGCACGGCACTCTTCCGTGTCGGCCACGACGTATTCGGTGATGCCCTTGACCATCGCATGTTCGAGGCGCTTGTCCACCGGCCAGTCGCGCCAGGCCAGATCGACTACCTGCTCTTTGGCTTGCCCCTTGACCCGCGTTGCCAGTTCGATCAAAGCATCGCCCGCGCCTGGCTTGCGGTTCAAGACAACGTCTTCCACCTTCTCCCGCAGTTCGGGCGAAAGATCGTCATACACGCCGAGCTGGCCGGCATTGACGATGCCCATGGTGAAACCGGCCCTGACCGCGTGATAGAGGAAGACGGTGTGGATCGCCTCGCGCATCGCATCGTTGCCGCGAAACGAGAAGGACACGTTGGAGACGCCGCCGGAGGTCCGCGCGTGCGGCAGGTTCTCGCTGATCCAGCGCACCGCGTTGATGAAATCCACCGCGTAGTTGTCGTGCTCGGGAATGCCGGTGGCAATCGCAAAAATGTTCGGGTCAAAGATGATGTCCTCGGCCGGAAAGCCGTCGGCCAGCAGCACGTCATAGGCACGCCGGCAGATGCCGATCTTGCGTTCGTAAGTATCGGCCTGGCCCTGCTCGTCGAAGGCCATGACGATCACCGCCGCGCCGTAACGCCGCGCCAGCCGCGCCTGTTCGAGGAACTTGGCTTCGCCTTCCTTCATCGAGATGGAATTGACGATGCCCTTGCCCTGGATGCATTTCAGGCCGGCCTCGATCACGTCCCATTTCGAGCTGTCCAGCATCAGCGGTACTTTGCAGATGTCCGGCTCGGAGCCGACCAGATGCAGGAAACGCACCATCGCCGCCTGCGAATCGAGCATGGCCTCGTCCATGTTGATGTCGACCACCTGTGCACCATTCTCGACCTGCTGGCGGGCGACCACCAGCGCATCGTCGAAGCGGCCTTCGAGGACCATGCGGGCAAAGGCCTTCGAGCCGGTGACGTTGGTGCGCTCGCCGACATTCACGAACAGGCTGTCGTCGCCGATGTTGCAGGCTTCGAGGCCGGCCAGCTTCAGGCGAAAGTCGGCGCTCGCGGGACGGCGAGGCTTCGCATTTTTCAGCGCTTCGGCGATGGCGCGGATGTGTTCCGGCGTCGTGCCGCAGCAGCCGCCGGCGATGTTGATGATCCCCGCTTTACCCCATTCCCCAATCTCGTCGGCCAGCATCTGTGGCGTCTCGTCGTAGCCGCCGAAGGCATTGGGCAGGCCGGCGTTGGGGTGGGCCGAGACGAAGCAGTCGCAGAGTTTCGAAAGTTCTTCGACATGTTGGCGCAGATCCTTCGCGCCGAGCGCGCAGTTGAGGCCGAACGAAAGCGGCCGTGCATGGCGCAGCGAATTCCAGAAGGCCTCGGGGGTTTGCCCCGAGAGCGTGCGGCCAGACGCGTCGGTGATGGTGCCGGAGATCATCAGCGGCAAGCGGTGGCCGCCATTTGCCAGCAATTCGTCGAAGAACTTCTCGATGGCGAACTGCGCCGCCTTGGCGTTCAGCGTGTCGAAGACGGTTTCCAGCAGCAGGATGTCGGCGCCGCCCTCGGTCAGTCCGCGCGCGGCCTCGACGTAGTCGGCCACCAGGGCATCGAAAGTGACATTGCGCGCGCCCGGATCATTCACGTCCGGTGATAGCGATGCGGTGCGCGAAGTCGGCCCCAGCACACCGGCGACAAAGCGTGGTTTGTCAGGCGTGGAAAAGCGGTCGGCGGTTTCGCGCGCCAGCCGCGCCGCGGCCACGTTCAGTTCGTAGGCCAGTTCGGCCAGGCCGTACTCGGCCTGCGAAACCCGCGTCGCGTTGAAGCTGTTGGTTTCGATGATGTCGGCGCCGGCATCGAGGTAGGCGGCATGGATGCCGCCGATCACGTCCGGCCGGGTGAGGCACAGCAGGTCGTTGTTGCCCTTCAGGTCCTTGGCCGAGTCGGCAAAACGCGAGCCGCGATAGTCGGCCTCGACCAGGGCGTGGCGCTGCACCATGGTGCCCATGGCGCCATCGAGAATGAGGATGCGTTGCGCGAGGATTTCGCGCAGTTCGCTGCTGCGGTCGGCTTGCATGTGCGGGGAGAAAAGGCTTGAATTGACGCTGATTTTATCAGCCGGGCCGACGTCGCGATAGGGCGCGGAGGCAGACGATACGCACGTCTGCAGCAGGGTTTATGCCGGTGATTCCTCGCATTTTGTGGGCAGCGGCGCTAAGCTAGAATGGCGCGAACAGAACAAGCAAGGAGAAAAAAATGTACCCCCACGCTCGCAACACCGACTCGCCGCCCCCCGAGGGGGCGTACACCTCCCTTGAGGCGGCTCTGCGGGAGGTGCCATGAAACACCTGACCCCCAAGGAAACCGCCCAGTTTCTTCACGACAATCCCAGCGCGCTGTTCGTCGATTGCCGCAGTGAAATGGAATTCTTCTTCGTCGGCCACCCGGCCGGCGTCAGCCATGTGTCATGGAACGACGGCCCCGACTGGGAAATCAATCCCCACTTCGCCGGCGAAGTGAAAAAGCTCGCCGGCCATTCGGGCGATCGTCCGGTGGTGCTGATCTGCCGCAGCGGCAATCGCTCGGTCGATGCCGGCCATGCGCTCGAAGCCGCCGGCTTCACGCGGGTGTTCAATGTGCTGCACGGCTTCGAGGGCGAGCTCGACGACACCCACCATCGCGGTTCGATGAATGGCTGGCGCTTCGACGGCTTGCCGTGGGAGCAGTGCTGACCGGCAATTCAGAACGCCGGCGCCTGCATCTGGTCGCCGGTATTTGCGTGCTCGGGGCCGGTCTCGGCGTCGCAAGGTTTCTGGTTGAAGGGCCGCAAGCTCCGTCAGGAAATCCGACGCCGGTCGATTTCGGTGATCTGCCGCTCGGCAAACTGCGCACCGTGGACTGGAACGGTCGCACGGTCTGGATTCTGCGACGCAGCCCCGAGGAAGTCGCCTCGCTGGCCGACCGCGAAAGCGAATTGACCGATCCGGATTCCGCGCACTCCCTGCAGCCGGAAGGATGCCGCAACCGGCATCGCTCGCTGCGGCCGGATGTATTCGTCGCCGTCGGCCAGTGCACGCATCAGGGCTGTCCGCCGCAGTTGCGCACGGGGCTTGGCGTTCGCGGCGAGTTCCTCTGTCCGTGTCACACGTCGAAATACGATCTTGCCGGCCGGGTTTTTCGCAGCGGACCCGCGCCCGCCAATCTGGTCATCCCGGCCTATCGGCTGGAAGGCGACAGCCGCGTGGTGATCGGCGAGGCATAGGCGCAGGCGTCGGCCGGCCATCAATGCGACGCCCCTGACCACGACTGGAGGGGGATGGGAAAGCGCGCACGACTCTGCTAATCTCAAGCCGGAATTCCCGTTCAACCTGTCCTCCAAGGAGCCACCATGATCCGTTCCAGTCTCTTGTTCGCGGCCGGTCTTGCTCTGGCCGGCAGCGCCTGTGCCGACCCGTTCAAGCTCTCCAGCGCCGACATCAAATCCAGCGCCCCCATCGCCGACGAGCAGGTATTCGCCGGCTTCGGCTGTACCGGCAAGAATGTCTCGCCGGCCCTGACATGGTCCGGCGCGCCCAAAGACACCAAGAGTTTCGCCCTGCTGGTGCACGACCCGGATGCGCCGACCGGCGGCGCCGGCTGGTGGCACTGGGTGGTGACGAACATTCCGGCCGATGCCGCGGAATTGCCCAAGGGCGCCGGCAAGGCCGATGGATCGGCGCTGCCCAAGGGCGCCGCACAAATCAACACCGATTTCGGCGGCCCCGGCTGGGGCGGCCCCTGCCCGCCGGTCGGCGACAAGCCACATCGCTACCATTTCACGCTGCACGCGCTCAAGGTGGACAAACTCGATCTGCCGCAAGGGGCAACCGCCTCCCTCGCCGGATTCATGATCAATGCCAATTCCATAGGCAAGGCGACGCTGACCGGAAAATACGGTCGCAAGAAGTAATTGCCGAGGTCGGCCCGGACGCCGGCGAAAGGATCATGGACTCTTCCTGGAAGACCCCGATCCCCATCCGGGCCGAGACGCTCAAGGTGCTCCGGCTCATGGGCGATCATGCGCCGATCCTGATGCTCGGCGGCGCAGCGGGCGGCTATGGCGTGCGCTGGACCATCGATGGACACCCGGTTCAGCCGGCCATCGCCCGCTACCTCATGGAATCAAATCTGGTTGCCGAGTCCGGGATGACCGAGCTTGGCGCCAGAAAACTCGCCCTGACCGAATCCGGCGCCGAATTCCGCAAGGACGGCCTGCTCTGGTGGGCCAGCCTCAGCCTCTTCCAAAAACTGCAAGTCCTTATCATTGGCTGATCTGAACGGCAGGCCATTGGAATGATGCATTAACTACTTTGACCCCGGCCTCGTGGTGTGTATGATACACATCATGAACAGCGCGGACATTGTCAAGCAGCTGGAGCGTGCGGGTTGGGTGCTTCGTGGCGTCAGGGGCTCCCACCACATTTACTCCCACCCGGACAAACCGGGGCATATCAGTGTGCCGCACCCAAAGAAGGATCTGGGCATCGGTCTCGCCCACAAGCTGCTGAAACAGGCCGGCTTGAAATGAACGGAGGGCAACCATGAAATATCCAATTGCCATTGAACCGGGAAGTGCTGATCACGCCTTCGGCGTCGTCGTCCCCGACCTCCCCGGCTGCTTTTCGGCCGGCGACACGCTGGATGAAGCCATCGACAATGCCAGGGAAGCCATCGAACTGTGGCTGGAGACGGTGATCGACGACGGCGGTGCGGTGCCCGAAGCGCGGCCCATCGCCGAACATCAGGCCATGCCTGAGTTTGCTGGCTGGATCTGGGCCGTGGTCAGCGTCGATCTGGCATCATTGTCGGACAAGGCGGAGCGGGTGAACATCACCCTGCCTTCCCGCGTTCTGCGCCGGATCGATGCGGCGGCCAAAGCGGCCGGCGAATCACGTTCCGGATTCATCGCGCATATGGCGCTGCGGGGATGATGGGCGGATCGCGGCTCCGAGAGTCGGCGCCCGATCCGAGTGAAGTGAAGTGATGTATCGCGGGAACGACATGGGCCTGAAAAACGTCTGGCTGGCCAACGGCTACACCTTGCACGACACATCCTATGGGGGTGGCGTCTCGTTCGATGATGTGGAAGGGCTGACGCGGGCGGTGTGCCTCGCGCTGGAGCGGAATCCCGGCAAGCTTACTGGCACCGAGTTCCGCTACATTCGTCAGGAGGGCGTGGGCATGTCGCCTGCTTCGCCAGCCAAGATGAGGCCCCCACCTTCTCCTCTTTATTGCCGTCTTTGAATTCAGTTCTGTCATATCGAGTCTAGCCGGTTCGGGTGTTTCTGGAAAATGGAATCTCGGAATGAAACAAGTATCGGCGGTAGGAGGCTCACCAGACGAGCCTATGGCGAAAATATTGCACCTCGGTAGCCTCGGTGAAAAGTGGTCGCGTCCGTTAAGATTGGGCGATGAATTTATCCTCCAAGCTTCAAACCTTGATCCCCGCAAAACGCTGGCAACGCCGCGTGCTCGAAGCCACCCTGATCATCGCCGTGATTCTCGGCGCCCAGTACTGGCAGACGCGCGGCTTGCCCGAGGGCGTGGCGCCGCCATTGGAAGGCCTGCGCACCGACGGCAGTCCCGCAAGAGTCGGCGCTGGTGACACGGCGACGCTGGTGGCTTTCTGGGCAACATGGTGTCCGGTGTGCTCTGCCGAGGAGGGCAACATCGTTTCCGTGGCGAAGGATCACCGCGTTATCTCCGTGGCGATGCAGTCGGGCGGTGCGGCGGTGGTGACGAAGCACCTCAAGGAACGCGACATCGAGTTGCCCGCGCTGGTCGATGCCGATGGCCGCCATGCGAGCAACTGGCATGTGCGTGGCGTGCCGACGCATTTCGTCGTCGATGGCACCGGCATCGTGCGTTTCCGCGTGGTCGGCTATGCGACGACGTGGGGTCTCAAGGCGCGGTCGTGGTGGGTGGAGACTTTCCCGGCGTGAGCAATCAAAAGAACTTTCCGCCGGCAGTGCTGGCGTGGAGCGTCTGGGGTCTCGGCGCCCTGCTCTATCTGATCGCCTTCTACCTGCGCGTCGCGCCGGCGGTGATCACCGAGCAGTTGATGACCGAATTCGCTATTACCGGCGCGGCACTGGGCAATCTCTCGGCCTTCTATTTCTATTCCTACGTGGCGATGCAGATTCCGACCGGGATGATCGCCGACCGCTGGGGCCCGCGCCGCCTGCTCACCGCCGGTGCTGGCGTGGCGGCGCTGGGCACGGCGCTGTTCGCCTTTGCGCCCACCATTTTCTGGGCCAACATGGGGCGGCTTCTGATTGGGGCTTCGGTGGCGGTGGCTTTCGTCTCGATGCTGAAGCTCGCCAGCCACTGGTTCGCGCCCAAGCAGTACGCGCTGGCTTCGGGCATGGCGCTGCTGATGGGCGTGGTCGGCGGCGTGGTGGCGGGCGTGCCGCTGCGCTTTCTGGTCGAGGCTTTCGGCTGGCGACCGGTGATGGGCGTTTCGGCGGCGCTGACGGCGGTGCTGTGCGTCGTCACCTGGCTGCGCGTGCGCGACGACCCGTCCGAGCGCGGCTATGCCAGCCACTTTCAGGGCGAGCACGGCGCGCATGGGGGGACCTCGGTGTTGCGTGGCCTGATGGAAGTGCTGTCGTATCGCAACGTGTGGATCCTGACCGCCGTGCCGATTGGTTTCAGTGGCGCGGTGCTGACCTTTGCCGGGCTGTGGGGTGTGCCATTCCTGCGGCAGGTGCATGGGCTGGACGCGAAGACCGCGGCGCTGATCACCTCGACCCTGTTGGTGGCGTGGGCGCTGGGCGGGCCGCTGCTGGGCAGTTGGTCGGAGCGCATCGGCATGAGGAAGCCGCTGTACCTGATCGCTTCCGGCGTGGCCATGCTGGGCTGGTCGGCGATCATCTTCCTGCCCTTGCCGCTGTGGGCGATGGTGGCGCTGCTGATCCCCACCGGCTTCGCCTCGGGCAACATCATCATCGGTTTTGCCTGGGCCAAGGAATCGGTGCCGCTGCGGCTGGTGGGGACCGCCTCGGGCGTGTGCAACATGGGGCCGTTGATGGGCGGAATGTTCCTGCAACCGGCGGTGGGCTGGATGCTCGACCAGCGCTGGAATGGCGCGGTCGACGCCGGCGCGCGGCTCTACGATGCCGCGGCCTACCGCGCCGGATTCACCTTGATGTTCGCCGCCATGGCCATTGCCGGCATCATTCTGATTTTCGCGCGCGAGAGCTATTGCCGACAAATGCACGAATAACCGAGGATTGCGCAGAGGGGCTGGCGGCTTTTCTGGAAAAGCGCCCGCCGCGGTTCAAGGGCCGCTGAGCGGCAATCAATCGACGCTTATGTCGATCTGGCTGACGGCCGCGGTCGGGTTGATCCGGCGGAACTGATCGATGATGTCGTCAATGGAATTGACCGGCAATGCCGTCAGGTCCTCGACACCGACCAGCGTCTGCGGAATGACCAGTTCGCGGTCGGCGCCGATGCAGGCCACTTTCTCGCGCCCGGGCAGGTCGAAGCGAATCTTGAAGCCCGCATTCGCAAGTCGCACGCTGCTGCTGCCTTTGAGCGTCGGATCGGGCTGGAACTGATTGGGGAAAATGCGCGCGGTGTTGTGCTCGGCGTCTTCGTAGTAGCAGTAAGCGGTGCCGTCGCTGGAAAGCGAGAGATGCATGTTGAGGAATTCGCCGACGCGATAAACGGGGTGCCCGCCCTTTTCGCTACCCAGATTGACATGGAACGCGCCGGCCGCATGGCTTGGCGCCTCGGGCGGCAGGGCCGCCTGACCTGACGGCAGTGCGGCCAGACTGTTCTGTATGTCGTCGAGCAGACTGGCGTACAAGTCGAAGTTGATCTGACTGTTGGCCACCAGGCCGGCCGCGGCCTGGTATTCGCCCACGGCCTGTTTGAGTTCGTCATTGGCGACGCCGTCGACCGGCCCCTTGTAGCGGTTCATGCTGCCACCCAGCTTGCGCTGAATGAACAGGATGCGGTCCTTGTCCTGCAACCTGTCGTAGGTTTCGCGGGCTTGTTCGCGGATCACGGGATTGGTGATGTTGGCATCCAGGCAACGCCAGTAGGGGACCTGCGTGAACTTGCCGAGGGTTTCGATCAGATTCAGTTCAAGCAGCGCCCGGGTAGCGGCTCCGGTCCCTTCCGAGCTGCTGCTGTCCAGACTGAAAGTCAGTCCGAGTTTTCCAAGTACGCTGCCGCCATCACCGGACTTGCCCGCCTTGATCACGACCATCGAGTTGGATGTGGCGGTAACGGGAAGGATCATTCGGGTCGTGGCATCGCCGATGCTCATGTCCATGCTTAGCAGATCGAATGCCTTGTCCTTTGACATGCCCAGCGCCAGGCCCAGCGGATCGAGCAGCGCGTCGCTGTTCGAATCGGACGCCGCCGAGATCCCTGCGCCTTTGCTGGTGCGAACCACGCTATCGTCCATCTGGGTTATGGCACCCCTGATGTAGTAATCCGGCAACTTGCGGCTGGCATCGGTGCGGGCTTCGAACAGGCGTCCGAGATCGTCGCCGCCGCCATGAAAATCAATGAACTCGAACGCATTGCTGTTCTGCGTCATCGTGGCTATCGCCGTGATCAGCATTTCCTTGGTTCCGGCGCGAACCTTGCCGGTCTCGTCCGGGACGCCGGCGGAGGTGATGACTATGCCCTGCTTGCCATGCGCCAGAAACACCTCGTCCATGCAACGCAGGGCCTGCGTGAAACTGGTGACGGTTTTGGTCGCGGCAGTTTTCGGCCGGGCGGCAGAAGTGGCCTCGGCGGCGATACCGGACGGTCCGATACCGCCGGCAACGCCGGCGGCATGGACATCGAACGTCAATAGAACACAAATCGACAGGGAGAGTTCTTTCAACATCAGCGACATTGAGTATCTTCCAATTCAGATAGTGGCCGAACCTTGTTCTGGCGCCGGAAGAAGTCATTATCGCCAAAAGTGACGGCAATTGCTTTCGGTATTTTGTTACCTGTTTCGCCTTGGGATGGATTTCAGCCTTCGGCAAGCGATGGCGCGTTTTCTGTCGGCGCCGGCCGGGGCCTTTCGCCAAAGCCGAATATCTGGTCTGATGGGCGCTTTCAATTGGACAGGTACTACTGACGCCATGGAACCGCATCTCACCGATATCAGCCACGTCATACAGTTGGCCGTTGCGCCGGTCTTTCTGCTGACTGCGATTGCGACGCTGATCAACGCCCTGAACGCCCGGCTGGGCCGGACGGTGGATCGCCGGCGGGTGGTGCAGGAGCGATTGCAGACGCGAAGCGGCGACGAAGCCGAGGCGGCCGAGCAGGAAATCGCCTACCTCATCCATCGCAGCCGGCTGGTCTACTTCGCCATTTTTTGTGCCGTGCTGTCTGCCCTGCTGGTTTGCCTGGTGGTTGCCGGCGCCTTTCTCGGCGCATTGCTGGGGGTCGATCTCGCCCGCACCGTGGCGACCTTCTTCATCGGCGCCATGCTGGTCATGATTGCGGCACTCGGCCTGTTCCTGCGTGAGGTTTTTCTGGCCGTGCGCTCGGGCACGCACAACCACCCGTGAGCGTGCGTCACGCGCTTGCCACGCTTGCCCTGGCCCCTGTTTTGCTGTTGCAGGGACGCCATGTGCGGCGCACGGTTGCCTTGCTGCCCGAGCCTGCGGGATTGCGCGAAGGCGCCTGTGGCAGCGGGCCGCTGCTGCGCCTGCTGGTGGCCGGCGATTCGGCGGCTGCCGGGGTCGGCGCGCGGACGCAGGAGGATGCACTGAGCGGGCGCCTCGTTGCCGGGCTGAAGGATTCGTTTCATGTCAAATGGAAGCTGCACGCCTTTACCGGGGCTACGACGGCAGACCTGCTGGGGCATCTGGAAGCGCTGCCGGCCGAGGATTTCGACGTGGTCGTCACCTCGCTCGGCGTCAATGACGTTACCGGCAGACGCTCGCTTGCCGATTGGCGTTGCCAGCAGAAGCAGCTCATCGCGCTGCTGGTGGACAGGTTTCACGCGCGCCACATCCTCTTGAGCGGCTTGCCGCCGATGCACCGGTTTCCGGCGCTGCCGCAACCCCTGCGCTGGTACATCGGCAGTCGCGCGCAGGACTTCGACCGGGAACTGGCGAGCCTTGCCCACTGCCATGCCCGCTGCGAATTCGTCAAACTTGGTTATGCGATGATGGATACGGAAACCATGGCCGCGGACGGCTTCCATCCCGGACCGGCAATCTATGACTTGTGGGCGGCGGAAGTCGTGCGCCGCATCGTCGCCTGCGCGCCGCAAATTATTTCGGAGCAAAACCCATGATCGATCTCTACTACTGGACTACCCCCAACGGTCACAAGGTGACGATGTTTCTCGAAGAAGCCGGCCTGCCTTATCGCATCGTGCCGATCAACATCGGCAAGGGCGAGCAGTTCGCGCCGGACTTTCTGCGGATTTCGCCGAACAACCGGATGCCGGCCATCGTCGATCACCAGCCGGCCGATGGCGGGGCGCCGCTTGCGGTGTTCGAATCGGGCGCCATCCTGCTCTATCTCGCGGACAAGAGCGGTCGCTTCATCGCGCCGGATTTGCGCGGGCGCAATGAAACCCTCCAGTGGCTGTTCTGGCAGATGGGCGGCCTCGGTCCGATGGCGGGGCAGAACCATCATTTCACGCAGTACGCGCCGGAGAAAATTCCCTACGCCATCGAACGCTACGTCAAGGAAACGGCGCGACTGTATGCCGTGCTCAACAAGCATCTGGCCGGCCGCGAGTTCATCGCCGGCGGCTATTCGATTGCCGACATGGCCTGCTATCCGTGGATCGTGCCGCACGAGAAGCAGGGACAGAAGCTCGACGATTTTCCGCACCTGAGGCGCTGGTTTGCCGCGATCCGCGAGCGCCCGGCGACGCAACGCGCCTACGCGCTGGCGAAGGAAATCAACCCGACGCCGGTGATGAGCGAAGATGCCAAGCGCATCCTGTTCGGCCAGGATGCGAGCACGGTGCGTCCTGCCTGAGACGGTTCAGATCTTGAGGTAAGTCCAGCCCTGCTGCACGCGATCGGCAACGTGTTCGATCGCGGTTCTGCTACCGTCGTTTCGGGCACCAGATCGACTTCGACGCCGGCTCCTTGCAGGCGCGCTATGGTTTGCCCGCAGGCGACGAAACCGACGCGCGCGTGATGCGCTTTGAGCCCGGCAATGCGTGCCGCATAGGGCGTGGTGTCCACCCGCAGCAGTTCGAGGCCGCGGTGATTGGCGATGACTTCCACCTGGGCGCTGCCCGCCTTGGCCAGATAGGCTTCCGCCAGGTCGAGCGCCGCATCCATCTGCTCGGCCTGCGACGTTTTCAGATGGATCAGGATGCGCGCCGGTTCCACGGTGAACAAGGCGGCCATCGAACGCGGCATTTCGCCCCTGGTCGCCGTGTGGTGGCCCAGCTAGCCGGCGAGGACGCCGACGATCAGGGCGACGCTGGCGGGACGGTGAAATCGCGGTCTGTTTCCTATTACCCTCCCTATTACCCTCTATTACCCTTCTGAAATGACAATGGCGCGAAGAAATTCGCGCCATTCGGAGTGAATTTTGCGGGTGGAAATGGGGTTTTTCTACAGCTTCAACGTGAATTCACCGGCCGACGCGAAAAGCCGCGCAGGCCGGTGGAATGATGAGTTTGGCGTCTAGGCTGCACCGCCGCGAAGTCAGATGTTCCCTGGTGATATCGGGATCACCGGAAGACTAGGTGCTCAACTGAGGATGTCCGAGCAATGGCCAATGTGTTTCAGGGCTTGATATAGGCCCAGCCTTCGATTTGCTTGTCGACGATCTCGAGTGCTCCAAATGGAACGACCTTTACCCCAGGGGCGAGCTTTTCTGGCCCCCAGCGAATAGCACTCATTGTGTAGCCGCACGCGCGTATCAAAATGCCGTTTTCAGCGGCCTTGCTCACACGGTCGCGGGCGGAACTGTCATCTCCTACCATCCTGATACCAGGACTCATGGCGACGATCTCGACTTCGATCTTGTCCTTGCCGCCGGCGTTGACCTGCATATTTTCGGCGAGCGCCAGAGCGTGATTCCAAGTCTTTTCGTCATTGTCGTTGACTTGAAGAACTACCCGGCGCTTTTGAGGTGCTGCGTCAGCAGCGAAGACGTTGCCGGCCAAGGTTAGCGTCAATGCCATGGTGACGCCTGTTAGGATGGACTTGAGCATTCGATATCTCCTATTCGTTGTCTGAGTGATGGAACTGCGATCTGCTTTAAGACGCCCAACGAATAGCGTTTATCCGCCGCTGAGGGAGAGGGAGTCGAGCACGGAGGGTCATGGCGGCGGATAAACCTCGTTAGACTGAACCACCGTTGTGGCGGTCTTTAAAGGGATTGTAAGGCGGGGGGGGCGACGGGGTCAAGCGTTTGGCATGCTGCCTGACATTTCGCCGCGCGATCTGGAATCACCGTAGCGCAAGCGCGGTGCGTCCCTCCGGGAACTCTTTCGACGCCGCTTGATCTTGTTCCACATGCAACGATACCGTCAATGCGTGGTCATGTAGCAGCGCGGCAGACCGGCCCAGCCGGACCGGCCCGGACGCTGATCGGCACGGCTGGCGAGGACGATGGTGATGCGCTCGGCATCGCCGTCTGTGGCTCCGGGCGGGAAGTAGAAGCCGTGGCGATACGGCGACGCAGCGCGCCTATGCGCTGGCGAAGGAAATCAATCCGGCGCCGGTGATGACGGAAGAAGCCAAGCGCGTGCTGTTCGGGCAGGACGCCGGGACGGTGCGTCCGGACTGAGCGAATCAGATCTTGAGGTAAGTCCAGCCCTGCTGCACGCGATCGGCGACGTGCTCGATCGCCGTTCTGGCCACGGCCACTTCGGGAACCAGCTCGACTTCGACGCCGACGCCTTGCAGGCGCGCGATGGTTTGCCCGCAGGCGACGAAGCCGACGCGTGCATGATGTGCCTTGAGTCCGGCAATGCGCGCCGCATAGGGTGTGGTATCCACCCGCAGCAGGTCGAGGCCGCGGTGGTTGGCGATGACTTCCACCTGGGCGCTGCCCGCCTTGGCCAGATAGGCTTCCGCCAAATCGAGTGCCGCGTCCATTTGCTCCGATCGGGAGCTGTCCAGATGAATCAGGATGCGGGCGGGTTCCGCCGCAAACAAGGCAGCCATCGAGCGGGGCATTTCGCCCGTGGTCGCAGCATGGTGTCCCAGCCAGCCGACCAGCACGCCGACAATCAGGGTCAGGCTCGCGGCCAGCGCACCGCCCCAGACCGGCAACTGAAGATTTCGCCCGCGGCGTGCCGCCGGCACATTGCCGTAGGCATGGCGCACCAGCTCCTTGGCCGAGCGCAACGCGCACAGCCGCTGGCCGAGTTCGACGTCCCTGGCGATGGCGGCGAGGATCTCGTCGCATTCCTGGGCGCCCAACTGGTTGTCGACGAAGGCATTCAGCTGCTCGTCGGAAAAGTCCCGTGCATCGTTCATTTCACGCTCCTCAGTTGCCGCTGGGCCGCCGGGGCCTCCATCAGGAGTTCCCTGAGCGACACCCGAGCGCGGCACAGCCGGCTCATGACCGTGCCGATCGGTATCGCCAGAATGTCGGCGACCTCGGCATAGGAAAAATCCTCCAGATCGACCAGGGTGACGACCTGGCGCTGACCAAGCGGCAGCGCCGCGATCGCGGTCCGTACCCGGTTAACCGTCTGCTGGCGTTCCGCATGGCTGTCCGGTCCCGGCAGGTCCGACGGCAGGTCGGCGAGCATTTCGTCATCGAGATCCTCGCGCAGCGAGCGCAGGTGGTCGATCCAGCATCGGTTCAGGATCGCGAACAGCCAGCTCATCAGGCGTGCCGATTCGCGCAACTGTTCAAGCCTGGCCAGGCCGCGCGTCAGGGCTTCCTGGGCCAGGTCGTCGGCGAGCACGGTATCGTGGCACCAGGCGAAGGCCAGGCGATGGAGCCGCACCCGGCTGGCCTTGATCTGCTCCACCAGCTCGCGCTGTTCCCTTGACTGCAGCCACTTCATCCGGTTTTCTCCTCTTGCTGTCATGGTAAGACGCAGGATACGGCAGATTTATTCCCTCGCAGCATTGGCGGCCGGAGGGAATAAACCACGCACCGAACCCGTCTTATAGCAGCGACCACCCGTTTTCACAGGTACGCAGAGGTCAAAAAAGTTTCATTCGTCCACCAGAGAGGAGCCATCATGATTCGCAGAACTTTTGTCCAGCTTATGCTTGCCAGCACGATCTTTGCCGTTGGAGTTCCCGCGGCAATGGCCAAACCCGCTAAGAAAGCCGCAGCCAAGCCAAGCGTTGTAATCCAGGTCAGCGACAGCGATACCAAGAGCTGGAACCAGGCACTGAACGTGATCAAGAACATCCAGAACGAGTACGGCAAGGACAAAGTCAATGTCGAGCTTGTGGTCTTCGGCAACGGCTCGGGGATGCTCAAGTTCGATTCGCCGCTGGCGAGCCGCATCGACGATACGCTGGCGAGCGGCGCCAGCGTCGCGATGTGCGAGAACACGATGACGGGACAAAAGCTGACCAAGGCGGACATGCATCCGAATATCGGTTATGTGAAAGCCGGCGTGATCGAAATCATCGAGAAGGGCAAGCAGGGCTGGACCGTCGTTCGACCGTAATTTACGGCGGCGGGCCGCTGTTGCAGCGGCTCTCCGGGCGACAGTTCAGGACATCGTTCCGAAAGACCGGAGCGAAATTCAGCCGGTCAGCAAGCCGTGCAGCATCTTGCTTGCCAGCAGCGCCAGAAAGCCGCCGAAGGCGCGCTTTAGCTGCTTCACCGGCAGCTTGTGGGCGAGCCGGGCGCCGATCGGCGCCATCAGGAAACTGATGGCGACGACGCCGACGAAGGCCGGCAGATAAACATAGCCGAGGGAGTAATCCGGCAGGCCCTGAGTCTTGAGGCCGCTCATGATGTAGCCGACGGTGCCGGCGACGGCGATGGGAAAGCCCAGCGCCGCGGAAGTGCCGACGGCATGGTGAATCACCACGTTGCAATACACCATGAAGGGAATCGTCAGGAAGCCGCCACCGGCCGCGACCAGGCTCGACACAATTCCGATCAGCGTGCCGGCGACGACCATGCCGAAGCTTCCCGGCAACTGGCTGTGGGGCTTGGGCTTGAAGTCGAGCATCATTTGCAGCGAGGCGTAATACACGATCGCGGTGAACACCATGGCCAGCGGCCGCGTCGGCACCCAGGTGGCGATGAAGGAGCCGGACAGCGTGCCGATCACCAGTCCCGGCGCAAAACTTTTCACGATGTCCCAGCGCACGGCGCCGTGCGCGTGATGGGCGCGCATGCTGGCAATCGAGGTGAACACGATCGTCGCCATCGAGGTGCCTAATGCCAGGTGCATGGTGTGCTCGACCGGGAAGTCCTGCGCCGTAAACAGCATGAACAGCAGCGGCACGATGGTCAGTCCGCCGCCGACACCGAACAGACCGGCAACGAAGCCGGCGAAGACGCCCAGCAGCGGATAGGTCAGCCACCATATGGTCATGTTTTCTCTTTCATCAGTTTGGTGACGATGAATTTCCATTCCGCCGGGTCGACCGGGGTAATCGACAGGCGGTTGCCGCGTTGCAGGGCGCGCATGTGGGCCAGTTCGGGATGCGCGCGCAGTTCGTCGAGGCCGATCAGCCTTGTCTTTTTCACGACGCGCACATCGACATTCACCCAGCGCGGATTTTCCGGCGTCGATTTCGGATCGAAGTAGGGGCTTGCCGCATCGAACTGGGTGCGGTCCGGATAGGCGAGTTGCGACACCTCGGCGAGTCCGGCGATGCCCGGCTCGGCGCAGGACGAGTGATAAAACAGGACGCCATCGCCGATCTTCATCTGGTCGCGCATGAAGTTGCGCGCCTGATAGTTGCGCACTCCCCACCAGTCGACGGTCTGTTTCGGCATCGCCAGTACGTGGTCGATGCCCACCACCGCGGGCTCGGTTTTCATCAGCCAGTAGCGTGCCATTGAGCCAGCCTCAACAAAGAAAGAGGGCGCGAAACCCTCCGCGCCCTGCTGATCGATTCCCCCGCGAGTGCCGTTTGGCCGGCATCCTGAACCTGGGTTCAGAGGGGCCGCTTTCCTGCCGCTTCAGGTTCGCTCCCGGCGAGGGGAGCGATCACAACAGCGGCGTCTCTGGGCTGCGGCCGATGCCAATCGGTATTGGTTCAAGGAATGTATGGCCTTGGCGAACACCGCAGGGGAAACCCTGTGAAGCCAGGCAACTCATTCGCGAATCAGGGGCGGGAAACAGTCGGAACAGCGATCAGAACAACTGCTCGTGCTGCGCCAGCGATTCGTCGAGCTTGGCTTCGATGAAATCGATTCTACGCTGAATCGATTCGCTTTCAAGTGCTGCCGCCATGTGCTCCGGAGTGTTCTTCGCGGCGAGTAATTCATGGGCCAGATTCAAGGCCGCCATGACCGCCAGGCGTTCGCTGTTGCCCTTTGTTTTCTCGCCTGTTTCCTTCAGCCGGCCATCGAGAAATGCCACGGCGGCCAGCAAGGCGTCACGCTCGGCAGGCGCACAGGCGACGCGGTATTCCTTGCCCAGCAGCTTGACTTCAAGGGTATGGCTCATTCGTCGGGCACCCGTTTCATCAGTGCCTCAAGGCGCTCGCGCGTGATGTCGATCTTCTTTGTCAGCGCAGCTTTTTCGGCTTCCAGTCCTGCGACGTGGGCACGCAGGGCCTGATTCTCGCCGCGCAGGCTGGCGCACACGGCCACTACCTGTTCGACCTTTTGCTCAAGGTGATCGAGGGAAACAGTCATGGGGGCAAGTTTCCGGGAAAAGTGTAATCAGGTCAAGCAACAAGGCGAGAAACTGAATGTGTTTTAGGAAGCGCCGTCGGTAATTAACCCCGGTCTGGCAAAATGGGCGCATGCCCATTGAAGCCTTCTCTCCGGCCAAACTGCGCCGCGTGCTGGTAACCAAGCTGCGCCATCACGGTGATGTTCTGCTCGCCACGCCGGTGATCTCGATGCTGAAGCACGTGGCGCCGCAATGCGAGGTCGATGCGCTGATCTACGCCGATACCGCGCCGATGCTGGAAGGCCATCCGGCGCTGGCGCAACTGCACCTGATCGACCGCAACTGGAAGCGGCAAGGGCTGTTGCAGCAAGCTGCGGCCGAATGGCGGCTGATATCGGCGCTGCGGGCGCGGCATTACGATCTTGTGCTGCATCTTTCAGTGCATACGCGCGGCGCCTGGCTGGTACGTCTGTTGCGGCCGCGCTGGTCGGTGGCGCCGAAGTTCCGTGGCGGGTTCTGGAAAAACAGTTTCACTCGCCTTTACCCGGCACAGTCGGATCCGCTGCGCCACACGGTGGAAACCAATCTCGACAGCCTGCGCGCGCTGGGGCTGGAGCCGACGGCGGCGGACAAAATCGTGACCATGGTGCCCGGCGCCAAGGCTGCGGCGCGCGTAGTGGATTTGCTGGCGCAGCATGGCTTGCAGGCGGGCCGCTTCGTCCATGTCCATCCCGCGTCGCGCTGGGCGTTCAAGTGCTGGCCGGCCGAGCGCGTAGCGGCTTTGTGCGACGCACTGGCGGCGAAGGCTTGGCCGATCGTGCTGACTGCGGCGCCGGACGCGAACGAGAAGGCGCTGATCGCCGAGGTGCGTGCCGCGCGCGACTCAGGCGCCGTATCGCCAGCGCCGACTATTGACTTGTCTGGCCAGCTTTCGCTGAAGGAACTCGCGGCCCTGACGGCGCAGGCAAAGCTCTTCGTCGGCGTCGATTCGGCGCCGATGCACATCGCCGCCGCGATGGGTACGCCGGTGGTCGCCATCTTCGGCCCCTCGGGCGATCAGGAATGGGGGCCGTGGGGCGGGGTTGGGAAAACTCGCCATCGTGTCGTTGCCTCGATGACCCATCCCTGCCGTCCCTGCGGTCTTGCCGGCTGCAATGACAGCAAGGTCAGCGCCTGTCTGACCACGTTGCCGGTGGCGCAGGTTCTTGCGGCGTGCGAGGAGCTGTTATGAAGCTCGCCATCGTCCGCCAGAAATACACGCCCTTCGGCGGCGCCGAACGTTTTGTCGAGCGCGCCTTGGCCGCGCTCAGGGCCAACAATGTCGATGTTTCGATCATCGCGCGTGAATGGCAGGGAGAAGGCGTGGACAATCCGCATGGCGTTCGGGTCAATCCCTTTTATCTCGGCCGCACCTGGCGCGACGCCGGATTTGCGCGTGCCGTCCAGGGTTTAATCGCGCAGCATGGTTTTGACCTGGTGCAAAGCCACGAGCGGATTCCCGGCTGCGATATTTATCGCGCCGGCGATGGCGTCCACGCCACCTGGCTGGAACTGCGCAACAAGCCGCTGGATGTGCTGTCTTCGTGGCATCGCTACACGCTCGCGGCAGAAGCAGAAATGTTCCGCCATCCAAAGCTGCGTGCGGTGATCTGCAATTCGCGCATGGTGAAAGACGACATCGCGCGGCGCTTCGGCGTGGCCGACGAGAAGCTGCAGGTGATTTACAGCGGCGTCGATCTCGATGCTTTCCATCCGCGGCTGCGTGAAACGCAGGGACGCTCGCTGCGCGAGAAGACCGGTGTCGACGCCGCAACTCCGGTGATCCTGTTTGTCGGTTCCGGCTACCAGCGCAAGGGTCTGCCGACCCTGCTTCACGCGCTTTCGCGCATGTCGCGCGACGATGCCCGGCTGTGGGTGATCGGTCGCGACAAGCACGAGATGCTGATGCGCAAGCTGGCACAGACGCTGGGCGTTGACGATCGCGTGCTGTTCCTCGGCGCGCAGACCGACGTCAAGCCGTTCTACGGCGCGGCGGACGTGTTCGCCCTGCCGACGCTTTACGACCCTTTCCCCAATGCCGCACTGGAGGCGCTGGCCTGCGGCCTGCCGATCGTTACCACCACCACCTGCGGCGCGGCGGAGTTGGTCACGGCGGCCAACGGCTTGGTGATCACCGCCGGCGACGCCGCAGCCTTGGCCACCAGTCTGGATGCGCTGTGCGACCGCGCGCCGGTAATGCGCGATGCCGCCCGCGCCAGCGTCGCCCATCTCGATTTGACGCAGATGGCGGCGCAATTGATGGGTCTCTACTCGCGGCTGGTGTAATTCCGATTCGCATTAGAACCGATACTTTGTCGACTGCGCCTTGCCGTGCTACAGCACTGTCAGCGGCTTGTCTTCGCGTCTCGCTTCTAATGCGAATCGGAATTTGCTGTCGCGTCGGCGACTACGGGACGTAGTCGTTCGACGAAGGCCGCGAAGGAAAAGCGCGCCAGATGTTCCAGCGCCAGTTCGGGCCGTGGCCGCGCTCGCCCTGCCTGCAATTCGCCCAGCAGGCGGCCGAAATCGGCGCCGGCATCCTGGCGGGGATCGCGGTAGAGAAATCCGGTTTCGCCGTGCAAAACGGTTTCGGTGAAAGGCGGCGCCTTCACCGCGATCACCGGCGTGCCGCAAGCCTGCGCCTCGATGATGTTGAGGCCCAGCGCTTCCTTTTCCGGCAGGCCGGAGAGCAGATAGTCGAGTTGCCTGTAAATGCCCGCGACATTGCCCTGCTGGCCCCAGAAGCGCGCCTGTCCGGGCGGCAGCGCGGCAAGCGCCCGGTCGAGGTCGCGCACCGAGGCGTAGCCGCCGCTGCCGAAGATTTCCAGATTGACCTCGCGATGACGGGCGAGTAAGGGCGCCAGATGGGAGAACAGCAGCGGGAACTGTTTGATCGGCGTCAGGCGGGAGACGATGCCCAGCGTCAGGCCGGGACGCCGTTCGAATGTCGGATGCGGCCGCAGCGTTTCGGCGACCGGCTCCAGCCAGCCGAGCAGGCGGTCGCGTCCCTTGCGCCGGTCCCAGTCGTAGCGGCTGCCGCGGCGGATGGTGCCGGTGCCGGTTTGGCCGATGAAGTCGGCGACGCCATACAGCGGCGCGTCCCAGGCCGGCAGGCCGGCTGCCTTGAGACCGTCGCGTACCCAGCCGGAGACGGCGTAGATCCGGTCATGGTCGGCGAAGGCGGCGGGGTCGCGGCCCTGCACCGGCATGTGGGCGATGGCGCTGCGCAACCTGCCCGGCGCCGCGGTGCGCAGCGCGTCGGGCAGCGGGCCGTGCGACAGCAGCCAGAGCGGCCCGGCAGGCAAGTGCTGCGGCAGATCGGCGCGATCGGCGACGGCGATGCGCTCGGTGTCCGCCGGCAGTCCGAGCCGGTCCCAGAAAGCAGCGCGTGGATGTACCAGCAGGCGCGTCGGTACGCCGAGTTGCGACAACGCGCGACAAAGG
>Ga0209211_10001229_pt1 | contig 49453 bp, 58 predicted proteins | sample RifGroA2_FD_183992 | JGI IMG/M metagenome (GOLD analysis project Ga0209211, IMG submission 183992) | Groundwater microbial communities from Rifle, Colorado, USA - Groundwater A2 (SPAdes) (version 2) | ecosystem: Environmental > Aquatic > Deep subsurface > Groundwater | place: Rifle, Colorado...
AGCCGCAGGTCCATCTCTTTTCGAGAAGTTAATCCCTTTAATAAATACCTTGCGGTACTCATACCATGAAGTATTATCCCACCTTTCGATGGGTTATCCTTCAAAAAGAGGTAAGTCCCTACGTGTTACTCAGCCGTCCGCCACTACCTCTCCACCTTGCGGTAGAAAAGACGTTCGACTTGCATATCTCAGGCACACCGCCAACATTCATCCTGAGCCAGGATCAAACTCTTAAAAAAATCCCGATAAAAGCACAAACTTTTATCGTGGACGATCCTAACCCGATTATCTAAACTAAATAAAAACTTAAATTGGCAAAGAAAAACAAATAAATTGTCAAAGTGCAAAAAAACCAACTCAACGAATTTGAGCAGACTTAAATTTTATAAAATAAAAATCCAAAAAGCAACCGCTAATTTATGGGTAATTTATGCAACTGTGAATATAAATCAATCATGAAGAACAATCAATTTTAATATGTTATTTACCATCTCTGTACGATCGAGCTAAGATGGTAATTTAAAATACTCTTTAGCTCTTAATTCATCTTCAATTTTTTCCGCAATAATATATTTCATATACTTTGCCCCTTCAACAATTTTCTTTATTAATTTGACTTCTCTTTCACATTCATATGGAAATAAATACACGCTCTTTTGATATTGATAAAACCCAAATTTTATAAGATACCTTCTGAGATAATCTCTTTTATTTCTTTGAGTTTCCGGAACATCAAAAAATACTAAAAACCACTTTCCATTCCATTGTTTATTTTTCTTTTTAAAATCCAAAAGAATTTTAATTGAATATTCAATAATTTTTGGATGATTTTCATTTTTTAAATAAACTGTCACTTTCCCGTTCTTTTCTTGAATATCTAGAACTTCGTTCTTTTCAAGTTTTTTTAAAACTCTCAGGACTTTAGCTTTTTGGATTTGATAATTATTTATTGCCTTTAATAAATCTTGCAGATTATCTATCAATAATGAAAGGTTGGCTCCTTTTCGATTCTGGATAGATGAGTAGCCAGATGTCAAGATACCAGCAAAATACATCAGTATCCCTTTTGTTAATGCGCCGTAGTTAATAAACTTCTTATTAGTCATATAAAAAATATTACCATCTTTGTACGATCGGTGTCAAGATGGTAAAAGCAATCGCAAAAGACCGCTGATTTAGGCTCCTCTATACAAGTACCAAACGAAGTATCTAACGAGATTGAAACTTTTTATAAACAGATTTAGCGATCTACTCTATTTAACCAAAGTAAGGTTATTTATTTTTATAACAGGTTGTGTCATTGTTACTCCATACGGATCTTGTATAGGCTTATTAATTAATAGAGGTATTCCTTCATAGTATTCTCCGTCAATATATACTTGTTTGTTAATGTATTTTTCTAAATCAACCTTACTTTGACCAATACGTCTCCAAGATAGACCGCCTGAACTTTTTGGCTCACTTGGTTCAATAATTACGTATACTAGTGGTTTACCTTGTTCTGTCGATGCTCCAGAACTGTCAGTTTTAATAATTATGTACGGAATATTATTGCCAAATTTATGTGCACGACTTGCTTGAGTGAGAGAATTATCTTCATAGTTAAGCCATTTGTTGAATCCTATATATCCAATAACAATTAGTAGAAAAACTATAAAAATAATTTTTAGCTTTTTCATATGAAATAATTATATTAAACTTTATCCCTTTGTCTAGACTGACAATTTTTAACTTCTTACCTATTCAGTGTTTATAAATTTAAAGGTAGACACAATCTGTTCTAACCATTTTTCATCAGCAATACTATTTACATTTGTTGGATCAAATTTTGTTAAAGTATTAATTTTAAAATTAATAATAAATTTACCTTTTTTGAGAGAAACATGCGTTTGTTTCAATTGAATGTTATTTTCATCGCAGTTTTCTTCACTACAGGGCCAAACGGTTCTGGTTATGAGCGCTTCATAGCCGTTAATTATTTTTTCTTCGAATTGTTTGTTCATTTCCGTATTGTCTATTTTATTTATGCGCTCTTTCATATCTGAATTACTAGGATTATATGATCTAGTTACTAGTAATTTTTCTGATTTTTCTTTATCACCATTAACATAAAAACTGACTAAATCGTTGCCATATTTACTTCTTGAACCCGTAAATGATTTTTGAACATCAAACTCAGTTTGTTGTACTAAATTAGAAGGATATTGAAAAGAATATACCTGTTCTGGATCTATAAAAGTTTTTAGACCAGAGACATTGTTGTTAAACAATAAAAGTTTTAGTAAATAAAATAAACCGTAAACAATAATCGTTGCAATAATTATTAAAAATATTATTTTTTTCATAAATATTTGCGGAGCATTCGAGTCTGGAACTTTTTAATCTTTACAGTTTTATTAAATTAAACATTCTCGCAAATCCTATAAGTAAACTAATGGAAACAATTGTTATTCCTATTATAAGTTTCCATAAAGAATAAGAATCAGTTTTCTGTTTTCCTGAAATTAGAGCTAAAAAAATTCCAGCATTAACTAAATTTATAAAATTAACCAACCCGTTAACAAAAATATTAATTAAAAAAAGAAATAAAAAAACATAAAAAAGTTTATTTTTCATATTTTATCCAAAAACTAATAACAGACTTCTTTCTAATTTGAAATTATACCATACTGAAAGTATTATCAGAAATAAAAATCTTTTCCATCGGTATTCAAAACTATTATGCGATTAAAATCTTAGAAAAAGTTTCTTCATTGGCAGTTAATTTGACTAAACCATTAATAGTTGTGTATTCATGTTTATCACTGCAATAAACCTTGATTTTAAGTTCATTTTCAAAAAAATTATCAATTCCGGGAATCCTTGATAAGCCGCCGGTGAGGATAACCCCTTTTTTCATTACTTCGTCAACGACCTCCGGAGCCGAAGTTTCTATTAATTCCTTGATTCCGTCAACAATTAGATTAAAGTTGGATAGCAGAGCCTCGTTAATATCAGAACTTTTTATTTTAACTGATTTTGGCAAACCATTTTCGAGTGACTTACCACGGGTCACCATTATTTTTTCCGTATTCTTAAAATTCAAAACTTCAATCTTTAAGTTTTCGCAGGTTGCTTCACCCAGAATGATTCCGTATTTCAAATAAACATAGTTGAAAATAATTTTATTCATTTGGTCACCGGCGTTTTTAAAAGTTTTTTGAGATAAAATACCACCAGAACCGACGACTGTTAGTTCAATCAATCCACCACCCAAATCAACAATTAGAGTCGGTTCATGAGAAAAAATATTTAGTCCGGCTCCTGCCGCCGTTGCCAAAGGCTTTTCCACTAAAAAAACTTGGGACATGCCGATTTTTAATAAAGCTTCTTTGACGGCTTTTTGTTCAATTTCGGTAGCAATTGAAGGAACAGTTGCAATTCCGATCATCATCGGCTTAATTGTTTTGTTCCTGGTGTATAGATAAACAGATCTTTCTAAAAACTTTTGCAATAAAAATACTTCAGCATCAAAATCAGAGATAACTCCGTTGACAATCGGTCTCACAACTTTGATAAACTCTGGAGTTTTTCCGAGAATTGTTTTTGCTTCAGTTCCGGTAAATGAATAGTCCTTAACACGGCTGTTGTATCCTAAAAAAGTCGGTTCTCTTAAGATCACCCCTTTATCTTTAATAGCCATTTTGGTGATTGAAGTGCCTAAATCAAAATAAATCTCAAAATTAACAAAAAATGGCAGCTTGATTTTTTTAAAAATTTCAGTTAGATTAAGCATAATGATTAACCAAATTATTCAACTTCTTTATAATCTACTTTTTTTTATCGCCCCTTTAATCATGACTAAATCGACCTCAGAACTATTCGAATTTAATAAAATGCTTTTTATCTACGCTTCAACAGTTTTAATTGCTTTTTTTTGGCTGCTGAAAATGATCACCAACAAGAAAATTATACTTAAAAAAACACCATTAGATATTCCAATCGTAATATTTTTTATATCACAGCTGATATCGACGCTTGTTTCAATCGATATACACGCTTCAATCTTTGGATATTATGGCCGTTTTAATGGCGGCCTGCTTTCGACTACCAGTTACATAGTACTCTATTATGCTTTTGTCTCAAATAATCAGATCAATGTGGAAAAAACTTTAAAAGCGATTTTATCTTCTTCACTATTTGTTATTTTATGGGCGATTCCGGGACATTTTGGTCACGATTTGACCTGTCTTTTGTTTACTGGCAGGTTTAATAATTCTTGCTGGGATAATACAACATTAGCATTTAGGCCAGAATTGCGTGCATTTTCAACATTGGGTCAACCGAATTGGTTAGGTGCTTATTTAGCCGTGACGTTTTTTATTGGGTTATATTTTTTAATAAAAAATTCCTCCTTCGCCAAGGCTTCGGAGGACAAGCAAAATTTAAATTCAAAAGTTAAAAGTTTAATTTGGCCAATATATTTATTTCTTAATTTTTCCATGATCTTGTTTACTCGTTCACGCTCAGCTTTATTTGCGGTTTTGGCCGGAATAATATTATTTATTATTTATTATTTATTCTTCATTAAAACAAACGTAAAGAAAATTCTAATAATTTTGTTAATTGTAACCATTGTTCCAATAATATTTTTTAAATCAGGAATAGATAAAGTTGATAAATTTTTAGACATTAAAACATACCAGAATTTATTTGCAAAAAGACAATATAACAATACAACCATAAAACAACCTGTTTCGACTCAAACTTCAGGCGTTACTGAGTCTTTTGATATTCGTAAAATCGTCTGGCAAGGAGCATGGGATTTGAGCAAAAAATATCCGTTGTTTGGAACCGGTGTCGAAACTTTTGCCTATAGCTATGGTTTTGTCCGGCCGATCGTTCATAACCTGACTAGTGAATGGGACTATGTTTACAATAAAGCGCATAATGAATATTTAAATTATCTTGCAACGACAGGGTTTGTAGGATTAGGAAGCTATTTATTGATGATAATTTTTGTTGTTGCCTACGGAATCAAAAATTACAAAAAATCATTAATTCCACTTCTAATTATTTCCTATATAACTATTCTGATTACCAATTTCTTTGGTTTTTCAACTACAACAATCCAGCTATTTTTCTTTTTAATTCCTGCCTTTATCATTGTGTCAAATCATTCTTCTCCCCCTAACACCTATCATCTAACACCTAACAAACTTTCTATCGTTCAAAAGATTTTCATTTTTCTTCTTCTCTCCTCTACAATTTATCTTCTATTTTCTATTACCGTCTATTATTTAGCTGATGTTAACTATTCCTATGGGGCAAAATATGCCAAAGTGGCTGATCAGCAAAAAGCTGTTTCATATTTTGAAAAGGCATTAAAATTGAGAAATGAACCGGTTTATGAAGATCGCCTATCATCTACTCTTGCCTATCTTGCTGCTTCTTTATCATCGTTACAAGACCAAAAAGATATAGCCAAGCAGACAGCCGTTATTTCAGATACTTATAACCGTAAATTGATTCAAGCCTATCCAAAAAACGTTTTTTATTGGAAAACCCGGACAAAGAACATGTATTATTTTTATCAAGTGACCGGTAATGAAAACGAATTGTTACAAGGGGTTGAGGCTTTAAAAACGGCTCGAAATCTTTACCCAACCGATCCAAGGATTCCTTATACTTTATCTCTTTATTATTCAACTCTCTATGATTCAACTAAAATTAATCTTGATAGGCAAAACTGGTCAAATTTATCTTTAAAGGAAATTGAAAAAACTATCAAATTAAAATCAAATTACCGCGAAGCTTATCTATTTAAAGGCCAGCTGTTAAAGAAATACGGTCAATTTAGTGAGGCAAAAAAAGTTTTTGAGTATATGTTGAAGAATTTTAATTCAAAAGACGCGGAGGTTTTAAAAGAATTACAATCGCTCTAAATCTCAAAGATTAAATATTAAAGGTTAAAAAAATATTAAACAATTAAATATTAAACCTTTTTTATGTTTAACTATTTAATCTTTAACAGTTTATTTAACCTTTAACCGTTTAAGATTTTATATTTATGGTGCTATATTCGAACTCGACACTCCCCAAATGCAAGGAACTCCCGGTGTTCCGTTGCAGTTAGTACCACAACTTATTGTATAACCTGATGAAATATATGGAAGCATTTGCAGGTTATTTTCCAAACAAGCAAATAATTTATAATCAGCTCCTGCGGTAGTTATATATTCATAATCCTTACCGGAAACAGGGTCATCTGGCAATTTTTGCATGTATACCTTTTCACCGGTACAAACAGAAGTTTCGCAAAATTTTTCCCCAAAAGGTAACGCTGTTGGATAAGACTTTTTGTCTTCGTAATACATCTCAAGCGCACGCGTTATTTGTTCCAGATCGGCCTTCCTCTTGGCATCCCGGCCTTTTTTGAGGGAGGTAAAAAAATTTCCCGATATTAATGCCGCCAAAACACCCAAAATCATGATAACAACAAGAAGTTCAATTAGGGTAAAAGATTTTTTATTCATAATTTAAATATACAGAACTGCAATTTCTATTTCAAATCTATATAAGGTCCGTCCTAAATTAGGACGGACCTTAAGGAAGAGAGACCCAAAAAAAAGGAGGCGGATTTCTCCACCTCCTTGCTAATTAAGATTACTTATTGAATACACCACAAACATGTTAAATCGGTCCCACCCTGACCCTTACAAGTTAAGGCGGGAGCTTCGGCACCTGTTGCGAGCAAGAACTTTGTATTTGGGTCATTAATAAAAGATTTTGCGGTTGGCTTGTAGCAAACTTCTACTTTAAGAGTTGTATTTCCACCGAAAAGGCGAATTTTCCCCATATTAGTAGCACCAGCCAGCGTACTAAAATCTGCCTTAAGTTCACCAGCGGCTGAAATTTCGATTATCGTATTAGGAATATCACTTGCCTTAACTCCATCAACCGGTAAATCTTGAGAGGTTAAGCTATCCCTCCAAGTTGTACAATCAGATGCTACACACCAAGGCATCTGATTTTTAACACCATAATATCTTATTATAGCTCCTTGTATTTCAGCAACAGTATTACGTACACCCGTATCTGTACCCTTTTTCAATTGTTCAAACGGATCAAGCGCTGCCAAAAGCGCAACCGCTAATGCACCAAGAAGCGCGATGACGATCAAAAGCTCAATAAGAGTGAAACCCTTCGACTTACTACGTTCGTTCAGGGCAAAGCCCTTGTTAAATTTTTTCATATGATTTTAATATAATATATTTGTTTTCCATTTGTCAAGGGGTATTTTATTATGTATAATGATTATGGATTATGACTTTTATAAATATTATATAAATATATATGGCTCCCCTACCAAAATCAAAACGTTCGACTAAAAGGAAAGGTAAAAGCTTAGCTTCGAAAGTGAGATCTTTTTCTAAATTAGTCAAATGTGGCAACTGTGCTAAAACAAAGTTAGCCCACAGGATATGCAAGTACTGCCGTAAGTAATTGTTAGGTGTTATGTGTTAGATGTTAGGTGGTTTTACTCTTAACTCATAACTCCTAACTCCTAACCAAATTATGGATCCCAGACACGAGCTTCGACTAAAAATAATTCAGCAGCTTTATGCTTTAAGTTTCTTGAATACCAAAGATCAGATAATTGATAGTAAGACAAAACAAGTTATTAAAAGCGCTACTAAGATTAATGTTTTAATCAAAAAATACGCACCCAAATATCCTTTGGATAAGATTGCTAAGGTTGATTTAGCCATTTTACAACTAGCCGTATTTGAACTAATGTTTGAAAAAATACAGCCGCCTAAAGTTATTATTGATGAAGCAGTTGAATTAGCCAAGGAGCTCGGAAGCGATAAAGCCTACGCATTTGTAAACGCAGTAATGGGGAAGATCTATAATAATCAAATAAGCAAATCAGACAAATAAACAAATGAATGAAAAAATGAGAAAATGACAAAATAATGAATTTTTTCTTTCGATCATTGGGTTATTTAATTATTTATTTGTTTATTTGATTATTTTATTATTTGTTTATTAAAATGGTTAACATATATAAGACTCTTGAAACGAAAATTAACATTAAATTTAGTAACCAAACTTTATTAAACAATGTTTTTATCCATCGTTCTTATCTTAATGAACATAAAAGCTCTTCACTTAAATCAAACGAAAGGTTAGAGTTTTTAGGAGACAGTGTTTTATCTCTCATTACCTCTGTATATTTATTTAGGAACTATCCAAATTTAAAAGAAGGCGATTATACCGAGATAAAGTCGGCAATTGTTAAAATGGACAGCCTGGCTGAAGCGGCTAAAAAAATTGATTTGAGCTATTATCTTCTTCTCTCCAAAGGTGAGGAAAAAGGGGCCGGGCGGACTAATAATAATATTTTAGCCGACTGTTTTGAGGCCTTGATTGCGGCGGTATTTTTAGATCAAAACTTTGAAGCCTCTTACATATTTGTTGTTAATTTTCTCTTTAAGGATAAACTTAATTATCTGTTGAAAAATAATTTATATTTATCAGCCAAAAGTAAATTCCAAGAACTGATTCAGGGAAAATATAAAAAAACGCCTCTTTATAAAGTGTTAGAAGAAAATGGACCGGAGCATAAAAGATCTTTTAAAGTCGGAGTATATTTTAATAATAAAAAATTGGGAGTGGGCATTGCTCCATCAAAAAAAGAAGCTGAGGAGGAAGCGGCTAAAGAGGCCTTGAATAATAAATTTTAAATATTAAATTATAAATATAAAACTCTAAAACTCAAGAATACTTATATTTTTTAGAATTTTAATGTTATAATTTATTTGGGACTTGTTATTTAGAATTTAGAATTTTTATTATTATGGCCGTTGCTTTGAAATTATATCGTCAAGGAAAAAAAGGTAATCCATCTTATCGAATCGTAGCCGTTGAAAAACACTCCAAAGCCGATGGTAAATATATTGAAGAAGTTGGTTTTTATGACCCAATTGCTAACCCGGTCATTTTAAATATCAAAAAAAACCGTTTTGACTACTGGATTAAAGTAGGCGCCCAAGTCTCCGAAGGCCTTCGTAAGCTTCTCAAAAACAGAAAGATGGAATAAACGACTACTTAAAAATGATTAAATAATCAAATAAACAAATAATTAAATAAATGATTGAATGAAAAAATAAAGAAATAAACGAATGAATTTATACATTTGATTATTTGGTCATTTATTTTTTTATTTTATTATTTCTTTATTTAGACATTTATTATTTTCTCAGAACGGGTTATTCTTTCTCGGATAATCTAAATCATCAGAACTCGATGTTAAATTACTATCAAAACTGAAGTTGACTTTGCTTTTAAGTGATTCTAACTCTTGAAAAAATTTGTAGTCGGGTATAAGATCCAAATTTTTATCCGTAGAGACGGCCTTGGCATAAAAGGTCAGATCAATTTTGATTGAGCTAAAAAAATTTGGGTCTAGCCGAATTTTATCAGAAGTGATCAAACGACCACCGCCAAAATTATAGTCTTTCAAAAAATTAATAAAAGACTGACTGTCCCCTGCTCCCGTGACTTCGAGTTTTAGTTTATCCACTGCGGAATTTCCAACATTGACGCTATATGAGGTGACGACGAAATTGGATTTTTGCGATAACTTTTCCAAAGCATAGATAATAGAAAAATAATCTTCGATATTGGGAATTAAAGTATTTAAAAAATTCAAATCTTCATCGAGTTTTTCTGACGACGGAATGACCGTTTGCATAAGAGTAACTTTATTTTGTAGTTGGTTAAGTTCTGTTTTTAGAGTACTGATTTTTTGGTTGTAGCTCGAGTTTTCAGTCAGACCAATTCTGATGGTGATGATGATTAGGAAAAAAATAAGGACATTACCAGCTATATAAATAATATTTTCTCTGATTAAGCGCCGAATAAAAGGTTTGATTTTCATATTTCGATTTCACTCAATATGACCCTGAGTTTTATCGAAGGGTCATATTAAAGATCAAGCTTGATAGGTATGAATTTCCCGCTAAAGCTTAACTCGTAACTTCCTTTCTTCTCTTTTTCTCCCAAAACAATAAAATTTTTTAAAGAAATATTTTCAAAATTTTTTATAAAAGATTGAGACTCGACAAACTTTAAAAAATTCATCATTTCATCAAAACCGGAAAAGGAGATAGTGAAAGACGTCATCCGGTCCTTATTAATTTCAAAGGATTTAAAATTGGCTGATTCGCTACTGCTTTTGATTGCGTCTGAAAGCAGTTGATAGTAAGGAGTGGAAGAGGCATCATCCTTTAAAAAAATTTTCAGGTCGGAATATTTTTTTTGAATAAAATTAATTTTTGCTTCATCACTTCTTCTTTCCGTCAATAGTTGCAGATAAGTTTTTTTTTGCAGATTCATTTTTTCATAAAGATTAAATTTATTTCTAAAGGACAGATAGAAAGAGATGAAAAAAATAAACAAAATTATGCTTAGTACGGAAGCAGAAAGCTTTAGTTGTTCGAAAGAATTCTCATATTTTTGGTAATCTTCTCGATTAACAAGAAGATTAATTTGATTTTTTTTCATATTTCGACTTCGCTCAATATTTCATAGCTAAGAGTCATCTAAGGTTTGCGCTTAAGGCCGGAAGGAAAATGGATAACTCGTTTTTGTAGGTTTCGATTAACTGTGATTTCTTAATCAATGAATACGGATTAAAAATACTAAAGGGAAAAGTTAGTTCTTCACTTAAAGTACTCACTAATGACGGAAATAAATATATTTTATTAATAAATAAAATGAGGCAGGGATTATATTTGGAAATAAAGATTTTTAACTCACTGGCAAATTCCTTGACCAAAGGATCAACAATTTTTTCAATGGGATAAGGAGAAGGATTTTTCCCATCATAACTTTTCAGTATTTCTTCAGTTTTTTTTATGTCAGTATTAGTATTAACCTGGACTTCTTTCAAAAATAAATGATAACCAATCGAGAGATGGTGGCTTTCCTTGATGATTAATTGCTCAGGCGAAAAATATGCTAAAGAGGAAGAGTTTGTATCAAAATTAACAATGACAATTCCGCGGTCCTGCCTAATTTTATATTGATTAAGAATACTTTTACTAAAAAAATTCACAAATCTACTGTTGCTACTTAGTTCATTTTCGACTGATTCGGGATTGAGTCCCGCCAGTTCTACTGTCGTTTGTATTCTTTCAATAACTTTTTTTGGGGCGGCAACAATAAGAAGTAAAACTTTTTTTTCTTTTAGATTCTCTTCAATCACTTCAATGTCAATATTAGTTTCTTCAATTGGCATAGGGATGAACTGATCAGCTTGGTATTTAATAGCCGTAATTAATTCTTTTTCGTTAAGAAGAGGCATCTGTATTATTTGACTATAGGTAAGGCTATCGGGAATGACAAGATTGACGTTTTTCTTGGTGATATCGAGAGTTTCGATTAGTTTTTTTATTTGGGTGACTTCATCTTCAATATTTTTTTCCTGATTGCCGGTATAAAAAAATTCTGATGTTTCCGTTTTTCCCAAAGCCGTTACCTCCAGCATATCACCAGATTTTTTTGCTTCGGCTAACTTGGTGAATTTTTCGTCAATATCTAAACTAAAAAAATTATCACTCATATAATGATTATAACGGTTATAAAAATTATAAATCAATAGCTTCTCAATTTAATTCTGGTTTGGTAGTGAATTGAGGCAACTTCTTCGGGACGGGTTGATGTGCAAACTCCGGCTCCGCTATCATAACAGATATCAAAGCCAAGTAAAATTGCCGCGGGTGAATAGGTAGAATTTCTTGAACAGGAAATAGAAAAAGTATTATTGACTAAAATTTTACTTGATGTTAAAGGAGACGTTAAAACATTAGGTGGATTATCTAGATCAGCCGATTTTGAAGCAATTGAATTGTTCTCAAACAAATAGCCAAACCATTGTTTATCTTCGTCACGAAAGTATAAATTGTCTACTGTCCCACTTAGAGGGTAATCCGCATTTTGACAAACAATATTAGCATCACTTGGTTGCCCAGAGTGAATAGTAACAGCTCTATTTCTAATTGTATTTTCCAACAAATTAATAATATAGTCCCCCTCTCTTTTAACTTGACTCAACCGGTAAATTTTTACCTGTTGTTTCATTAAAGTCAAAATGATGACAAACAAAACCGGCAAGGTAAGACCGATGACTGCAATGACAACAATGGTTTCAATGAGAGTAAACCCCTTGTTAAATTTTTTCATAAAATTTATTCTAATAATTTAAATACCGTTTTTATTGGTACTGACAAATCCGTACCCATATCTTGCCAATATACTGTCATCGTCGTCTCGATCTGATTAACCGGCGATCCGGAATTTTTAATTAGCAACTCCCGCTTATAAATTGTGCTAAGACCGTAATCACAAGGTGCTGGTAAATTATTCCAGTCTAGGCTATTAAAACAGTAAGTTTTCCCCGAACCGCCTGAAGTATCTTTTTTAATAAATTCTGTCCAATCATCTTCTTTTTCCTGTTTCACCCACTCGGTTCCTTCTTCAGCATAACGGGTTGCTAATATTTTATGTTCTTGCATCTTCATATTTTTTAAGTTAAAAGTTGCCACCGATACAGCCCCAACAAAAAACAAGCCTAAAACCGCAGTGAAAACGAGAACCTCTATCAAAGAAAAACCTTTATTCATTGTTGTAGGGGCGTGATTTATCACGCCCTGAAATTAACAACCAGTCAACGTTTCATCCAACGATACGATCCCAATTGCGGAAATAGAAACTGCTACACACTTATTAATAACGGAATTTTTCAGTCGAATAGTATTGCTAATAAAAATAGGGTTGTTCATAAGTGGTGAAAAATTATAATCGCCTGTTCCTGTTGTAACTGTCATGTTGGTGGTTAGATTATAGTTTTGAACGGTAGAATAAGCTAAAGCGCACCCAAATGACAATAAATAAGAGCCTGAAGAAATTGTTACTCGATAACCTGTAAAGTTAGTGCAGTTTTTATCTTGAAGGTCGGCGGAAAGAGCTTTTTTTTTAGCCAATTCTAAAACATCAACAAGCTTTTTTCCTTCATTTTTTAATTTAGTTTGTTCGGTAAAATTATTATATTGAACCAAAGTAGTTCCAATAAAAACAATCATTATAGAAATAACAACGATAAGTTCAATTAAGGTAAACCCTTTGGATTTTTTCATGGATATGTTTGCCCGTAAGGACCGACGCAATAATTGCAAGCACTCCCACCACAGCTACCTCCACAGCTACCGCTACCTGATTCAAGATAAGCGCTTAGAGTATAATCACTAGTGCTTATACTACAGTAATAATTGTAAGTTGATTTTGGATCGGAAGGCATTGATTGAATATATTTTGGAGTTCCTGTCAAGGCGCTATATGAAGCGCAGTTACCAGCAGCATAGGCAGAATAAACGTCATTATTGGACCGGTACATTTCCAAGGCGACTCTAATCTGTTCAAGATCAACCTTTCTTTTGGCATCGCGCGATTGTTTTACAAAAGCTGTATAAGTAACGACAGCCGTGGCCGTTAGTAGAACAATAATAGTGGCAACGACGAGGATTTCGATTAATGTAAAGCCACTTTTAATTTTCATTTGTATTTATTGTTGATTTTCGACAAAAAAATCTGTTGTTGACGTTTCTAAATCAGCGGTAATTTTATAGGCCGATATCGTTGTTGGATTTGGGTTGATAGAGTACTTATATGTGCCTGTATCTAATGGATCTACTAGAGTAAAAGTAAGACTAGCGTTTCCTGGACATGCTGCTGAAGTTAATGTTCCGCTTGAATTAGTAATGATGGGATATTGATAACTACTAGTATTTACTGAATAACACTGCTCCATTATCTGTTGAGCGGCTTTAAGATCTCCTCTTCTTTTGGCATCACGTGCCTTTCTTTGAGCGGTTGAATAGTTAACAGCTCCGAAACCAACTAAAACGGCAATGATCCCAAGAACAACCAGCATTTCCAGAAGTGTGAATGATTTTTTCATAATTTTATGGTTGATTAACGACATATTTTTTTGGATTTGTCCCACAAGTATAACTTACGTCATCACAATTACCACTAGTCCCATCAGGATCAGCTTTATTCTCTAAACAAGCACATAAAGTATATGTAAGATTAACGTTATCAGGGACGGGATAATAATAATTGCTTGGTGTTCGATTTGGGTCTCCAGGAAATTTACTCATATAGACATTCCCACCACTGGAAAAATTACTATTCACTTCAGGCAAAGCGGTTGGGTATTCTTCAGTGGGCTGGTCCTGCTTATAAAGTTCAAAAGCTTTCTGAATTTGTTTTAAATCAAACTTCCTTTGCGTATCCCGGGCTTTTTCCCGAACGGCCATAAAGTTAGGCAAAAATAAAGCCGAAAGACTACCGATGATGGCAATGACGACGAGAAGTTCAATAAGAGTAAAAGCCTTTTTCATAACTATAATTTTATCTTATATTGTTTCCAAACAAAAATCAATACTTGATCTACTGTTAATTGCGGGTTGAGATTATTGCTATCTAAAAGCTTATTTAATTTCAAAATTTCTTTAAGAATTATTGGGGATTTTTTGTCGGAATCTAGTTTATCTCTAAAAAAATTAATTAGTTGTAAAAGAATTTTTTTTGCCGATTCTTTGTCCGTTGTTGTTAATTTTGATAATGGTATTCCTGTAGAGACGTGATTAATCACGTCTCTACAAATTATGTCAACGATTGGATTTTTGGTAATTTTATTATTTTTATGTATCTGCAATTTAACGATTTTTGTTCTCGAAACAATTGTTGGCAGCAAATTATTTTTATTATCCGTTGTCAACACAAATTGTACGTTAGAAGGTGGTTCTTCTAATAACTTTAGGAAAGAATTTTGGGCCGGAATAGACGATAAATGAAAATTGGCCAGAAAATAAATACGCGTTTTTGGATGAAAGACTTTGGTTTCTTTTATTAAACTTTTTATGTCCTCTATCGAATACTCTTTAGTTGAAGGAGCAACTTCAGAAAAAAAACTATCATGTTTGAGTTTATTGATATAGTCATTAATTAATTTATCGTCATTGGAGACGATTAATAGAGGAATCATAGTTATTCTTGCATTTTAGCATAATTTTTATATATAGTTAAATTAATGAACATTACTCCAAAACAATTACTTAACCAGTTAGTAAAAAACATGCAAATTACGGAAAGCGAAGCGAATCAGTTTGAGATAGCTAGCCTACAAAAAAATCTATCCATCATTAATTATCTTTATCAATTTTCTCATCTATCTCGGATAGAGATTGTTAAAGCGCGGGCCGAAATCACGCAAATTCCTTTTGTTAACTTGGATAAAACTCCGATTGATTCTGAGGCGGTTGGTTTAATTTCCGAGTCAATTAACAGACGTAATGAAATTATTCCTTATCGTTTTGATCCAAAAGAATCGGCGATCTATATTGCGACTGAAGACCCTTTTGACACAACTATCGTTGATTTTTTAGAAAAGAAAACCGGTAAAAAAATTATTTTGACTTTGGCTGATAAAGAACAGATTCTAAAGATGATCGATCTTTCCTATAGTCAGGGACTGTCTCCAGAAGTTCGTGACGCCTTAAAAGAATATTCTCCAGAAACGAAGGATGCGCAAGTAAGCAATATTCATTTACAACAAGCACCGATTGCTAAGATTGTCTCGACAATTTTGGACTTTTCCATTAAAGGTCGGGCATCTGATATCCATATTGAGCCGGAAGAAACCAGAACTAGAATCCGCTACCGGATTGATGGCATACTTCAAGAAAAATTATCCTTGCCCAAGACGATTCACGGGGCTTTAGTTTCCAGAATTAAGATACTATCCGAAATGAAGATTGATGAAAAAAGAATTCCCCAGGATGGCCGGTTTACTTTTAAATCACAAAACGAAGAAGTTGATCTACGCGTTTCTACTCTACCAACTGTTTTTGGTGAAAAAGTAGTCATGAGGTTGCTGAAAAAAACCGGCGGAATACCTTCATTGGCTGATTTGGGTTTTGGAGGACCGCAGTTAAAAGAATTGGAAGAGGCGATTGCTAAACCTTACGGAATTATTTTGATTACCGGACCGACTGGAAGCGGTAAGACTACCACTCTTTATTCAATTTTATCAAGGCTGAATAAACCAACTGTTAATATTGTGACATTGGAAGACCCGGTAGAATATCAGATTGCCGGTATTAACCAAGTTCAGATTAACGTTCAAGCAGGGCTAACTTTTGCTACCGGACTACGAGCGTTTTTACGTCAGGACCCAAATGTTATACTAGTAGGAGAAGTCCGAGATAAAGAAACGACTCAATTGGCAATTCAAGCAGCCTTAACCGGTCATTTGGTTTTTTCGACTTTGCACACCAATGATGCCGCAACTGCCATTCCCCGTTTAATTGATTTAGGTGCAGAATCTTTTTTAATTGCTTCAGTTTTGACTGCGATTTTGGGCCAAAGAATTTCTAGAAAAATTTGTCCTTATTGTAAGGTTTCCTACCCCGCTTCAGCCGAAGTAACGGCAAATATTAAATCGGTTCTAGGACCGCTTTTTCCTAAAAAATTTGAATCAACTCCAGTATTATTAAGTAAAGGAAAAGGTTGTCAGGAATGTAATCAAACCGGATACCTAGGTAGAATTGCGATTTTTGAAATTCTTAAAGTTACAACGGCTATTAATCAGCACATATTACATCAGGATCCTGCTGAGGTAATTGAAAAAACGGCCAAAAAAGAAGGATTTGTTAAAATGATAGAAGATGGTTATTTAAAAGTTTTAAATGGCGTAACGACAATGGAGGAGGTTTTGAGGGTAGCGGAGACTTAAAAAATACTACCAATACTACCAATCCAGACCAATCCGACCAATGAATTATTTAATAAACCAATAATTTAATTATTTAATCATTTGCTTATTTGTTTTTCATTTATTGGTAGTATTTGTTTATTTGTAGTATTGGTAGTATTAGTTATAATTGTTATTAAGTATGGACTTATCTCAACTTTTACAACTGATGATTGAAAAAAAGGCTTCTGATCTTCATGTGGTACCTGGATATTATCCAACAGTCAGAATCAGCGGAGAACTGTTTCAGTTAACTACTTTGGAGCTTATCACTAAGGATAGTTCAGAAAAAATGCTGACATCTTTTTTAAGTAATGAGAAGAGAGAAATTTTATTGGCTAACCGTGAAATTGATCTGGCTTATAGTCTCAATGAGTCAAGGTATAGGATTAATTTATATTATGCTCAAGATATGCTTTGTGGAAGTTTCCGCTATATTCAACCTAAGATCAGCACATTAGAACAGTTAGGGCTTCCAGCTTTTTTACACCAATCGACTGATTTACGACAGGGCTTGGTACTATTGACCGGCCCGACCGGAGAGGGTAAATCTACCACTTTGGCTTCTCTTGTCAATGAAATTAACCAAAAATATGCCAAACATATTATTACGATTGAAGACCCGATCGAATACGTTTATCCTAAATATAAATCAATTGTTTCTCAACGGGAACTTCATCAGGACACTCATTCCTGGACCGTCGCCTTAAAATCGGCTCTAAGAGAGGATCCTGATGTGATACTGGTTGGCGAGATGCGTGATTTTGAAACAATTTCCTTGGCTTTAACGGCGGCAGAAACCGGACACCTGGTATTTTCAACTCTTCATACTAATTCTGCGCCGGAATCAATCGATAGAATTATAGATATTTTTCCACCTCATCAACAAAATCAGGTTAAAAATCAATTGGCAGTAGTCTTAAAAATGGTTATCACTCAGAGATTATTGCCTAAGCAAAATACCATTGACCGGGTTCCGGCCGTCGAGATTTTAGTCAACACTCCAGCCGTTTCAAATAGTATCAGAGAAGGCAAAACTTATCTTATTAGTAACATTCTTGAGACGACGGAAGCCGAAGGATCACTTCTATTCGAAAAAGATCTTTTCAAGCTTTATCAAGCTGGCATTATTTCCAAGGAAACGGCTTTTTCCTTCGCCATCAGACCCAGGGAACTGGAAAAATTTATTAAAATAGATAGAGTATAAACTATGTTTTTTCAATACAAAGCTCTAAAAGACGGGAAAACAATTATAAAAAAGATTGAGGCGGTTAGTGCTGAAGAGGTAGTTAATTATCTACAAAAAAATGGTTATTTCCCTATCTCGGTCGAAAAAGTTCAAGATTTAAACCTAAGTTTTCTTGGTACTTTAACCCAACAAGTGAATTTTAATGATATTGTTAATTTTACTCGGCAGGTTGCGATTATGCTCAATGCCGGCTTAACCTTGATAGACTCTTTGGAAATTTTGAAAAAACAGACGACTAAACTCCCTTTAAGAAAAATGATTGAAGCAATCGATGCTAAAATTAAGGGGGGCTCTTCTTTTTCCGTGGCTCTTAAAGATTATAAAAGTAATTTTTCCAATCTTTATATTTCTTTAGTTAAATCAGGTGAGGCATCGGGAAAGTTAGGTGAAATTCTTCTTCGACTGGCGGACAACTTAGAAAAAGAACGAGAATTTAAAAGCAAACTTAAAGGGGCACTTGTCTATCCAGTCATTATTGTAATCGGTATGTTTGTCGTTATGTTTATTATGGTCACTTTTGTTCTACCAAAATTACTCGGTCTTTATAAAGACTTCAATGTAGAACTACCCTTATCAACTAAGATTTTAATTGCTATATCAAGTTTTTCTACTAAATTTTGGCCTTTAGTATTAGTTTTGATTGTGGTTGGTTTTTATTTTGCCAAAAAATATTTCGCCACCAAGGCTGGAAAGAAAAACTTTGATCAATTTGCCTTAAAATTGCCTGTTTTTGGTAACATTATTTCCATTTCTGCGCTAGTCGAGTCAACTAGAACTTTGGCAATTCTCATTGCTGCGGGAATTTCCATTCTTGACGCTCTATCAATCGTTGTTGATTCGACTGATAACTCAGTTTTTCAACAGGCTTTTTTAACCGTTAGTCAAAAAGTGGAAAAAGGCCAATCGATGGGTATGGCACTGGATCAGGAAAGAATTTTTCCGCCGATTTTAGTTCAGATGAGTCTGGTGGGCGAACAAACTGGCAATCTTGATGATACTCTTCTTAGACTGTCAAAATATTTTGAGATGGAATCGGAAATGGCGACCAAAACGATGACAACCTTAATCGAACCATTAATATTAGTTTTCCTGGGTACCGGCGTTGGTTTCTTAGTCATGTCAGTCATTACGCCGATCTATAATCTGACAAATTCGTTTAAATAAAGAGCGTCCCTTAATCCCTCGATATCTGTCTTCCTTTATAATCCTCTACTTTCTTATTTAATTCTCCCCAATCCTCAACCTTATACTTTCCTACAAAATATCCAACCGCTTTTTTTGTCCTGTTAATTAATTCAAAATCTGTTAATGAGGCTATTTTTAAATTAACAAATCCATGCTGTTCTGTCCCAAAGATATTTCCGGCCCCTCGGTTATTTAAATCGAATTCAGCTAACTTTACGCCTAAATGATTTTTGCAAAAAAAATTCAAACGTTTCCTTGTTTTGTCAGAATCATTTTCAGTGTAAAGAAAACAATAAGATTGCTTATCTGATCGTCCGACTCTACCTCGTAATTGATGAAGAGAAGCTAATCCGAATCTTTCAGCTCCTTCAATAATCATGATAGTTGCGTTGGGTACGTCGATTCCTACTTCAACAACTGGAGTACTAATGAGAATATCTATTTTTTCGTTTTTAAAATCAGACATAATCTTTTGTTTTTCAGAACTTTTAATTTTTCCATGCAACAGGCTTAACCTAAATTCAGGAAATATTTTTTTTAAATTTTCAAATTCGATTTTAACGGCTTTTACTGATTTTAAGGTTTCTGATTCTGACTCTTCAATTAAAGGACAAACAATAAATACTTGAGCATTATTTTCCTTAATTTGTTTTTTTATCCATAGATAACCACTATTTCTTTTTTCTTTTGGAACAAAAAATGTTTTTATTAGCTGACGTCCTTTAGGCATCTCTTCGATATAACTTAGATCAAGTTCCCCGTATAGAGTTAGGGCCACGGTTCTTGGAATTGGTGTGGCTGTCATTGTCAATAAATGTGAGTTCAACGTTTTTTCTTTAAGAAGGGCTCTTTGACTGACTCCAAAACGATGCTGTTCGTCGATGACAACAAGCCCGACTTTATTGAATTTTAGTTTTTGGTTTAGTAAAGCGTGAGTGCCGATTATTATGTCATAGGGGGTAGGTTGTAGTTTGTGGGTTGTAGGTTTTTTTGTTGAACCGGTAATTAATCCCACCCCAAGGGTGTCCAGCTTGGAAAAAAGATTTTTAATTGTCTGGAAATGCTGATTGGCGAGTATTTCCGTGGGGGCCATGATAATTGATTGGTAACCGTTAAGAAAGCTTAAGTAACAGCCAATCGCCGCAACCACTGTTTTACCAGAACCGACATCACCCTGAAGAAACCGATTCATCGGCGTAGATTTTTTAAGATCGTTAATTATTTCTTCAACAGCTTTGTTTTGATCACTGGTTAATTTAAAAGGCAAGTCGCCGATAAAATCCTGTAAAGACGTCATTAAAGACGTCTCTACGTTAAACGAATTCCCCACCTTTTCTTTCTGCCATTCCCTTTTGATCAGATTATTGGCTAGTTGTAAGCTAAATAGCTCATCAAAGGCCAATCTTTCTTTGGCTTTATTGGCTAGATCCATATTCTCTGGAAAATGAATCTGCCTATAAGCTGTATTTTCATCAATTAGATTGTTGTAGGAAATAATTTCTTTAGGGAGGAATTCTAGATCCTTCGACTCCTCATTTTGTTCGTCGCTCAGGATGACCCCGCTTAAGGCGTGGGTCACTTTTTCACGGATGGTTTTTGATGATAAACCTTTTCTCTCAGAATAAATTGGGACTAACCGACCGGTATGAATTCGTTTTTCCCCGATTTCATACTCTTTAGGTTCAATTATTAGCCTTGAACCGAACCGTTTTACAAGACCGGCTACAGAGATTATTTCATCAATCTTTAAAATCCTGATCAAATATGGCTGATTGAACCAACTTATCGAAACAGTACCGGTATCGTCGGCAATAATAATTTTTTGAATAGTAATTCTTGAACGGGTATATTGATTCTTTGCTTCAACAATTTTTCCCTGAACGGTGACGACTTCTCCGATTTGAACCTTGTCTATGTTTGTTAACGGAGAATAATCTTCATATCGAAGCGGGAAATAATTTAGCAGATCAAAATAGGTATTAATACCGAGGGATTTAAGTTTATGAATAGTGATAGAACTGGTGTTAGGGAGATTTTCAATATTTGGAAAGCCTTCAAATATTTTCATCTAATAAACAACGGTGCAAATGACGTTAAGATTAATAATATCGATGAAACGATCACAATCACTTTCCATAAACTATCTTTTTTTATTTTTCTTCCGAGTATTTTCATAATTTATTTATTTCGGACAATCTAACGATTTTCTAAACCCGGCTATTTTTGCTTCATTTTCATCACAAAACCATCGGTCGGTTGTTCCAGGCTTGATTGTTATTCTATCATAGTTGTAACAATCGGGCGTGTGATAAATGCGAGTATTATCCGCAGGCCGATAGTTTCCTTTTATTAAACACCCTTCCTTTTTATTCTGACAAAAACTTGACCAGACTCCGCGGCCAGCCATTTTTGCTTTTTCCTGCGATTGCTCAATCAATAAGGAGTTTTCAGTAGTTGATTTACCTTTCAAAAAATATGCCAAACCTTCCTCAGTCATCACTTCGTTAATCAACAGTTTGTCAACAAATATATAAGTTAAAATTCTACCAAAATTATCTTTACCTATTTTTTCATATTGTATTTCTTTGTTAAGAACCAAATTCTCCATCCTTGTTTTTGCATCAACTCCCAAGCAATTCTTTGGGTATTCCGGAGCATTGATTTCATAAAGTCGCAGTCGTTCACCATCAGATGTGTCAATCGTATCCCCATCAATAACCCGATTTATAGTCACCTCAATCTTATTTGTCTTTTTCAAGAAATAATTTTTGTATTGTGTAAATACGAAATATAAGTTCAAAGATAGTGATAGAATAAATACAACTAAATATATATAAAAACTATTTCTAGAAACTTTCATAATCTATCTTTAATTATAAATTATATTTGTTCAATATCTTCAATCTACGACTAAAGGTTATTAATGTAGAAAAACTTTGTCAACCGTTTATAACCCTTCGATTTCACTCAGGGTATCCTGAGCGGAGTCGAAGGATAACCTACAAAAGCAGACTTTTAGACAATTAAAGCAATTAAAAAATCGCAAATGGCACTCATTGTTATTAGATTGTCTGTTTATTTGATTATTTATTGGTTTATTTGTAGTATTGGTTTATTGGTAGTATTAATATTATGTACATCCCCCGCCGTCTACGATTCAGGACTCAATATGATAAACAAAAATTGGTTGCTAAGTTGCTGTTTTTTTTAACCGGATCCATTATCATTGGTTTTATTTTTTCTTTTGCAATCTTTGCCTGGTACGCCAAAGATTTACCTTCACCATCAAAACTTTCTCAGCAAACCGGTTACTCAACCGTATTTTTAGATCGTGACGGTAAAGTCCTTTATGATATGTATAAAGATAAAAATCGCGTTCCGGTTACCTTTGAAGAAACCCCAAAAACTCTAAGAGAAGCAACAATCGCTATTGAAGATAAAAATTTTTACAAACATAAAGGAATTTCGGAAACCGGCATGATCAGGGCGGCTTTTAACATGTTTTTAGGACGGGGTCTACAAAGTGGTTCAACCATTACCCAGCAATTGACAAAAAATGTCCTTCTCACCTCCAGACAAACGATTGCAAGAAAGGTTCAAGAATTGATTTTAGCCTTCGAAGTAGAACGCCGTTATAAAAAAGATGAGATTCTGCTAATGTATTTGAATGAATCACCCTATGGTGGCAGTTATTGGGGGGTGGGAACAGCCGCCAAAGCTTACTTTGGTAAATCAGTCAAAGATATCACCCTTGTTGAGTCGGCTATATTAGCCGGTCTACCTCAATCACCCAGTTACTACTCGCCTTTTATTGGCAAAAACGATGCCTGGAAAGGACGGACAAAAAGTGTTTTGCGTCGGATGCGGGAGGATGGTTACGTCAGTCGAGATCAGGAAAACACAGCTTTAAAAAAGCTAAACCAAATAAAATTTACTGCTCCAAAAATACTGATTGAAGCCCCTCACTTTGTTTTTTATGTTAAGGATCAGATAGAAAACGAGTATGGCTCAAAAATTATTGATCAAGGCGTCAAGATCAAAACTACCTTATCTTTGGATGTTCAGCAAAAAGTGGAGAAAATCGTTGAAGAAGAAATATCCAAATTAAAAAGCTTCAATGCTACTAACGCCTCAGTCGTGATTCTTGATTCGAAAACCGGCGAAATTTTGACAATGATCGGTTCCTATGATTTTAATGACGAAAAGTTTGGAAAATTTAATGCCGCTTTAGGTTTACGACAGCCGGGGAGCGCCATGAAACCGTTTACTTATGGACTGGCTTTTGAAAAAGGCTATACCCCATCAACAGTATTTATGGATGTCAAAACTACTTTTCCCGATCAAGGGGGCAAAGAATATACCCCGGGAAATTATGATGGTAAATTTCGTGGACCGGTTCAACTAAGATTTGCTCTTGGCAATTCAATTAATCTTCCGGCTGTCAAGCTACTAGCCGTCCTTGGCTTACGAGATTTTTTAAGTAAATTAAATGATCTAGGGCTAACTACTTTTGCTCCAAGTCAAGAAAACTTGAAGCGTTTTGGACTTTCCTTGACTTTAGGTGGCGGCGAAACTACTTTGCTCCGATTAACTTCAGCTTATGCAACCTTGGCAACCAGTGGTATTAAACATGAGCTAAGTTCGATTAATGACATATCTGATTTTAAAGGCAAAAATATTTTTAAGAAAGTTAGAACTCAAGAGAGACAGATTTTTTCCCCGGAAGTTTCTTTTTTAATTTCCCATATTCTCTCTGATAATAATGCTCGACTTGACGAGTTTGGGCCAAATTCCTATCTTAATGTTCCCGGAAAAACCGTCAGCGTCAAGACCGGTACGACCGATGATAAACGGGATAACTGGACGATCGGTTATACCAAATCAATTACCGTCGGCGTCTGGGTCGGCAATAATGATAATAGTAAGATGAATCCGAAGATTGCCTCAGGCGCCACTGGGGCGTCACCTATCTGGTATAGAATTATGAGAGAGGTTTTGAAAAAATATGAAGATGGGATTATGGACAAGCCTGATAAGGTCAAAGCCTTGACGATTGACGCTTTTTTAGGCGGACTTCCTAAAGACGGCTATCCAACCAGATCAGAATATTTTATAGAAGGGACGGAACCAAAAGACATTTCTCCCTGGTATAAAAAAATTAAGATTTCAAAATCAAACGGAAAGCTTGCCAATGAAGTTGAAGTAAAAAGCGGCAACTATGAAGAAAAAGATTTTATTGTTATTACCGAGAGTGATCCGGTCTCAGCTGACGGAAAAAACCGCTGGCAGGAGGCGATCAACGCCTGGGCGTCCGGTCAGAGTGATAATAAATTTAAACCGCCGACGGAAACTTCAGACGCCTCTTCCGATTCGGTAATTGTTTCCATTAAAAACCCGATGGGTCAAACAACCGTTTCTTCCGGCAGCCTTAACATAAAAGCAAAAATAATTTCTTTAGATAAACTTAAAAATGTTAAAATTAAATTGAATGGTTCCGAAATTAAGAATTGGAATGAAGATAAAAAGGAAATCAACGAAACAATCTCAATCAGCGAAGATGGTGTTTACGAGCTTCAAGTGATTGGAACTAATGAAAAGGATAAGCAAGGAGAATCAACAATTAAATTCGGAGTTAACAAACCATGGGACTATGTTGTTCCAACTGTAACAATTTCGCCAACAACAGAGCCGACGCTTACGCCTTAAGGTCTGTCCACGAAGTCCGTCCCTTTAGGGTCGGACCTTATATAGCTCTGATTTTGCTTCCTCTTCCGTGATATTGCGACTCGAAGATGAATAGTAAAAACGAAGAGTTAACTTGTTTTGATATAAAGTTATAACTTCCATTTTTTTTAATAATTTTGATTGAAAAGCTCTTTGCCGTACAACCGCGTAGGTTGTATTAGGCTGAATTTCAAAGGTTTTGTCTAATTTTATGATGGCGTATGGATGCAAAGGTTTATATTTTGGCACCAATTGACAGTAATCGATTAAGGTTTGGAAATCAATCTCCGTCAGAAATATTCCGTCCTTCTCATTGATTTCCGGTATTAATAATTGCTCAATATTTAATTCTTTATAAATAGCTTCAATTATGCCTTTTAAATCAGAATAATCTGTATTTGTGGCAATGCCTATGCGATAGACTTCTTCGCAGGGACTCTCCTTATAAGGACTGTCCTTAACAGGACTGACCCTTTTTAGATAAATCTTCCCAATCTCAAACAATTGTAAGACTTCTTGCCTTCCCTTATTTTCTTTTATATTTTTTTCAAGTGAAGGTAATAAACTAATTCTCAAAAATTCAATATCTGTTGAAATACTGTTTGATAATCTCAAATGATCTTTTATATTTAATCCCGACTTTTCAATCATTTGTTTTGAAACCATCGAATAATTAATTACTTCATTAAGTCCTAAATGTTTTAGCAATAACTTAATTTTATTTTGAAAGGTGAAAATATCCTCCATTTCTTTAGGTTGGTTGACATAAACAATTGGCTGGAGAATTGAAGGTATATTATGATAACCATAAATTCGAGCGACTTCTTCAACGATATCTTCGGGAATATTGATGTCATTGGTCCGGAATGACGGGATGGTGATTTGTAGGGTCCGACCCTCCTGGAGGGTCAGACCCTTGTTTGGAGCAACACGAACGCCAAATCCTAAATTAGTTAAAATATTATTTATTATTTTCCTATCAATTTTTACCCCTACTTTCTTATCAAATAACTCATAACTCATAACTAGTGACTTTTCTTTTTGTTTTTTAGGATAAATATCATATAATTTTGAAGCCACTTTTCCTTGAGCAAATTTTTCCAAAAGTTCAACCCCGTAAACAAGGGTTGGTTCAACTCTTTCCGGATCAAGTCCTTTTTCAAAAAACGTTGCGGCGACGGTTCTGACTCCGGTTGTCATCGTCGTTTTTCGAATTTTTACTTTATCATAGGTCTGGACAAAAAGAACGACATTTTTTGTATTATCATTGATCGCCGAATTTAATCCACCCATGATTCCGCAAAGATCGATTAATCGATCCGAACCATCTTCTATTACAATGTCACCACCTGGTAAGGTCACTTCTTTTTCATCCAGAGTAACGATTTTTTCTCCCTTTTTAGATTCTCGCATTATCATCGTAGCTCCTTTTATTTGATCATAGTCAAACACATGAACCGGTTGACCTAATGAAAGCATTAGAAAATTGGAAATATCAACGACGTTATTTATAGATTTGATTCCGCAGGCAATTAATCTTTCAGAAATAAACTTTGGTGACGGTGCAATTTTGACATTTTCAAAAACGATAGCGGTAAAGCGAGGACAAAGAAATTTATCTTTAATAACTATATTAAGCTTTTTATTATCTATCTCACGGTCGTGGGTTAGATAATATTTTTTAAAATTATATTCCTTTATTGGATTAAATTTAAGGCGGGCTGACTTACCAAACATTGGTAAAATTGCCTGGGTTTCTTGAGCAATGCCAATTACTGAGGCCGTATCAATTCTGTTGGAAGTTATTTCAACATCAAACACATAGTCGTTCCTTACCTTTTCAATTCTTTCAATAGAAGGTCCGCTTAAAGATAAGTATTTTTGCATTTCATCAGGAGTCGCGTCGGTATCTAAGTAATCTAAAACCCAATTGTAAGTAATCTTTATGTTCATAATTTTTTATAGGGTCAGACCTTAAAAGGACTGACCCTCTAAAACTGCTCAAGAAACCTAATATCTCCTGAATAATAATTTCTAATATCTTCAAGACCGTATTTCATCATAATTACCCTTTCAATTCCAAATCCAAAAGCCCAGCCGGAAAATTCCCCTGAATTAATTCCCCCTTCTTTTAAAACATTTGGGTGAACCATTCCTGTACCACCTAATTCTAACCATCCAGACTTACAAACTTTGCATTTTTCCCCATTAACATCAGAACTTCCTTTGCATACCGTACAGGTCACATCGACCTCAAACGATGGCTCGGTGAACTGAAAATGATGCGGACGGAGTCTGGTTTTTGTCCCCTTCCCAAAATATTTTTCAGCAAAATAATCCAGCGTTCCTTTAAGATTAGCAATGGTAATGCCGTGATCAACACACAGGCCTTCGAATTGATGGAACATCGGCGTATGGGTGGCGTCCCAATTTGGCCGATAGCATTTGGAAATGTTAATCATACGAATAGGAGGAGTCTTAACTCTCCTCATTTCCCGATTTTGTCCGTTTGAGGTATGAGGGGTCAGAACCATTTTACCGAATTTAGGGTGGGCAGGTGCGTCAATAAAAGATGTCTCGACATCATCGCGGGCCGGATGATTAGAAGGCATATTCAATGATTCAAAAGCTCCATATTCCCAGTCAACTTCAGGATAAGAAACACGGATAAAACCGATTTTTTCGTAAATTTTAGTAATTTCTTCAATCGCGTTTGAAATAATATGGAGACTACCTTTTGGATAAATTTTTCCCGGCAAAGTTTTGTCAAAATAAACAGCTGATTTTTTATTTTGTAATTCTAATTTCTTAGTTTGAATTAATTGATTAATTGATCGCTTAAGCGCATTTACTTTTTGCCCATACTCTTTTTTTTGATCGTTTGGAATTTCCTTTATTTTTGAAAGTAGATCGTTTACCAAACCATTTCGGCCTAGATACTTAATCTCAAGTTCATTGAGTTTTTCTAAACTCTTAACACCGTTTATTTCCGTTTCGTATTTTTTACTATCCATGATAAAGAAGATTATATAAGAAAAATAACAATTTAACAATGAAGCAATGAAAAATGTATTTTATTTCGCCTTTTCGACTATTTTTTTGAAGACTTCTGGTTGTTCTACAGCTAACTGAGAAAGAATTTTGCGGTCAAGTTCAATTTTATTGTCTTTGAGTTTTTTGATAAAAACACTATATTTAGTTCCCAGATTTCGTAAAGCCGCATTCATCCTTATAATCCACAACTGTCTAAAATTTCTTTTCCGTAGTTTTCGACCCATAAAAGCATATTCTCCGGCATGAAGGACAGCTTCTTTTGCCTTCTTAAATTGTTTATGCCTGGTCATCCAAAAACCTTTGGCCATTTTTAAGACCTTTTTATGTTTTGCTCTAGTTCTAACACCGCCTTTTATTCGTACCATAATTATTTTTTCCCTAACATCATCAATACTTTCCTCTTCATTCTACCTTCAACACTAAGCATTTTCTTTTTTCTTCTTAACCAGCTTTTATTTTTTTTACCGCGCAAATGACGAAAACCCTGTCCTCGATTAAGAACCTTGCCCTTAGGACTCACTCGAAATCTTTTTAGCGCCGATTTTCTGGTTTTTGGTTTATTTTTTGCCATAATTATTTTTTCTTTGCCACCACTGCTCTTAATATTTTACCTTCTAATTTTGGCGGCTTGGAAATGTTGACTTCTCCCAAACTAACAATAAACTTATTAACTAAAGCAAAGGCCATATCTCTTTTAGCATTTTCTCTTCCCCGGAGCAATAAATTAATTCTTACTTGATGTCCCTCTGACAAAAATTCTTTTGAACGTCTCTCCATTCTTTCTAAATCTGCCTTTCCGATAAAAAGCCCCAAATTAACATCTTTAACAACGCCTTTTTTAATTCCTTTTCTGGCATCTTTTTCTTTTTTCTCTTCCTGATATAGAAACTTTTTAAAGTCAATTATTTTTGCCACCGGTGGAGCCGCTTTAGGTGCGATTAGCACCAAATCAACTCCGAGCTCCTGGGCTTTATTTAAAGCTTCTTGCTTAGTCAGTATACCGATCTGTCCGCCTTTATCATCTATGACTCGCAACTCAAGCGCTTCGATCCTGAAGTTTATAAAATAAAACTTTCTTGGTGCAAATTTCCTTTTATGAAAAATTCTCAATTTGAGATTTTAATTGATTTATAAACTTATTAACATCGATTGAACCTAAATTCTTCCCCTCTCTTGTTCTAACGGAAATTAAATTAGATTTTGTTTCCTTTTCGCCAATTATAATCATATAAGGGACTTTTTGCAAGGTCGATTGACGGATTTTCGCCCCTAATGATTTGTTATCTAGATCAATTTCATTTCTGATGTTACTTTCATCCAACTGTTTTTTGACCTTTTGAGCGTAAACAAGAAATTTTTCAGAAATCGGTAAAACGACCACCTGCACAGGTGAAATCCATAATGGAAATGCGCCGCTAAAATGCTCAATTAATATCGCCAAAGTCCGCTCCAATGATCCAGTCAAACCGCGGTGAAGAATTACCGGATGTTCTTCCTTGCCTTCTTCGTTAATATATGTCAAATTCAATTTTTTTCCCATGAAAAGATCAAGTTGAAGAGTACTCATCTGCCATTCACGACCTAAGGAATCTTTTACCATAAAATCGATTTTTGGTCCGTAAAAAGAAGCTTCGCCTTTAGCTATGACATATTTTAATTTATTATCTTTGACAATTTTTTCCAGTTTATCTCCAGCTTTTTTCCAAGTTTTTTCATCAGCAATATATTTAACGGCGTCAGATGGATCGGCCAAAGACAGTCGGACATAATATTCCTTTAACTGAAAAGCTTCAAACATTTTCCTGACCATCTCAATACAACGTTTAAATTCACTTTCAATTTGTTCTTCTCTCATTAATATATGGCTATCGTCAATTGATAAAGCTCTGACTCGAAGCAGACCGGATAACTCGCCTGTTTTTTCAAATCGATAACAACTGCCTGGTTCAGACAATCTCATTGGTAGATCTTTATAACTACGTGGACGTGAAGTGTAGATCATATAATGATGTGGGCAGTTCATCGGTTTAAGAACATATTCTTCGCCATCAATGCCGAAGGGCGCATACATTACTTCTCGATAGTGCTGCCAGTGGCCAGTTTTTTTATACATTTCCGATCTGGCAATATGAGGTGTGACAACATGTTGAAAATTATATTTTTTCTCTAGTTTGTACTCTAATTTCAAGATTTCTTCTCTAATAATTGTCCCTTTGGGCGTTAAGAGTGGTAGTCCTTTTCCAATATTTTCACTGATAACAAATAGATCGAGCTCCTTTCCCAACTTCCTGTGATCTCTTTTCTTTGCTTCTTCCCGCATCCATAAATATTTGTCCAACTCTTCTTTAGACGGAAAAACCGTCCCGTAAATTCTGGTTAACATTTTATTTTTCTCGTCCCCTCGCCAATAGGCACCGGCGACGGAAAGAAGTTTGAAATTAAGTAATTCCTTGGAAGGATTGTCGACGTGGCCCATTTTACAAAGGTCAAGAAAACCTCCTGGATCGTTTGTCTGCAATTTTTTTCCTTGCTTTGCAAATTCCGTCGCCATCTCAACTTTGTATTTGTTATCTTTAAATAATTTCTTTGCTTCTGATAAAGTTATTTCCTTGAACGAAAATTTTTGCCAAAAAGGCAATATTTCTTTCATTTTAGCTTCAATTTTGGGAAAATCAACTTCTGAAATATTCCACTTGTCCATATCGAAGTCCTGATAAAATCCATTTTCTATAGCGGGACCAATCGCATTTAACGCACCTGGGTATAGCTGTTTCACCGCATGAGCCAATAAATGCGCGCACGAATGTCTAAGATTGTCTAAATTATTTTTATCCATATTTTTACATTATAAACTATTAATAAATTTTAGCATAAAAAAAGCTCCTTTCTGAAGATCAATCATGCTAATAATTAATCTTCTTTTTAGGAGCTGATAGTGGTTACAAAAACCTTATTCTCTATTTTTTCGATTCGATATTCGTGGTTGACAATCACGCCATTAATTGCGTCAATTTTATCACCAAGATTTTGATTGACTTCTTCGAGTTGTTTATTCGTAATGTTAAATAATTCCACCGTCTCTTCGGCGAGCTTACCTAACGATTTATCAAGCAAATTAATTTTCTCATCCAATAAATTAAATCTTTTATCAACAGCGTCAAATCTTTTATCAACGATCTCAAACTTTTTATCGAAAAGGTTATCTAAATATTTTTTATCGTCGTTTGTTAACATAAGCTAATTGTAAAACTATTAATCCATTTTTATCAAATCTTTTTCCTCTTCAAACGCCTTTACTAGTTGATCAATATCGCTTTTTGTATGAACGGCCGAGATCTGAACTCTGATTTCATCGCGGCCTTTGGGGACGACCGGATAGCTGATGTTGGTCACAATAATATTTTTTTTAAAAAGTTTCTTGACCAAATCACTTGTTTTAGCTGGGTCGCCGATGAGAACCGGCTGAATCGGATGATCGGATTCGGCGGCAAACTGAAACCCAACCGTTTTCATCCGCTTTTTAAAATAGGCAACATTTTCTTTTGAATTTTTCAACAATTTTTTCCCGGCGGGGCTATCCAAAAACTCGATTGATTTCAAGGCGGCCCCGGCTGTGCCTGGGGAAATTGAATTTGAATAAATATAAGTAGCGGCCGACTCTCTCAGGTAATCGATAATTGTTTGACTTCCAACCACGTAGCCGCCGTCAGCGCCAAATGCTTTACCAAAAGTACCAATTAAGACATCAGCTTTCGCGTCCTCAACCTCTTCAATCCCGCGTCCGGTTTTTCCAGCAATTCCAACTCCATGAGCATCATCAACCACAAGCAAAACCCCGTTTTCATATTCTTTATCATATTTATCAATAACGGTTCTGATTTCTTTAAGCTTTTGGTATTCGCCTAACATACTGAAAACTCCATCGGTCACAACCAGAGCTCTTTTATAAATTTTTTTGTTGGTCTCAAGGATTGTTTCTAGATGAGCCGGATCCATATGGCTAAAAATTGCCCGTTGCTCTTTGGGCAGATTGGCGACTCTTATGCCGTCGATGATACTGCGGTGATTTAAAGCGTCAGAAATTACAATCACATTGGAATCAACCAATGAATCTTTATTCTGTCCGGCCAGTAAACAGAACATAACCGCTATATTAGCGGCGAATGACGAAGAAAATACCATCGCATCATCCCTTTTGTGGAATTTAGCCAAAGCCTTTTCAAGATCGCGGTGTATTTTAAGACTGCCGGAAATAAATCTGACCGCTCCCGGCCCGGTACCAAAAATTTCCGTAGCTTGATGTTCGGCTTTTTTTAAAAACAGATGATGACGGAGTCCCAAATAGTCATTAGAGTTAAAAACCTGATATTTTTCCTTGCCGATGATTGCTTTAGGAGATTTTTCTTTTGTGAAGCCAGCAATAATTTTTTCAAAACGTTTTGAGGTTTTAGCTTTGTCAATCCTATCGACCTCTTGACTTAAAACTGAAAAAAAGTTTTTTCGGGACATACTATTTTCCTAGTTTAATTTTTAACTGAGCTAACATAACTCTGGTCATTTTTTTCAGATCATACTTATGATTCCAACCCCAATCTTTTCTCGCCTGTGAATCATCAATTGATTTAGGCCAAGAATCGGCAATTTTCTGCCGGTGATCGGGCTTGTAGTCGCATTTAAACTTCGGAGACAATTTTTCAATTTCGGCAACCAGTTCAATCGGAGTAAAATTAATTGCCCCAAAGTTATAGCTTGTGCGGACAGTAATTTTTGTTAGCGGTGCCTCCATGAGGTTTATGGTACCATAAATAGCATCGTCAATATACATCATTGGCAGTCGGGTATCTTTTTTTAAAAAACAGGTGTATTTATTTTTTTCAATGGCGCCGTAAAAAATATGAACCGAATATTCAGTTGTTCCATCGCCCGGTGGTGTTTTGTATCCGATCAAACCCGGATAACGCAGACTGCGGCAATCGACTCCATATCTCAAAAAGTAATACTGGCATAAAAGTTCACCAGCTACTTTATTAACTCCATACATGGTGGTAGGTTCAAGGACAGTTCTTTGAGGAGTGTTTATTTTGGGAGTGGTTGTTCCAAAAGCGGCAATTGAACTGGGCCAAAAAAGTTTTAATTTATATTTTACCGCCAGATCAAGAATAGTTTTTAGGCTGCCGAGATTAATTTCCCAGGCAAGAGCAGGATTTTTTTCGCTGGAAACTGAAAGAAGGCCGGCCAGATGATAAACTGTATCAATTTTATATTTTTTAATTATTTTTTCTAAGTTTTTTCCATCCCGAACGTCGCCATTTTCTGCAATAACATTAAACTGATTATGAGTAGTTTTGTGGGAAAGAACCACAATATCATTCCTTTTGTACTTTTTGCGAAGAGCCAGTACCAAATCAGTGCCGACTAAACCATAGGCACCAGTAACCAGTATTTTTTTCATTTGTTTATTTAAATTATTCATAGAATTACGCATTTATTGTAACAAAAAATCCCTCCTTTCCGGAGGGTAACTTTGCACAAAAGCACTCCCTCCTAATGGCGGGCGGTGCAGGTGCAATTTAAAACATTATGAATTTTCATATTTATCAGATTACTAAACTTATTAAGTAAAATCAAGCGCTAATTGGAAAGATGACAAGTTATCTGCTGATTCTCACACAAATTAGAAAAATATTGATAAAATGGTATAGACATAAGTAAAATAAGGACGATTAGCTCAGTTGGCTAGAGCGTTACATTGACATTGTAAAGGTCACAGGTTCAAGTCCTGTATCGTCCACTTGATGTCAGGTTTAGCTTTGAACCCCCGGTGTTAGGAAGCCAATTTGTTATTTATCATTTGATATTCTTATAGGTTTAACTTCTCAATACTTGACATACCTATAGTCTTCTGCTATAATACTTTCCGGATCCTAAGGTTCTTCTAATTTTTAGAAAAGCTTTAGGATTTTTTTTATGCGCAAACTAATTTTCGGAATTTTATTCACGTTCCTGATTTTTTTCTTGGCGGCCCCGGTTAAGGCTGAAATTATAGCCGGCGCTTCGGCCCCCCTGACTCATCAGTCATTTATTAATGATAAAGATATTGAACTGATGAAAGAAAAACAGCTTATGATAGTCATTGAGTCAGTTTTAAACAGATACAGTTCTCCATTGGCCGAAGAAAGCGAAGCTTTTGTTAAAGCCTGTATAAAATATCAAATAGACTGTTTTCTACTCCCCTCCATTGCCGGGTTAGAATCTACTTTTGGTAAATTTATATGGCCAAACTCATATAATCCTTTCGGTTGGGATCGCGGCTATATGATGTTTGATAATTGGGCTCAGGGAATCGATACGGTCGCCAAAGGCTTAAAAAAAGGCTACTTAAATAGAGGAGCCACGACAGTTGATACAATTGGCCCTATCTATTCGGAAAGTCCAACTTGGGCTGTCAGAGTAAACTATTTTGTCAACCAGTTCAATAAAGAAGAAGAAAAAATGGCGTTGCTTTCAGATCAATTTCCTGTAAAATTATAATGATGTATAGCTATAAAAAAGAAAAACTCCCAAAAAACACTACTCAGTTGGTAGTTGAAGTTCCTAAAACTGATATTAAAAAAGAGGAAGAAGAAGCTTTTTCCAGACTGCAAAGTCAGTTAACTATTGAAGGTTTTCGTCCCGGTAAAGCGCCAAAAGATATTGCTGAAAAACATATTTCTAAGGACGCTCTCTATCAGGAACTAGCCCAAAAACTTATCTCTCGAATCTATAAGGAAATCATTACCAAGGAAAGTCTCAAGCCAATTATTTCCCCCAAGGTTGATCTAGTCAAGGCTAAGGAAGGTGAAGATTGGCAAATAAAGATTAGCTTAGCTGAAAAACCTATCGTTGAACTGGGCGATTATAAAAAAATAATTAAAGATATCAAAGCTTTAGCGGAAAAATCAAATATTTGGGTTCCGGGAAAGGATAAGGAAGCTAAAAAACCTGAAGAAAATAAAAACAAGCTTTTAAATGAAGTTTTAACCGCTCTACTTAAGGAGACCAAATTGGAAGTTTCGGATTTGGTCATTGACGAAGAGATTAATCATCGTTTAACTCATTTAGTTGATGAGATTCAAAAAATCGGCTTAACCACGGAAAACTACTTAAAATCAAAAAATTTAACAATGGAATCATTAAAAGCTCAGTTTAGGAAGGAAGCCGAAGATACCTATAAGTTGGAATTTGTCTTAGCGGAAATCTCTGATAAAGAAGATATTAAAGTCGAAAAAACCGACCTGGATAAACTATTTGTTAATATAAAAGATGAAAAGGAAAGAAAAAAAGCTGAGCAAAATAGTTATTATTACGCAACTATTTTAAGAAAACAAAAGACACTTGACTATCTGATTAGCCTGTAGTAAAATGGAGGCATGACAAAAATGCAGAACTCAAAGATCAAAAGCCAAGATGATCCAGCAAAAAATCCTTTAGAATCTCTTCGTGATTTGGGAACAACTAGCGCTAAAAATACCGCTGATGCTTTTGGAAAAATTGGCGGCGGCATGCTTGATCAATTTTTTGGCGGAAATAATCAAGAAGATGATGATTTAGGCCAAGAATTTAATTTTAATAAAGAAACGATTAAGTCTAAGTCAAAAAAACAGGAAGTTAAAATTTTTAACTATCAGGAATACTATGAAACCACTCTCATTAAAAAACAGATTCAGGAACTAACCGAAGCGATAAAGAAGGAAATTGAAATGATTAAACGGGCTGATGCATCACTTATTAACGACATTCGCGATGTAGAGAAATTAACTATTAACGATCTGCCGGAAAAACCCGGTATCTATCATATTCGCTTCTTGGAATTAGTTTTGGGTATTTTGCGAACTTTGCGTGCCAAAGTCGGCGAATCAAAAACCTGGCTTCAAGCTCTCATGTCCAAGAAGAAAAAAAGAGGTTCTTTATTTGCCGTCCGAAGTAAAAAACAAGGAACCCAATATTCGATGTCCCAGGAATTGCAGAATTCGAGAAGCGTACAATAAATTAAAAAATAAACAAATAAACAAATAAAGAAATAAATATTTAAATGATATTTAAATGATCAAATGTCTAAATTAAAACATTTGTTCATTTTTTCATTTATTTACTTATTTTATTATTTGTTTATTTAATCATTCATTCCAGGGCTTTCAAGAAAGTATTCACTCCATACGCCCAGCTGCCTTGAGAAGGCGGAGTATATTTCTTCATAATCGCTGAAGCGGTGACCAGTCCCTTATCAATATAGTTTCTTTTTATTCCTTTTGCTACTGTCTCAATCGCATCATCGTAAGAATCAAATCTCGTTACCGTAGTTCCATAAATCCCCCATCCCCAACAGTTATGGGAATTGTCTGGTATGACACGGCAAAGGTTTGACTCCTGCATGGCAATTGCCGGAAGCAATCGATAGTCAAATTGATATTTATCAGAAACCTCAACTATTTTATCGGCATAGTCATATAAAGACGAATTATGTTTACGAAAAAAGGATTTAAGATTGGCGATTCTTCCGTCGGCCACTTGAATTTCTGCCTCATAATTCCCGCTGGAATTATTATTATATGAAGCACTAAATTGACTGATTTCGCCCAAAACTTTTCCTATTTGATCACGGCCTTTGGCGTAAAGATAAGTCTTGTCAATCAAAAACAAATTTAAAACATTGAGAAACAAATAAACAATAAAAAAAACGATGACTTTTCTCTTCATGATTTAAATATAGGATAAATGTCAAAACAATTCAATGGTTCTGTAATGAAGAAGAAGCAATCAAGGCCGACTGGACAAGGGCGGTTGAGTAATGAGAAATTCAGGTTTTTTTGGTAAACAGTGTTTTTGATGAAAAGTTCTAATATTTATCTTTTGATAGTTTGGATCTCCATATTTAAAAACTGGCATACTACCCTCAACTGCTAAAAGAACAGCTCCAGGCGCCTCAAAATCAGGAGTTGATAATAGTGGTGGCACAAAGATTTGATAGAGTTCTTCTTCCGTGAGATCACCAATCCTAGTATTCGGATGGGAATTCTCTACGAGTGCTCCGAGCGCTTCGCAATTGACATAGAACTTTCTTATTTCAGACATATTTAACTTTTATAATCTGGGTTTTTAATATGTTGCTTTAAACGTTCCGGATCAATGGTAATCCTTGCTGGAACAACGATGTCAAATAAAGGTTCTTGCGATCTTCTTTCTATAAAATTAATTCCAAACAGATCACCTGTTAGTTCTATTCCTGCCATTTCAACCCGATGTCTACTTTGCACTTGTTTTATTTTGCCTTGAGCATTAGCGAGTTCGGCAATAGGTGTAGTAAAAGGCGGATCACCATAATAACCGTTGAATCTTACTTTCCCATTTCCGAAATCAATAATCATTGAGGTAGTACAAGGCGTCCAACTTACACTTAATAATCCTGATGTATTTGAGCTATTTCTTCCATGCCATGTCATATTAAAACCCCAATTATCATAATCGGGTTGATGAACAGCTGGAGCTACGTGAGCGCCTATTGACGCAGTCCATCTGGCACTTTGATAATAATTAGCCAGTTGTATTGAAAGTTCGTCAAAAGGTCCACCGTTTGGTTGAACAAAATATGAGAGGGCGGTAGGTAATGTACCTAATTCATGATTAGGATAAAAATCTGCTGCAGGTTGCATTACCAAGTCATTTAGAGTTCCTCTTGCCCTACTCCCAAACAAATCAGGTAGTGATCTTTGGAGATCATCTCTTGCTGTTTGAGGATTACCAATTTTTTCGTATAAAATATGAGCTAACATAAAATTATTTTATAAATCCCGATTATTATATCACAATAATCTAAAATATAATTGAAAATACTTATGTCAATCTCTCTTAACGAAGAATAATTAAGAATAACTATCCCCTATTATTTCTTATGTTTTTCATTAAAATTTCTCATATTACGAGGAGATTTTGATAAATTTCCAGGAATCCAACGGTAAAGTAAAAAAATAGGAAACATCCACCTTGGAGTACCAGGCATTATTTCTTCGTCACAACCTCCAATATATTCTGTTTTTTTTACACCTTGTCCCAATGAGGCGGCATCAGTCATACCGCAGGAGGGCAAACCCATACTTCCATAAACCTCAATGATTCTAATTTTTGTTTTTCCAACTTCACTTTTACCCATGCTCAAATTTTATCATATTTAATAAAAAATTTTTGAGACATCTTGATATAATACTCTAATGCCACAAACAAGGGAGTCAATTCGGGGCGAGATTGTCACAAAACTTACTTGTCCAAGAGCTGTAGATAGAAGTTTTCAATGTCCTGATTGTTATCGATCGGATGGTATTCCTCAAGATGCTACTGAAAGAATCGTACAAGGAGTTTTAGGAATACAAAAAGGATTTGGGCCAATTCTACCTTGTGAAAGAATGAATCTGATATTACCATCACTCCAACTTTTGATAGTGGAATATAAACAAATTACATAAATTTTTTTGAATTTTGTATATCATCCAAGTATAATAACCTCATGCCAAAAAACGGAGAAAGAGCTTACTCTGGCACCCATAATTTAACCTGGAACATTGATAGTAAACCCGGATATGGTCGGGAAAAACAACATGATTTACATGGTGTTCTTATATTAGACGTCGACGGCACTTTGACGCGACCAGGTAGTAAATATGCTATTGACAGTGAAGCTATAGACGTTCTGACGGAATTTATTGTCCGAGGCGGCGTCTGTGTTTTTAACACTGGAGCGACCCTTGGCCGACTTGAACGAACTGTCTTTAATCAAATATTTCATAACCTGGATGAAAGGCATAACAACACACTGACGGCTTCAAAAATCTTTCAAGAACGAATCATCGCTATACCGGAAAATGGGTCGGCAACCCTTCTAAGTAGAGGTGTAGAAATTGTAGAAAGCGAACTTTATTTTCTTTGGCACGTCTTACACCCGCTCCACGTGCCTGATAAGGAAAAACTCCGAACTTTAATCGAGCAAGAGCTCGTTCCGTCACGTAAAAATTCTTTTGTTATTGGCGATCGCCCCGGTGATAAGAACGCTCGGCAATATATCTTGAGTTGGCGGGGAGTCACTGACACGCTTAAACTCATCGAAGATATTAAAAGTAGAATCGTTCCAAAATATCCAGAAATTGATTGGGTCAATATAGAAATGAAGGCGGCCAGAACAACCGTTGATTTTATTCATGCCCAATCTGGTAAACAGCCATCAATTGATTGGGTATTACATGAAATTGGTTCATTGGACGGGCCAGTACTTGGATTTGGAGATCTTGGTGACGAATTTGGAAAAGAGGTACCGACTATCGATGTGAATCAGGGCAGTCCAAATGAATTCCGTAGACGAGGCGTACCGGCCATGGAACTAACACACTGGGAACCTTTAAGGGGAAATAGATATGTCATCACCGGCAACGACGAAAAAGCGATAGTCAGACATAGTGATACAGGAGAGGAAATAAACGTACTCAGAGATAGAAGCGGAAAAATCATATATGCGGTTAAGAACGAAAATGGTTATCTTGCCGCTACGATTAATGGAACAGGACATCCTGTTGAAATAAAACCAAACCCTAAAACTGTTCATGACGCCGGAAAAGGAACAGCCTGGGCCCTGCGACGCTTGATTGATGCTGGTTATTTTAATATAAAAAAATCTTTTAATTAAATTTTTATACAGTAATTTGTCTGTTATAATCTATAAAATATACATATGCCTGAATGGAAGTTTGGTAAATATCCGATTCGTAACAGAATCTTCGTTTATTCCAGAGAAAATTCGTATATTTTACCCCTTTTGGGGAAAATGGATGTAAGAGGAAAAGAAGTAATTAGAGGAATGAATCAAGGATTTTCAGTCGCTTTTTGGCCACATACAACCCATGCCGACGCCTATGCAGTCTATCATGAATTACTTAAATGTTGTTCTTCATGGATTAGAAAAGTCATGGCCTAAAGGAAAGTCATTACCCGATATGAAGGCTCTTGCCGGTCAAACGATCACCATATGTTTTTGCCCGCCAATGAGTTATCCTGAACATCCCAATAAAGAATCAGAAAAATTATTTATGAGCCAGTTAAAACAAACATATAAGAAAACTTATGAGGAATTAAATTAATTATTTTTATAAAAATTAACCAAATGAGTGAGACTTTAGATATAAGAACAGCAAAGAAAATTGAAATTACAACAGCAGGATTTTGTACAAGGATAGGCGGCTGTCCTATTATGCATGTTTATAATGCTATTGTTGGTTTGGAAGATTATGAAACAGCTGTAGGAATTGCAAGTGATGAACCAAAAACCAAAACGGAAAAACTAAATAATAATGAAACGATGGTTGTTTGCCAAGTTGCGATGGAAGAAGACTCACCATGTGGAGGCATGCTCATAAAAAAAAGTTTATTAGAAAGAAAACCATATTTAAGACATACTGCTCAATGGGTAATTACTGATGATAATATTAGGGTTGGAAATCCAAATTTCGGCAAGCTAAATTAAGTCAAAATAGAAAATAATATTTTTTAGTAGTACAATGGATGAATATTCATGAACAATAAAATTTGTATAAATAAGAAAGTCCTTTATCTTTGTTTAATCTCTTTCCTTTTCGTAAGTTTGTCAATAGGTTTTTATTCGGTCTTCAATAATGCCCTGATAAGTACAAAAACCATTAATACCGAAGCCGCAAAAAAAATGATCATTTATGGAACAAAAGCTGAACCAAACGAATTCCCCTATTTTGTCAGACTTTATATAGATACACCTTACATTAATACAAAATGCGGTGGCACCCTTATCAATAAGGATTATGTCCTGACCGCCCGTCACTGTATTGATTTTTTATACCAGGATAACACCGGCAAATTGACGATTTTAATCGGGGTTGATAACTATGTTACAACCGATAGGAAAGTATTGGGACAGTATTACGACCTGATTGAATATAACGGCTCAATTGACAATGTTTTTTCCCCGCCTGATTATGGTGACATTGCTCTCATCAAACTAAAAAAGTCGGCAATAAATATTCCCTACCTCTCTCTCCCTCCGGCAATCAATACACCCGATTATAAAAAATTAAATATTACCGATGGTCTTGGTATGACGGTTATTGGAGCAGGATACTTAAGTGATACATTAACTCTTATTTCAGATTACCTTAGAAAAACCACGATGATTTTGAAGATCCCCAAGGTAAAACTTACGAATACAAAGCAATTAAAGTTAGTTACGGATTCAGATAGAGGAAATACTTGCGGAGGAGATTCGGGAGGTCCAGTAATACTTTCAAGAATTAAAAAAAAATACGTCTTGGGTATAACTTCGTTCGGTAGACCATGCGATAGTACCGATCATGGATTTTATACTTCAGTGGCAGAATACTCGAATTGGATAGCTAAAGTGACCAATAATGTGATATTGCCAGAAACTGGCACCGTCACGAAAGACGCGAATATCAAATATTTTCCGCCCCAAAAACAACTGGGCTTAATGTGTGATAATTTTAAAGCAATGTCCGACTGTAATAATAATCCTGTAATATGTCAATGGAGCAATAATCTCTGCATAGCTAAATAAGAATCTCGTAAACTAAAATAAAGGGTGTTTGAGTGTAACTTTTGGACTGGTACCAGGAAACCATTGATCCATTTCCCCAGGATTTTTCGAATAGACGCTGGGAACTGTTAGTGAAAAGGTAACCGATGGTATTCTCACCGGAGTATGAAGACGCCATAATCCATTCTGAAAGCTTTGATCATTTCGTAAAACATGTACAGCAGTTTGTAAATCAGCTGTGGTAGGGACACCAAGTAAAACATCAACGTCAGATTTCATTGTGACTAAACCTGTCGTGGTTGAACCCCAGTTACTTGCCGTAGTAAGAGGGATTCCTAAACGATCTAATTCCTCAACGGTATATCCAAGAATATCCCTGGCTGATTCGGCAAACATTCTTGCCAGATCAGGATCAAGCTTTCGAATCTCACCTTTCCGATATTTTATTTGATTTATTCCTTTTATCATTAATTCTCTGACTAATCTCTCAACTTTTTCGGGATCAACGCGACTAATTGTAAGAATTCCATTTGTTTCTATAACGGTGGTTTCAATTATATCTTCTGAAAGAGTTTCAAAAATATCATCTCCCGAAGGTTCAAAACCAATCATAGATGAAGATGTACTTTTAATAAATATATCTGCGGCATATAAAAGTTTACCACGTTATATTCAGTAATATCCTGTTGATGATCATGTCTTAAGTGTAAAGACATGCCTTTCGAGGCATCATCAAATGCAGTATCACCGTTGGTTAAACTTTTACCTCTAATAGAAACACCGCAACCGAGCGGACAAGACATGGTTACTGACGTATATTCAAATCCATCTTTATCTGTTCCCCCGTGAACAATGATTGGCACGGGCAATTCTGATAGTCCTGGAACTGATATTGTGGGTTCTATTTGTAACAATGTTAAGGCTGTTTTTGGTTCTCTTTTAAAAAAATATCCTAATCTCTCAATAACTTTCATATTTGAGATTGAAGTATATCAAAATCCACCACGTCGCAGAAAAGGGTGAAAATAAATACTGAAATCAATCGTTTTTATTACGCTTCTGATTATGTGAGTCCGGGGAGACTCGAACTCCCAACCACCTCCTTAAGAGGGAGATGCTCTGCCAGTTGAGCTACGGACCCAAATTCAGTGCTCCCAGGAGGAATCGGACCCCCATCACTGGTTCCGAAGACCAGTACTTTATCCGTTAAGCTATGGAAGCTAACAACTTCCTATATTATACTAAATGAATGATTTCACTTATCTTATATTTAATTTTAATCTTTTCACTCCTAATTTTTCTCATTTTTATGTCTGTTTATGGCCTTTCACTAATCCTTTCTTCATTGATGGGGGCTCCGTATGTGCCAACCAAAAACAAGTTAGCTTTAGAAATTTTAAAGGAAGTTAAGTTTAAAAAAAACGGTCTTTTTGTTGAACTTGGAAGCGGTGACGGAAGAATCATCCGCACTGCCGTAAAGAATCATCCCATCCAAGGTGTGGCGGTTGACATCAACGGCCTGTTGATCCTTTGGTCAAAAATCTTAAGCAAACTTGACGAGACCCATTCACGGATTGATTTTGTCAACAAAAATATTTTATCAATTAATCTGACTAAGGCTGATTATGTATATCTCTTCCTCTTTCCGGCTCTTATCGAAAAACTGATTCCGAGATTTAATAAAGAACTAAAAAAAGGAACGATTATCATCTCTCACGGCTTTCCGGTTAAAGAATATGAAAAAAAGTTAATTAAGCAAGTTGACAGAATTCCCTTTCCGACGTATTACTACAAAATTTAAATAATCTCTTCTTTTCTTTTTCTCACAAACGAAATCCATTCCTCGACTACCTCAAAGATTAATTTAAAAGGTGCTTCGATAATAAAGTCGAAGATAAAGATAAAAAAGTTGAGCTTGGAAATCTCCGAACTGAAAAATTTCCCCAAAGATAAAATCGGCATAAAGAAAAAATCAACCACTGGAGAAAGAATACTTTGCTTTTCTTCAAGACGAAGCTCTTTAGTAATCTGGCGAATTCGATAAGAAAAAAATGTTACGACACTGACAAAAAAAATAAAAATTGCTTGACTGACTAAATTAAAATGAATGTAGGTTAGAGCTTCATAAATTAAAGTCAAGGTCACAAAAAACGTAAAGGAATAAAAAATTGTAAAACCAAAGATCAAAAACGGTCTTTTTCGACCGGACTTTTTTGGGACAAAAGCGACTCGTGTTTCAAAAATTTTATCCTCATTAATAATGTCAATCAAACGGCGATAAATTTTTCTCGTATTTTCCTCTCCGGGAACTTTAAAAAATCCTAAAATTATTACCATCAGAATCGGCGGAAAGATACTATTGATGATGATGGCGTTTCGGCTAACTTCGCCATAAAAATAATTAGAAACAGGAATTTCCAAAATTATGGCGAAAATCATTTTAGTCAATAAAATATAGATAAAACTTCGGATCGCCAATGTTTGAATCCGGGCACCTAATTGTTGATACTTGTTCCGACACATCTGATCGACTTCAGTCCAAAGTCTATCTTTACTGGTTAAAATTGTTTGCAACTCGGAAGCTTTACTTTTAATTAGGGCAAATAGGATCAAAAAAGGCGGCAGTTGTTTACGGGTGAATTTAATCAAATTATCGACGTAAGGATTGGTGCTCAAATCGTCGATTTTTCTAAAGATAACCGGCAATTTTGCCCCTAAGCCGGAAAGTTCTTTTTCGTGATAATTAGTGAGGGTCTTATAAAAAGTAGTAAACAGGTGGTAGCGTAAATAAGAGCGGTCGCTTTTGGCAAAAGCTTTCTCTATAGCCACTAAAAAAAAAGAGTCTTTATTGTCTTCTTTTAACCCTTCAATTTTAATTTTTTTCCTCAAAACCTGATAGATAAAAAAAGTAAGATTCGCTTGAATTTGAGCCGACTCCGGTTTAAGTGTTTCTTCAATCTCGCAGGTCAAAAGATCGAGCAAAAACTGGTCTAAATAAATTTTGAGTTCGCTGTCCCGGCCAACGACTATCTGCCTCCTCAATAAAATAAATTTGTTTATAAGTTCCTGGATAATGACAGAGTCTTCTGCGCCTAAAACGCCGTTGTCAAAATATCTGGCCCAAAGCAGTTCCCGAAGCAAATTTTCCGCCTCCCCCCGACCCTCGGGATTTAAAGAAAAACGTCTTTTCAAAATTCGTTCTATGGCCGCTCTCAAAATCAGGTGGTCATCCCGATACTCAACCGCATTTCTTACTTTCTCGTAAACTAAAGCAAAAAAAGAAACTGTCTGGGAAACTGACAGGGCGGAAATATCGTCCGGTTTAGATTTGGGTTTAACTGATTTTATCGCGTCAATAAGGGCCTGGGTAAACTGAGAAAGAACAATCGTCTGGTCTTCGTTTTTGTTAACTTCTTCATCGGGCATAAAACAGCCTAATTATACGAAATTTAGCGGATTTTAGCAAGGCATAGTCTTATACAGGGTCGGACCCTCCCGGAGGGTCCGACCCTATTTTAACGAATCAACATTAACTCCAGATTTAAAGTCAACCTCAGACAAACTATGCAAAATTTTTCCAACCTGAGTTTTTAACTGATCATATTGTTCCTGCGTTTTTCCCTCAAATTTTATTGTTAAATAAGGACCATTTTGCGAGGCGCGGACGATCATCATCTCCTCTTTCGTGTCCATTCGCACTCCATCGATTTCAATGTATTTAGCAGTCGGATAAAGTTTTTTAATTTCTTCACCAATTTTATCAGACACAACTGAGAATTTGATATTGTCCGGACAACCGACTTTAATTTCCGGACTGGAAAAATAATGAGGTAGTTTTGAAATTGCTTCTTTAAGGGATTGATCGACCCGAGTCAAATAAGCGAGCAGTCGAAGTGAGGCTATTGCTCCATCATCGTGTCCATAAAAATTATCACAGAAGAAAAAATGACCGGAAAGCTCTCCACCGAAGATTGCCCCATCTTCTCGAACTTTGGCTTTAATAAACGAATGTCCCGTCTTCCACATAACAGGCTTCCCGTTACTTTGTCTAATCACTTCATCGACCTGCTTGGAACAAAGGACGTTGTAAACAATTTCCGAGCCGGGGGCAAAATCTAAGATATCTTTTGAAAACAAAGACACTAAGATATCATTCCAAATCAGGCCACCATCTTGGTCTACGATGCCAATTCGATCACCGTCGGTATCATAAGAAAAACCCAAGTCAGCCTTTTCACTTATAACCCGCTTAGCCAATCTTTCTTGAACTTCTCGTTCAGTTGGATCTGCCACTCCGACTGGAAAGGTTGGATCAGGAGTGGTATTTTGTTCAATCACTTCACATCCAACCAATCGCAGGATTTTTGGGAGAAATAATCCAGTCGTTGCCGCGCAAGAATCAACCACTACTTTAAATTTTTTTATTTTCCCGATTCTCCTTAATAAATCTTTTTGATATTCTGGAAAGACATCTTGTTTAATATGTTTGCCTGGCTTATCTAATTTGACAAATTTGAGGGATTTGACTAATTGGCGATATTCGATGATTTCCTCGGTGACCATCGTTTCCGAATAACCGGTTCCAAATTTAAAACCGTTATATTCTTTCGGATTATGCGAGGCAGTAATCATGACCATTCCTCGAGTTCTGAAGTAATATTGCGCGAAGTAACAAATTTGAGAAAGCGTAATGCCAATATCAAAAACAGTGATACCTGATTCGGTCAGACCTTTAACAAATATATCCTTAAACTTTGGACTTGATTCTCGGGAATCAAAACCAATAACACAGTCGTAAACTCTCCTCTGTAGCAAATATGTAGCATAACCTTTGGCGAGGATCAAAACGTTTTCGTCGTCCAGGTCGACGCCGACGACACCACGCAAATCATAACCGCGAAAAACATGATCGGGAATTTTATTCATTTCTTAATTATAAGTAATAGCACGCCAAGATATCAAGGGATTTTTTGATGGAATAAGGGCTACTAGTTTTTGAATTAACATCAATCCGGTGTAATCCTTGATAAAAATTGACCAGATTTTCAAACTTCCAATATTTGGCTTGATTAGATAATTTAGCGATTTGCCAGGACATTAATTTTGGTAGTTTTTCTCCCAATTTTGTAATCAGAATATTTCTCATATGACGAGATAACATAATAAAAATAAAAATATCTTCCGTCGATTCGGATATTGTTTTTAAGCCAGAAATAAACGGTTTTAAATTACCCGGATAACAGGAGTCAAGCAGTTTAAAAATTGTCTGGCTCGGTTTGAGCTCTTTGACAACGATTCCTTTGATTGACTTTAAATCCCTGGCCGTTGTTTCTTCCTCCCAGTCAAAAAGCTGAATTTCATTGGACGCAACAATATCTTTGATCTTCTTTTCCGTTTTTACATTTAATTTTTTCAGGATTTTTCTATTTAAATTACTGGTGAAATAAACTCTTTTTTTGGTAAATAATGAGGCGCTCGATGCCTCGGATTCATCCAATTCTAAAACTAATCGCCAATCAACACTAGCAATTTCAAAACCTTTTTGCGAGAATATTTTCTGCTGATCTAAAAAATAGTTACGGGACGCTATCGAATCTTCGCCGCAAATAATAGTTAACATAAGAATATTTTACTAAATTTGTTATTATTAATTTATGTACGATCTTATCTCTGTTGGAAACATCAGTATTGATCTCTATTATAAGGGAAAGTCTTTTACTAGAAATAAAGAGCGGTTTCAGCTGGCGATTGGGGGGAAATATTATGCCGATTACTTTCATGAGGACATCGGCGGCGGTGGGGTAAATGTTGCATCAGGAGTATCTAAACTAGGTTTGAGAACGGCTGTTTTCGGCAAGGTTGGCAACAATCCATTTAAGGATGTTATTTTTAAAAAACTTGCTGATAAAAAAGTCTCTACGCAATTTTGCCAGATTGAAGAAAATTATTATAAAATTTCATCAATAATTCTTGCGGAAAATGGAGAAAGAACTATACTCCATTATGAAACTCCTAGCCATATGTTAAAAGAATTTTTACTACATAAAGATTTAAAAAAAGCAAAAAATATTTATTTTTCACCATTGGAACATCTGGATTTATATGAAAAAAAGAAAATGATTAGTTATTTAAAAGGCGACCAAACCTTAACTTTTGTAAATCTTTCGGCACTTGACTGTCGTCGGCCAGTCAAGGAATTGACTAATTTTTTTGAGGCCTTAGACGTCTTAATAATTAATACTCACGAATTTTCTGAACTTGTTAAAAGACCCTACGAAAAAATTGACTTTAAAAATCTGGAAATAAAACTCCCCTATCTGAAAGAAAGAATTTTAATAGTTACTGATGCGGAAAAAGGCAGCTATGGTTATTTTAAAAATCAAAAATATTTTCAGGAGGCAGTTAGACCAAAGAAAATCGTTGACACAACCGGATGCGGTGACGCCTATACAGCCGGTTTTATTGCTCAATATATCAAGTCAAGTAATGTCGAATCTTCGATGTATGCTGGAGCTAAGTATGCAGCCTTAAAGTTGGCGAGAATTGGTGCTAACTAGCATGCTATATAAGGTCCGACCTTAAAAGGACGGACCTTAATGCAAATAAATATAGGCCAACCCACAGGCCACTGCATCGGATTCGTCATCCTGATTAATATCGATTTCGGTTGTAAGTTTTATCATTTTTTGAACGGATTTTTTATCAGCTTGCCCATAACCAGTAATAATTTGTTTAATCTGAAGGGGTGTCAAGAACTCTACTTTTATTTTATTCTGTGCGGCCAATAACATAACAATTCCCTGAGCTTGGGCAACACGAATAAATGTTTTTTGATTTTTAAAAAAAAGTAACTGTTCCAGTACCATCACATCTGGTTTATATTTTTTCATAACCTCTTTTAATCTCTCATAAATCTCTATTAATCTCTTTTCTGTTGGTAAACTTTTTGATGTTTTTATAAGCGCGGAAGCGACGTATTTTTTATTCTTAAAAATCGCATAACCGGTGCGTTCGATACCGGAATCGATAGAAAGAATGCTCATAAAATAATTATAACAAAATGAATTTAGTCGATTATTGTGTTATAATGATTTAGTATATGATAGGACACTACAATGGTGAAGTGAAATTTTTGATTCACAAAGATAGACTCTACGTAAACGATATTGATTCATTTAAAAGCCCACAGCATGTTCTGTGTGCTACTTTATTAGGTTTTGTAAGTTTATATATTGCTAAACAAATTTTATTTGATCCACAAAGTTCAAATGCAAGAACATACGAGTTATTAGGTCGATCAGTCCTTGGTGGATATGCTGAATTGGTTAGTGAAAATCCTCTTTCATATAGATTCAGTCGTGGTTCCACCAGTGTTCCACCAGCGACCGAGGATGAATTTAATTTGGCTCAAAATGCTGGAAATGTCACTTTTCACAAATTTACTTCTCATGATGCCAGTGATCTAATTAATAGATAAATAATATTCTTCCTTTTCTTTAATCATTGCCTTGCAAAAATTTCTAAAAGAGCGCGGAAATCACGTCGATTTTTTGTTTTATATAAGGTCCGACCCTAAAGGGACGGACCTTGATTAAGAAAGTACTACTGAGAAAAAAGATGGGAGAGTCGCTACTTAGTACCTCTCGGCTAAAACCCTTGCGAGCCTTACACCTGAGGCCTATCAACCCCGTATTCTGCGGGGAAGCTAATGGGAACTTCTAATCTTGGAGTTCGCTTAACACTTGAGATGCATTCAGTGTTTATCGTTTGGAAATTT
>Ga0209211_10001234_pt1 | contig 49273 bp, 41 predicted proteins | sample RifGroA2_FD_183992 | JGI IMG/M metagenome (GOLD analysis project Ga0209211, IMG submission 183992) | Groundwater microbial communities from Rifle, Colorado, USA - Groundwater A2 (SPAdes) (version 2) | ecosystem: Environmental > Aquatic > Deep subsurface > Groundwater | place: Rifle, Colorado...
CCTCCGACACGTATGGATTCCACTCTTTACTAACTCCTTGAAAATAATCTCTATACGCAAAACTTTTCCCGACTGACTCTGGTATCGGAGGTATAGAGGCTCTAAACACGCCGTCCGTGTCAAATAGACCAACAGTGTCAATAAATGGAAACTCAGCTATTGCGCCAGACAGATTTTGAGTCACTTCATCCCAATTTCCTTTTTCCGCCGCATTGTATACCAACCTGCTTGAAGCTAGAGAAATTCCAATATTAATGATGCCATCAAATTTTTCATGAACAAGCATTGCTCCTAATTTTGCAATAGAATCTCTGCGGTCAAGCGCAACCTGTGTTTGGTGGTCAAATTCGCGTATAGTTAAATATATCCCCACTAAAATCAGTGGTAGCGTTATAAAAAAAAGTGTAACGAATAATGGTGATCGTTTCATGTCTTCGATTCTCCTCATATCGCCCCCCCCCACCGACAATAGGCGTTGCATTTTCTATATTGTTCACGTGCTTATATTATACACACACTGCATACTATATAGTAGTAAAGTTATCCACAGTCGAATCAGATGACGAAACAGCATGTTCGTGTCTGGACACGCGGTTTGGCCGTAAACTTCTATTAATTCTTCTTCATTAGGTGTAAAATGTAATTAATGAAACTTCGCACAAAATTTATTTTATTTTTTGGGACATTCCTCTTTATTATAGCGCTTAGCATTTCTCTTTATACGCAATACATAGTGGGTGGCATTTTTAAGCATCAGGCAGTCAGCAATCTTCGCATCATTGCCGAACAGAGCGAGAGTGCGTACCTTTCATTTTTAGGAGCAATGAAAGTTCGTGTAATAGACTGGACATCCGACGCAGCGCTACGAGACAGGGCAAAGGCAGTGATGAACTCACCGATTGACTCTAAGGAAAGAGAGCTCGCCGCAAAAGAATTTGGTAGGTATGTGGTGGAAAAAAAGATGCCGTTCGATAAAACTATTTTTATCACAGACCTGCTTGATAAAAACGGGATTGTCATAGCGTCATCACAGCAAAACCGTATCGGAAAGAATGAGCTAGAAGAAGAAACCGAGCACGGGAAGGTCCACGACATAGAAAACACGCTAAATTCAAAATTTGGTGATGCTTTTTTTGGGACTATTGTCCTTGATGGAGACGAGAACCCCGATCCATCCCTAAGTGTGACCGTACGATTATTTGAACCCATGAGTGGCGATGTGCGTGAGCCTCTTGACCTAGTACTCCTTGTTTATTACTCAAACGTGATGGAAATCGCAGATGTGCTAGGTTCAGGAACCAGTATTTACGCAGGCATTCCATCGATCACGGGGAGATTGACACAAGGCGCGCTTCTCGAGGAATACGAAACATCCGACCTTTATTTGGTCAACAATGATAGGTATCTGGTTACACCGTCACGGTCTGTGAGAAATGTAATGGTGAAGCAAAAAGTGGACACACTGCCAGTACGGGAGTGTCTGGAAAATGGCAAAGAAATAAATGAGGAGTACTACAACTACCTAGGGGTCCGCGTGCTTGGGGCATCGATGTGCTTTCAAAATGAAGGGATAGTTGTTTTGGCTGAAGTCGAAAAACAGGAAATTTTTGAGCCGCTAACAACCCTTATCAAATACACGACAACGGTGGGAACTACAGCTTTTGCATTTGGTATTCTTATTATTGTTTTATTTCTAAAGCGACCTCTTGAACATATATATGATATTGTTGCTGTAGCAAAAAAAGTAGAGGGGGGCAATCTAAACGTATCTACAAGCATAGAAACAAAGGATGAGCTAGGATACCTTTCATCATCATTCAACAAAATGATTGAATCTGTTCGTAATACGCAAAAAGACCTGCGCGCTTCAAAGCATCATGTTGAGGAGGAGAAAGCAAAAGATGAGGCTCTGCTTGCAAGCCTCGGTGAAGGGATGGTGGCTACAGACAAATCTGGAAATATTATTGCGATAAATCGCATAGCAGAGGAAATGCTTGGTTGGAAATCTGATGAAGTTATCGGGAAAAAGGCAGTAGATGTTTGGAGTATGCTGGATGAGAATAGGAATGAGGTGCCAGCCGAACAACGACCTATCACAATAGCGACGACGGGCACATCTGTAATTTCTAACACATCAATGTATAACAGGAAAGATGATGGGTACTTCCCAGTCGCTATTACTGTGAACCCTGTCATGCTTGATGAAAAAGTGATTGGTTCAATTGCTATATTTCGCGATATTACAAGAGAAAAGGAATTGGAAAAAACGCGTGGCGACCTATTGTCTCTTGCTTCGCACCAGCTCCGTACTCCACTCTCTGGTACAAAGTGGCTTATTGAAACACTGAAGACCGGATTGCATGGATCTCTAACTTCTGGGCAAACAGAGTATTTAAATGAGATATACAAGATCAACGAAAGGATGACTGGGCTGGTGCATGACATGCTAGGTGTGCTTCGTATGGAGGGCGACACAGCTAAGCCTAAAAATGAGGACGTGTCTATTAAAACTATCATGGCTACACTTTTTGAAACCTTTCATGGTGTGGCAGAGAGTAAAGGGATGAGAGTCGAACTCCCTGAAAAAACAGACTACACGGTAAACACAGATCCGCTGCTACTACGAAATATTCTCGAAAGTTTTATATCCAACGCGATTAATTATTCTAATCCTGGCGGGAGCGTCGTGATTAATATCAAGGAAAAAGATTCTGAACTAATATTCTCTGTAAAGGATTCTGGGATTGGTATCCCCCGCTCGGAGCAAAGGCAGATCTTTGAGCGATTTTACCGCGCTTCGAATGCAAAGACGTTTGATACTCGCGGAAGTGGGCTCGGGCTCTACATTGCATCGATGCTTGCAAAGAAAATTGGTGCCAGAGTTTCATTTGACTCAGAGGAAGGTAGAGGGTCGACATTTTATCTACATGTCCCCTGCCGTAGCGCAAATAGCTTGCCAGAGAATGTGACTAGTGTATAATGTAAAGCATAACTTATAATATAATAGTATGAACCATGTATTAGTTGTAGAGGATGAGGATTTCTTGGTACGAGCCCTAAAGGACAATCTCGTTTCAGAGGGTCACAGCGTGTCTGTAGCAACAGACGGCGAAATGGCATTTGATGAGCTCAAAAAGAAAAAACCGAGTCTTATTTTGCTTGATCTGTTGTTGCCCAAAAAGAACGGCTTTGATGTGCTAAGAGATATTCGTTCAAATCCAGAATGGCAACATATTCCTGTTGTAATCCTTTCAAACCTCGGCGAGGACTCTGAGATCAAACGCGCACTAGAGCTCGGCGCAAATGACTACTTTGTAAAGTCGCAGCATCCTATTCAGGAAGTGATGGAAAAAGTGCGTGAATATCTTCAGGGGGCTGGAGCTAGGTAAAAGTTGAACTCCAAAGTAATGATTTTAAAAATGAGACACCAGTATGCTGGTGTCTCATTTTTTATTGTAAATTACTATCTATATAATGTACAATAGAGTGAACAGATGCACGCCATTCTTAAAAAACCTCTTGGGAAATTCCTTGTCGCTTTTTTTATAATTGCGAGCTTTTTATTTCTTCAAAACCAAGTACTTGCCGCCACAGAAACAATGTGGGCGAGCTCGCACATTACTGGGACATTCACCAATCCAGACAACGCGCTTAATGCAACAGATGCGGTGTGGGCAGGTCAACTTAATACAAACACCAGTCAAACATCTAGATGGGCAATGGGAAATCCTTCAAGCACAATTAACTCAACTCAGACTATTAATGTTGTTGCCCGCAAGGGATCCAACTCTGGTACCCCAACTATTGCAATCAATCTATATGAGAATTCTGTTCTTGTTCAGTCTATAGCTGGAGCGACATCAATCACGTCAACAACCGGACAGACGGTCACTGGTACATTTGACGCGGCTGTAATTACAAATGCAGCCAATGTCGAAATTGAGGTGGTGATGACAGCGGTCGGCGGTAACCCATCTACTAGAAACTCTGCTCAGATTGATTCGATTGAGTGGGTGGCCACACTTCTAGGCGCCGCCACCACCATCGCCGACGGCACCAACCCAAGCAATGTGACCATCGCTCCTGGAGCTGCGACAACAGACCTCGACGCTTTCACTCTGCAGACGAATGTTGGAAGTGATACTGTAACAGCAGTGACAGTTACTCTCTCTCCAGCCGGCGCGTACAACAACATTGCGCAAGTGGATCTTACAGACAATAGCAATGTGGCTCGTTGTACAGCTGTTACAAATCCCGGCACCAATACCATTTCATTCACCACGTGTACTTCAAACGGAGGTGTTACTGCGGGAACAAGCGCTACAACATACAAGGTGCGCATCACACCAAAGTCGCATGCTCTAATGCCAGCTGTTCCAGGAGCTTCATACGCGACAACAGGTACCGTGACATCATTCACGAGCAGCAACCCCCACACTGGAACAGACACATCGAGTGCTACTGTGACGGTGGACAACGGGTCGCCGAGTGGGGCTACTCTCGTGAGTGGTTCTGCCGGCAATGCGCAGGTTACACTGAACTGGACCACTTCTGCATCAAGCGATTTCAGTCGCTCTGTCATGCTTCGCTGGACAGGAGCTTCTGCTGGAAGCGAAGCGCCAGCAGAAGGGACCGATTACTCGAATGGCAACACAATCACTACTGCTACTGTTGTATGTGTGCGTACTACTGACGGAGCAAGCACTGCTGTTTCTGGCGTTGATGGAGCAGGGACAGGTGGATGTAGCTCAACTCCACTCACCAATCTCCAGGCTTACACGTACAAAGTTTTTCAAAAAGATTCTAATGGCAACTATGATGCAGGCGTAGCGATGGGGACATTCACTCCGACTCCTGCTGCCGCCACCACCATCGCCGACGGCACCAACCCAAGCAATGTGACCATCGCTCCTGGAGCTGCGACAACAGACCTCGACGCTTTCACTCTGCAGACGAATGTTGGAAGTGATACTGTAACAGCAGTGACAGTTACTCTCTCTCCAGCCGGCGCGTACAACAACATTGCGCAAGTGGATCTTACAGACAATAGCAATGTGGCTCGTTGTACAGCTGTTACAAATCCCGGCACCAATACCATTTCATTCACCACGTGTACTTCAAACGGAGGTGTTACTGCGGGAACAAGCGCTACAACATACAAGGTGCGCATCACACCAAAGTCGCATGCTCTAATGCCAGCTGTTCCAGGAGCTTCATACGCGACAACAGGTACCGTGACATCATTCACGAGCAGCAACCCCCACACTGGAACAGACACATCGAGTGCTACTGTGACGGTGGACAACGGGTCGCCGACAGATGTTACAAATGCAAGCGGAACAGCAGGTACAGGACAAGTAACTATAAACTGGACTAATCCTGTGGACACAGACTACCACAGCGTTGTAGTGCTTAGACGCGCGGGAAGCGCCGTCGCAGACACGCCAGTTGAAGGTGACACGTACTCGAATGGAAACACTATCGGCGCATCGACAGTTGCTTGTGTTGTCGATACTCCTACAGAGACTTGTATCGACTCAAGTCTCACAAACGGCACAGCATATCATTACAAAATTTTCAGCAAAGACACAAACGGCAACTACGCATCTGGAATAGTGCCGACAGGATCGCCGTTCACACCGTCGGCAGTTACTTTTGTTATTACATCAAGCGCTGGAGCAAACGGTACAATTATTCCATTTGGCGCGACAAATGTTGCACAAGGAAGCTCGCAGGCTTTTGCAATTACGCCTGATTCTGGATATGAAGTTGAGACTCTTTTAGTAGATAGCATTTCGGTCGCAACATCCAGCCCTTACACATTTACAAACGTACAAGCAGATCATACTATTCACGCAACATTCGTTGCCGTCGTGGTGCCACCAGGTTCGTTTATCATTAGCGCGACATCTGGCACAGGAGGCACAGTGTCCCCCGTCGGATCAACAGTAGTCGCGCAAGGAGGCTCACAGACATACACAATAACTCCAAACACTGGCTACAACATCGCTACCCTCACTGTTGACAGCATTTCTGTTGCTACTTCAACATCATACACATTTACAGACGTACAAGCAGATCATACAATCAACGCCACCTTTATTGCAGTACCTGCAGTAGTTGCGCCTGATACTGGAGCATCTAGACCAACAACGATTATATTCTCTGGTAAAGCATTCCCTGGTGGTAAAATATCCGTAATAGACAAAGAGCTTCGCACAGAAGACACTCTCGGACAAGAAGACATTTCTAGTCAGGATGGGTCATTTAGTGTTTCATTCATTGGTATTTTTCAAGGTCTCCACAGCTTTGGGCTCATCGTGAAAGACAAGGACCTGCGAACATCGCAAACAAAGTTTTTCTTTGTCGACACCAGGTCAGATAGTTTTCTAGAAAAAGACATTCTTGTTCCACCAACCATAGATATTGCAAATGGGCAGGTTTCTCGCGGCGGCAATGCAACTATTTTTGGCTATGCGACACCGGGGTATACCCTAGAACTCTATTTAGATGATATACTGTTAAAAGAACTTATAGTCGAGCAAAGTGGTTTATATAAATTCGAAATACCAACTGGCGCGCTAGAGTTTGGGCAGCATAAAGTAAGAACAAAACAAATCAATCTGACGACGAAAAAGTCGAGTGACTTCTCCACATCAAGAACCTTCATTGTATCGCGTCTTACTGTTGTAAGAGCCGACTTATCCGGCGACGGAAAAGTCGATATTAGAGATTGGAGTATCTTTTTATCTCGCTGGGGAGCAAAAGAATCTCTTGGTAGAGAGAGTATCGACTTTAATAGCGATGGAAAAGTTGATATTGCCGATTTTAGTATCTTTATTAAAACAATAAGAAAAAAATAATATGTTACGGAATTTAAAACTTGGAATTTTATTTGGGGTCGCGATATTTTTTGCAAATACTGCGGAAGCGGCTTCTCTCTTTTTTGTGCCAGCGACCGGAGAGTTTGGCGTTGGAAGCAAGATCACTGTCGACCTTAAAATCGACAGTGAAGGTGTCGGAATAAATGCTGCCCAAGCTACAATCCGCTTTCCAAAAGATACACTCACCGTAACATCTGTAGACAAGACGGATTCAACTTTCAACTTTTGGCTAGAAGAACCTTCGTTTTCTAATGATGATGGAGTAATTACTTTTGTCGGTGGTACCCCATACGGCATATCAGGTGCTTCGATTCAGGTCTTGCGCGTAGTGTTCACGTCAAAAGGAAGTGGTCCTGCATCTATTACAATAGCCGATGCTGCCATTACCGCATCTGATGGAAGTGGAACAAATGTGTTATCAAAAACAACCGACGCCACCTTCACTATTTCACCAACCGCAGTTTCTACTGTAATCCCTGCGCCAACCCAAATCAAACGTGAAGTAGTCCCTGCAAGTGGCCTACCAACAAAACCAATAGTGACTGTCCCACTATACCCAAGTGTGTCTGGATGGCACAATGTTTCAAATCTCTTCAGCGCAAGCTGGGAGCTTCCTCGAGATATTTCTGGGGTTAGAACATCACTAAATAAACAACCTAGCTTCGTACCATCGGAAGAATCCGAAGGGTTATTTGAGAATAAAACCTTTAACGCATTATCAGACGGTATATGGTATCTACATGTCCGTTTTGCAAACAATGTTGGATGGGGTCCAACAACTCATTATCGTATTGCCATTGACACACAAGCTCCACTCCCCTTCGAGATCACATCAGACACAAGCGAGGCAAGCGACAACCCCACACCCATCCTTAACTTTAAAGCAAGCGACGCTCTATCTGGATTAAACGAATATCGCATAAAAATTGACAATGAAAATTGGATTGTTGTCACCAGCGAGGACTTCACAGGGTCATACAAGCTTCCTGTACAAAACCCTGGTAAGCACCATTTGATTATTCGCGCTGTAGACCACGCAGGTAACAGTATTGAAAATACTATTGATTATGAGACACTATCAATAACATTGCCTACATTCACATTTGTTACAAATACACTTTATTCAGATGAACCAAAGGGGCTTACTGTAAGAGGTACTGGTATCGCATTAGCAGAAGTTGTTGCGACACTCAAAAAGGATGGTGCAACCATAACAAGTAAGATAGTCGCTGTAGACACGCAAGGCAACTGGGAAGCAACCTTCAACGATGCTCTGCGTAATGGAACATATATTGTGAGTATTCAATCAAAAGATGCGCGTGGAGCTCTCAGCACTCCTGTAATTTCTGAAAATATTCAAGTTACTGGGAAATACACTGGCTTAATAATTCTGTCATTTATTATCCTTGTTGGGTCTCTTGCATCGGGATTCTTTTATCATAAAAAGCGTCGTGACCGTACTTCACTTCGTCTTGCTGTTGCTGAAAGCGATGTTGCAAAGGTATTTAAAATGATCGAGGCCGATGTTGAAAAACTTAAAAAGGCTGACACAACTCCAACACTCGCAGATGATGAATTTATCGCTCAAAAACTCGGTGAGAACGTGAAAAAGATGAGTGGGTATATCAAGGAAACAATAAAACGTGCTAAAGAATAGAGGCTGCCCTCACTGTTCAAGTTAAGTATCCTACACAAAACCCGCCAAATGGCGGGTTTTGTGTAGTAGATATTTCAATATTCAAATTTCCATTTTCTATATTCGCTTCTCTTTGCACGGCACACAACGACAATGTGGCTTTTTGATATACTCATCAAAATACTCCTTGCCGTAATCATAGTTTAGCTCTTCTCCAGCTTCGATACGTTTTATAGACTTCACGAACACGCGACCACCAACAATCTCAACCTCGCAATTTGGCTTACATGAGTGATTAATATATCGCGCTGTGTTTGAACGCGCGCTACCATCGATGAGCCTCGTCTTGCTTGTCTCGAATAAATATTTATTTTCTGGGTAATTTTCTACTTCTTTTTTCCCATTCACCACCTTCCCAACGTATTCTATGATCCATGTGCCACGCTTAATAGGATCCTCTGCAAAAAGCCCGAGCCCAGCGCTCGACTTCTTAACCTTGTATTTCACATTTCCTATTTTTGGAATCGGCATAAAATCGCTTAATGATTACTTGAAGATTGCTTTATAATGTAACCTCGCCATTATACGCTAAGTAAAGTAAAATACAATAATGAAAGAGATTATGGAATATGATGTAGCTGTGATCGGTGGTGGTCCTGCTGGGATGATGGCAGCTATTTTTTCAGCACAAAATGGCGCGCACGTAATTTTGATAGAAAAAAATAAAACACTTGGCAAAAAACTACTTATCACAGGAGGTGGCAGGTGTAATATCACCAACGCAATTTTTGATAATCGTATTCTCGCCAAAAAATACGGACAAAAAGGTAAATTCCTTCTCTCTCCTTTCTCAAAATGGAACGCTGGCGACACAATAAAATTTTTTGAAGCCAATGGAATGCCTACTAAGGTTGAGGCTGAGGGGCGTGTATTCCCGAAGAGCGACTCTGCGCGAAGCGTGCTAGATGTTTTAACACATGAACTCAAAAAGGCTGATGTAAAAATTATAACAAACTCCCCTGTCATAAAAATATATTCATCAAAAGGCAGGGTAACTAAAATTGAAACCGAAGACGCAATTATTTCTGCAAAAACATTTATCATCACTACGGGTGGTACAGCGCGACCAGAAACGGGTTCGTCAGGGGATGGATTTAGGTGGCTCAAAAAACTCGGGCACACGGTTAACACTCCCCTTTCTGCGCTTGTACCAATCAAAACAAAGGAGGTGTGGTCACACAAGCTTCAGGGATTGTCGCTCTCAAATGCGCGAGTTACCATCATCGCTGGTGGAGCGCGCGCAGACACAAGAGTCGGCAAAATTCTTTTTACACATTTTGGTCTTTCCGGACCCCTTATACTTAATATGAGCCACACTATTGGCGAGGCTATACAAAATAGCGTGGTCGCGATAGAGCTTGATATCTTTCCAACACTAGACCATTCTGCACTCGATGAAAAACTTCTATCTCACCTAGCTGTCGCACAGAACAAGAAAATATTAAATGCCCTCACAGGGTTCCTACCACCGCAACTTGCGCAAGTTGCCATAGAGCTATCTGACCTTGACCAAGAACTTATTGTAAACAAGCTGTCCCGTACCGCGCGCATCGCATTAGTTAAAAAGCTTAAATCATTCACAATAACTCCAGTCGGGCTGCTTGGTTCTGAAAAGGCAATCGTTTCATCTGGTGGCATCGCCCTCGATGAAATTGATTTTAAAACAATGTCATCCAGAAAAATTAAAAACCTCTACTTGGCAGGCGATATTCTCGATTTTGATCGCCCTTCAGGCGGGTTTAGTTTACAAATCTGCTGGTCAACAGGATTTGTTGCAGGAACAAGCGCCACATACGCCACACTTGATAACCCAATGAAATCCTAGCTATTTATTATAGTATCGGTGTATAATATAAAGAACAATTTATAAAATAAAAATATGGAAAACCAAACAAATACAACGGATACAAAAAAGGTTAACGCTTTGGGGAAACAGCACACAGGAAGAAACACTCTTATTATTGTTGGGGTCATTCTTATTACTATTGGAGTTCTTGGTTCCTTTTTTTCAGCGCAGGCAATTGAAAAATTCTTTTGGGAAGCGCGCACAAAATCTGAGATCAAAACTGTTGCTCAGCTGTACAAAAGTCTGGGAGAGCATGATATCTCTGAATGGCAAAATGTCGACGCAAATGAACGCATCGGAATCTTTGCTCAAAGCATAAGGCAGTACCTTCCAAGCATTGCGGCAATGAAGATATTCACAGTAGACGGGACAATCGCATGGACCGACCTAAGAAATGTGAAGCCTGGATATAAAAAAATTGGGATTGAAAAAGAAATAAATGAAGTCGAAAGTGCTGGACAAATGATCAAGCCAGCAAGTGAATCCACAAAACAAGAACTTATAAAAGAAAACTTGCTTGAGATTTGGACTACTCTAAAAAATCCTCAAGGGAAAACGCTTGGTTATGTTGAGTTATATTTTGATAGTACCGATATCACTGCATTTATCAACAAGATTCAATACGCGATATGGGGAACAACCACAATTGTTTTGAGTGTTATCATAACTCTCATAGGTGTAGTGTTCAAAAAGCAGGATGAGATTATCTTTGCAAAAGCAAACGAGCTTGAAGACATCGTTGAAAAAGCCCCTATTGGCATTTACACTATTGATAATAAAGGCGTTGTTTCATCCTTAAATCCAAAAATGAGCGAGCTGATTGCTGAAATTAGTTCTGAAAAAATTCTTGGAAAAAATATTTTTGACTCAGAAAATGCGATGAAAATGAATATTGAAGGAGATATTCGAGAGGCACTTACAGGGGCTCCATTTAACAAAGAAGTAGTGGCAACAGACAAAAATGGAAACGAGGTTTATCGACAATATAGCGGTACTCCCCTCTTTGCGACAGACGGGAAAACCGTTGCGCAGGTACTCTTTATGGTTGTTGACATCACAGAACGAAAAAAACTTGAAAATGAGATCGCATTGCACACAAAAGACCTAGAAAATCGCGTTGCGGATAGAACAAAGGAGCTTCAAGCGAAAATCGAAGAGCTTGAGCAATTTGAGCGTCTAACTGTCGGTCGCGAGCTACGCATGACAGAGCTCAAGCAACAAGTCGAGAAAATGCGTATTAAACTTGAAAGTATGGGAGTAGACTACAATTCTCTATAAAATAGGAAAGTTGATACTGGCTCTGATTTATTTATCACCTTTTTCTATCGCCTATTCTTCTAAAAGGATATTCTTATGAACAACAACGGGTACCTAGATTTTAAAAAGGCGATCCGGTTTGAAATCACGCTTGTCGTCCTTTTTATTACGACATTTGCGTTATATCTTCTAGGGCTTTTACCAGCGATTCTTCAGGTTGAGATTCTTAGCATTGTAGGGTTTATAGGACTTTTGCCTGTAGCAAAAAGCGCTCTTGACTCACTAAGGAACAAAAGAATAAATGTTGATCTTCTTGCAACAATAGCGCTCTTTCTTTCACTTATAAGCGCGGAATGGGGGTCTATGCTTTTTATAAACATAATGCTTGCTGGAGCGCGTGTTCTCGATTTGTACACAAAGAGACGCATTAGAACTTCTCTTGAAGGTCTCACAAAATTAAAACCATCAAGGGCTAGGGTAAGAAAAGACGATGAGACGACAGAAATCCCACTTGCAGATGTAAAAGCTGGTGATATTGTCGTCGTAAACCTTGGTGAACAAATACCAGTCGACGGTATAGTAATAGAGGGCACTGCAACGGTAAATCAGGCGTCTCTTACAGGTGAGTCTGTTCCCGTGCTTCACGAGGTGGGTTCTTATGTGCTGTCAGCAACCGTTGTAGTCTCTGGAAACATTGTTGTGCAAGCAAAACATATCGGGCTAGAAACTACATTTGAAAAGATGATAAACCTCGTTGAGGAATCTGGCGATGCGAAAACAAGAATGAAAACCCTTGCAGAGAAATTTGCAAGCTGGTACATCGGCATCATGCTCGTTGTCGCCTTTACCCTCTACTTGATCACAAGGGACACAATGCTTGTGCTTGCTGTGGTCCTCGTAGTCTGCGCAGACGATATTGCTATAGCCGTACCTATGGCATATATTATTGCAATAGGTACGGCTGCGCGACACGGAATAGTAATAAAGAGTGCTGATTTCCTTGAACTCGCTTCAAAAATCACTACGCTTATCGTCGATAAAACAGGTACGCTCACCCTTGGAAATCTATCCGTTACAAACGTTAGGACGTTTGGTACTCATGACACTCGACATGTCCTAGAGCTATCAGGAATAATATGCGCGCGATCGAATCACCCTGTTTCAAAAGCAATAGTAGAATATGCAAAAGAAAAAAGCTGCAGCTGTATATCCCCAGATAATTTCGAGGAGATTGAGGGACGTGGCATTATTAGTACTGACACAAATGGTAATGAGATAATTATCGGAAGGTATGAATTTTTATACGAACGTGGCATCAAGATTGGAAATAATGTAAACAATGCTATCAATGAAGAAATATCAAAGGGAAATAACATAACCTTGCTTGCTTTGGATAATGAAGTGATTGGGTTATTTGCATTTGCAGACGAAATGCGTGCTGGAATGGTAGAATCTATCACGGCGCTAAAGCAGAGCGGTATCAAAGAGATCATAATGCTTACTGGGGACAACGATGGTGTAGCAAAAAATATTGCCAAACGTTTAGGTATCGACAAATATTACTCAAAGCTTCTTCCTGAGCATAAGGTTTTTGTTCTAAAAGACTATCTTGGGAAAAATGGGCGTACTGTGGCGATGGTTGGCGATGGTGTAAATGATGCTGCTGTGCTTACACGCGCGGACGTTGGTATCGCCATGGGAGGTGTAGGGTCTGACGCCGCTATAGAATCAGCGGATATCGTTCTCATGCAAGACAATTTCGAAAAAATTATTGAATTACGCGGTATTTCTAAAAAAGTTTCTGATGTGGTGCGTGGGAACTTCGTAATCTGGGGCGTTGTGAACGCTGTTGGATTGTATCTCGTATTTACCCACGTACTTAATCCAGCAGGAGCAGCCGCTTACAACTTTTTCACTGATTTCATCCCAATAGCAAATTCTCTTCGACTTTTCCGTTACAGTAAAAATACTATACAATAATACTTATGAACTTTTCTGACTATGCCAAAAGTAACACAGAGAAAATTGCTGAGCTTTTTTCTGTAGATCCAACACGTGGGCTTTCGTCGATTGAAATAGAAGATCGGCGCCTGAAATCTGGAATGAACATCCTTGCCGAAAGCAAAACAAGCGCCTTAAGTATTTTCTTTCGTCAGTTCAAGTCGTCATTTATATATCTTCTTTTATTTGCCACAGTGTTGTCATTCTCTCTTGGGCAAAATACTGAGGGTGTGATGATAATGATTTTTCTCTTTATCAATGCGTCGCTCGGATTTTATCAGGAATATCGCTCAGAGCAAACTATTGAGCTCCTCAGACGCTATGTCGCTACACGTGTAAAAGTAAGACGTAATGGGAAGGTCGATACTATAAATGCGAGCGAATTGGTCCCTGGGGATATAGTGATTCTCGAGGCTGGTGACGGGGTGCCAGCGGACATACGCATACTTGAGGAAACAAACCTCATCGTAAACGAGGAGCCACTAACAGGTGAATCTGTTTCTGTAAACAAGGATAGCAATCTTCAGATAAAAGATGATGTGGAATTGTATGAAGCAAAAAATATTTGTTTTTCAGGCACAACTGTTGTTTCTGGAGGAGCTGTTGGGGTAGTTTTTGCTGTAGGAAGCCAAACAATGATCGGGGGTATCGCCAGACTCGCAGGCAAAGCCACGAGGGTTAGTAAATTTGAAGAGGAGCTTGCAAAATTTAGCCGTTTCATTTTATATCTTGTCATTGGGACACTTGCATTCATTTTTATGATGAACATTGTCCTAAAGGGCTTTTCAACAAATATAGTCGAGCTCGCAATCTTCTCTATAGCGCTTGCTGTATCTGTGGTGCCGGAGGCCCTTCCTCTCGTTATGACATTTTCACTTTCGCGAGGGGCTAGACACCTTGCAAAAGAGCGAGTTGTGGTCAAGCGTCTGTCTGCCATAGAGGACCTCGGGAGTATTCAGATGCTCTGCAGTGACAAAACGGGCACTATTACAGAAAACAAGCTTACTGTTCACCAGACGTGTGGAGAGGATAAACGCGCTCCTATTTTTATGGGTGTTCTTGGCGGAAGGTATTTGGTCACAAAGGAGCGTGGTGGTGTCCCAGACCCATTTGATGTCGCGCTTTGGGAGGCGCTTTCCGTCGATGAGCGTGGCAAACTCACGTCCTACACCATTGTTAGCGATATCCCTTTTGACCCAATACACAAAAAGAATAGCGCAATAATAAAAGACGGCGATGACACTATTCTTATTGTTCGTGGCGCGCCAGAATCAATTATCGATATCTCTACAATATCAAACGACCAGAGTGAAAACACCAAAAAATGGGTAGCTAGTGAGGGGCGCGCAGGTAGACGCACCATAGCGATTGCGTCTAAAAAAATTATTAATGATGATATTAGCGATACAGAATTAACATTCCTTGGATGTGTATCATTTGTTGACCCAATAAAGGAGAGCGCAAAACAAGCAATAAAAGACGCGCAAGTGCTTGGAGTAAAAATTAAAATTTTAACAGGTGACAGTCGGGAGGTTGCTGGCACCGTGGCATATGAGGTTGGCCTTGCAAAATCCCAAGAGGACGTCCTCACCGCAAAAGAATTTTTTGCTCTTCCGGACGGGGTGCGCGAGTCAGCGCTAGAACAGACAAATGTGTTTGCACGCGTTTCTCCAGAGGAAAAGTATCGACTGATTGAGCTACTGCAAAAAAACTATCAAGTGGGCTTTCTTGGCGAGGGGATCAACGACGCTCCCGCGCTCAAAATAGCCAATGTTGCTATTGTTGTGGAGAGCGCATCAGATATTGCGCGGGAGGTTTCAGATATCATTCTTCTTGATAATAGTCTAGAGGTTGTCGTTGGTGGAATACGCGAGGGTCGCGCAATTTTTGCAAATACTATTAAATACATCAGGAGTTCTTTATCCTCAAATTTTGGCAATTTTTATGCAGTTGCGATCTCTTCCCTCTTTATTCCATTTCTTCCAATGCTTGCCATTCAGATTCTTCTTGTAAATCTCCTGTCTGACTTCCCTGCCATTGCTATAGCAACGGATACTGTGGACGATGCGGAGCTCCGCGAGCCACGACAATACGAGGTTGGAAAGCTTTTTGCAATGGGTACTGCTTTAGGCATAGTCTCAACAGTGTTCGACTTCATAATTTTTGCCTCATTCTACAAGTTGGGACCAGAAATTCTTCAAACACACTGGTTTATCGAAAGCATTCTAACAGAGCTTTTGTTCCTCTTCTCAATTCGTTCGCGAGGATTCTTTTTCCAAGCAAAAATGCCTTCCTTTACACTTATCGTACTTTCAGTACTTGCAGCATCTGCGACACTGATTATTCCATTTACAGATCTTGGTCAATCATTGTTCCATTTTACAGCGCCCACTATGGCATCTCTTGGGTTTGTGCTTGGTATCGTCGCTCTGTACTTTATCACTACAGAATTTGCTAAAATGTCCTACTATCGCCTTACTAATCACGCGCAGGTCTGATATACTTCAGAAATATTTGGCAAACTAAAGCAGACAATGACAACAAAAACTCAGCACATTAAAAGGGTCATACAAGTAGCATTTTTTATAGCACTTAAAAATATTCAACGCGGGTCTCTTGCTGTAAAAATAGTCACTATCTCTATTTTATTGCTTACATTTTTAAACCTTACGGTTGTTGGTGGGCTACTGAACGGGATTGTTGATGATATAGGTAATAAAATAAAGAATTCATTATTTGGTGATGTGGTTATTCAGCCATCAAAAGAATATTCTTATATTCAAAATCCTGGAGAAGTTATTGATAATCTGAAAAATAATACCGATATTTTGGCATATTCAGAGAGGCTTCTTTCAGGCGCAATCATAGAATCAGGATACAGGGAAGTTACAGGCGGTAGTGAAATTCCTCGTCGCGTTGGCGCATCACTTGCGGGAGTTTCAGTAGACCACGAAAATCAAACAACTGACATTTCAAAAAAGATTATTGCTGGGCGCTTCCTTGCAGAGTCAGATTGGAACACAATTGTGCTTGGGTCAACCCTCACAGAGGGATATACAAAAAAGGGAGCGAGTGGTGGTGACACAACCCTTGGGCATGTTCTTATTGGTGAGAAAGTTCGAATAAAATTTAGTAACAATGTGTCGCGAGAATTCACTGTGGTTGGAATAGTCAACACAAAATCATCAGTCGTTGACCAACGAGCATACATACAGTACAAGGAGTTACGACAAATATTAGATCTTCCAGGAAACAAATATTCTGAAATTGCCATTGTTGCAAAGGTTCCTGCAGCCTCAATATATCTTGCGGAATATCTTGGCACGAGTGTTGAAAATAAAAAAAATGATGTAAAGACATTGAATGATGCAATACCTTCTGGAGTATCTGATGTTAAAGTTGCATTCACTTTGATAGGAAATATTGTTGCTATTATCGCTGTACTCGTTGGGCTAGTAACGGTGTTTGTTATCATCTTTGTAAATGCATCAAGTAGGAGGAGGTATCTCGGAATACTAAAGGCTCAAGGTATCGACCCATCGGCGCTTATTCTTTCTTATGTTATACAAGCATTATTTTATACTGTCATTGGTATTGTACTAGGCGTGGTCGTCCTTTTTGGGTTTTTGCAGGGATATTTTGTTCAGAACCCATTATCATTACCAATGGCGGATGGAAGCCTCTTATTAGATACTTCATATCTAAGTGTTCGTGTGGTTGTCTTGCTCGTATCGACATTAATATCGGCATTTATTCCAGCGTGGTTCATTATTCGTCAAAACACATTAAACGCCATCCTAGGCAGATAGAATATGATTACCGTAAAAAACATAACGAAGAATTTTACAAATGGAACAGTTGTTACCCATGTTCTACGCGGGGTTAGCCTTGAAATACCTGATGGACAATTTGTTGCCATTGTTGGACCGTCAGGAGCCGGTAAGTCTACATTGATGTACCAAATGAGCCTTCTTGATACGCCAAATAGCGGTTCTATCTTTGTAGACGACCGAGAGATAAGCGCGCTCAATGACACAGAGGCTATAAAATATCGTCTGGAAAATTTTGGCTTTGTTTTTCAGGATTATGCCCTGATTCCAGAGCTTACCGCTCTTGAAAATGTGACGCTACTTGGTCTAATGCAGGGCGTTGATTATAGTATTGTAAAAAAAGAAGCAACAACCATCTTGGAGTCATTTAATTTACTAAACCAAGTAGACCATTTACCAAGTCAGCTTTCGGGCGGAGAACAGCAAAGAGTGAGTGTCGCGCGAGCAATAATTAAAAAACCAAAAATTCTTTTTGCCGATGAACCAACTGCCAGCCTAGACAGTGATATGTCTGCGCAGGTGATGAAGGTATTTTTAGATTTACACAAAAAAGGGCAGACAATTGTGATGGTCACACACGAAGAGGAATACGCAGTAATGGCAGACAGGATTATTAGAGTGAAAGACGGGCGAATTATTGATGATAAAATGCTAAAAAAATAAGTTAGTTATTATACTGTCGTAAAACCTAAAAGTATATATGCTGCATTTTGTATGATATACTATTTGTATTCTGGGTAAAATAATCAATTAGGGAACCAAAAAACATGCAATTATCAAAAAAACAAATTATTTGGGCAATTATTATCATTTCTATAGGTGTTATTTTTTTCTTTTTAAGCAACAAAAAAGAGGAGGTAACGCAAAACACAGCTACAGTAAAACGCGGAGATGTTGTTCAGGAAGTTAGTGTTACGGGAAGAGTCAAGGCAGTCTCTTCAGTAGACCTTGGGTTTGAAAAAAGTGGTCGAATTCAAAATGTTTATGTTGATGTAGGCGACCGCGTAAAACAGGGCGCCCTCCTTGCAGAGATTGAATCATCTAGTGCTCAGGCAACACTAAAGGAGACTGAGGCGCGACTTGCGGAGCTAAAGCGTGGCTCACGCCCTGAGGAAATAGCCGTCAAGGAAGCAGAATTGGCAAAATACACACAGGATCTTACTAATGCATATAGCGGTATCCCAGATATTATCGACGATGCATTTACAAAAACTGATGATGCTCTCCATTCAAAAATCGCGGGTACGTTTTCTGGCTTCAAGACTTCATCATACAAGCTTACGTTCCCTGTGTGCGACACACAGCTAGACGTAAATACAACATGGCTTCGCTATACTACAGAGCTTGATTTTGACAATTGGCGCAACGAAAGAAGCAGCTTCTCATCAACTGGCTCACAGTCGGAGCTAAAATCTGCCCTAGACAACACGACCCTTCACCTTGAACAAATGCGTACATTCCTTGAGTCATTGAACCGCGTACTCACACTCGATTGCACTATTGCTAGCCCAAACCTCGACACCTACAGAACAAACATAAACACAGCTCGCGCAAATATTACAACTGCTGCAGCCACGGTGAACACAAAAGGTCAAAGTATAGCCTCACTAGCACTTTCTGTAGCAAAGGTTCAAGACGAACTCTCTCTACTAAAAGCTGGTACGGCCACAGAAGTAATCGATGCTCAGGAAGCGCGCCTGCTTTCCGCGCATGGGGAACTTCGCAAGCATAAAATTTATTCTCCGATAAGTGGCACGGTGACGAAGGTAGATGCAACAACTGGCGAGTTTGCAAACGCCGCTACGCCTCTCATAAGCGTAATTTCCGACAACTCGTTTGAAATAGATGCGAACATACCAGAAGCCGATATAGCAAAAGTGACAATAGGAAACAAGGCGCGCATAACGCTTGATGCATATGGCTCAGACACATTCTTCGATGGCCATGTTATAACTATTAATCCTGCAGAAACTATTATAGACAACGTACCTACATATAAAGTAACATTCGTTTTTGAAAAAAATGATCCTCGTATTAAATCTGGGATGACTGCAAACATAGACATCGCAACAGCGTCACGCACGAGTGCACTCATTGTTCCAACCCGTGCCATAATCACAAAGGACGGCAATAAGCTTGTTACTGTTATAAACGCAGATAATACAGAGACAGAAACGCATGTGACTATCGGACTAAGAGGATCTGATGGGTTCACGGAAATACTAGATGGCGTATCTCTAGGCACACAGGTCCTTACAGGTACTAAGTAATATGTCCTTAATAGAGGTTGAAAAACTTACAAAAGTATATAGTGATGGTGTTACTGAAACAGCAGTTCTTCATGGCGTTTCATTTAAAATAGAACGAGGTGAGTTTGTGGCGATTATGGGTCCATCTGGCTCAGGCAAGTCTACCCTACTTCATCTTCTCGGTTTTTTGGACGACTACACTGCTGGGGCATACAAATTTGACGGAACACTCGCGCGTGAATATACAGGTGACGATATAGCTGCAATACGAAACCAGAAACTTGGTTTTGTTTTCCAATCATTCAATTTACTTCCAAACACAAGTGTTCTAGAAAATGTAAAGCTTCCACTTCTTTATTCGCCAATACCAGAGGCAGAGTGGGATGAGCGCGCCATGAATGCCATTCGTTCTGTAGGGCTGGAGCACCGCACATTCTTTGACTCAACAAGACTTTCAGGCGGAGAGCGCCAGCGTGTTGCCATTGCTCGTGCTCTAGTCTGTAACCCGGAGGTTATTTTTGCCGACGAACCAACTGGGAATCTTGATTCAAAATCAGGTGGAGCAGTAATTGACATTCTTCAAAAATTAAACAAGGAATTTGGGCATACTATTATCCTCATCACACACGAATCAGAGACAGCCGAGTATGCAGAGCGCATCATTCGTATCAAGGATGGACTGATTGAGAGCGACACAATGGTCAGAGCTCAACGACGAGCAAACGGCAACGCAATAAACAAATAAAATGATAATCAAGCATAGCATCAAAACTGCATTTCGAGGACTAGAAACAAACAGAGCACGCTCGCTACTTACTGTGCTTGGTATTGTTATAGGTGTTATGTCTATTATTCTCGTTATGTCGCTTGGGCAAGGCGCGCAGAGCCTCATTCTTGACCAGGTAAAAGGTATGGGGACAAGAACTATTATTGTTGGCGCAGGGCGTGAACCTACAGGACCATCGGATGCGGCACAAATATTTAATGATTCACTAAAAAAACGAGATCTTGACCTACTGCTACGTAAAGAGAATACGCCAAGCTCAAAATATATAATGCCACTTGTTTTCGGAGCATCTAGCGCTTCGTATCAAAGTGACACATTCAACCTAACGATTTTTGGGGCCTCCCCTCTCATGGAAAATATATTTGATATGCCTATCAAGGATGGTTCATTTTTTACTGACGAAGATATCCGCGCGAGAGCAAAGTATGTCGTTATTGGCAATAAAGTAAAAAAAGAACTTTTTGGTTCTGACGATGCAGTTGGAAGAGTATTCAAAATGAAAGGTCATAATTTTAGAGTCATTGGTGTTCTTGCAGAACGTGGGCAAGATTTTTTCAATTTTGACGAAGCGGCTATCATCCCATATACCACAGCTCAGGATTATGTTCTTGGTATCAAGCATTTCAATCGTCTCATCGTCGAGGCAGAGAGCGAGGCACTTATCAATACAGCCGCAGAGGAGATCAAGTTAACCCTGCGCGAATCGCATGATATTACCGACCCAGACAAGGATGACTTTTTTGTAATCACCCAGGTAGACCTCGCTGGGCGTCTTTCATCTATTACTTCTGTTCTTACAATATTTCTAGCTGCAGTAGCGGCAATTTCGCTTGTTGTAGGCGGTATAGGGATAATGAACATCATGCTGGTTTCTGTTACTGAGCGCACGAAAGAGATCGGCCTTCGCAAAGCGCTTGGGGCAACATACAAGGATATCCTTACACAATTTCTTCTTGAGGCAGTGATGCTCACTGGACTAGGAGGATTAATTGGTATTTTATTGGGAGCATTTTTATCATGGGTAATATCGAATAGCATCACACAATTTACTGCGATTGCTTGGACATTTAGCTTTCCAATTTCAGCAGCGCTCTTAGGCATTGGGGTGTCTGGTGCAATAGGGCTAATCTTTGGTCTCTACCCTGCCCGCAAAGCTGCTCGAAAAAGCCCGATTGAAGCCCTTCGCTACGAATAAATAGAGCTTTGGTAAATGCTAAGTAGCTACTGTAACATTACAATACTACGTATTAAAATCTATAATTCCCAAATATGGTACTATCGTACCATATTTGGGAATACCAACTAGGTCTGGCGATATTCTATAATTCTCCATATTGCGAATATTAATATTTAAATATTAAAATGTTTCCTGATACAATTAACACCCTCAACATCATTTGCGGTAATGATCCGAATATGTTTTCGCACACCATAACACTCTCCGGCAAAATCAATCTCTTTTGAGCACGAGTACGGCGTGATAAATACAGATTTTTGATATTGGAGGCATCCAAGTTTCTGAATAGCATGCCCGATAGAGCGCCGTGCAAGTTTCTTGTCTTCAGGAATATCAAACATGACTATTCTCCATAAACCGTCCCATTTTGGTGGACGCTCAATTGTCATTGACTTTAGTTTGTACCGCATCGCTCGCTCCCTGCCAGTTGATGTAAGTGTGTAATATTCCTCTCCTTGCACTCTCTTTCTTCTTACAAAGCCACGTTTTTCGAGACTAGAAACAGACCTTCTCATATGCCATTGTTCCTTTGGTGTCCTTTTCCCGAAGTACTTGAAAAGCTGCACTGCATTAGGCATAGTGACAGCAACCGCGAGCACGCCAACTGTTAATAGTGTCGAGAATACGATTTCCAGAACATCATCCTTTGTTGTATTTTTCATAGCCATGGTTAATTCCCAAATATGGTACTATAGTACCATATTTGGGAATTTAATGTAGTAATAATATTTTGAATTGATGATGTAGAGAATTGTGGAATAAAACCAAAAAAGAATGTGCGAAATATTGGCCAAATCTCCATTAGCCATAACGTTCGTTGGAACAATTTAGAGAGAATATTGTAATGTGGAGCCAAACGGCAATAAACATATTGCGTATACAACTTATATCTCCGTCCAAACTGTTTGAGCTGTGCTAGTTGCGATTAAACCGCTACTGTCAATTACTACACTTACCTGTATCGTACGCGTGCTTGATTTCATTATACCTTTTGATGTTATGACCTTGGGGTCACCTGTAGTTCCAACACCTCCGCTTACAGACACTTTTGCGCAGTCGTTTCCAGAACTACATCCATTTGAACTAAAATCTATCGTATAGCAGTCAACAGCACTGCATGTATAATTTTTTTTGCGCGCGATTTTTACAAGAGCATCTCTAGCGCCTGCCTCAGCATAAAAATGCGCTCGCGAAGACTGAGACCCGCCCTGGGATATAAAAAGCTCTGTATAGGAAAGGGTCGTCACACTCACAGCCACTACGAGCGCCATTACACCAAGTACCATTACAGTAGGAAGTGTAGCGACTCCATGTTTTAGTGATTTTTTCATATATCCTTTATCTTAATGTAATCGTTGTGCGAAAAGCGTTCTCGTATACCCAATCTGTACTATTCGAGCTGTACCGAAAAGTCATCGCAACTTGTATAGCAGTCGTGGTCGCGTTTAAAATAGGGTTATAATTCTCAATTCGTGTAAAGGTTGGCGTATCGACCGTAACAGCACCCCCTGTAACAAGTTCTGGTTCACTCACATCAACCTTGCGACGAAGTGCGCCAGAAGACACATCATATAGGATTGTAGAACCAGCCACGGTGAGACTAAGTGTATTTGATGGTGTTCCAAAGATGGGGGTAGAGACCAGCGAAGCATTTTTTATATCTTGCTTTATGCGTTCCGAAGCAAAGCGCACCGCGCTATTTACCTCACTCCGCGCTTCAGACTGTCCACGACCTTTTGACAGAGAAATAAAAGCATCTGAAACCACAACCATCAATCCAGAAAGTATTGCAACATATATCAAAAGCTCAAGGAGAGTGACGCCACGGGAGCGCGAAGCGCTACCACTGACCACTGACCACTGACCTTTAACAGCGGATTTTCGCATAGCGAAAATCCGCTGGTTGTTTGTGGGTTGCAAATTGTAAATTGTAAGTTGTTTCATGTCAGTTGTTCTTCTATGGCGCCCAACTCACAATAACATCATCAACTGTTGGTGTGTACGTACCGGCGACGACACAGTCATCCGAGCAGATACGTATTTTATAACGAAAATAACGCTTATTATTCCACGCCAATCGGCAAGTTTCCGCATTTATTCCTGTCCCCAATAATTCTACCGCTGTATCCGACGCACCAGGGTCAAACCAGTCGCCCGACGAACAAGTAGCGCCACCGATATAGGTCCACGGTCCAGCAGAGTCATCTGCTGCCGCAAATTGAAAACGCACATGACCTTGGTTCAACCCTGGCCCACCAAGCACCCCCTTCCACATGACAGAATTATACCCTGCGCCATCTGCGCTTCCTGTCGAGTCAAAGATTGCTGAAATAAGATCCCCATAAATAGGCATGCCTGCACACGATGGTGGCTTATATCGATGCGTCTCCGACATTTTGATACCAAGTCCATAAATCGTCACACCAGGCACACCAGAAGGATTGAAGTTGAGAGAGTATGAGTATGAGCCTGCGGAGGATGGGTTAATCTTGTTCGAGCTGTCTTTGTAGTCGATCTCAAATGGTGTTGGTGTGGCTCCAACGTTCGGAAGTGTGAATGTTTTTGACGTTGCTCCATCGCCGTCGATCATAAATGTAATAGTTCCGCCACCAGTGTAAACACCTGACGTGGTGAAATGAATCGATTTAATCGGGTTTGTAACGCCAGTAAGGTCGTCTCCAATGTATAGAGTAAATGGGTACGATTGGTTTGTTGACACCGCAATATCAGAATCTGCAACCATGGTTTCGGTGGTTTTGACCTGATCAGCAGCAATAGCTGAATACGCCATAATGCCAAATCCTAAGATAAAAAATAGTGAGCGTATAATTTTCATAAGTAATAATTATCGCACAATCATTGTCGTATTCCCTCTTGATGTCGAAAGTGCATATTGCCAAACGTCCCCATCTTCACTATAGAAAAAAATGAGTGAATTCAATGTAGCATCTGAAAATTGCGACAATGATTGCAGCGACTTGATTGCATCGCCAGAATCATACCAATTCTTTGGCAATCCAAAACCAAAAGAAGTTGAGGTTACTTCTTTTTTTTCTATAATATTTTCACCAACAGTGGTAACCACATATCCCTTCATTTTCGTTCTTGAACCAAATGCAATTTCCCATCCACTTGAAACACCCTCAGCTGTGACAGTCCCCAATGAATGAACGTACACAAGCTTCGCATCCTCTGCCCAAGTAAGAGCGATAGGCTCAGCAATCATATAACTTTCTTTCGATGTCTTCCCTCCTTCGATAACCACGCGTTCATCGCCAATAAAAGGGATTGCTTCCCCTGTCGAAATTATTTTTCGCCCACTCGCAACAGAAACACTGTCAACAACACGAGGAGCAGGTGTCTCTCTCACAATGCGCTCATTGTAAAAGATCGCTCGGTTTGCATTTCGAGGCCCACCATAATAAAGAACAACTCCAATGACAGAGATGACTATCAGGATAAGTGTTATCCAAGAAATTCGCTTATGGTTGTTTATAAAATTATTCATATTATGGGGTATACGCATACGTTGTGATTATCCTTGCCGATAAGACGTACATACTTACAGTTGCTGGAGTAATGATGGCCTTGTTGCATGGAGGTGTTCCTAGTGGGTTGCCATTTGTACAAGGGGCCGCATCCTCTATGTTCAAATTTGCCTCCGTACCTGGTGATGGAATTCTGTATAGAAAACGATACAATGTTGGGCTTGTGGCCTCCACAGCGTATGCTCGAGCCGGTGCCCCGTTAACCTGCAGAGTAATTGTTCCGCTTCCTCCAGACACAACACCAAACAGCTCAACATATGAATTCTGTACAGCAGGAGTTGTCTCGGGAAGATTTAATGTAAAATAGTACGTTGTTTCTGCAGACACCACTCCAACAGCTCCGTCAATATACGCTTTTGTTGTCTTTGCTGGCTGAGAAATACTTGCGGTTGTGAATGAATAATTCGAGCTAATAGATTCATTTCCCGCAGCGTCCTTTGAACGCACACGGTAGTAATATGTTGTACCTGAGCTAAGATTTGAAAATGCAACACTATGCGCGTTGACCCTTGGAGAGGTGTCCGCAAGAGCTGTACACTCACTAGTGCCTGCGCAATCATAACCGCCTATAAATGTTCCGCTAGTATCGTACTCGACACGACTTGTGGAAATCTCGCTCAATGTGTTCCATGTGATAGTCGCACTATTCGTTCCTGGTGTGCCAGATGACACACTTGTTATCCCAGGCGCAGTAGTGTCAATTTGAAAATCAGTTGATGTTTCTGGATTTACATCGTCAAAGGATACCCACGCGCTGTAATAATCTGACCCGCCCTTATTGTGTCGCACGCGTGCCTGCCAATGATACACTTCGTCGGCTGGAGTAATAGATATTGCACATGTATTCCCAACGATTCCACAATCCACCGGTCCTGGCCCTGCAACACCGCTACCCTCAATAGCGCTGACACAGGCCCCAGCTCCGCAGGTAAACGCTGTGCCTATTGCCTTATACTCAACCTGCGGATACAGCGTACCTCCAGAAATACCAGGAACTTCCATAATCATGGTTAAATAAAGCGGTGTTGAACTAGCTACTCCGCCAACAGCAATCGCCTGTGTAAGACCAGAATTTTTCCATTGGTTTAAACTAGTTGGAGGAGTAGGAGTATTTGAAAGAACTGTAAATACTTTCCCATTTGATGTGTATGTATTTGAAGTTATCACAACATCCCCAGATATTGCGCCAATAGGAATCGCTGTCACTATTGATGTTGCAGACCAGCTCGTAAACACTGTCGCTTGTACCGCTGAAGTAAAAACGACTTTGTTGTTTGAGTCAAAGGCAACTGGACATCCTGCTCCCTGACAAAAGTGATTTCCATTTATTGTTACACTGTTCCCTTCGCTACCGCTTGTTGGGACAAAATCTGTAACGCGAGGGAAAATACGAAAATTGGTTGTCGTGTACATGTGTGCCTTATTATTTGACCCAACGCCCTGTTGTACCACGAGGCTACCAGTATACGAAGCTGATGCTGGGACACGTACGCGAATAAGATCATTCGACCAAGATGGTGTAGTCGCTCCAATAGAAAATATTTGAACATACCCACCGGTAGCTACAGTCCCAAAGCGTGTACCATTCAAAAGAATCTCACCATCTGTGAGCCCGTTTGGGCAAGCAGTATCTCCTGCATCGTACTCACGCGCTCCATCTCCAACAGGGAATCCTGTTTTGTTACACGTAGTAAGAGATGTCACCTGTGGGAATACATAAAAATTTAGACCAGCGCTTGTTGCTCCGGAAGCAGTTACAGTCAGAGCGCTCGCCCCACCAAACTCCGCACCCCAGTCTGTGTCTGTGTCTCCTGCGACCGCCGAGTCAGTTAAAAATGTGATTGATGTTGCCGACCATGCAGTCACGTTTGCATCAGCAATTTGATGCCCGCCAATTTTGACATTATTTGTAGCTGAAGAGCGATTCCCTACTCCTGGGTCAGCACCGAAACCAGTACCTGCGATAGTAACTGTCTGCCTAAAACCAGCGCCACCGCCAATGCGAGCTCCACAGTCAGTACATGCGCCAGCGTAATTAAGAGCTGTTTCAGTGCTATTGGTATAACCAGTCACTGTGATAGAAGGCAGCGGTCTGAGAGCAACAGCAAATGCGTGCTTCTCGTCGGTCGAAGGTGACGATATTGCGTCCATGTTCCCAGTTGCCCCAGATCCAGTCCATTCTAGTTTGGCAACAGTACGACCAAAACGCAAAATCACCGTATCCCAGTAATCAACATTTTCAGTCCACGCAGAAGGAATTGTTGGCGGAGTAAATGTCTCACCACCTACTATTGGGTTCATGTGGTTCCACCCGAAGAAAAGTAATGTTGAATTTGCCGATGTTACATTCATCGACGCTGCGCGCGTGGTCGTGTTTACCACATTATAAAGTGTATTTGAAACCACATCGATTGGATTACCTGGATCAAATCCGCCACGATAGGTAGTTATGGTTAACATATTTCGTGCTGATGTAGCCCACGCCCACGTATATGAGGCGCCCTCTCCTGCAGCTATTTTCCAATACAAGCTAGTGTCAAAAGAAACCGCGCCCGCAGATGTAAACTGATTACTGCCAGCCAAATTCCAACCAGCCGGAACAGAGTTTGGTGCCTCCAAAAGTCGATGTGTAACCAATGCAAACATAATGTCACCATCAATAGTTCCAGCTGGTTTGTTTGCAGTCACATTCACTGCACTTGAATCGCCATGTGCCACGCCTACAAATGATGTGTTCGGAGCCGCAGGCGTAAAAGGCGACCCGACAGGAACTACACCCGCAGAATAGTTGCCATTTGTGTCTTTGCTAAAAATTTTGTAATGGTACTGAGTGCCATTTGTAAGCCCACTATCCACACAGGTTGCTGTTGGCGTTGCAACCACACATGCAACAGTCGCTGTGCCAATAGTGTTGCCAGCAATGTATGTTGAGCCTTCCACAGGCACACTTGCCACAGGGCTTCCAGCTCGACGAAGTACTATAGCGCTGTGGTAGTCCGCATCCACTGGGTTTGTCCAATTCGTTGTCACCTGCCCATCATCAACACTCCCTCCTGTGGCAGACACGTCACCTGGAGAAAGGTTGTCTATAGTAAGAGTCGAACTTCCCGAATCGGTGCCCGATTGCGCGTTTGTGCTTGTAAATGCAGTCACGGTACCTGTCACATCATATGATGCGCCCGGAACAGCTGGCATTGATGCATGGGAAATTGCAGTGACTTTTACCTTGAACTGCGTATTTGTAGTAGTGACTGGGATACCGCAACCAGTGAGTGTCGCGATATCTCCGGAAGGCGCGACGCTACAATAAGTAACCGTGTCGCCATCGTTGGTAATAGCCACAGTAGCTACACGAGCCCCAGTACCAGCAGCAAGTGTAACAGTTGCTCCCGTCACAGTATCTGTACCAGTGTTTGTAGCAAGACCAAATGAATCAACGAGCCCTGACGCGCCTGGCGCAATAGTTGAGTTCCCAGGATCTGCGGTGACAAAGTCGCTAATAGATGTCGTTGGTGGTGGCGCTGGACGCAAGGCAAGTGTAACAGCAGCCCACGAATCAGATGTTGTGGTCGTCCAAGTTGTCCACGCAGCTGGGTCCTCAGCTCCTGCACCACCCCATGCCATAGAGGAAATCCCGACAGTAGAAGCATTACCAGGGTCAACACTAATATCGACCTGATTCGCATATCCAGTAGGTGCTGTAACAGAAGTGTCTACAGCCGCACCGGTACCAAGCCCAGTGGAAATAACGACAGCTCCAGAAGTTATTGGTGTAATTGGCGGACTATTCGGTATTGCAGAATTGCCAAAAATTGCAGTTGTAGGTACGACATCAAGCGGGTTTGTCGGATCAGCATTTCTCCACACGTGTACTACACATACTGAACCATTTGATGCTGAACCGCTTCCGAGACAATTTACGGTGGTATCAGGAGCACCACTCATATATTTCCAGTTCACAGAAAAATTGGCGTCACGAGTATCACTTTTGTACAAATCCGCTTCCTCCGTATACCCAGCTGTTCCAACACCAGGGTTAAGATTTGATGTCTGCACAAACCCCGTAGCAACAATAACAAGATCTCCAGACTGAACAGCCCCACCAGTACCACCAACAAGGCTCGTAAGAGCTACGTTGTACGCTGCACTGTTTCCACTCGCCTCAGCTCCGCCGACATATTGCAGGGTGGCAGCGTATGCTTTATATATTTCTACCTTTTTAGCTAAGTGACGATACGAGGTAAATTTATCAACAATATTGTCATTCTGTGATAAATACCACGACTTATCTACGATATTCTGTGTGGCAATATATGAATCAATTATTTTTGTAAGCGAGTAAAAAGGTACATTAGAAAATGAAATACTTAAAACTACCGCAAAGATAGTACAACTACGAAAAAATTTAACAGTCTTTTTTATCATAAATTATTCCTTATAATTCGTCACATAATTATACACCTTTTCTGAAACATCAGCCATTATTTTTTGCGCAATCTCTTCATCTTTATTTTTTGTCATTATAGTAAGAATATATGGTCTACTTTTAGCGTACACTATTCCTGAATCCAGATATACCTTTTTCGCAGTATCAATTCCGATCTTGTGTGCAAAAACAATATCTTCTGGGAGGGCGCTTTGAATATATGCATTGAATGGCGATTGCGATAATGACAAAAGTAGTTTTTGTGAGTTTTTTTCTGTTAAAAACGATGATGAGTAGAGTGCTCTAAACATTATAGAATATTTTTTTGCGCTTAATGTTCCTTCTGTCTCTAGAAATCCTTCAAGCCCCATATGGTCATACACGTCTTTCATTTCCTCTATATCTAAATTTCTAACAAGCATAAAGTGCGCAGTATTGTCAGAGTCTGCGAGTGATCGTCTTACCAATTCCTCTATAGTGTATGTTGAATTTGTGGGTTTCTTGTAAAGCGTCCCAAACTCATCATTCTTATCAGTTGACATAAGTACTAACTCATTTGTCCATTTCCAATCCCCTCTTTCTATTTTCCTTGCAACCGCCATAGCCACTGGGACTTTAAGAAGTGATGCCGGATAAAACTCTGCATCCTTTTGTAGGGCGATATTCGCGCCTGTTGGGAGGTATTCAAAATATATAGAAACATTTGAGTCTGTCCCATATTTTTCATTCAAATAATCACGAAGTGGTTGAAGATTTATAATGAGATCCTTTTGGTCAATAAAACTACGTATTGGATTTAGTAAAGAAAGGCTCGATGAAGTTGCTACTTTTTCGCTCTGTTGTGAAAAAAAATAAGTGCCAGCATTTGTAGCTCCTAGCACCAAAAAAAATACTATGATAAGTATGTATCGTTGGTGGCTCCTATTTGTTTGTTTTTCTTGTTTCTTCTTCATTTTTATTGTAGCTTAATCGACCCACCAGCAGTATCTATTGTACCGGCTGGGAAAATGGATTCGTAAGTAGTGTCAGGGCAATTTTTTACACCGCTTCCTGCTCCTCCAGACCAGTTAGTCTGATTGCATATCTTGTTGCGCCACCTAAAAAAGTAATCGCTTATCACAACTGGGCTTCCTGCACCCTGCCACTCAACAGTTACTGTGACTTTTTGCGTGCTTGGATCATCGTTTGCGGAGTTATATGTTGATTCGATCATTCGGGTGGACAGGTCGCGACTTACATTATCTATCACAATATAACGTGTATACCTTGCAGTATTTAGCGTAATGGTTTCATCTCCTGACACGAGGCTCCATTTCCCACCAACTATCGATGGATAGTAATGCTGGCTTCCTTTTGTAAGAGAGTATATATTTTGCCATTTTTCATCTACAACACCTCGCGCGGCCTCGAGCGCTTCACCCACGAGACCTATTGCTAAATCGCTTTCGCTGGAAATCTTGCCACTTTGCATACTTACCCACACGGCTTGCGAGCCTACTGAAAGAATCGCGGCGAGTATAGAGATAGAAATAAGGAGCTCTAGCAAAAGCACTCCGCGAGAATGATTCTTCTGTTTGATTTTAAATTTAGAATATTTTGATTTCATATCAATATACTGTTCCTATATTCGAAATAGTGAGTGTTTGTGTTGAGCCCTCAGAATCAATAACGATGGTCGCTGGTGTTGTTGCGCCACTAATTTTTAAAAAAATAATATCCTTGCTTGTCCCTGCAGATGGGTCAGAAAAAGTTATTCCTGCTGGTAGCGTTGATGTAGAGATTGTTGTACCAGCAGCATAGTCTGTAGCTGTTGAAAAAAGCTCATAATACTGACTTCCACCATTTTCATTTACAATATGCGCGCCCCATTTTAACCCATCCTCGCCTATCATTGATTTTGACCGCACATACCGGAGATCGCTCGCAATAGCCTTTGAAGCCGACTGAAGCTCAACATTCTTAACAAACCCACGATAAAATCCTGCTCCAGCAGAACCCAAAAGAGCAATAATAGAAATAACTATAAGAAGCTCGAGAAGGGAGAACCCGCGGGTACGCGGAGAATATTGAATATTGAATATTGAATGATGCAAACCAGATTCGTTCAACATTTTTTGTTTTTCTTTTTTTTCTTTCATATTCTGTATTCCTTATTCAGTGTTCTATATTCTACCCAAATTCTATGTAAAATGCCCGACAAGCTGATAAATAGGGAGAATGATAGAAAATGCAATAGCCCCAACAAGTAGACCCATAAGCAATAGGAGGGCTGGTTCTAGAACAGCTGTCAAGTCTTTTAGCTTATTATCAACATCCTCTTCGTAAAAATCAGAAAATGTGACAAGGATTTCAGACAAAGAACCAGTCCGCTCGCCAACTGTGGTAAGGCTCACAAGGAGTCGCGGGAACAGTTCTGGAAACTTTGACAGGGCATCTGAAATGGAAATACCGTTTTTAACATGGTCGACCACCGTGTTGATTGCCACCTCGTATTTTTGGTTCCCGATAGAATTTGCCGATGATTCAAGAGATGACACGGCAGAAAGACCACTCGACATAAGGTTGCCGAGGGTACGCGTAAAACGCACGAGAGCTACTTTTTTTACAAGCTCACTTGCCACGGGAATATGTGAAATAACCCAAAAGAAAAATTTCTTTCCTGTGCGCGTAGTGCGAAAATAAAGAAAAAACCATATTAGAAAGACCAGCACTGCGCCATCCAAAAGAAAACTGTATGTAAGCATACTCGAGAGCCAAAGGAAGAACTTTGTAACCCACGGAAGCTCTACACCACTTGAAGCAAACGCCTTAGTAAGACGCGGAAGTACAAAAATAAGAAGTAACGAAACCACGCCAACAGATGCAGATAAAAGAATTACTGGGTACATCAATGCAGACTTTACCTTTGCGCGAAGCGCGAACTCCTTTGAAAGATACTGGCCAAGCTCTGCAAGCGTATGTGAGAGCTGACCAGAAGTCTCCCCTGCTCGCAACATCCCTAGGAAAACTGGAGGAAAATCATTTTTGTAATTCTCAAAACCAGCAGATAATGGTTGGCCATTTTTCACGAGTGCTTGCACTTCGATGAGCGTATCCTTCATTATCTTTTTTTCAGTATCCGCTATCAAAATATCTAAGGCTTCGACGATAGAAAGTCCGGCCTTCACCGTAGCAGAAAGATTGCGTACCAAAAACAAAATGTCGACCGATGTTATTTTTTCAAAAAGAGAGATAGACATGCCTAGTCCTCCTTTTCCGCTACGCAAAGAGCTTATCGAAACCGGCGTTAGGTCTCTGCGAAGCATATAATCAGCAACACCATCACGTGTGTCCGCTTCGTATTCCCCTTTTACAATTGCTCCGTCGCGATTGTAACCTTCGTAAATAAAAATTGGCATAACTTTGAGTTGAATATTGAATATAGAATGTTGAATTTAGAATAGACTCAAGATTCTACCTTATATTATAAATTGTTTGTCTTATTAATGAAAGCGTTTAGGAGTTGATGAGAATTTCCTAATTGATTATATATGCCATCAAACTCATCAGCTGGAAGAAATGCAACATCTCGAGCTACCAAAAGCTGACTTTCTAGCTCTACAAGGGACCCTCTTGCAACTGAATAAAACTGTAATTTTTCCTTATTACCTCTCCGAGCAAATCCTTCTGCAATATTTGATGTTATTGAAACCGCAGATCTTCTCATTTGTGACGTTAACCCAAAAATTTCTTCTCGTGGAAATTTTCTTGTTATCTGATAAATCATCAAAACAAGTTTATGCGCCTCTTGCCAAACAATAAGATCTGTAAATGCATAGATTTTGGGATTCCTATTCTGCATTTTTATTCGATATTCGATATTCTATCAAGTTTACTCCTTCACCACCCTGAGAATCTCCTCAATAGTAGTAATCCCACGCTCGACTTTATCCAACCCATCCTCAAACATTGTTTTCATACCATCCTCAATAGCCTTTTTTCGCACCTCGCCAACCGTCGCTTCACGCAAGATAAGCTCTCGGACAGAATCATTTATGCGAAAAAGCTCATAGATTCCAATCTGCCCCTGAAAACCCGAATTCCCGCACACCTTGCATCCACGCCCACGGTAAAGAGTTGTGGGTATATCTCCTGTCGTGTTGCCAGAGAGCTCCATTTGCGCCTTAATAAGGCGTATAATCTCTGGGCTTGCTACGTATGACTCTGGGCACGAGGCGCAGATACGACGAACAAGACGCTGAGCGATAACAAGGTTTATTGTTGATGAGAGAAGGAACGCTGGCGCACCCATATCTAGAAGGCGTGGCAAAGCAGATGTTGCATCGTTGGTGTGTAGTGATGACACAACAAGATGCCCCGTAAGAGCAGCGTGAATTGCAATTTCGACTGTCTCGTTGTCACGAATCTCACCAATCATAATAATGTCTGGGTTTTGGCGAAGTAGAGCACGAAGACCGTTTGCAAAAGTAATCCCAGCTTTTGGATTTACTTGTGTCTGGTTTACACGTGGGAATTCGTACTCAACAGGATCTTCAATGGTTGTAATGTTGACTGATGGCGTATTAAGAATTTGAAGTATCGCATATAGCGTTGTTGTCTTGCCGTGTCCAGTAGGACCAGTCACAAGCACCATGCCGTGAGGTTTTTTAATTTCATTAAAAAGAATATCGGTAGCAGCGTCAGAGAACCCAAGATCTTTTAGTGTGAGGGGCCGAGCAGCGCCCTTAAGAATACGCATTTCAACTTTTTCACCATGAAAGACTGGCATAATGTTTACACGTACATCTATAGACATACCGTCGTCCATATCAAAACGAAAACGACCGTCTTGTGGCATACGATGTTCGTCTATTTGCATACCTGCGAGGATCTTTACACGCGCCACAAGCACAGGAGCAATAGCTTTTGGCAAACTTACAATCTCCTGCATGATGCCATCAATACGAAAGCGTATAAGTAATTCCTTTTCGAGTGGTTCAAAATGAATGTCTGAAGTATTTAGGCTTGCTGCATGATCAATGACATTATCGAGAATACTCACAATAGGAACAGCTGCGGCTCCCTTTGTAACATCCGCCTCGTCCGCGACTGACATGGACTGCTCAACATTTTCAGAAATAATTTGATCAAAATTAATACCAACTTTTTTCTTGTACTGCTTGAGCCCATAACGAAGGCTTGGTAGCGTGGTCAAATACACATCAACCCATACGTTAAGCTTCGCGCGGACGTACTCGATAGTCTCGTAGTCAAAAGGGTCAAGCATCGCGAGTTTGGCTCGCCCTTGCTCCTTGTCGTATGCAAACAAAACTATATTTTTTGACTTTGCGTAAACCTCTGGGATAAGCTCGAGTATCTCATGGTCTATTGTCTCTGCTTCCTTTTTAAGGTTTACAATCGGCGCTGAATAGTATGGGCTTAAAAGCTCGGTAAAATAATCCTCGGGAATCTTGCCACTGCCAATGAGCACATTGGCTATAGACTGTCCTGAACGACGAGACTCCTCGGCCACAGCATCAAAATCTTCATCGGTAATAAGTCCAGACTCAAGCGCGATTTCTCTTAATTTATCTTTTGAGATGTGCATATTGAACTGAATGTGGAATATAGAATTTTGAATATTAAATAGGGAAACGAAATGTATCAGTATTATATAATATTCAATATTCTATCCAATCAGTATATCACACCTATTTTTAATAAGTACAACTTAGCTGTGGATACTGACGTCTTTAGAGCATAAGAAGTGGATAGAGGTTTAATGCGGTAAGAATTTTTACAGTAAACAGCAATGCGATTGGAGCAGAAAAAAGAAATGTGGGCGCAAGTGGGATTCGTTCAATTCCATAAAAAATGCGAGCCACAATAGAGAAAATGACCGCAGAAATAAGCCCTATTGGCAAAAGTACAACAACCCCTGGCCACCCGGAGATAAGCATTGCAAGGACAATAAGCATGATATCTCCTTCTCGAAAATTATACGCTCGGTATCGAGAGCGAGTAATGAGGAAAAGATAAAAAAGTCCTGTAATTACGAGTAGTGCGACAGTACTTAAGAAAAAATTTTGAAATGAATAGAAAGCAAAGTACCCATGAGTGCCAACAAAAAATGGTCGCATCCACTCAAGCAAATAAGGAAAAGGCACTTCAGGAGAAAGGGCTGATGAAAGAAGTATCCTTGTGAACTCACTTTTACCCCAAACAACATACTGCCCCCAAGTAGCGAGGATCCCGTACAAAAGGTGTATGCCGGTAGCAATAGTAGCCAGCAAACCGTAAGAAACATTTTTTAGTATCTGCGGACGAGTGAGACGCACAACAACTATACTAAAAAATAACAGCCATATTGTAAGAGTAATTGTATTAAAATTTGTAAGAAGAAAATCTAACGACATAGCCTTATCATGCTAACAAAAAAACACACAGCTTGTCTAGATACTAGACAAGCTGTGTGTTTTTAAAATTTAACTAGAATGCTCCAGATGCAGGTAGTAAGTATAAACTATTTCCTGATTCGTACATGCCATTGTTGTCGCCACCATCTTTTGACATTTTATTATCCTCGGACGTATAGGCATTACTTTCAAACACAGCATTTATTTCAAAAATGTATGCTGGTTTGCCAGATCCCACAGTCGCTGATGTTCCATTTTGACATGCATAACGGTATACAAGATCAGAAGCATTTGGGGTTGTAGCACTAACCATATTTACTGGATCAACTGGGTAACTTGAAATTGGCGTACCGCCAGTTAGAGCCTTGAGGTTTACTGGAATCCAACCAGTACCGTCAACCTTGCTTACTGATCCTGCTACCCCGTTGCGACACCAGCTACCACTTGGACCAAAGGCCGCAGTACCACCAGCTGCATCAATTCCTGCCGTAGGTCCAACACCGGTACATGCTACTGTTCCGTCATAACTATACGAAATCTTTGCTGAAGCGTTTGCTGTAGTCACACCAGCAGGTGTTGTCGAAGTAAGACATACCGAGCCATATCCATCCAAGCTTGGTGTCGATGATGCAGTGAGAATGATGCCAAGCGCTGTTTTAACAGACTTCAAGTCAGAAATACGCTGAGCATCGCGAGCTTTTTTGAGTGTTTCTGCAGGGTTCAACATAAACACAAGCGCGATTGATAAGATTGCAATAATCGCTATAACAATAAGGAGCTCGAGGAGAGTGAAGCCTTTCTCGTGTTTTTCTTTTAAATTAAAATTTATGAATGATGTCATGATTGTTTAGGATTGCTTAGAGATAATTTAAAAAAATATTATTAGAAGTCTACTCCGCCAGCGGTAGCCCCCATAATCTTTAGGTTTGTGCCTACTTCATAATAGTTTGTACTATTACCACCATCCGCAGTTAATTTATTTTCCGAAGATGTGTAGGCAATACTTTCAAGTACTGCGTCCATCTCAAATGTAAGTGGTGATGCTGCGCATGCATAACGATATGCCAGCGTTGCGCTTGTAATAGATGTTACTGAGTCGCCTGTGCCAAGGGCATTTACTGGATCAACTGGGAGATTTGAGATTGGTGAACCACCTGTTAGTGTGTCAAAGTTTACTGGAATCCAGCCAGTGCCATCTGTAAGAGATGGACTTGCTACGTTTACCGATGCGGGAACGCTAGCAGAACCACCATCTAGTGTAGTGTCAGCAAGGGTGCCTGCTGATGTAGGAAGTGAGTAAAAAATATCGTCTCCAGAAACATAAGCGCTGGTTGGACTTGCCTTGCATGCTGTGTTTGTGGTGAGACTACCAAGGTATGGGGTGCTTGTACTAGTCAAATAAAGACCGAGAGCGGTTTTCATTGTGCTTAAATCTGAAATACGCTGAGCGTCGCGTGACTTACGGAGAGCTTCTGCAGGGTTTAGAACGAGTACGAGAGCGACTGACAAAATTGCAATAATCGAAATAACAATAAGGAGTTCGAGGAGGGTAAAGCCAGCGTCGCGCTTCTTTTTTACATTCATATTTAAATTCAAATTCATATTTATTAAATTATTCGTAATTAATGCTTTTATTGTACCAAATAATAATTAAAAAACACAATAGTACTGTGGATAACTATTGGGTTGGATTTTGGATATTATATTTTGGACACGGAATAGATACAAAATACTGATGTGGCGACGCTTCGCGTCGCCACATCTTTGTCTTCTTCCAAATTCTATCCAAGATAACCCATTGCCTTGTTTATCACGTCTTGTATTGAATAGTCTACCTTTACCAGATATTCATTTGCCCCCAATGCAAGCGCTCGATCTTGATCAGTCTTTTGGCCTAGATTTGAAAGAATAATGACAGGTATATTTGCAAGCTCTGGATTTTTCTTTATCTCCTCAAGGACACCGAAACCATCTTTTTTAGGAATCATAAGGTCAAGTAAAATAACGTCTGGCTTCTCAGCGGTAATTTTTACAATCGCCTCCTCACCATCGCGCGCCAAAGATACATCAATCCCCTCTTTCGCGAATTTGATTTCATATACCTTTGAAATATGCTCGTCGTCCTCGACAACCATTATCTTTTTTTTGTTAGTATCCATATAGTTTATGTATAGCTCAGAACCTTCCCAACAAGGTCATCCAGGCCGTAATCTCCCTTTACTAAATAATCAGTAGCACCGAGCTTGAGCGCTGTGTCTCTTGTATTTTCGTCCCCCGACACAGAGCAAACAACCACTTTCATATCCCTGTATTTCTCGTCCTCGCGAACCTTTGCAAGGAACTCTAGGCCGTTCATCCCTGGCAAAAGTATGTCTAGCCAGATCACAAAGATGTCAGGATGCTCAGAATTAAGCACTTCGAGCGCATCCTCAGCGCGCATAGTAGAAATGACACGATGACCTTTTTTCTCAAGCATTAGAGTTATTGCGTGATTTAGCGCGCTGTCATCTTCAAGGAGAAGTATTGTTTTACGATTTTCTAATTGCTCTGTCATTTTAGTCTAATTATTCCTTACCTTCTATCTTACCATGCTCATTATTATCGGCAACCTCTGTATAAAGAGGAACGGTAAAGAAGAAGCTTGTGCCCTTGCCATCCTCGGTCTCAAACCACACTCTCCCGCCCCATGAAATAACCAGGTCTTTTACAAGCGCAAGGCCTAGTCCTGAGCCGTCTGGTACCTGCGCTCGCGCATTTTCAGCACGGAAGAATTTCGAAAAGATGCGTGAACGCTGAGCCTCGGGAATACCGATACCGTTGTCGTGAACCATATATACGACCTCCTTGCCTTCGTCGCCTAGCCACCATTTTATCTCGATAATTCCTTTTGGATTTGTATAACGAATTGCATTAGAAATAAGATTTAAAATAACCTGTCTCAACGTAAGCGAATCGAGCCAAACGCTTACTGGCGCGCCTTCTGGTGGAACAACCGTAAGGGCAAGCTCTTTCATGTCTATCTGTGGAGCAAGCTCTTTTGTTATCTCAGCAGTAAATGAGCCAAGTTCTACTTGTGTCCTGTCAGATTTCAATTTTCCACTCTCGACACGCGATATACCAAGGAGTAAGTCCACTGTCTGATACAAGCGCTCTGCTCCCCCATGTACCTCCTTCATAAAATCTTTTTGTGTCTCGTTTAACGCACCTGCATCCTCCGACAAGAGCATTTCAGAATACCACCTAATAGAGGTTAATGGCGTGCGAAGCTGATGCGATGCCACAGAGATAAAGCCTGATTTTGCATCATCAAGCTCACGCTCTTTTGATGCGTCACGAAATGTAATAACAACACCAGAGAGCCCGCCACCAAGCGGAGAAATGGAGAACACTATCGGAGTTTTTTCTGGATGTTTCTCTGTGGAAATAGAGAAGTCTTGATCAAGGGTACCTACAACAACCTTTTTTGTCAAAAATACTTCTTCAGTTGGCCACATACTGTGCGGGATGACATCTTTTTGTTTTTTCCACAGAGTAACAATTGTACGTAGATCCTTGCCAACAAGCTCCTCCCTCTTCATTCCAAACATTTCCATTGCTATATTGTTTATAAGTGTAATACTATACGTACCATCAACAAGAATGAGTCCATCTCCAATAGAAGCGAGAATTGTCTGCAGTCTATATCCCTCCTCCTCAAGTCGTTCCTTTGCCTTCCACGAGTCTTCTAGCAAGTTCAATGTGGCTCTCTTTGATTCATCAAGAAATTTTTCCTGCTTCTCGTGTTTTTCGATATCCGTTTGCAAGAGCATGGCCTTTTCCTCGATCTGGATCTTTGATTTTTGCAATTCTATTTGTGAAGAACGAAGTGATGTGATCATCGTATTGAACATAGAGGCAAGCGCCCCGATTTCATCCTTCGTTTTTACGCCTACCGTTACACTTAGATCGCCATCCCTTACACGTTTTGCAACATTTACAATATTACTGAGGTGAGCTAGTGGTTTCCGAATAAAAAAAGTGGCAATAAGGATTCCGATAACAATAACACTGATCCCGCCTGCAAGTGTAATACGATTGATAATGTCGAGTGGCGCAAAAATTTCGTCCTTTTGAACCTCCACAATTAGTACCAGCCCGTCGTCAGGAAAGCACATCGATGCACCTAGTACGCGAACCCCTTGAAAATTTTCGTATTCAGCGGTTATTTCTTTTCCGTTATCAATACATTCACGCACTGGGAGAGTATCCACCTTTTGCATTAGCCGAACATTTCTCATATAGCGGGATGGTGTTACCATTACGCTCTCGCTATTTACCAAATATATATCGGAAGTTTTGTAGCTTTCCAAAAATGCTGTTCTTGAAACTCGCGTTTCGGGAATATCACCATCTGCCTCAAATACGTCGACACCAAGGGTATGAGCGATCTGGTCTGTATTTGCAAAGTGAATGAGGATTACCGCATCAAACTCCTCAGGGACTCCTTCTTCGTTCAACTCAAAAACTCTCATAGCGACGTGCGTCATAGGCTCGTCCGACTCGTCCGACTCGAAAACAAAACTTTTTACAAAAACCTCTCCAAACGATGAGACTATCGCTTTACTAAAGTGGTGAGCTCCTAATTTTAATTCTTCGTCCAATTCATTCGTGCCGATGCGGTCTGCCTTTGTAGATGCGATAACGATGCCGTTTTTGTCTAGCAAATCAACAAGGAAGACTGTTTTATGATATGGCATTTTTGACTTGGTAAAATAAGTCAAAAAGTCCTTTTCATAACGAGCTCGTTCTGATGTGCCAGCCTTGCTACTGAGCACTTTCTTTGAAAGGTCCTGAACCTTCTCATCGGAGAGCCAGTTTGTAGCGTGAATCTTTAAACCATCCAAAAATGCAAAGTATGTGCCTTCGCTCTGCTCGGCTATGACAAAGAAATCAGTGGCTATTTGTTTTCTAAATGTGTTACTGACAACGCTTTCAATAAAAAGAACAATGACTGCTGTCACTGCAATAAAAAATATTCCAAAGAAGAGCGTTGTTTTTGTACGCAGATTCATTATGTAGATATTGTAACATGTAAATAAACAACTTTGTATACTTTATCCATGTGACGGGGGCGACGACTAAAAGAAAAATATTAACCAGTGCGATAAAGACAATACTTAATATGCACACAAGGGGTATGCAAAAAATATGGATGGGGGTATACTATACTGAACACAAGATGAGTATTCTGAACATTCTCACAAAAGAAAGATATGTCGCTGGAATCGAAATAAGCGATTCTGTAGTTCGTATTGCTCTTTTTCGTTCTCACAAAAAAGGAAAGGCTGTGCATCCGGACCAAGACGAGCTCATCCTCATCGAAGAACCTATCTCAGCAAATATTATCGCGGATGGAGTCGTGCTTGATGTAGAGCTACTTTCAAAAACACTTCGAGAGATATGGGATAGAGCAAAGCTTGGTACAGACTACGCTATTGTTGGTATACCGGATGACAAGATATACTCAAAGATTTTTTCATTCCCAAAATCCGTAGACGGAATGCGTCTAACCGAAGCAATGCGTCTCGCTATAGGCTTTCAACTTCCGATGAAGACTGAGGATATATATCTAGACTGGGAGCGCACAGGAGGAACCTCAACAACAAACGAGATTCTTCTTTCAACTATCCCACGCGAGGTCGCAAATGGATATGTTGAAGCTCTTGAAAAAGCGGGAATAAAAATAATTGCTCTCGAGAGTCATCTCGCATCCATTGCGCGGGCGGTCAAAACTACACCAGGAACGACCACACTTTTTTCAAAAAAAACACCAGACGGAGCTACGATATTTGCTCTAAAAGACGGTATATTGCGTTTCTCGCGCACGCTCCCTCTTCGATTCGTTTCTGAGGACCAAATTTCGAGCGAGGTTGAAAAGGTTAGAACTTCTCTTGCGTCGGAGGAAGCTGGAGATATTGTAGTACAGGAACTTACAGAGGCGACAGTACGTGATGAATATGCGGAGCGCGCGGAAATTACAAATCCAAAATCAAAGTGGCTTGTAGCACTTGGTTCAACAATTCGTGGCAAGATGCCGGAAGGTACGGATAATCTCGTATCACTCCTTCCTATTGGGACTGAAGAAGCCTACGCTTACCAACGTGTAACATCGTTTGCTTTATTGATGAGGAATTTAACGATAAGTGTTTCTATGTTCTTTATTGTTGCATATGTCGCAACATACTTTTTTATGTACTCCTTGCTACAAAATACAACTAAGCAAATAGCCACACTTTCAGACTCAGTAATACCTCCAGAAATAATCGAAAGAGAGCAACAGATCAGCGATGTCAACTCTAGCACAGAGACTGGAGTGTGGTTCCTTTCTCAAACTCCAAAATGGAGCACTGTTCTTGAAGAGATTACAAGGATTACGCCAGACGGAATTGCAATCTCGATGTTTTCTGCTCCGATTTTTTCCGAAAAAATGTTCTTTACGGGAACTGCGATAAATCGAGTAGCCCTCAATGATTACAAAAAGATTCTTCAGGAGTCACCGCTTCTTTTAGATATTGAGCTCCCACTCACAAATCTTGAGAAAAAAGAAAAGATTCCTTTTACAATATCATTTCGACTAAAGGACCCTAGTGGGCTATACTATACTAATGCGAGTGAGTGAGATACAAATTTAATATTTGTATCTGCGAGCGCCAAATAGTATATAATATTCTATATAAATAATATGTTTACCACAAAAAATCTCTTTAAACTCATAGGCAAACAGTTGTTAATATCGCTAGGATTTGTAGTTTTTGCATTTATTACTGTTTTTATTGTTTCTGACCAAATTTCAAAAATGTCAAAAAAGGCAATAAGGGATCGCAACACTGCAACCACACTCAGTGAGCAAACATCCCTTCTTTCAAGCTTAAAATATGAAGCATCAATTATTGGCTCTAATGACCAGGTGATTAAGCATGCGTTCATTCCCTCGAATAACATTCTGGAATTTATAGCAATCCTAGAAAGCCTTGCACTCAAAAACGGAATTACTCAAACATTCAGCTTTTCATCGCCAAATCCAGCTATTGAGGAGACACCACTCCCTATTTCAATGATTAATTACCAAAACAATATTTCATCAAATATTTTCACATTTATAAAATATCTCAAGGAATTTGAACAGCTTCCATATTTTACAAAAATCGACTCTATAGCTATTTCCTCTGGCAGCGCAGATTGGCGGACTGCGTCGAACATAACATTTAGCGCATCTGTTGCGGCACAGGTGGCACAATAAATATAATAATTATGTCTCAATTTTTAAGTAACATACGTGTGGCAATGTCCAAGGTAAAACCCAAGGACTTGATATATCCGGCAATAATTTTGTTCTTTATTATTATTGTAGGAATACTTTTTTCTGTTGCAATGAAGTTTATAACCAAGAATTTTAATGATGCTTTTTCTGGGACTATTGCAACAGAGCGTAGTGTTCTCAATATGGAAAACTACACTCTCGTTGCAAAGAAGCTTGGTATAAGCATTGAACCACAAAAAAACGCTATTATTACTGTGCCAGAAAAAGCTACTGCAACAACAACAGAAGATGTAATAGTTGAAACTGAAGAGATTTTGGATAAAAAATCTATTACTATCAGTGTTCTCAACAGCACAACAAAAAAAGGTGCTGCTGGTGCACTTGCGCAAGCGCTCGAGAATGATGGGTTTGCAAAAGCAACAACTGGAAATGAAAAGAAACAATATGCGACTACAACTATATTTATCAATGAGGATAAATTAGAATACGAAGAACTTATTCTTGATACCGTACAAAAAACATATCCAGATGCTATTGTATCAACCACAAGCGCAGGTAAGTCTGATGTGGTCATCATCATCGGTACTCTCTAATTTTTAACGTAACAATCTGCTATAATGTAGGAATTATGGAAAAAAATAGTCAAATAGCGGAATTAATTCGTGGCATAGGATTTGAAGGTGAAATTTTAAGCGATAGTGCTGACCTCATTAGTTATGAAAACGATACCAGTCTTTTTGAGGTTAAACCAGCTCTTGCAGTAAAACCAAAAAACATTGACGATATTAAAAAGATTGTTTCCCTTGTTTCAAATAAAAAAGCAGAAGATCCGTCACTCTCGCTCACGGCTCGTGCAGCAGGCACAGGGATGGCAGGTGGGGCTCTCAATGATTCTATTATTGTAGATGTCGCAAATTTAAATCACATAAAAAGCACGACTGTTGAAAGAGCCGTTGTGGAACCGGGAGTGTTTTATCGTGATATGGATGCCGAGACACAAAAGCTTGGTGTGATAATGCCATCCTTCCCTGCTTCTCGAAGTCTGTGCGCGGTGGGTGGCATGACAGGCACCAACGCATCTGGAGAAATGACTTTGTCCTATGGAAGTACTGAAAATTGGGTAAAGCGCCTAAGGGTTGTTCTTTCAGATGGTAATGAGTACGAATTTGGCCCATTAACGCTGACACAACTTGAGGAGAAAAAGAAGCTCCAAAATTTTGAAGGTGACGTGTATCGACGCATGCACGAGCTCCTTGAAAAAAACTACGATCTTATTAAAGGTGCGAAGCCAAATGTTGCAAAAAATTCTACTGGTTATGCTCTATGGAACATATGGGATAGAAAAACATTTGATCTCACAAAACTTTTCACTGGCTCTGAGGGGACACTCGGCATATTTACAGAGATTGAGTTTGCGCTCATTAAGCCAAAGCAACACAGAAAACTTGTAGTAATATTCCTAAAGGATTTTGATAAATTATCAGATATCGTTACAAGAGTACTTGCTCACAAACCAGAAACATTTGAATCCTACGACGACCATACATTTCAATTTGCTATTCGTTTTTTCCCAGACATTGTGAAATCTCTAAAAACTGGGATTATAAAACTTGGTCTATCATTTATCCCTGAAGCAATAATGGTGTTAAAAGGCGGTTTCCCAAAACTTGTACTCCTTGCGGAGTTTACTGGCGACTCCGAAGAAGAAGCTGATCAAAAAGCAAATACTGCTTTTGCAGATCTAAAGCAATTCAAGGTTCAGATAGAAATAATGCGCACACAAAAAGATGCAGAAAAATTCTGGACAATTCGTCACGAGAGTTTTAATCTTCTACGCAAGCATGGGGGGAGTGATAAAACCGCGCCATTTATAGACGACATTATTGTAAGCCCAGAAAAACTTCCTGAATTTTTACCAAAACTTTCAGAGGTCATGAAAGACTACAAGCTTACCTACACCATCGCAGGGCATATTGGTGACGGTAACCTGCATATTATTCCTCTTATGAATCTTAGAAATGAGAATGACCGTGATATTGTAATGGAGCTTTCGCAAAAGGTATTCGATTTGGTCTTCTCATTTGGTGGCTCAATGTCAGCAGAGCACAATGATGGACTGGTCCGTACAGCATTCCTTCGCCAAATGTATGGTGATAAGGTGTATAGTCTATTTGAAGAAACAAAGAATATCTTTGATCCAAAAAACATTTTTAATCCTGGGAAAAAGGTGTACGGCCACGATCTAGAGTACATCAAAGATCATATAGATAAGGTGTACTAGTATAAACCAAAAAACATAACCAATTTGTGGCCATAGCCACGAATTGGTTATGTTTTTTGTTTTTATACCATCTCTAATAAAATGCTTCCGATAGAATCCAAAAATTCGAGACAAAACAAGAGAAAAATTTGAAGAATATGTCTTACCCTTGGGTCAATGTGCTCATTGAGATATTTTGAGGATTTTTCTCAAAGGCGCAGTCTGAATTTTTGGATTGTTTCGGAAATGATTTTTTAGAGATGGTTTTACTTGCTTCCCCTCGTAAACCCAAGACTCAGTAAGAAAATAATAAGGGCAACAAGAACTATTGCTCCTCCGGATGCAAGGTTAAGGTAGTATGACGCAAATAGCCCGACTATAACAGATATTAGTGAAAATATTACGGACAGAATAAGTGTTTTGAGAAAGCTCATACCATACTGCATCGCAGCAATCACTGGTATAACCATGAGTGCGCCAATAAGCAAGACTCCAACGATACTAATTGATATAGCCACGGCTATAGCTGCCAACATAACGATAGTTAGGTTTATAACCTTTACAGGAAGCCCGCTTGCCTCGGCAAGCTCTGAGTCAAACGATGTAAAAAATAATTCTTTATATAAGAACACTACATCCAAAAATACGATGATTGCAAGAGAAACAGTCACCCACAAGTCTGCAGTTGAGACTGTTCCGATGCTACCAAACAAATAACTAAATAAATTGGCATTAAACCCCTTCGCCAATGAAAGAATAATTACTGCGATAGCAAGCGAGCCAGACAAAAACAGCGCCAAAACAGACTCACCAAATACTCGCCTAGAATTTCGCAACGACTCGATACCAAACGCCGCAATGAGAGACAAACCTATTGCAGAAAAGACTGGGTTTATTTTAAGAAGCAGACCAATAGCCACACCAGCAAAGGACACATGAGCAAGCGTATCTGCCATTAGCGAATATCTTCTCACTACAAGGAACGTACCAATGAGTGGCGCAATAACGCCTATTGCAACTCCTGCCTCAAAGGCGCGTATCATAAAATCATATTGAAATATTTCTAGCATAATTTTACTATTTATGGTGAGGTACGCGTTGCGAATGCTTGCCGTACAAACGCTCCAGTATGTGCTCGTTTAGTAGATCCTGTGGAAGTCCGTGGCAAACAAGGTTGTGATTGAGGCACAGCACAGTCTTTGTCTCATGAGAGACTGCGTCAATATCATGTGAGATGAATATAATCGTAATGTTGTGCTCCTTGTTTAAAGATGACAAGAAATCATAAAATGTTTTCTGCGCACCAATATCAACACCAACCGTTGGCTCATCAAGTATCAGCACATCAGGCTCGCTTGCAAGCGCTCGAGCAATAAAAACTCGCTGCCTTTCTCCGCCAGAAAGGTTTCCGATAAGCGTGTCTCGATAACGCGCAATACCAGAAATCTCCATTGCACGCTCTACTGCATCAGTGTCGTCCTTTGTAAATCTTTCAAAAAATCCGAGTCGCGCAATACGACCAGTTCGCACCACTTCAAACACAGTAGCAGGAAAACTTTTTTCTGCCTGTGTTATCCGTTGTGGCACATATCCAATGCGGTATTTTTCCTTGAAATCGTGACGGTCCTTCCCAAAAAGTGAGATTGTACCACTCGTTGGTTGCAAAAGCCCTAAAATTATTTTAATGAGTGTCGTTTTCCCGCCACCATTTGGACCAATAATACCTAAATACTCGCCCTTGCGAACAGTAAAGGAAAGGTTTTCCAATACTGAGGTGTGGTCGTATGAAAAACTCACATTATTGAGCTCGATGTATGGTTCTTCTAATTGCATACCATTGCTTTTCGTAAATTATTTAGATTTTTTTCCATAATCGAAAAATAGTCTTCTCCGAATTGTACATCATTTGGGGTAAGACTTTCAATGGGGTTCAGGACGAGTGTTGAACCGCCTACCTCACGCGCTATCAGCTCTGAGAACTTTGGGCTTGCAACTGTTTCAAAAAATATATGCTTGACGCCTTTTTCTCGCACAAGATTGATAATGCGCACAAGATCCTTTGGTGAGGGCTCCTCCTCTGGAGAGATGCCTTCGATCGAAGTTGCGGTAAAATTATACTGGTGTGCAAGATAACTAAACGCATCATGCAAAACAACAATATCGCGCAAGGAACATGTGGACAACCCGGTACGAAAACGCTGGTCAAGCATATCAAGTGTGCTCAAAAAAACTAATGCGTTATTATTAAACAACTCCTTGCGTGACGGGTCAGCCCGTACAAGCATGTCGCGAATAATTTCTACCTCTCTTTTCATAATAACTGGATCAAGCCAAAAGTGTGGGTCCACCACTCCGTCATTTTCAATGAGACTTACGCCTTGCTCCATAAGCGCTAGAGACATGCTGATAGCATACATTGGTCTAGCCTTGGTACTCCTTTCCCATTTTTTGACCCATGGTTCAAATGATGCACCGTTGTAAAACAAGATGTCTGCATTCCCTATTTCAACAAGATTGCGTGGGGATGGTTCAAAATCATGCGGTTCTACACCAGCTGGAACTAAATTTATTACGGACACAAGATTCCCGCCAACCATTGTAGCAATGTAAGAAAGAGGATAAAAACTCGTTACAACTTGTATCCGCTCATCCTTAACATCATTTTGAGGGGTGCGAGCTACAAGCAAAAAAATTGCTCCACCAACAATGGCTACAGCAATTATTATAGAAATAATTTTTTGACTGATGACTATTTTTGACATGTTATTTAATCAACTTACTAAGTGTTTCAAGTAGTTCGTCTCTACCACTGTGTGTTCGAGCAGAATACGGCAAAACTAACGCACCAAGGGATGACTCGATTGCTTTCATATTGTGCGAGCGCTCTGTTTGATTCAGTCTATCTATCTTATTTGCAACGACAACAAACGGAATATTTTCAGCACGAAGAATATCAGCCATTTCCTTATCGTATGCCATTGGCTTTACAACAGAATCTACAATGAGTACCACCATATTTACACGCGCCTCTCCGCTCCCCAAATACCACAAGATAAGCTTTCGAATTTTTTCAGCTCCTTTTGCCCCCATACGCGCAAAACCATATCCAGGAAGGTCGACAAAATAGTATTTTTTGTTGATAATAAAAAAGTTAATTTCTCTCGTCTTGCCTGGCATCGAGCTCGATTTCACAAGGTCCTTCCTCATTACGAGGGAGTTGATAACGCTTGATTTCCCAACATTTGAACGACCAACAAATGCTATTTGTGGATATTTCTCCTTCAAAATAGGGTCTGTGCCTATAATACCCTTCACAAATTCAGCACTAGTGATATTCATAGCATTAGCTTATCATAAATGCGTGAATATTTATATATTTATGCTATACTATTGACACTTAACAAATGTTAATTTTTTAGAAAATATTATGGAAGGAGAAAACACAGCAGTAACACAAAAGCAGGTATCACAAACATATGCAATCCCATTTGCAATCGTTATTGCAGGACTTGCAATCGCAGGTGCAATTTATTTTGGAGATGGGAAAAATGCTGCAG